>JAESFL010000978.1_pt1 | contig 12865 bp, 12 predicted proteins | sample 9269401 | NCBI WGS metagenome assembly JAESFL01 (sample SAMN14506025, study PRJNA617098) | algae metagenome | isolation source: Gloeocapsa sp. UFS-A4-WI-NPMV-4B04 and co-occurring heterotrophs from desert... | place: USA: Utah | collected 2006-10-01 | reverse complement strand
GAGCCGCCAGCCTGACCTGCACCGAATGCGTGCTCCATCAAACCCGCGTGCTGCGGCCGCGGCCGAGGAAGTAGTAGAGCAGGGCCGCGATGACCACGACTGCGACGATGATCCAGAGCCAATCCATACCTTCCCCCGCAGCAGCGCCCGGAGTGGCGCCGGTCGTCGTTCCTGATGGGGAGGTCGTTCCACCGCCCGGTGTGCCGGGCGTGCCGCCCGGCGTTGTCTGGGCCATGGCGATGGCGCTCCAGACGGTCAGCATCATGGTCAGCAGTGATACCTTGAGTGTCTCGATCATCTGATCTCTCCTCGGCCCGCTATCGAGCCTAGGATCAACGTCCGCCTGCGACACCCCGTTCCGGAAGCGCGAGCAGAGGCTGCACCGGAACAAGGCGGCTCCGCCTCAGTTGTCGCGGCACGCTTTCTTCTTGAGACGAGGAACGGGGTCGATGCCTTCGCAAGATCAGCATCCGGTAATCCTTCTGGTGGACGAGGAGCCGACCATCCGGCAGGCTGCCGCCGATCATCTGCGCGAGGCCTCCTTCGCGGTTGTGGAGGCGGCGGATTCGGATGAGGCCCTGAAGCATCTGGAGAATTCGTCCGCGGTCCATGGCCTCGTGACCGACGCCCACCTTCCCGGCAGGATCGACGGGCACGAGCTTGGCGGTCTGGCGCGCAAGCGCTGGCCGGATCTCGCGGTGGTGGTGATGTCGGGCCATTCGGACGCCACCTCTGGCCCAGTGCCGCCTGGGGCTGAGTTCGTCGCCAAGCCGTATCTGACCACCCACCTTGTCCCAACCCTGAACCGGCTGCTCGGGAGAGGCTCATGACGCACGTCGTTCTGCTCGGCGACAGCATCTTCGACAACGGCGCCTATGTGCGGCGCGGCGAGCCCGACGTGATCAAGCAGCTCCAGGCGAAGCTGCCGGGCGGCTGGAGGGCAACCCTCTGCGCCGTCGACGGCGCCGTCACGACCGGGGTCCTGAGCCAGCTGTCCAGGGTGCCCTCGGACGTGAGCCATCTCGTCGTGAGCGTCGGCGGCAACGACGCCCTCAGCAACAGCGGGATCCTGCGCGAGGGGGCACGCTCCGTCGCCGAGGTGATCGGAAAATTCGCGGCCGTGCAGGTCGAGTTCGCCCGAAATTACCGCGCCATGCTGGACCGGACCCTCGACCGGCGCCTGCCGACAGCCGTTTGCACCATCTACGATGCCCGCTTCCCCGATCCCCAGGAGCAGCGCCTCGTGGTGACGGCCTTGTCCATCTTCAACGATGTCATCAGCCGCGAGGCCTTTGCCCGCAGGCTGCCCCTGATCGACCTGCGCCTCATCTGCGACGAACCGGACGACTACGCCAATCCCATCGAGCCCTCCGCGAAGGGCGGCGACAAGATTGCCGGCGTGATCGCCCAGGTGGTGGCGGGAAATACCATTTTCCCGCGCTCCCAGGTCTACGCGCAGTGAGCGGCTCGACCTCGTGGAGCGAGGATTTCGATATATCGAGGGCGCCACTGTTGCTTTCGAATTAGAGCAATTCTGAACGGATTTTCATAAAACTCTGTTTTTACCAAGAAAGAGAGGCGGTTAGCAGCTAAGCTGTGAACCAAATCTCTAGTTCTGAATTGTTTTTGCATTGAAGGGTATTTGCCACTTCTCACGAGGTTCACCATGAAGAAGTTAGCATTACTGGCAAGTGTTGCCATCATCACTGTCGGAACCGTCGGGACTGCTGACGCTCAGTATCGTCGCCATCATCGCGGTGGCTGGGACCGCGGCGGGGCGGTTGCGGCCGGCCTGATCGGCGGTGCGGTAATCGGCGGTCTGCTCACAGCAGCGGCCACCCCGTCCTATGCCTATCCGGGCTACGGCTACTATCCTTACAGCGCCCCGGCCTATGGCTACCGTTCCACCTACAGCTACGGCTACGGTTATCCGGCGGCCTATCCGGCCTATAGCGCCCCGGCCTACGGCTATTACTCGGCGCCCGCGACCCAGGTCGTCTACGAGCCGGCGCCCGTTTACCAGACCCGTGTGGTCTATCGCCAGCCGCGCGTGGCAACCCGCGTGGTCTACCGTGAGCCGCGCTACCGCACCCGCGTCGCGTACCGCGATCGCGATCGCCCGGCGTACTTTCGAACCACCCGCGGTGATGTGGTCGTCACCGGCTCTGTCCGCCGCCAGAACCGGGAGATGGACCGGATCCGTCGCTGGGAGGACACCCGCTCCAGTCGCTAAGCGAAGCAGGCAGCCCCTGTTGGGCTGCCTTCCATCGTGCAGACACGAAAAAACCGCCCCATGGGGCGGTTTTTGCATGAGCGGTTCTGTGTGGAAGCCGATTACTTGATCTTGGCTTCCTTGAACTCGACGTGCTTCTTGGCGACCGGGTCGTACTTCTTGAAGGACATCTTCTCGGTCATCGTGCGCGAGTTCTTCTTCGTCACGTAGAAATAGCCCGTGTCGGCGGTGGAGACGAGCTTCACTTTGATCGTTGCGGCTTTGGCCATGGTCGGACCTCTTGTCTGGTTCGGCGGTTCGGGTGGCCCCAGGGCATCGCCGAAACGCAAAGACCGGGCGAACCCGGCCGGAAAATCGTGCGGTTCCCATGCCTGAATATCGGGAGCCAGTCAAGGGTTAGGGAGGGAAAATCACCATCGCGCACCCATTGCCATCCCCGCGAAGGCGGGGATCCATAACCACGGCATTTGACGGATGGGCGACGAGCTTCACACCTCATTCTGCAATGCCAGCTTCTATGGATTTCCACGCCTTCGGCGCGGCCCTTCGGGTCGGGCTCCGCTGCGCGGCCCCGGAATGACAGAGGAGAGGAGCTAAAGCACTTCCCGCACGAACCGGCCACGCTGCTGGTGGAAGAAGGGGACCGGGAGCAGGGGGGCGAACCCGGCGGCGATGCGGGCCTCCAGCTCGCCGAGGATCACCGTCGTGATCGGCGGCAGGTCCAGGGCCTTGGCCTGATCGATGGTGACCCAGGCCAGTTCCACAAGCTCGGCTTCCGGCCCGATGACGCCCTCGACCTCGTCCGCGATGGCGGTGCGGTCCACGGCGAAGAATCGGGTGTCGAAGCGCCTAACGCGCTTCGGCGGGGTGATGGCGCGGCCGATGAAGTGAAGGGCTTCGAGGTCCGGGTGGACGCCCCGCTCCTGAAAGGCCGTCCAGGCGGTGCCTGCCGGCGCGCGTTCCGGGCTGCCGTACTCCTTGGTGCCGAGCATCAAGCCTGTCTCTTCGAAGGTCTCCCGGATGGCGGCGAGCGCAAGCGCCCGGCAGCGCTGGGCTGAGGGGCGGGTGACCCGGGCCATGAGGGCCTGCTCGGCGCGGGGGTGGAGGGCGCCCGTCACCGTCATGGATCGGTCGCCTGCCTCGATGCGTCCGCCGGGAAACACGAACTTGCCCGGCATGAACTTGAGGCCCGCATGGCGTTTGCCCATGAGAACCTTCGGGGTCTTTGGCCTGCGGTCGATGATGATGAGGGTCGCGGCGTCGACGGGGCGGAGGGCAGGGGCCTTGGGGTTGGTCTCAGCGGAAACGAGGCGATCCATCTTCGCCAGGGTTTCGATATCCGTCACGTGCGTTGTCCTCGTCGGCTTTTGGCTTAGTTCGGGCCGCCCCGAAGCCATGCATACCTAGCGCGTATTGCAGCCCCACGACAGCGCCTTTCACGGGCTGAAGCAGGGCCAGGCACAGGATCAGGGTGAGGGCCGGCCAGGTAGCCAGGTGCACCCATAGGGGCACCTCGAGCCTGGTCTCGGTCGTGAGAATGCCGTAGCCGATGATGTGGCCGACGATGAAGATCACCAGATAAGGCGGCAGGTCGTCGGCCCGATGGTGGTGGAACTCGGTCCCGCAGGATTCGCAATGATCGGCGACCTTGAGGAAGCGCCCGAACAGGCGGCCGTGGTTGCAGGCCGGGCAATGGCCCAGGAAGCCGCGCCGCATGGCCGGGATGACCTTCACCTCGTCCGCATCTACAGCACTCTTGATCGTCAAAGGCATGCCTTGTCCTTCTGTCAGGCGCGCCCGCGCCGCTTGACCTTCACCCTGGTTGGGGAGCGGGCTGAGGCTTCCGCCGCCTTGGCCCGGCGGGCCGGCCGCTTGCCGCCCTTCCGTCCGCCGCCACCCGCCTTGCCGGTGATGCGGCCCTTGGTGAGCAGTTCGAAGCGCAGCGCGCCCGCCACGGGTGCCGCCTCCACCAGCTTCACCTCGACCTTGTCGCCGAGACGGTAGGTCTCGCCGGTATCCTCACCGCGCATCGAGTGGGTGGTCTCGTCGTAGCGGTAATAGTCGTTGCCGATGGTGGCCGCCGGGACGAAGCCGTCCGCGCCGGTCTCGCTCAGCTTGATGAAGAGCCCGGCCTTCGATACGCCGGAGATCTGCCCATGGAATGTGGCCCCGATCCGGTCGGCGAGGAAGTGCGCGATCAGGCGGTCGATTGTCTCACGCTCCGCCGCCATGGCCCGGCGCTCGGCCGCCGAGATCTTGGCGCTGATCTCGATCAGCTCCGCCCGCGTGGTGCTCTCGGACAGGCCGTCCCGGCCGAACTTCAGGGCGGAGACGAGCGCCCGGTGGACGATGAGGTCCGCATAGCGCCGGATCGGGGAGGTGAAGTGGGCGTAGCGCTTCAGGTTGAGGCCGAAATGGCCGTAATTCTCCGCCGCATACTCGGCCTGGGATTGGGAGCGCAGCACCACCTCGTTGATGAAGAGCTGGTGCTCGGAGCCGTCGACGCTGCGCAGGATGCGGTTGAACAGTTCCGGCCTGATCGGCCCCTGTCCGGGGATCTTGAGGCCTATGGAGGCGAGCACCTCGCTCAACGAGCGCATCTTCTCCAGGGAGGGCTCGTCGTGGACCCGGTAGATGAGGTCGGATTGCGCCTGCTCCAAGGCTTCTGCCGCCGCCACGTTGGCGAGGATCATGAACTCCTCGATGAGCTTGTGCGCTTCCAGCCGCTCGGGAACGAAGACCCGGTCCACGGTGCCGTCGGGTTTCAGCACGATCTTGCGCTCGGGTAGGTCGAGGAACAGCGGTTCGCGGATGTCGCGGGCCTTCTTCACCAACTCATAGGCGGCCCAGAGGGGCTTCAGGATCGTGTCGAGGATCGGCTGGGTCACCTCGTCCGGGCGACCGTCGATGGCGGCTTGAGCCTGCTGGTAGGAGAGCTTCTCTGCGGAGCGCATCATCACCCGGTGGAAGCTGTGACGGACCTTTCGCCCGTCGGGGCCGATCACCATGCGCACGGCGAGCGCAGGGCGATCCTCCCGCGGCCTTAAGGAACACAGATCGTTGGAGATCCGCTCCGGCAGCATGGGCACGACCCGGTCGGGGAAATAGACCGAGTTGCCGCGCTCCTGCGCCTCCCGGTCCATGGCGGAGCCGGGGCGCACATAGGCAGACACGTCGGCAATCGCCACGGTGACGATGAAACCGCCGGGGTTGTTCGGATCGTCGTCCGGCACCGCATGGACGGCGTCGTCGTGGTCCTTGGCGTCCGGCGGGTCGATGGTCACGAGGGGCAGGGTGCGCCAGTCCTCCCGGCCCTCCAGGGTAGCCGGTTTCGCGGCGGTCGCCTCGTCCAGCACCGCCTTCGGAAACTCGTTGGGAATGTTGTGGGCGAAGATCGCGATGAGGCTCACGGCCTTCTCGGACTTCACGGAGCCGAGGCGCTCCTTCACCTTCGCGGTCGGCAGGCCGAAGCGCCCGTGCTTCACGATGGAGACGGCAATCAGGTCGCCGTCCTGGGCCTCACCCTCGTCGCCGGGCCTGATCTGCAGTTCCTGATCGCGCGCCTTCTTGTCGACCGGGATCAGTCGTCCGCCGCCCTCCGGCATAGACCGGAAGATCCCGAGCACCTGCGCCTGCTTCTTGGCGATGATCTTGGTGACGCGGCCGGAATAGCGGTGGATGTCGCCGGGTTTCAGCGGATCGACCCGCAGCAGCGCCCGGTCGCCTACGCCCGCCACCGGCTGGCCCGGGCGCGGCTTGCGCGGCGACACGATGACGATGGTGGGGATCGAGCCGTGCTCCTCGTCCCACTCAGTGGGCACTGCGATGAGCTCGCCGTCCCGGTCGCGCCGCGTGATGTCCGCCATCACCATCGGCGGGAGCTGGCCGGCCTTGTGGACCGTCTTGCCCCGGCGGTCGACCACGCCCTCGATCTCCAGGTCCTTGAGGATCTGCTTGAGCCAGATGCGGTCATTGCCCTTGATGTTGAAGTGGTGGGCGATCTCCCGCTTGCTCACCTTGCCCTGGGCATGGGTGATGAAGGAGACGACATCCTCGCGGGATGGCTGGCTTGCTTGGGTGTCGGCGTTGGGTCGTTTGGCCAAGGGAGGAGCTCATCTGGTTGACGGGGCTTTGTCGCACGCAAGCTTGGCCGCGACCAGCCCGGCGCCTGTCATTGTCATGACGCACGGGATGCCTAAGAGATCCATGCGGAGGTGACGGGCCGTTCAGGCAAAAAATAAGGCTCCCGAAAGGGAGCCTTGAGGGACCGGCCCGTGGGGGCAGAATGAGCCGGTGAGCTTGTACAACGTGCCCATCTGAGGTTGGTTCCAGACCTTTTGAAGATTTTTTGGAAAAATTTTCTGGGCATACAAAACCCAGGTTTTCATCCCCGGCGAGCGGCGCGAGGGAAGGGGATCCATGGCGTTGAGCGTGAGAGTGGATTCCCTTGCCCTCCGCTGCGCTCCGGCCGGGAATGACACTATGGCACCTTCCCTAGCGGAAGATTTGTCACTCCCGGATATCCGTAAACTGAACCAGATCCCACCGGTTGCCATACAGGTCCTCGAACACCGCGACGGTGCCATAAGTGGCCTGCTTCGGTTCGCGGATGAACCTGATCCCCTTCTCGAGCATCGCAGCATAGTCCCGCTGGAAGTCATCGGTCTGAAGAAACAGGAAGACGCGGCCGCCGGCTTGGTTGCCGATGAACGTCTCCTGGTGCGGGGTGGACGCCCGGGCCAGAAGCAAGGAGGTCGAGCCATCCCCTTTCGGCCGCACCACAACCCAGCGCTTGTCCTGCTCGGGCTGATAGGTGTCCTCGACCAGCTCGAAGCCCAGCCTGCTGACGTAGAAGTCGATGGCCTCGTCGTAGTCGCGGACCACGAGCGCGATGTGGGCGATGCTCTGCTTCAAACAGGCCTCCCCTTGCTCGGCTTAGGGGAGGCGGGAACTGACAGGGCCCCGGTCCGCCGGAGCGCCTTCTGTTGACGATCCTGAGCCGGGGCTCCATTCATCTCGACATCAAATATCCAGATCCGCTTCGTCTGCGAAGGCGGCGCGTTCCTGGATGAAGGCGAAGCGGGCTTCGGGCTTGTTGCCCATCAGGCGCTCCACAACATCATTGGCGTCCAGGCGCTCCTCGTCGGCCACCACTACCTTCAGAAGCAGGCGCTTCTTCGGGTCCATGGTGGTTTCCTTGAGCTGGCCCGGCAGCATCTCGCCAAGACCCTTGAAGCGGCTAATCTCGACCTTGCCGTTGCCCTTGAACACCGTCTTCATCAGGCGCTCCCGGTCGGCCTCGTCCCGGGCATAGGCGGATTTCGCGCCTTGCGTCAGCCGGTAGAGCGGCGGGACCGCCAGGTAGAGGTGCCCGTTATCGATCAGCTTGGGCATCTGCCGGTAGAAGAAGGTGATCAGCAGGGTGGCGATGTGGGCGCCGTCCACGTCCGCGTCGGTCATGATCACGACCTTCTCATAGCGGAGATCGGCCTCGCGGAACTGGGAGCCCTGGCCGCAGCCGAGCGCCTGGACGAGGTCGGAGATCTGCTGGTTCTGGTGCAGCTTGTCCTTTCCGGCCGAGGCCACGTTCAGGATTTTTCCGCGAAGCGGCAGCACCGCCTGTGTGGCGCGGTCGCGGGCCTGCTTGGCGGAGCCGCCGGCCGAGTCGCCCTCGACCAGGAAGAGCTCGGAGCCCTTGGCGCCGGCGTTGGAGCAGTCGGCCAGCTTGCCGGGCAAGCGCAGCTTGCGGGTCGCTGTCTTGCGCGCGACCTCCTTCTCCTGGCGTCGGCGCAGGCGCTCCTCGGCCCGGTCGATCACCCAGTCGAGCAGCTTGTTGGCCTGCTGCGGCGAGGCGGCGAGCCAGTGGTCGAAGGTGTCGCGGATCGAGTTCTCGACGATGCGGCCGGCCTCGACCGTGGCGAGCTTGTCCTTGGTCTGGCCCTGGAATTCCGGCTCGCGGATGAACACCGACAGCATGGACGCGCAGGTGGCCATCACGTCATCGGTGGTCACCGCAGCCATGCGCTTGGCCTGGTTCACGCGCTCGGCATGCTCGCGCAGGCCGCGCAGCAGGGCGATGCGCAGGCCGTTCTCGTGCGTGCCGCCTTCAGGGGTCGGCACCGTGTTGCAGTACGAGGTGGAGAACCCGTCCTCGTTCGTCATCCAGGCGACCGCCCATTCGAGCGAACCGTGGCTGCCGGGTTTGGTGATCTTGCCGGAGAAGATCTGGTCCGTGACCAGGTCCTTCCCCTCGATGTCGTGGAGCAGGTAGTCCTTCAGGCCGTTCGGGAACTTGAAGGTCGCTTCTGCAGGGACGTTGGCGACGCCCTCGACAAGCGACGGGGCGCATTTCCAGCGGATCTCGACGCCGCCGAACAGATAGGCCTTGGAGCGGGCCATCTTGAACAGGCGGCGGGGCTGGAAAAGAGCCTCCTTGCCGAAGATCTGCCAGTCGGGCTTGAAGCGCACCTTGGTGCCGCGCCGGTTGAGAACGCGGCCGACGGTCTCGATCTTGCCCTGCGGAATGCCGCGGGAGAAGATCTGCCGGTACAGGGTCTGTCCGCGGGCGACCTCGACCTCGAGGATCTCCGACAGGGCGTTCACCACAGACACACCGACGCCGTGCAGGCCGCCCGAGGTCTCGTAGACCTTCGAGTCGAACTTGCCGCCCGCATGCAGGGTGGTCATGATCACTTCGAGCGCCGACTTCTTCGGGAACTTGGGGTGGGGATCGACCGGGATGCCGCGCCCGTTGTCGGTCACCGACAGCCAGCCGCCTTCCTCCAACTCCACCTCGATGAAGGTCGCGTGGCCCGCCACCGCCTCGTCCATGGAGTTGTCGATCACCTCGGCGAAGAGATGGTGCAGGGCCTTCTCGTCCGTGCCACCGATATACATGCCCGGCCGGCGGCGGACGGGCTCCAGCCCCTCCAGCACCTCGATGGCCGACGCGTCATAGCCGGCCTCGCCCGGCGTGCCCTGTGGGGGCGGTGCCTGGCGGGAGACCTTGACGGCGGCGTTGCGGGCCGTGGCTGGCGCGGCGCGCTTGGCCGCGGCGCCCCCGAAGAGATCGTCGTTGTCTGTCATTGGGACCTTGGTCCGGGATGATGATTCGCGCTTCTTTACACTATTTCTCATCCCGTTTTTATACGAGAACAAAACGGAAACGTGAAGGTGATTTTCAGTCACAAGCTAGAAATTCGAGGAGGAGCCTAGTTCATAAAGGTTACCGGCAACTTCCCCCTAAAGGCTGTCTTACGCATGTCATCCGGAACTGTTTAAATTCCATTCACGTTGAATGGTTAAGCATGAGCTTAACGGGAGATCTGAGTGTGACGACGCGGACGAACATGGCACCGGCCCAGAAGCTTCACCTCGACCGCGCCGCTCGCAACGCGGGCGAAGCCTTCGCCTTCGACGAACCCGATACCACCCCGGCCGCATCGCGGTCGTATGGGGCAAGCCTGATCTGGCTCGGCATGGCGGCCGTCGCCGTGATGGGCCTGAGCCTAGTCTTCTAGGGTTTCGTCGTCCGAGCGTTTGCTCTTGCCGAAGAACCGGATGAGCTGTGCCTCCAGGCGGGTGCCGTAGGTCAGCAGGAACAGCGTGACCAGCGTCCCGGCCACCGTGATGAACCACGCGCCCAGGCCCGCCGTGATGCCGAGACCGGCCGCGATCCAAACCGTTGCCGCCGTCGTGAGGCCCTGAACCTCCGTTCCGTCCTTGGCCCGCAGGATCGAGCCTGCCCCGAGAAAGCCTAAGCCCGTCAGGATGCCCTGCACGACACGGCTGACCGCATCCTGCGAGAAGTGAAGCCCTTCATAGACCGAGCCCGCCAAGATCACGATGGCGGAGCCGAGCGCGACGAGGCCAAGGGTCCGCATCCCGATCGGCTTGTTGTGAATGTCCCGGTTGATGCCGACGACCATGCCGGCCACCGTCGCCACCAGCAGGCGCAGCGAGATCTCGACCTGATCGCCATGCTCCTCCATGAGCCAGAACAGCCACTGCTCCATCGCGTTCAGCCCGCCTTGGCGGTCTTTTTCGCGGCGGTCTTGGCAGCCGCCTTTTTCGGAGCTGCCTTCTTGGCGGTGCTCTTCTTGGCCGCGGTCTTCTTAGCCGCGGTCTTGGTCGCGGCTTTCTTGGCAGCAGGCGCCTTGGCGGCAGCCTTCCTGGCCGGAGCCTTGCGGCCTCGCGCCGGCTTCTTCGACGGACCGGCCGCCCGGCGGGCCTTCAGAAGCTCCACCGCATCGTCCAGCGTCACGGCTTCGGCCGCCATGGTCCGGGGCAGGGTGGCGTTGGTCTCGCCGTCCGTCACATAGGGGCCGAAGCGCCCGGCCTTGACCACGATGGGCTTGCCCGAGTCCGGATCCGCACCCAGGGGACGGCCAGGATCGCCCGCGCCGCGACGGGCGCCGCCTGCGCCGCTCTCCTTGGCGACGATCAAGTCGATGGCCCGATTGCCGCCGATCTCCAGCACGTCGTCGCCCGCGCTCAGGTTGGCGTAGGTCTTGCCGTGCTGAACATAAGGTCCGTAGCGGCCGATGCTTGCCAGGATCGGCTCGCCCGATTCCGGATGGACCGCGACCTGGCGCGGCAGCGCCAGCAGCTTCAAGGCCTTCTCCAGGTCGACCTGAGCGGGCGACAGGCCCTTGGGCAGGGACGAGCGCTTGGGTTTCTCGCCTTCGCCGAGCTGGACGAAGGGGCCGAAGCGGCCATCGCGCAGGGTGACTTCCAGGCCCGTCTCCGGGTCCTGGCCCAGCACCTTCACGCCAGGCTGGCCGCCATTCTCGGACGAGCCCTCGCCGTCGCCGTCGACCCCTGTCGCGGCAAGCTGGCGGGTGAACTTGCACTCAGGATAGTTCGAGCAGCCGATGAAGGAGCCGAACTTGCCGAGCTTGAGCGAGAGCTGACCCGTGCCGCAGGTCGGGCAGGTACGCGGGTTGGAGCCGTCGCCCTTGTCCGGGAAGATGTGCGGGCCGAGCAGTTCGTTCAGCGCGTCGAGCACCTCCGTGGTGCGCAGCTCCTTGGTCTCGCCGATAGCGGCCGAGAAGTGCTGCCAGAACTCCCGCATCACCTGCTTCCAGTCGATCTCGTTGTTCGAGACCCGGTCGAGCTGCTCCTCCAGGTCCGCGGTGAAATCGTATTCCACGTAGCGGCGGAAGAAGCTCTCCAGGAAGGCGGTAACGATACGGCCCTTGTCCTCGGGGACGAGCCGCTTCTTCTCGATCTTGACGTATTCGCGGTCGCGCAGGGTCTGCAGCACGGCGGCATAGGTCGAGGGCCGGCCGATGCCGAGCTCCTCCATGCGCTTGACCAGCGAGGCTTCCGAATAGCGCGGCGGCGGCTCGGTGAAGTGCTGGGTGGCAGCAATGCGGCGGCGCTCCAGCGGGTCGCCCGCCTTCATCGGCGGCAGGCGGCCCTCATCCTCATCCGCATCGTCGTCCCTGCTCTCGTTGTAGAGCGTCAGGAAGCCGTCGAACTTGATCACTTGGCCGGTGGCGCGCATGTCGAGCTTGCGCGGGCCCACCTGGGCCGTGATGTCGGCGGTGGTGCGCTCCAGCTCGGCCGATTCCATCTGGCTTGCGATGGTGCGGGTCCAGATCAGGTCGTAGAGACGGGCCTGCTCGGGCTCCAGATACTTCGCCACCTGCTTCGGCAGGCGGCCCATATCCGTCGGGCGGACCGCCTCGTGGGCTTCCTGGGCGTTCTTGGCCTTGGTGGTGTACTTGCGCGGTGCGCCCGGCACGTAGCGGTCGCCGTATTCCTTGCCGATCACGCGGCGGGCGGCCTGCACGGCTTCCGGCGCCATGTCGACGCCGTCTGTTCGCATATAGGTGATGATGCCGACCGTCTCGCCGCCGATGTCCACGCCCTCGTAGAGACGCTGGGCAATGCGCATGGTCTGGGCCGGAGCCAGCCCCAGCTTGCGCGATGCCTCCTGCTGCAGGGTCGAGGTGGTGAACGGCGGGTAGGGGTGGCGCTTGGCCGGCTTGGCCTCGATGTTCGCCACCGAGAAGGTCGCCAGCTCCAGGTCCTTCTTGAAGGCTTCCGCGTCCTTGCCGTTTCCGATGTCGAGACGCTGGATCTTCTTGCCGTCGGCGCCCACGAGGCGTGCGTCGAACACGCCGCCGTCCTTGGTGGCGAGCGTGGCGATGAGCGACCAGTATTCGCGCGGCTTGAAGGTCTCGATTTCGAGTTCACGATCGCAGACGAGGCGAAGGGCCACCGACTGCACCCGGCCGGCCGAGCGGGCGCCGGGGAGCTTGCGCCACAGCACCGGCGAAAGGGTGAAGCCGACAAGATAATCGAGGGCGCGGCGGGCGAGATAGGCATCGACCAGCGCCTGATCGATCTGGCGCGGGTTGCGCAGCGCCGTCTGCACGGCATCCTTGGTGATGGCGTTGAAGGTCACGCGCTCGACCGGCAGGTCCTTCAGCACGCGCTTCTCGCGCAGGGCCTCCAGAACGTGCCAGGAGATCGCCTCGCCCTCGCGGTCCGGGTCAGTGGCCAGGATGAGCTTCTCGGCGCCCTTGATCGCCTTGGCGATGTCGGAAACCCGCTTCGAGCCCCTGTCCTCGAGCGTCCAGATCATGCGGAAATCGGCATCCGGGTCGACCGAACCGTCCTTGG
>JAESFL010000977.1_pt1 | contig 12882 bp, 13 predicted proteins | sample 9269401 | NCBI WGS metagenome assembly JAESFL01 (sample SAMN14506025, study PRJNA617098) | algae metagenome | isolation source: Gloeocapsa sp. UFS-A4-WI-NPMV-4B04 and co-occurring heterotrophs from desert... | place: USA: Utah | collected 2006-10-01 | reverse complement strand
AGTCATACTCGGAAAAACAAGATTATTGTTTTGCCACAAGGGGAAGATCTAGTTGATGTCATAGCAGGAGACCCTGGACCAAAAAGTGACATTAAACAATTTCGAGAAAGCTTATCAAATTTTGCTTTTGAACAGAAATTTAGGGGAGATAAAGCTTATATCGGAGAACAGCAGATGGCTACTCCCCAGAAAAAACGAAAAAATCAAGAATTAACTCCTGACCAAAAACAAGAAAATAAAGAGTTTTCATCAACGCGGATTTTTGTTGAGCATACAATCAGATTAATTAAACTATTCCGCGTAGCCCATGAGAGATTCCGATTAAATCGTGGAACTTATGCACAAGTAATTTTTACAGTTTGTGGTGCAAGTTAGGTTACGAATTGGAGCGTTAGTTTTACCTATTTAAATATCAACGCTTGTGAGACTAACAATTATGTTATAGCTCTGAAGCTTTTTCAGTAATTGTTAACTGCAACTACTGAAAACCCAGATTTTACCGTTGAACCTCACTTAATTGCCTAAAGCCTCGTGATGCTACAAAGTTAGATACAGAAGAGGTTTAAGAATTTTTGGAGATGTCTAGTACATAAATCAGATTGCGAGGCAAGCCTTTTTTGTACACTCTCCAAAATATCTGGGGTAGAACCACACTTTTTAGCATAACCTGAATCTATCTTCGTATTGTACGAAGATAGCTCCTCTTTGATTTTTCTAACTAGCCCCTCAGCTACACCTATCTGTTTGGCGATTTGGTTATTACTCCACTGACTCCACTCCTCATCTCCTAACAGCGTTAGTACAGATCGCCGCTTATCTGCATTAGTACGCCGCAGTCCGTGAGTCGCATTGGCTCCTACAGAATACAAGACGGCATCACGGCGTGTACCCTTTCGTATAGTTGCAGCAATTTCTGACAACTCTAATTTTTTAGCAGCAGCGACGCGGTGAAACCCATCAGCTAGCCAGTATTTTTCGCCATCGTAAAAAACCAAAATGGGCGGAAACTCAGATGAGTTATCCATCGCCTCAGCATACTCATCAACCGTAGAGTCATTAAGATAAGCCTTTAACTGAGTACCGCCATCTATTGCTACAAATTCGAGGGCTAGATATTCGTTACCTTTTGGATCAATTAATATCGAAAAAGGAGTGTGCCTTATCGTCTTCTAGAGACATAAGGGGAGTGTCATCACCAGCCGTTGATGTATCAATCAGCTTCTCTTGGATTTCTGGTGTGGGCAAAAGTTCTTGTTCGCTACCATTCCAGACTTCTGGTGCTACAACGCTGTGGTGGAGAGGCGTTGCCTTAGAGTTATCTGTATGCGTATTTTCGCACTTATAGCGATTTTCAGTTGGATAGAACATTCCACTCAGCCATATCGTTACTTAGACCATGCCGATTTCTTCTACTCATGTGAAAACCGCTATATCTGACGCTGGAGTTTCGCCTACATTCGAGGACTGTTACAACAGATGTTTCTCCAGCCACTGAATCTGTCGATCAATTTGCTCGGCTGCCTTTACAAAGTTTGGCGGTTGACCGTCAACTACTTTTGCTGCATTTATCTATTTTTGCAACACCCCCCAGGGGGCGTATATAAGAGTTGGGGGAGTACAGCCACTAAATCAGCATCCGTATCGATTCAAGCTTATTCAGCTTGATTTGCAACAATCATATTCACTAAGTTCTCAATGAGTCGCTCGCGCTCCATTGGCACAATATCCTTGCCATGCAACATCTCTTGCACAATCATAAAGTGCACAAGAGTACCAATAAAAATTCGTGCCGTTGCTTCTGGGTCAGAGAGCTTGAGTTGAGGACAAGTCGTGAAGTATTGACGGAGCATCTTGAAGGAGGTCTGCTCGATATTGCGAACAAAAGCACGGGCTAACTGCGGGAACCGTCCTGACTCTCCCAAAATTACACGCATAAAGTTGAGGAACTGCGGCTCATTCATACCCGTATTTAACACCCGATTCGCTAAATCTTGGAGGATGATTTCTGGGGCAGTTTGCAGGACTTTCTCATTGGCAAGATCAAAAATTGAGCGGAACTTTCCCTCAACCAAGCGTTGGATCAGCGCCGTAAACAAGCCTTCTTTATCCTGAAAATGGCTATAAACCGTTGCTTTCGATACCCCTGCGGCGATCGCCACTCGATCCATACTCGTTGCCGCATAGCCGTGTGCCAAAAACTCTTGCATTCCCCCTTCTAAAATGGCTTCGGCTTTCTCTAGAGATAATTGGCGGTCTGCGCGTGTGGATTTTATCTGTCCCATTCGGTGGTGTTTTCCTCTGAACCGCGTTTTGATTCACGAAATCTAGTCAACAAATCCCTGTTTCGATTAGCCAGCGCTGTGTGGAGGTAAGTACAACGACATAAATAAACAGCGAACCGTGTGTTGGTGGATCTGTCACTGGGTATGGATAGTCGTAGTTGACGGTTCGCTGTTTATTTAAGAGTTCCCACTTAGAACATTGCTGTGCTACAACATCGAAGATTCATAGGTAGATGCCGCAAGCCGTTAAATTTAACTTGACATTACTATACTAATCGGTTTAGTCTAAAATTATCCAAAACTGAACTGTATAGTTTAGGCAGCTACTGTAATTAGGAGGCACCAATGGTACAGAATGCAACCCTTGAAAAAGGTTCATCTTCATTAGTCCGCAATCGCTGGATAATCATTGCGACTATTGCGCTCTGTATCGGTGGCACGACTACGGGACTTTTCTGGCGTAACTCAATATCATCCACTCAGCATCAACTTGTGCCAGTAAGCGATTCAGTCGTCAGAACGGTCACGGCATTGGGGCGCTTGGAGCCAAAGGGAGAGGTAATTCAGCTTTCTGCGCCTGCATCTAGTCAAGCCAGTCGCGTCGAACAACTATTGGTGAAGGAGGGCGATCGCGTCAAAGCCGGACAGACGGTTGCGATTTTGGATAGTCGCGCTCGTGCTTCAGCAGCAGTGGATGAAGCCGAAGCACAAGTGCGTGTCGCGCAGGCAAAGCTTGCCCAAATTCAAGCTGGGGCAAAACGGGGTGAAATTGCCGCCCAACAAGCGTTGATCGCCCGTCTCGATGCTCAACACCAGGGAGATGTTGATGCACAAGCTGCAACGGTAGCGCGATTACGAGCCCAAGCGCAGAATGCCGCCGTCGAAAACAAACGGTACGGCTCTCTGTATCAAGAGGGAGCCATTTCTGCTTCAGCGCGGGATAGCAAACGCCTTACCTGGGAAACGGATCAAAAGAGTTTACAAGAGGCACAGGCAGTGCTGCGGCGCATCCAAACAACGAGTTCACCCCAACTGAGTGAAGCAAAAGCAAACCTGGCTCGGATTGCCGAAGTGCGTCCCACTGATCTGCAAGCGGCTGAGGCAGAAATCAATCGGGCTAAAGCAGCCGTGAATCAAGCCAAGGCAGATTTAGAGCAGGCATTCGTTAAATCACCCCAAAATGGCTCTGTGCTGGGTATTAATACTCGTCCAGGTGAATTGATTGGTGACAGTGGCATCGTTGAAATTGGGCAAACAGACCCAATGTACGCTGTAGCAGAGGTTTATCAAAGTGACATTAGGAGAGTGCGAGCAGGTCAACGAGTGCGGCTGACAAGTGATTCTCTGTCCGATGAGTTGCAAGGCACAGTGGAGTGGATTGGCGCTCAGGTGCAGCGGCAAAACATCATCAACACTGACCCCAGCGAGAATATTGATGCCAGAATCGTCGAAGTTCATGTTCGACTTGATGACGCTTCTAGCCAGAAAGCTGCCAAGTTCACCAATCTCCAAGTCAAGGCGGTGATTGAATGAGCGGAATCTGGCAACTCATCCGTCGCCGAACGCCTTTAGGCTGGCTGCAACTGAGTCATGAAAAAGGTCGATTATTAGTCGCTTTATCAGGTATTGCCTTTGCAGATGTGCTGATGTTTATGCAACTTGGTTTTCAGAACGCCCTGTATGACAGTAATACTCGTCTCAATCGTTCCTTACAAACTGACATTGTGTTGCTCAGTCCACAAGCTCGCAATATGCAGAATCTATCGACGTTTTCGCGACGACGATTATATCAGGCAATGGATATTCCAGGCGTAAAAGCAGCCGAGCCGTTTTACGCGAATACGATTGTTTGGAAGCACCCGCAAAGGCGACAAGAAACCACGGTTCAACTGGTGGGACTTAATCCAGACCATTCTGCGTTTAATTTGCCAGAAGTGAATCAGCAATTAAACAAACTAAAACTGCCCGATACAGTGTTGTTTGATCGCGGTAGTCGCGGCAATTACTCAGAAACGATCGCTCAACTTGCCCAAAACAAAACCATGACAACAGAAGTTGAACGGCGCACGATTACACTGGCTGGTCTCTTCACATTGGGTGCTTCGTTTGGCGCAGACGGGACGTTGATCACGAGTGACCAGAACTTCTTATTGATGTTTCCCCGGCGGGAAGCCGCCAGCATTAGTTTGGGTCTAGTCTATTTAGCTCCTGGTGCTGATCCGCAGCAGATAGCCGCTGCAATGAAATCGTACTTACCCAACGATGTGCAAGTAATGACTCACGCAGAATTTATCCAGTTTGAAGAAAACTATTGGAAAAGTGCAAGCCCAATCGGGTTTATCTTCGGTCTAGGAACGGCAATGGCGTTTGTGGTAGGGGTAGTGATTGTCTATCAGGTTCTCTCAACGGATGTAAACGCTCATCTTAAGGAGTATGCCACCTTCAAAGCGATGGGATACAACAATGCATATCTGCTGAGCGTGGTATTTGAAGAAGCCGTTATTCTCGCAGTTTTGGGCTTTGTTCCCGGTACTATCTTGCCTTTAGGACTTTATGCCTTAGCCGCGCAAGCAACTGCCTTGCCGCTTTACATGACAGTTACGCGAGCAATTCTTGTGCTGATCTTGACTTTAATTATGTGTGGTTTGTCTGGGGTGATCGCCACCCGTAAACTCCAATCTGCTGATCCTGCTGATATGTTTTAGGTTTCAATCATGTCTCAGCCCGCTATCATTGTTCGCAACCTTGATCACTACTTTGGTCAAGGGCAATTGCAGAAACAAGTTCTCTACGACATTAATCTTGAAATTAACAGTGGCGAAATTACAATCATGACCGGACCTTCTGGCTCTGGTAAAACAACCTTGCTTACCTTGGTCGGTGGATTACGTTCTGCCCAATCTGGCAGCTTGCAAGTGTTGGGACAAGAACTTTATGGTGCAAATGCTCAACAACTTACCCATGCACGTCGCCATCATGGGTATATTTTTCAGGCACATAACTTGCACAGCAGTCTTACTGCCCTGCAAAATGTCAGGATGGGCTTAGAACTGCACCCCGATATTTCAACCGTAGAAATGCAAACTCGCTCTGCCGAGATGCTTAAAGAAGTGGGACTAGGCGATCGCGCCAATTACTATCCAGATGATTTATCAGGCGGGCAAAAACAACGAGTCGCGATCGCGCGTGCTTTAGTAAGCCATCCCAAAATCGTTTTAGCAGATGAACCTACGGCAGCACTGGATAGTAAATCTGGGCGGGATGTGGTCAATCTTATGCAAACTCTTGCACAGGAACAAGGTTGCACGATCTTATTAGTAACGCACGATAATCGGATTTTAGATATTGCTGATCGCCTTGTGGACATGGAGGACGGCAGGTTGACTAGTAACACTACGACAACAATGTCAGTTACTTAGTCTCAGGCTACGTTAACGTTGTACTCCCCCAACCGTTAGATCTACCCCAACCCAGGTCAAAGGAATCACTCATGGGACAAAATGTGGCTCAAGCGAAGTTTATTGCTAAAATCTCTGGTGTTGCGTCTTATAGTCGGTTGATGTGGAAGGATTTTCCTACCGTTAAAAACTTTTGCAACAGAACCACTAGCGATTCATGCCGTACTACTCTCAACCCGAGCGCATTCCCACTGTATTAGAGGCACTCAACCACCAAACGGTTGAGCAGTTGAAGGCACTGGCAAGTTTGCTGGCTGCAGGCAGTATTCCTTCGCGCAAAGCCGAACTGGTAAATTATGTTCAGCAGCAAATGCAAGGTGAATCGCTACAACGCCTCTGGGAACAGTGCGATCATACCCAGCAAGCAGTGATTTCAGAAGTAGTACATTCAGCAGACGATCAGTATCAGCAAGCGCGATTTGTCAGCAAGTACGGTAAAGAACCCGTTTGGAGTAAGGGTGAACACTATTCTTACAACTATAAGCCTTCTATTTTGGGCTTGTTTTTTTACAGTTTCACAATGCCTCAAGATTTGAAGGCACGACTCAAGGCGTTTGTGCCACCGCCTGAACCAACACGCATTCAGAGTGTTGAAGGTGTGCTAGACACCCTCTCCCGTACTGAGAAAGAGTACGGCTACAGCAATCGCAAACATAAATCCCGCCCAGTTGAACTGCCGCTACATATGCGTGAAACAGAGTCATTAGCACGGCGGGAGCTACAAACTATCTTGCGGCTGGTGGATTTAGGCAAAGTCACCATTAGCGACAAGACGTTTTATCCCACTGGCGCGACCCTAAGCATGATCGCGGAAGTGCTTGAGTCAGGAGATTATTACAGCGACTGGACGACAACCCAATCACCAGGAGGCTGGCAGTATAATTACGAGATCGGATTCATCAAACCCTTTGCCTGGGTCATGCTGTTACAGGCAGGCAAATTGGTGGAACTCAGTGCCAAACGTCTGGGGTTGACGAAAGCAGGACAAAAGGCATTGAATGAGCCAGCGGAAAAGACGCTACAAACGCTCTGGAAAAGCTGGTTAAAAAATACGTTACTCGACGAACTACGGCGAGTTGACAGGATCAAAGGACAAACAGGTAAAGGTAAACGGAGTTTAACGGCGGTTACCGGACGACGCAGTAAAATTGTCGCAGCTCTCAAAGATTGTCCGGTTGGTCGCTGGATTGAGTTGACTGATTTCTTTCGCTACATGATTGCAGCGGGCTATGAGTTTGAGGTCAGCCGTAATCCTGAGAGCCTGACGCTGGAGGGGTACGGGTCCCTATATGATTCGAGTTTCCTAATTCTAGAAGCACGATATATTCTCTGTTTTCTATTTGAGTATGTCTCTACTCTAGGATTAGTGGATGTGGCGTACATTCATCCTGAGGATGGCGTATTCAACTTTCAAAAAGATGTAGCTCTGGATTACTACTACGGTGGATGTTTGAGTCGCTATGATGGTTTGACGTATTTTCGGTTGACTCCGTTGGGCGCGTATTTTTTGGGCTTGAGCGAGCGCTACACACCTGCAACCTTGCCGCCAAAGCAAGTTTTACGAATTTTGCCTAATCTGGAAGTGGTGGCAGTGCAACAACTGAGTCGCGCTGATCGCCTGCTGCTTGATAATTTTCTGCAACCCGTTTCTGATGCGGTGTGGCAGCTAGAGCAGGGGAAATTACTAGATGTGATCGCTCAGGGACGGAGTGTGGATGAACTGCAAAAATTCCTAAGTGTGAATAGCAGCGAAGCACTACCACAACCTGTAGCACAATTTCTTGCCGACTTAAAAACACGCACCACCAGTTTGCAAGATTTGGGTTCCGCCCGATTGATTCGCTGTACAGACACCGCACTTGCTACCTTGATTGCGAATGATTCCTGCACCAAAGCTTATTGCTTCCTAGCTGATCAGCCGAAAACGATTGCTGTGGGGCAAGCCTGCTACTTGGTCGTGCCAGCCGAAACTGAAACCAAGTTTCGTAATGCTTTGAAGAAATTAGGTTACAGCCTTCCTGTTTGAGGAGAGCCTCATGTCCTACGTTCCCGAAAATGCTCTGATTATCCAAAGTGATCGCTCGGTTCTCCTGGAAGTACATTCGCCGCGTGCGGAGGCTGCTCGTGATGCAGTCGCTCCTTTTGCTGAACTGATTAAAAGTCCGGAACACATTCACACCTACCAGATTTCACCTTTAAGCATCTGGAACGCACGGGCGGCAGGAATGCCCGTTTCCGAGATGATTGCAGCTCTGCGAGAACACGCCAAGTATCAGATGCCGGAGGCAGTAGCGCAGGAAATTGAATCATTAGGTAGCCGCTATGGGCTGACCGTGATTGAGCGAGGCAATGGGCATTTGCTGTTAAAGATGGCGGATTTACCTTTAGCAGAGTTGCTCAGCCGGAATCAGGCAGTCTCAAAGTTTCTGGGAGAGCGCCTCTCAGATTTAGTCTTTCAAGTTAATGCTGCCAATCGCGGGGTGCTAAAACAGGCGTTGCTGGCGGCAGGGTATCCCGCTGAAGATTTAGCAGGATATGTGGCAGGTGATGCGCTGGCTATTCAGTTACGAGCAATCAGCCAAACTGGATCTCCTTTTAACCTACGTCACTATCAGAAAGAAGCCGTCGAAGCATTCTATCAGGCAGGACGTGTCCAGGGCGGTAGCGGTGTGATTGTGCTCCCCTGTGGAGCCGGAAAAACGATGGTGGGATTGGCAGCCATGACTGCTGTGCAGTCAAATACCCTTGTTCTCACCAGTAGCCTAACTTCGGTGCGGCAATGGCGACGGGAATTACTCGATAAAACTACATTGCCGGAGGACGCGATCGCCGAATACAGTGGAGAATCGAAACAGACGGCACCCGTGACGCTGGCAACTTACCAAATTCTCAGCTACCGCTTTAGTAAAGATGGTGAGTTTCCGCATTTTCAACTATTCAGCGCTCGCTCATGGGGCTTGATTATCTACGACGAAGTTCACCTGTTACCCGCACCTATTTTCCGGATTACCGCCGAACTGCAAGCCCGTCGTCGCTTGGGTTTAACAGCTACGCTGATTCGAGAAGATGGCAAGGAAGGCGATGTCTTCGCACTAATTGGTCCCAAACGCTACGATGTTCCTTGGCGCGAACTGGAAACACAGGGGTTTATTGCCGCCGCCGAATGTAGCGAAATTCGCGTGCCGCAAGATCCCGAGCGCCAGATGGAATATGCGCTAGCAGACAAACGTCGTCAGTTTCGCATTGCCGCTGAAAATCCGCGCAAATATGAGGTCGTGCAATCGCTGCTGCAACAAGAAGCGGGACATCGCATCCTGATCATTGGCGAATATTTGGATCAACTGAAGCAGATTTCGGAGAGGACAAGATTACCTATTGTGACCGGGAAAACGGCACAGTCAGAGCGCGATCACCTGTATGAACAATTTCGCTCCGGAGCTATCACCGGATTAATCTTGTCACGAGTCGGCAATTTTGCCCTGGATCTGCCCGATGCGGATGTCCTGATTCAAGTATCGGGTAAATACGGCTCTCGTCAGGAAGAGGCACAACGGTTAGGGCGAGTTCTCCGTCCTAAAGTCGATGGTCACAGCGCCCACTTTTATACCTTAGTGTCGCTTCGCACCTGCGAGGAAGAGTTTGCCCGCCATCGCCAACTCTTTTTGGCAGAGCAAGGCTATAGCTACCGAATTGAAATTGTCGATGATGGGGTAAGGTAATGGCACTACAGTTGTATATAATTTCTAGGGAGCTTGGGAACGTTTGCGGTATGATGGTAGCGAGCAAGAGCAAGATGTAAGTCTACGCCCTAAGTACAGGACAAAAGCTTGCCAACAATGAAGGGAAAAGGTTTCATGAGAATTACCACATTCTTTAACCATGAAACCTTACGAATCAGGTTACTTTACTTCGAGATGCGTTCGCGCCCTCATCTAAGTTGGCATGGTGCAAGTTTGAGCTTTATAGTCGCCTTTTTGAGCGCGTTTCTGCGAGTCAAAGCCGTCAATTTTAATGAACTGGCAACAGCGTTTAGTGGCACATCCCAAACGGGATTAAGCCGTTGTTAGTTGTTGCTAAAGGACATGGTAGAAGACAGCGTTGCGGTACAGATAAGTTTGGCTTCCCAACCGGACATGCACCTTCTTCTAAGTTCTTCATGAATTTTCAAACTGGCGACATGGTGAAAGCTAATATTCCTAATGGCAAGTATGCCGGAACATTATCCCGGACGTATTACTATCCGGTGTCAATACTTCTCGGTTAACTAAAAATTAGAATTTTGAAGTGCTAGAAGGTTGATGCTTGCGTCTACTTATTGAGAGCAATGTCAACTGCCAAGCTTAACCGAGAGGTATTGTATCCTGTTTAAACCTAGTTTCAAACTAAGAACGAAAAGTAAAAGTTTTGACGTGCATTCTAAATTTTTGCAAGTCATCCCTAAAGCTGATGGCTTTGCCTATAGTTAATTTAGCAGCGATTCCCCATACGCCCAAATTGGAGATTGTGGACGCAGCACCCTCGCTACATTCTAGGTGAGAAAAGCAAGAGTAAATTCTGGAAAATCTATCAGACGGAAAATCTATCAGACAGTGATGAGGCGATCACTATCTATCTGACAGCGCAGACTCCAAACTAAACTTATACCGACAACTTTCTCCATTGTAATCACGTGGGACTCCAGCGATAACTCGATCTATCAAGGCGACACAAGCGATCACTAAACGGTCTTTGGGTGATTCGCAGACTTTGTACAGACAGGTTCAGGCGTTCACCTGCAAAGAAAATAGAGTATGCGAGTTGTGGGACTCGATGTGTGCAAAAATTCGGTTGTCGCTTGCATACTTAATATCGAATGTCGTGCGCCCGATTGAAACCACGACATTTTACTATGATTCAGGCTTTCTCCGCTTTTACATCAATGCGGCTAGAACCGTTGGACTTTTAGCCTTAGAACCAAACGTGACAGTCAGTAATCAGATTAAATTCATTTTGATAACCACAACCCTAGCCATCCCACCATTACACTGTAATCGCTTGCTTAGAAATGCTGAGCCGTCAGCTAGCAGCGCTGAGACTTGACGCTGACGCTACCTTTGGCGAATTATTAACTCGGCAATCAAAGAGCCTACAAGATAGAGGCAAAATTGATAGAATTAATGCATGAAGAAAGCGGATGCCCGACTGCTGAATCCCACAACTCAAAACTACCTGCGTCAACAGGCAATTCGGCTGCGAGAACAAGGTAAACCAATGGGCGAGATCGCGGTTTATCTCGGTGTACATCGCACAACGGTTTGTGGGTGGTGGAGTCAGTATCAACGCGAGGGTGAGGCAGCACTCAAGCAACAGCAAAGAGGGGCAACATTTGGTGAAAGACGCAGCTTGAGTCCGGCAGAAGAAGCGACAGTGCAACGGTTGCTGCGTGAGCATTTCCCAGAGGGTGCAACGCGAAAAAGTGGGATCAAGCAGGATAAAGTTTAGCCGTCAAAATGGAGTTGCAAAAAGTTGACCAAGTACCAGCAGCCCATTGACATCTAGCGTGTAGTATTGCCTCAGCATTTTCCAGCAACCAGAACTTGCCATTTCCTTTAAGCCTTTGATTAACCACTTGGCGGATTAAACTTTCAATTGCACCGCTGCCAATAGACATCTTCATTGCTGCCACTTGAGAATAGGTCAGTCGCCCTTGCTGATGGAATTTGGTAAAATACTGAATCTCATTAGTCATAGTTGAGCGGCGCTCGCCACACATCTTTTTGCTCAAAGTCTGCATTTGGTCAAGTAAAGTAGCTGATTGTCCGCGTTTTAGTGTAGAACGGGCTTGCTTGAACCAAGCCTGTTGTTCTGGCAGTTGAGTAAAAGCTGCCTCGGCAAACGTGTGTAAATGTTCTGTGGCGTGGTAAAAGTCAAGTAACCCATGTGTTGATTGGGGGAGACAACCAAGGCGTTGCAATAGTGGTGGGATATGTTGCCAAATCCACTTTGCACCATCTGCAATTAATACTACTTGAGATGCGAGATTTATTCCTAGACGTACCAGATGCATTTCTAACAATTCCAAAAAAGGTTGAAGTTTGCCATAAGTGCCATCATTAGTCACAGTAATTTCAGTAGTATTCACCCGTTTCCCCAGAGGATCTACTACATAAATAGTCAGTAGCTTTGGTTCAGTCCACTGACCTTTATAACCATGCCGATTGGTTGTCTGACGTGGTTTACCCTTTTTGGCTTCACGAATGCGAGTGCGTCCCCCATCGACTGAAATTACCACACGCTGGTCTTTCAATGCGGCTGTAATTGGTAACGTTCCTTGTTTGAAATGGAATAATTGTGAGTGCCGCACACTCAAACCTTGTTGATTGAAATGGTAGGTCAGGCGTTCAACCCGTCTGAGGCTGATGCCAGGGCAAACGCATCTTATTTTTGAAAGGCAGACTGGGCAAGGGTTTTAGGCATTTAATATTTATAATTATCGATTCTTGAAATCCTTGCTGCATAAGGCATTCAGAATTTAGATGCGTTTGCCCTGAGGCTGATGCTGATACCCCAAGCAAAAAGCCTCTGGCGTGCGCTCTCAAATGAGCTACTTACTGTCCCTGCCTCTGCCACTGTAGACCAGACCAAAGGAGTAATGCCTTCTTCCATGCACAACCATCTTAAAAATGGACAAAACCCTTGCCCCCTCGCTTTTCTACGTTTTCCTGATCGGCTATTGGACCGTTCTACCACATAGGCTAATCGCAAACATACTACAACATTACCCACACATAGCACCTGCCGTTCGACTTGCCCGTTTCCCTTGCTTTTAGGATGCCGCCAAAAGTGCGTTTGTTTGCTCGCTGTTATCTGGGCTGACTTTGAATTGGACAGTTTGTGTAACAACAAAGCCATACATTGCCCTGCTAGTATTAAAGCCGCTTGTCTAATCAACTGTTCTCGCTCACAAATAGTTCGCCCATCCCACTGGCAAACATTTGATAAGGACATCTCTACGGCGATTGTTTGCTCAAAATTTTTCCACCTCTAAATTTTGGGTTGATAGAGTGAAAAAAGGCTAGGATGCACTGAAGTCAGGCAATCACAGGGGTACCTATGGCAAGCATCGAAGTGATTATTCGGGATGCTCAAGGCAACATCATCAG
>JAESFL010000606.1_pt1 | contig 12893 bp, 19 predicted proteins | sample 9269401 | NCBI WGS metagenome assembly JAESFL01 (sample SAMN14506025, study PRJNA617098) | algae metagenome | isolation source: Gloeocapsa sp. UFS-A4-WI-NPMV-4B04 and co-occurring heterotrophs from desert... | place: USA: Utah | collected 2006-10-01 | reverse complement strand
TCGTCCGGTTGATCGAGCCGGTGAGCTTGCGCAGCGCCTGACTCATGAGACGGGCCTGAAGGCCAGGACGGCTTTCGCCCATCTCGCCTTCGATCTCGGCCTTCGGCGTGAGTGCTGCCACCGAGTCGATCACCACGACGTTGATCGCTCCCGAGCGCACCATGGTATCGGCGATCTCGAGCGCCTGTTCGCCGTTGTCCGGTTGGGACACAAGCAGATCATCCAGGTTCACCCCCAGCTTACGGGCATAGACCGGGTCGAGCGCATGCTCGGCATCAATGAAGGCGCACACGCCACCCAGCTTTTGCGCTTCCGCAATGGCGTGCAGGGTCAAGGTCGTCTTGCCTGAGGATTCCGGTCCGTAGATCTCAATGATACGACCCTTCGGCAGACCACCTACGCCAAGGGCAACGTCGAGGCCAAGCGAGCCGGTCGAGATCGTCTCAACCTCAACCACCTGGTCGCCGCCAAGGCGCATGATTGCGCCCTTACCGAAGGCGCGTTCGATCTGGGCAACCGCAGTATCGATCGCCTTCTTCTTGTCCAAGCTCATAAGGGCTCCGCACGTCAGTATTTTGGAATGGCCGATGACGTATCCTAATCCGGCTCGGTTGCCTAGAACAAATCGGGAACTGCGGTGAATTGTCAGCACCCGCTCAAGCCAACTGGCCTCACTTCTGGCCAAGGTTCCATTTGGAACATTTGCCTTTACAGAAAGATTTATAGGTATATTCTATCTGTGGAAAGGCGGTGAAGCATGGTCACGACAGCACATTCTGCTCGTATTAGCCAAGACGCGGCGATCGTCTCAAAAGCCGCTGTGAGAGCCGCAGAGCGTCTTGATATCCCGGGTCGGATCTTTGCCGCGATCATTGGCGTATCGGAGGCGACGGTCTCTCGTATGAAAACGGGCGAATTTGCCCTGGATCGGGATCGGAACGCCTTTCAGCTCTCGCTCCTCTTCGTGAGGCTCTACCGCTCCTTAGATGCCATCGTTGGCGGCAATGCTGCTGCGGCAGCGTCCTGGTTCAAGAGCCACAATACAGCGCTCGATGCCCGTCCAGTCGATGCCGTCCAATCCATCTCTGGTCTCGTGCATGTCATCGACTACCTCGACTCTCGACGCGCTCCGCTCTGAATTTCGCCCGTTTAAGGGCCATTGCTGGCGCGTCGTGGAGTCCCAGTACGTGATTTCGACCGTGCCGCTCGTCGATACTCTGGATGAGCAAGCGCGCCTGGAGGAACTGCTGGACGACACCAAGCCACCGGTCCCACCAGCCTGCCAGCACCTCCACCCGCTGCTGTTCACACCCTTTCGCTACACTCCCAGGAATGGCTCGCGTTTTCGCCGCGCTGGACAGCGTGACGGCGCCTTCTACACAGCCGAACGCGTTGAGACGGCTGTGGCCGAGATGGCGTTCTATCGGGTGCTTTTTTACGCGGAGGCTCCCGAAGCGCTGATCCCGCCAGACTTTGCGGAATATACCGCCTTCTCTGTCTCGATTGCGACTGAGAGCATGATCGACCTGACGGAGCAGCAGGACCCCGCATTGTCCCATTGCAGCGACTACAGTGCGTCACAAGCCTTCGCTGATCTGGCCCGCGCCGCGGGTGCAGCAGGCCTGCGTTCGATATCGGTCCGCTGCCCAAGGCAAGGAGCCGCTCTGACCTGGTTTTCCTGTGAGGTCTTCGACCATCCGGATCCTGTCACGCGGCAGACATGGCGCATGCGCCTGACCCGTCTTGGTGTCCAAGCTCTTTGCGAGAGCCCGCGGATCAAAATTCAGTTCGAACCTGAGGCGATGTCTGAGGATCCCCGCACGGCAAACTTCATCTGGGAGCGAGCAGCATAAGGGACAATCTTATAGGCTTAGCGCCAACTGGACGTTATCCGGCTCTTCCTCGGTGTTGAGAGCAGACAAAGTCACGCCCAGAAGTCGAACCGTTTTCGTAAACGGAACCAGGGCCGACAATAGTCCGATCACCGCTCCCTCCAATATGACACGGTCACCGACCAAGACAGTAAGGGTTCGGCTGCGGGTGATCTGCTGAAAGTCGGAGAACTTCACCTTCAGCGTCACCGTACGGCCTCTCACGCCGGAGTTCTCACAGTAGCGCCAGACCTTATCGATGATCGGCCCTAAAGCCGTCTTCATCTCCTCAATGGTCGCCAGATCCTTCTCAGAGGTGTTCTCCGCACCCACGGACTTCCGGATCCGGTCCGGGCGTACGGGACGATGATCGATCCCCCTGGCAATCCAATAATAATAGCTCCCGGACTTGCCGAAACGCTCCTGTAGGAATTCCAGTGACTGGGCTTTCAGATCCAGGCCGGTGAAGATGCCGAGCGAATTGAACTTCGCGGCAGTTGCCGGACCTATGCCATGAAACTTCTTTATCGGCAGCTCTTCAATGAAAGCCGGTCCCATTTCCGGAGTGATGACGAACATTCCGTTCGGCTTACGCTCATCCGAGGCAAGCTTTGCGAGGAACTTACAATAGCTCACGCCACAGGATGCGGTGAGCCCCGTCTCCTGGAGGATTTTGGCCCTGATCTCCCGCGCAATCTGAGTGGCATAAGGGATGCCCCTCAGGTTGTCGGTGACATCCAAATACGCCTCGTCAAGCGATAGCGGTTCGACCAGCGGCGTATACTCTAAGAAGATCTCACGTATCTGTAGCGATACCTGCTTGTAGACGTCGAACCGCGGCTTCACAAAGATAAGATCCGGGCATGTCCGCCGCGCCGTGACCGACGGCATTGCGGAATGAACCCCAAATCGCCGAGCCTCATAGCTCGCAGCCGCTACGACACCGCGCTCGCGCGAGCCGCCTACCGCAACGGGTTTGCCCCGGAGTTCCGGATTGTCCCGCTGCTCCACGCTGGCGAAGAAGGCATCGAGGTCGCAATGGACGATGCGGCGTTCGGCACGCACAGCGCCCTCGCTCGGGTTTTGGGTTTCCGGCGGTGCATCTGGAATAGGCTCGAAATTGGTGCCCAACATGGCTTTCACGGCTGAACGCAAGCAAGCAGCATCGAGCCATAGATAGCAGTTTATGTTCTTCTTTTGTACCGCCGGCCCACCTTTTCCCAGGGTTTCTGTGCCGCAGCCGTTCTCGAGAGCCTTTCAATCAGTTCCCCGAAAAGAGGCAATCAGCGATGTCTGCCGACAAGCATCGTGGCCTCGCCCGTCGCACAGCCTACCTTCGCCTCGCCGCCTCTCGTGGGGACACCGGCTTTGCGGTTCAGATCAAATGGGGCTACGCCATCACGCCGGATGTCATGTCCCTGGAGGAAGCAGGCTGTCTGCGCCGTTCCCGTAACTTCGCCGGCGGTCGCAAGCGCGTGACCTGCATGGTTCATCACCCCGAGCGCACAGGAGGCCCTCCGGACCACTCTCGCCCGCCGAGGCCAGGACATCGGGCCCGTTTCACTGATCCGGACCGTCGACCCGCGGAAAGTCCGCAAAGACGAGAGGCGCAAAGCCACCAGTAACATCGCAGGCTACAAGAGCCGCCGCGTCTATCCCGGCCTGCGCCAGATGGATCCCGCAGCCGCAGCCCGACACCTCGAGCGGCTCAGACATGCAATCGGGCTCCCGATCTCGTCTCCGGCCGCAACGCCTGCTGTCGCCTGAGGCGCATCATGCTGATCGTCCTTTTGACTCTACGGGTCACCCTCGTTCTATGCTTGCTCTGGGCTGTAATCCGCTATCGCAAGCGAGAAGCCCTCAACCCACGAAGCCTCTGCGTGATCGACGGGGATACCCTCTGGGTGCTGCGGCCGGATCGAACCATCTCGGAGAAGGTCTGGCTTCAGAACGTGAATGCACCCGAACTCCGGCGTCCCCGCTCGCGACGAGAACTCAACCCCGCGGTCGCTGCAACTGCATTCCTGCGGGAACGTATCGAACAGGGCCGCTCTGCCACGATCCGGCGACGAGGCAAGGATCGATACGGGCGCACCCTCGCCCGTATCGCGATCGACGGCCAGGATCTCGGCCGCATGCTGGTCCGCGCCGGCCATGCCCAGCGCTGGACTTAAAATGCGGCTCAAGCAGATACAGCAGCCGCGCGGCGGGTAGATGGCTTCTTCGCTGCCTTTGCCGCAGCTTTCTTCTTCATGGCACCAAGACCCAAGCTTTTGGCCAATTGGGAGCGCTGCTCAGAGTAGTTCGGTGCCACCATCGGATAGTCTGCCGGTAGGCCCCATTTCGCCCGATACTGCTCGGGCGTCAGGCCAACGCCAGTCAGGTGGCGCTTGAGCGTCCGGTACTGGCGACCATCCTCCAGGCTGATCAGGTAGTCCGGCGTGATCGTCTTCTTGATCGGCATCCGTGGCTGCAGGGGCTCTGCCACCTTGATTTCCTCAGGACCATTCTGGATTGCGGCGAATGCCCTGTGCACGTTCTCGATCAGGGTCGGAATGTCCTGCCGGACCATTGAATTGTTCGCCACATAGGCAGTCACGACGTCTGCCGTCATTTGCAGAAGATCATCGTTCTTCAATGTGGTGGTGACTTCAGAGGTGTTCATAGAGATACTTTCTTCGGGTTCTAAGCAGTCCGGAGCGGATAAAGGGCGGCGGCCTTCGGAGGCCACCTGCTGAAAGGTGTGGTTACATAGGGCAAAGGGCTATTGGATCTTCCAGTAGCGTTTGTGTTCTATCCGGGATCTGCTGTGTTCTTGGACTTGCGGTCAACGGACCAGGTTAGGGGTTAAAAATGGCGTGCTCTTTAAAACCCCAGGAAGGCGTCTATCTTTCAATAGGTGGCTTTCCAAGGTCTATCGGTTGTTTTCCAAAACTCTGCTTGAAAAGCATTCGATTGAACGGGGGTTTATCTGGCAAGCTGAGGCGCGCCGCGTCGATGCGACGACTCAAACCAACCTCCTCGACTTTCCCCCCTAAAACTGAAACTGCACCCGGATGACCCCTACGTGTCAGCGATCAACGGTAAGGGAGACAATCGGTCGACGTGATCCTCGATTCTGACCGTTAAACTTTAGTCGCATTGGTTCCATTCCCATAATGCATGGCTGGACAGGCAAATCGCGGTTGCATTGCTGCCGGGTAATAATAGATAGGCTTTAGTGCAGTGCACAAGAAATGGGGTTGATTGCTATGTTGGTTGCTATTCTGAAGAGTGTTGGGACGAGTGTTTGGAATGCCTTGGTCCGAGTTGGTGAGGCCCGTGCTGCTCGCGTTTTAGCGAATGTTAAGCGAGGCATTTACATCGACTGAGATCCTATTGAGGGATCTGGGCGAGTGCCAAAATAAAACCCGCCTTAAGGCGGGTTTTCTCATTTCTAGGGTCGCATATTCAGTAGCCGACCACTTGAAATCTCACAGCACCTTCTGGTGCCGTTCTCATTCAATTGGCCTTCGTTCCTAAGCGCCCTTTGTGTATACTCAGCGATGACTTTGGTCAGCCTGTTGTCGACTGCGTACAACCAGGGAGGCCTCCATGGCCGCAAGAAAGCAGACCGCCCGATCTGAAGGCAAGGTTACCACTCCCAGATCCCGGCGGGTTAAGACCCTCCCAAGTGGACCCGGCACTACAATTCATTATGAGGGCGATAAACTTGCCGTGGTGGTCTTCAACAAGAAGACAGGCGGGGACGGGATCGAGCGGCCCACCATCACTGTCTGTAAATGCACCGCGACACGATACGAATGCACGCGTACCGAAAGCGGCAACACCATCTGCAAGGAAGTGTGTACCGCGTGGGATTGCCAGGAAATAAAAGTGGCGCAATGAGCGCGAACCCCAGTTAAGCGTCTCTCACAATCCCTGGATCGCGGTCGCACCGATCTTCGTGACGTACTGCTGTCCGGCGCCGGCGGTGATTGAGATGCAACCTCCTCGTCCTCTCCGGCTGGCTTACCGGCCGCATGAGCAACGCCAATTCCTCCCGCGACACCACCATCTCCGAGATCACAGGCAAGCCCGTGAACACCCGGCTGGAGGCCTGGTAGCACGAATGCGACGCGCGAGCCGTCCTCAGTTGCTCAGGCAGTGGAAGGGAATTGTCGAATAAGCCTTTGAATGGATACAGGTTCAAAATGACTCGCCTCCGATCGCGCGGACCGGAACATAAGATCAGACAGCACTTGGGTCTTGAAGTAACCCGCCCTTAGGCGGGTTTTTGCCTGCTCATACTTCAGGCCGGATAGAGACCCGTCTGTCTTCTCCATCACCAAGGATAAAATCATGAGACGCCACATCAAGCTCAGTGAACTCTCGCATCTTCCCACTCCAAAGTCGGATACCTGAGATGAGTCTACGCGCGTTCAAAATGGACGCCTCAAGATCTGGGGACTCGCCAGATAAGGGATAATCTTCGGAACTGGCTCCTGAACCTCAACCCCGGCCCCGAGGCGCAGGGCGGTCACCAGGAACTTAGTATCGTGCAACTGCTTCAGCACAGTGTAAACGCGATCTACCCAGCGCTTTATCAGAACCCGCATCTCGTCATTGGATATCCTGCCAGCCTCAGTCCAGGGCACTTCCCGGCCCTGATAGACGATCCTGATATCCGACTGATCTCCGGTCTGGCTGATGGGCTCGACGCCAGCCTCGAGGGCTGACATCTCCTCACAGTCGAGCGTCATCCGGACGATCCCAAAGGCCAGCTTCGCCGACATGAACTCGCCGAGGAGAATACTCGGTATCTGATCGCCTTGTATTGAGGGGATCACTTGAAGGTCGGGATCAGGCATTGGTGGGTCCCACTTCCTTAAGCCCTGTGATCCGTAGCCAACAATGGCTGACAGATAATCCGGATCCCGGAGATTGAGCAGGACCGTATAGAGAGCGTCCGCAGCCTCGCGCCTGAGGGCCTGGCTCTCGGCCTCGGTAAAACGCCTCACTTGAGCGACAGGAATGGTGCCAGCGGCATGGATTATTGCCGCTTGCGCATCCTGGCTCAGATCGTCCCAGCTCGGCTCGCCGGAATGGTAACCTTCCAGGCATGTATCCCGGAAACACAGTCTGACAATGGCGATTGAGAGGGCTTTGGCCATCTCATCGTCGATCACCATCGATTGGATCTCAGGCATACCTTTCCATTCCTACGCAACGCGATTTTCTAAACCGTAGAACCTAGTCCTTTCCTAGAGCTGGTCACTTACTCCTAAGAGTAGCGCCAGAAGGCTAAGCGGCTATGACTGAAGAGATTTCTCTCAGAAAAATGAGGCGAAGGGATGAAGGCTTAAACCCCCAGAAGAACTGCTTCAACCGAGCAGTCAGGTCGGAAGGGAAGACTTCAAAATCCCCAACATGAAGAGGCAAACAACAATCGCCCGATAGCGGCAGACGGCCTGCCAGGACGGTGGCCACATCATCACCAGCCTTTGGCACAAACAGGAAAGACAGCCAATCATGGATACGGCAGTGAACGACAACCAAGTTTCGAACAACGCATCCGGCACCCAGACGACCCAGGAGCGCTCGCGCGCCTACCCGATGCACGGCCATCTCTCGGCCGTCGAGATGCTCACCGACAAGAACAGCAAGCGCTATGCGAAGGCGAAGCTCACCTACACCCGCCGCGATCAGCGCGAAGTGACGGTGACCACGACGGCCTTCGGCAAGGCCTTCGACGACACCCAGAATCTCTTCAAGGAAGGTCCCGTTGCCTCCATGGCACGTTCGAGCGCAATGTCTTCCGCGTGATTAGCAAAGCTCTGCCGCCGAAGGAACAAGCAGCGGCCTAATCCCTAGCCCCGGGGTTTCGGCCAGCTTGAGAAAAGCCACGTTGTGTAACATGGCTTTTCTTTTGCACGCGACAAAAAATCCACCGAGCTCATCTGAGGGAAGTGGGTTTTGCTTCCTCAATACCAACAGGACAGCCACGGACGAAATACCCAAGGATCGACATGCCTGCTCCGCTCTGGTCTACCTCGACATCGACGGTGTCATTGTAACCGACCGCTCCACGAAGCTGAGCGGAGCCGGCTATATTCCGCCAGGGGCGGCCTCCATGGTCGTCGACATTCTAGATCGGACGGGCGCCCGCCTGGTTGCCGCTAGTACATGGCGCCGGGATGCCGACTGCCGGGCCAAGCTGGCTCGCGCTGGGATCGGGCAGGATCGCTATTTTATCGATTGGCGCACGCCAGACCTGTCGCCCGAGGAGGAGACTGCCGATCTTCCGATCCGTGGCTCCGAGATCGACCGCCACCTGCAGCGTCACCAGCCCGGTACGTCATCATTGATGATGATCCAGGCATCCTGCCGCACCAGAAGAGTTTCCACATTCAGGTTGACCCCAGCATCGAGCTTACATGGAGCGATGCGGAGACAGCAATCGCCCTCTTGCGTGGGTAGCGGAACGCCAACGCCCAGGATCTGAATTCCAGGCTCAGTCCGAAATGAAAGGGATGAATTGAAAATCCCCTAAATCAAGGAGGCCTTCATTACAGGTACCCTCAAGAACAATGGTGACGTGGTGATCAAAGAGTTCAAGTTAAGTGTTAATCAGCCAGCTTGAACGGCTATCATTCGTCACAAGATACCTTCAAAACCCGGCCTCCGAGCCGGGTTTTTGTTGCTCGTCAGTTGGCTCGTTCCCTCACCGAACAGAGCGCTAAGGGAAAATGCAAAATCCCCGAAAGCAAAGATCAGGTTTCACTTCTAAGAAGCGGGAAAAGTTTCGTCAGAATCCCCAGAAAAGGATGAGTTTGATGACAAATGCAGCCGCTGCCGCCTCCAGCGCCACTGCCGCTAACGACAAGGCTCAGAAGCAGCGCGTCGTGACGCCAAAGGCCATCAAGGAAGGCAAGAACCAGAGCGGCACCGAGTTCGTGTGCTTCATCGGTGAGTATCGCCGTCGCGGCTCCTACAAGGTCTACATGATGTGCCACACCGCGGGCGGTGCCGCCTTGGCTCCGGTTCGTGACCAGCTGAAGGAAGGACAACCCATCCGGGCCTTTGGCGCTTTCGACGCGATGCCGGCTGACGGCGAGCGGCGCGCAAAACAGATTTTTCGCATCATAGGCAAGAGCCTGCCTCGTGAACAGGCTGCCAAGGAAATGCAGCAGGCCGCATGATTCGGCCCTGAAGAAGCCGCCCTTAGAGGTGGCATTTTTCTTGCGCAGGTCCGCAACCCCCGCTCTATAGAAGACCAATGCCCAATCAGGAGAGCACAGTGGCCAAACCGGTAGCCCCGCAGGAGCAGGACTGGTTCTTTGAGCGTCTGCACGATGCGAGAGTGGATGTGCAGGTCTTTCTGGTGAACGGCATCAAGTTGATCGGGCGCATCGACCGTGTTGATCGCTACACCATTCTCCTGTGCAGGGGCGCAAGCTCCCAAGTTATCTACAAGCACGCGATTTCGACGATCGTGCCGCCGGCGGGATTCGAAATAGATGGCCCGGACTCGTAAACAGATCAGGCAGCGACAGCCTGGGGAGCTGATCTTGCCGAAACTTTAACCGCAGGTGTCGACGTGGCTGCTCCGCTAGCGTCTACCTTTGATTTCGATGCCTGGCCCCGAATAGCCTCATAGCGGGCCACAAACTCATGATTGGCTCGGGTCAGCTCCTTGATCTCGCCCTTAAGGTCGCTGATCTCGAGCTTCAGCTCTGAAACCTGCTCGGCCAGGTTGTCGTCCTGCCGGATCTGAGAGCGGAGTCCGCGGATCGTATCCTGCTGATCAGCCACCTTGGTCTCAAGCTTCTTGATCCGCCTCTCGGCCTCTGCCAGGAGGCGCTCTGGGGTTTTCTCCTGCTCCGCAGCCTTCATCGCCGCCCCTGCCATAGTGCCTGCCCCTTCATCTCTCATGTGACTGTCGTCTAGAACAAAGCAGGAACTTAGCATGAGGGTCAAGGAGACAGCCTGTCGCGCTTCGTCTGAACAGCCTCGGGCGGGCCAGAAACGGAAAAAGGCGACCCGGAGGCCGCCCTTCTTAGAATTCGTGAGCGTCTGTTACAACTTAGAACAGGAAATCGTCCGATGTCAGTTGGCCCTTGAAGCCTTTCAGGGCAACCGTGCCATGCGCCGTCACGACCACGGCACCCTCATCAAAATAGGTGATCGAGGCCGAGAACTCTTCAAAGGATTCGATGCCAGAGTTCGGGAAGTCGATAACGTCCTCGCCCTGGGTGAAGTCACTGATCTTGTCCTTGCCGAACCTGGCGTCGAACGTGAAGGCATCCGCGCCGGCGCCGCCCGTCAGGATGTCCTGTCCGGAGCCGCCGTTCAGAACGTCGTCGCCATCGCCGCCGAAGAGCTTGTCGTTGCCTGCGCCGCCGAGGATCTCGTCGTCGCCTAAACCACCGTCGAGGTGGTCGTGACCCACACCGCCATCGATGCTGTCGTCACCCAGGCCCCCAGACCTTGTCGTTGCCAAGACCACCGATGAGCTTCTCGTTGCCAGAACCACCATCCAGCGTGCTGTCGGCATCGGTGCCATGCAGCTTATCGTTGCCACGGAAGCCCTTAAGAACGTCTTTGGATTTACCGCCGCGCAGCACGTCGCCGCCGCGGCCCCCTTTATTATTTGCCATTATTGTTTTCTTTCCGATAGGAATCATCTCTCACTCTCGGATACTTAAGACGGCGGCTGCCCATCAATCGGGCGAAATGCCATACATATTTACCGTGATTCATCAGGGGTTTGACCGCGCCAGTTCAATCTTAATGTTAGCTGAATGAGGGGCACGAAGCCCAGATCACCTATCGGTTCATCGAGATTTGCTGTCTCTTACATTGGGCTCTGCGAGGCTGTCTCGGCGCGCTTTGGGTGAGCCCAAGGCGCACGATCCAGACGGATCGTGGCCGGGTGGGAGCGAGGCTCGAGGTTGCCCAGTGCAACCACGCCTCGCAAAATGCCGCGAAAACTGCGTCCCTCGTAAATACTATCGGAATACTTGCCGTCGCAGAGCGCTCCGGCTGCGGGTGGACGACAAGCGTCCTCATGCTCTCTCGGCCTCCGCTGCTCTCCAGAGCAGCTCGGCCAGGCTGACAAGCAGCCTTCGGAACAGTGGCGTGGATGAGCCGACAGCCGCCGCGACGACCAATGGCGGGCGCTCGAAGCCTTTCGGCCCCTTTGCTGACCACTTGGTCGGTAGACCAGTCCTTGCGTCAGCATCCGGCGGGAACGCCGCCGACACCCGGGATCGCAATGATCGCTGCAGCGGGTCCATTCTGGGCCCAATGCCTTGCCAGCGATCCCTGAGGAACCGATCCCCTACCCGTTTAGGCGTGGTCTCGCTCTCTGCAAAATTGCATGCTGCCGGAACCGGCGTCTGCCATTCTTCGGACAGAATGGGATTCCCTTAGTCGATCAGCAGCCAATCACTTTAGCCGAGAGATAGAGGCGGCGATGGATAAGCACGCAGGAGAAGCGCAGGGCGCACTTGCCCTGGCGTCCGCACCAAGCGGTACCGGCAGCGGAGGCCACGAGCCTCCCGACCCGAAGCTCAAGCGATCCACCATGACACGGCTGGGACAAGTGCTGCGAAACGAATACGCCCCACTCATGCAGGAACCCATTCCAGAGGCCTTGCTGGCTCTCCTGAATCCCGGGGCCGATACAAAGCCATCCAACTAGAGTGGCGATCCCGCCTCTCAGATCATGAAGAAGTCGCTGTACTCAGGGCAAGGCCCTTCTTCAGGATGGCAATCTCGACGGCCTTGTGCTTCGAGCCCGAACCGTCAGCATCGTAGGACACCTTGCCCTTGGTCTTGCTGTAGATCAGGTAGTTGTCCTTGTCCTTCGCCTTCTCAGCCGTCACGAAGTAGCCCTCCTTGATCTTCACTGGCGTGGTCTCCGTGCCCTTACCGAGCTTGGAGAACGCCTGGTCGTTGAGCCAGATCGTATCGGCCGCCGCGTCGAAGTCGGTGATCGTATCCCGATTGGTGCTCTTGCTCGGCTTCAGGTCGAACACAAAGATATCCCCGGCTGTCGCCCCCGGTGAGCCTGTCATTCCCGGCTCCGCCCTAAAGGGTTATCGTTCCCATCGTTGCCCTTAACGAGATCGTTGCCCGTCTCGCCCTTCACCAGGTCGTTGCCCAGGCTGCCGTAGAGCGTGTCGTTCCCAGATCCTCCCCACATCTGGTTCGCCGTGGACGGGGACACCATCGATCTGAGAAGCCGCATGGTGAAGTGGCGGCACTTACTGTAACCCCTCAATCGCCGCGTGCGCTCTAATATCTAACATTAGGCAGTGGAGAGCACGGTCATGTGCGTAGCCGATTGGATCCACATTCGTTATTCGATGGTCCGCCACCGCCGTCCATCTCGCGCCAACAAGAAGCCCGCCTCCTCCGGCCCGGACGAGCCGGCATGGTAGAACTCCAGTCCTTTGGCTCCCGCCTTCGACCAGGCGTCAAGAAACGGCTGAACCGCGGCCCATCCCGCCTCAACTCCGTCCGCCCGCTGGAAGTGCAGAGCGTCGCCCGTCATGCAGTCATAGATCAGTGTCTCGTAGCCGGTGCTTGGGGCAACATCGAAGTGATCCTTGTACTTGAAGGTCATGTCGACACTCTCGGCTGCCAGCACAGGCCCTGGCACCTTCGCATTGAAGCGGAGCGTGATGCCCTCGTTGGGCTGAATCCGCAAAACCAGGAAGTTCTGCCCCAGCCGGTCGACCGAGGTTTGCTCGAACATCGAGATCGGCGCCTGCTTGAACTTGATCACCACCTCCGTCCGGCGGACTGAGAGAGCCTTGCCGGTTCTCAGGTAGAATGGCACTCCGGCCCAGCGCCAGTTGTCGACCTCCAGTCGAAGGGCCGCATACGTCTCGGTGACACTGCCGGGTGCCACGTGCTCGGCCTCCCGGTAGGCCACTACAGGCTCATCGTGAACACGGCCGGCGCGATACTGCCCGCGCACCGAGTTCGCAAGCGCCTCGGCCTCGCTGGGGATCAGGATCGCCGCCAGGGCTT
>JAESFL010000976.1_pt1 | contig 12967 bp, 17 predicted proteins | sample 9269401 | NCBI WGS metagenome assembly JAESFL01 (sample SAMN14506025, study PRJNA617098) | algae metagenome | isolation source: Gloeocapsa sp. UFS-A4-WI-NPMV-4B04 and co-occurring heterotrophs from desert... | place: USA: Utah | collected 2006-10-01 | reverse complement strand
GAGGGGCGCCCCGCGCGCGGCACGGCGTCCGCCATCGCTCTCGGACCCGGCGCCCGAACGCAGTTCAACCTCCCCCAGGGGTTTTTGGGGGAGGTGCGAGCCTGAGCGAGCGGTGGGGGCGCCGACGGGGGAGGCGAGATGCCGTTGCTGGCTATTCCCTATTCCCTATTCCCTACTCCCTGCTGTTCGAAGTCGTTGAAGCTGAACGCGCTTGCCGCCCCTGTGCGGCCCGCGTAGAATGTCGCCCCTTGAACCGAAGGGTTTGTGCAGAGCAAGACCGTCGTACTCGCGCTGGGGGGCAACGCCCTGGCGCAGCCGGGTGAAGAAGGGACCATCACCCAGCAGTTCAAGCACACGCGCGAGTCCCTGGGCGCCGTGGTGGAGCTGGCCCGCGAGGGATGGCACATCGCCATCGTGCACGGAAACGGGCCGCAGGTGGGCAACGAGCTCATCCGCAACGAGCAGTCCCGCCACCTGCTGCCGCCGCTCCCCCTGGGCGTGCTGGTGGCCGGGACGGAGGGATGGATCGGGTACATGATCCAGCAGTCGCTGCAGAACGCCCTCCGGCGCGCCGGCGTGCAGCGGCAGGTGGTGACCATGGTCACCCAGGTGCTGGTGGACCCCGACGACCCGGAGCTGCAGCGGCCCACCAAGCCCATCGGCCGCACCATGGACGAGGCCACGGCCCGCTCCCTGGCCGCCGAGCTGGGCGGCGCCGTCGCGGAGACGAAAGGCGGCTGGCGGCGCGTTGTGCCCAGCCCGCGCCCCACGGAGATCGTGGAGCGGCAGATGATCCAGTCTCTCGTCCGCGAGGGGCACCTGGTGATCGCGGCCGGCGGCGGCGGATGCCCCGTGTACGTGCACGAGACATGGGGGCTGGAGGGGATCGACGCCGTGGTGGACAAGGACCGCGCGGCCGCCATCCTGGGCCGCGACATCGGCGCGGACGTGCTGGTGATCCTCACGGACGTGGACCGCGTCTACACGGACTTCGGCACGCCGCAGCAGCGCGCCGTGGAGCGCCTGACGGTGGCCGAGGCCGAGGCGCTGCTGGCCGGCGGCCAGCTGGGCGAGGGGAGCATGGCCCCCAAGGTGGAAGCCGCGGCGGACTTCGTGCGGCGCGGCGGCACGCGGGCCGTCATCGCGCGGCTGGACCAGGGCAGGGAAGCGGTCGCGGGAAGCGCAGGGACGCAGATCGTGAGGGAGTAGTGCCAAGTTCCCAGTGCCAAGTGCCAAGTAACTGCTGATGATTCGTCACTAGGCACTTGGTACTTGTCACTTGGTACTTTTGTCGTCCGGTTGGATCACTCGTAACCAGGACTCAGTCCGTGAACATCCACGAATACCAGGCGAAGGAGCTGCTCGCCGCTCAGGGGATCCCGGTCCCCATGGGCGAAGTGGCGACCACGCCGGAGCAGGCCGAAGCGATCGCGCGCCGCCTGGGCGGCGCGGTGGTGGTCAAGGCGCAGGTGCACACCGGCGGCCGCGGCAAGGCGGGCGGCGTAAAGCTGGCCAACACCCCCGAGGAAGCCCGCGAAAAGGCGCAGGCCATCCTGGGGCTGGTCATCAAGGACCTCCCGGTGGAAAAGGTGCTCATCGCCCCCGCCGAGGACATCGCCACCGAGGCGTACGTGGGCATCATCATGGACCGCGCGAGCAAGGCGCCGGTCTGGATGGTCTCCTCCGCCGGCGGCATCGACATCGAGGAAGTGGCGCACACCAACCCGGAGAAGATCACCAAGCTCCCGGTCGACACGCGCTACGGCTTTCTGCCGCACCAGGCGTACATGCTGGCCACCAAGCTGTACACGGACGTCAAGCAGCAGCGCGCGGCCGCCAAGATCCTGGAGCAGCTCTACAAGGCGTTCGTGGAGGCCGGCGCATCGCTGGCCGAGATCAACCCCCTGATCACCACGCCCGACGGCACCGTCAAGGCCATCGACGCCAAGTTCAACATCGACGACAACGAGCTCTTCCGCCGCCCCGAGATCGAGGCGCTGCGCGACGAATCGTCCGAGGACCCGGCCGAGGTGCAGGCCCGCGAGGCCAACCTCACCTTCATCAAGCTCGACGGCGACGTGGGCTGCGTGGTGAACGGCGCCGGCCTGGCCATGGCCACCATGGACCTGGTCAAGTACTACGGCGGCGAGCCGGCCAACTTCCTGGACATCGGCGGCTCGTCCAACCCGGAGAAGGTGGTGAACGCGCTCAAGATCATCACGAGCGACCCGCAGGTGAAGGCCATCCTGTTCAACATCTTCGGCGGCATCACCCGCACGGACGACGTGGCGAACGGGATCGTGACGGCCACCAAGCAGATCGACATCAAGGTGCCCATCGTCATCCGCCTCACGGGCACCAACGAGGAGATCGCGGTGAAGATCCTGGCCGAGGCCGGCTTCACGGCCATGACCGACATGGACGAGGCCGTAAAGAAGGCCGTCGCGCTGGCAAAGGGGGAGGCCCAGTGAGCATCTTCATCGATCAGAGCACCAAGCTCATCGTGCAGGGGATCACGGGCCGCGACGGCTCGTTCCACGCCAAGCAGATGATGGAGTACGGCACCCAGGTGGTCGCGGGCGTCACGCCGGGCAAGGGCGGGCAGACCTTCGAGGGGAGCGTGCCCATCTTCAACACGGTGCAGGAGGCGATGGACGCCACCGGCGCCAACTCGTCCGTCATCTACGTGCCGCCCGCGTTCGCCGCGGATGCCATGTTCGAGGCCGCCGACGCCGGCGTGGACTTCATCGTCTGCATCACCGAGGGCGTGCCCGTGCTGGACATGACCCGCGTGTACCCGTACGTCAAGGAAAAAGGCGCGCGTCTCCTCGGCGCCAACTGCCCGGGTCTCCTGTCCGCCGGCAAGAGCAAGGTGGGCATCATCCCCGGCCACATCACGCAGCCCGGGCCCGTCGGACTGGTGTCGAAGAGCGGGACGCTGACGTACGAGGTGGTCTACAAGCTCAAGGGCGCCGGCATCGGCACCACGACGTGCGTGGGCATCGGCGGCGACCCCGTGAGCGGCACGTCGTTCATCGACTGCCTGGCGGCGTTCGAGGCGGACCCGGAGACCAGGGCCATCGTCATGCTGGGCGAGATCGGCGGCACGGACGAGCAGGAGGCGGCGGCCTACATCAAGGCCAACGTCACCAAGCCGGTCGTGGGCTTCATCGCCGGCCAGACGGCGCCCCCGGGGCGGCGGATGGGCCATGCGGGCGCCATCATCAGCGGCTCGGCGGGCACGGCGGAGGAAAAGATCCAGGCGTTCAACGACAACGGCATCGCGGTGGCCGTCCGTCCCCTGGACGTGGTCGCCCTCATCCAGGAACGGCTTTGAGCCAGGGTGGCAAACCGGCGGGGCGCGAGGTGCGGCTGACGGAGATCCTCCGTCCGGAGCACATCGTCGCCCCGCTTCCCGCCGCGTCGGTGTACGAGGCCGTCATCCACCTGGCGCAGACGCTGGTGGGCACCGGCGACGTGCCGCATCCCGACCGGATGCAGCGCATGTTCAGCGAGAGCCGCGTGCGCGACCTGATCCACGTGGGCGACCGCGTCCTGCTGCCGCACCTGCGGACGGACGCGGTGGACCGGCTGCAGGTGGCCCTGGGGATCGCGTCCCGCCCGCTGCCGGAGTCGCCGGACCACGTGGGGGCCGTGGCGCAGGTGGTGGTGCTGGTCCTGGCGCCCCTGTCGGCGGCCGACCTGTACCTGCAGACGGTGGCGGCGCTGGCGCGCGTGCTGCGCGACGACAGGGTGGTGGACCGGCTGGTGGCGGCGCGCACGCCGGAGGAGGTGCTGGCCATCCCGCAGATCCGCGAGATCACCATCGAGCCGCGGCTGCGCGTGCGCGACGTGATGACGCAGCGGGTGTACCGCACGTCGCCCGATGCGCCCGTGCAGGAGGTGCTGGACCTGATCGCGGAGCACCGGCTGCGCGCCGTGCCCGTGGTGGGCGCCGACCGGCAGGTGCTGGGGATGGTGACGGACCGCGACCTGCTGCGCCACTTTCTTCCCGAGGTGCAGCGACCGGCCGAGGCCCGCGCGGCCGCGTGGGCGGAGGTGCGCGTGCGCGACGTGATGTCGCGCTCCGTGATCTGCGTGAGCGAGGAGCAGGCGCTGGCGGAGGTTACGTCCATGCTGGTGAGCAAGGACATCGAGCGCCTGCCGGTGGTGCACGAGGGGCAGCTCACCGGCTTTTTGACCCGCGGCGACATCCTGCGCAAGGTGTTCGGGTTCGCCGCGTCTCCATTGGAACCATTCACAGACGAGGGATAGATCCAGATGTCGCGTACCTTTGCCATGATCAAGCCCGACGCCGTGCAGGCGGGCAACGCCGGCAAGATCATCGCCCACGTCCAGCAGGCGGGCTTTCGCATCCTGGGGATGAAGCTCACGCAGATCAGCCTGCCGCAGGCGCAGAAGTTCTACGAGGTGCACGCCGAGCGCGGGTTCTACGGCGAGCTGGTGGAGTTCATGTCCAGCGGCCCGTCGGTCGTCCTCGCGCTGGAGGCGGAGAACGCCGTGACCAGGTGGCGCGAGACCATCGGCGCCACCGACCCGGCCGAGGCCGCGGACGGCACCATCCGCAAGCTGTACGCGGAGAGCAAGGGCAAGAACGCCGTGCACGGCTCCGACGCCGACGAGACCGCTGCCGCCGAGATCGCGTTCTTCTTCGCCGGAACCGAGCTGGTGGGCTGACCGGGAGGCTCGCCGATCGGTGGATGGGATGATCGGCTGATGGATGACGAAGGGCCGCCCCGCGAGGGGCGGCCCTTCGTGTTTGGATGCGGGCTCCGGCTGAAGCGAGATCCGGACGATCATCCCGCCCTTCCGACCCAAGCCTGTCATTCCGAACGAGGAACGAGTGAGGAATCTACTCGGTCTTCGCTGGTGGATTGCTGCTGGGCTGGATGCCGGTGCTTGGCGGTGCTGGCTGGATAGAGGCGGGGAGAGGTGCTGTGGAGGGGGGGGGCCGGCATCCGTACCCCGGCGATTGAAATCGCGGCACCGAAAACGTGATGTCGGCCTTCGCCGACGGGTCCGGTGGGGTGGGGGTGCCGTGCACGGGAGCCTGGTCCGGGCCCGGGGGGTCGGGGGAGGCATGGTGCTGTGGGGGGGGGCCGGCATCCGTACCCCGGCGATTGAAATCGCGGCAATGAGACCGCAATGTCGGCCTTCGCCGACAGCTCGTGCACCGGCGGAGGATGTGCACCGGGGCGGGGATCCGCCGTTTCTCCCTCCCCCACGCAGTTTGTGGGGAGGGTCGGGGAGGGGGGCGCTCCGCCCGTGGACATTCTCCGCTCCTCCGCAAACACCCGCCCGCTCCCAACCCTCCCCCAGGGGTTTTTGGGGGAGGGTGGGCGAGTAATGCGAGCCCGGGTGGGGGCGCCTCGAACTCCGCTTTGCTGCACTCCCCGTCCTCCAAAAGATATATCTTGACCTTACGATACATCGCGAGTTATATCTTACGATAGATCGTATGTGGGGCGGCTCACCTGGGGAGAGCGAGGCGGCCATGTGGGGGAAGTACGAGAAGATGTGGGAGCAGTTCGAGAAGCACGGCTGCGGGCCGTGGGAGTGCGGCCCGCGGGGGCGGCGCGGGCCGGGAGGCGCGGGCGGGCCGTGGGACTGGTTCGGGGGCGGAGGGCCGGGCGGGCCCGGCGGCCCGTGGCAGGGCGGGGGACCGGGGCGCGCGCGGATGTTCGGCCACGGCGACCTCAAGTTCGTGGTGCTTAGCCTGCTCGCCGAAAAGCCGCGCCACGGCTACGAGATCATCCGCGAACTGGAGGCCCGCTTCGGCGGCGCGTACTCGCCCAGCCCGGGGACCGTGTATCCCACGCTGTCGCTGCTGGAAGACCTGGGTTACGCCCGCGCCGTGGCCGAGGACGGCAGCACGCGCAAGGTCTTCGAGATCACGGACGAGGGGCGCACGTACCTGGAGGAGAACCGGCCGCTCGTGGACGAGATCTTCGGCCGGGTGGACGAGTTCGGCTCGTTCATGTTCGGCTCGGTGATGTCGGTGCTGGGCAGCGCGTTCGCCGGGCTGGGCCGTGCCACCTTCCGCGCCGCCATGCGCCACCAGGGCGACGAGGAGTGGGTCAAGCGCGCCCGCGAGGTCATGGAGCGCGCCGCCCGCGACATCGAGGGCCTGAACTGACGATGGACGGCGACGACGAAGATCCAGATTCCGCCGGGCCGGCGCATCCGGTTTTCTACGGGTTCTGGCCGCGCTTTACGGTGGACGAGGACGCGGGCGAGGTTGAGCATGCCGAGCCGGGCCCGAGCACCGCGGACTGAACGGATGGGCCTCGCACGGAGGGCGCGGAGGATGCGGAGGAGATCTCCGTGTCCTCCGCGCATCTTTTTGGCGGATGCGGAGGGAGCACGACCTCCCCAGCGCCGTTCGGAGGCCGGCATGGACGCCGGGTTGATCACCGCGTAACATCCACCTCCAGTCCCCGCGGATCGGGCACGGGAACGGGGATGCTGCGCGGGCCGTGCTTTTCGCTCGAGACGAATCCCTGAACCATGGCGCGGGTCAAACGAATCCTGGTGCGGGTGGTGCTGGCCGGGATGGGCGCGTTCGTGCTGGCGGCGGGGCTCATCACCCTCAGCGGGCTGCGCGACGACGCCCGCCCCGCCGACGTGGCCGTGGTGCTGGGCACCGAGGTGAGGGCGGACGGAACGCCGCATCCACGCTTGGCGGCTCGGCTGGACGCGGGCCTCGCCCTGTATCAGCGGGGGGTGGTGAAGCACGTGATCGTCAGCGGCGGAATCGGGGCGTCGGGGTACGACGAGGCCGCAGTGATGAAGTCGTACCTGGCGGCGCGGGGGATCCCGGCGGACCGGATCATCACCGACAGCCTGGGCGTGAACACCGCCGCCACGGCCCGGAACACGGCTGTCATCCTGCGTCAGCGAGGGTGGTCCCGCGTCGTGGTGGTGTCGCAGTACTTCCACATCCCCCGCTGCCGCCTCGCCATGCGACGCGTGGGCATCGCGCCCGTGTACTCCGCCCACGCGCGCTACTTCGCGCTGGACGACCTGTACTCCATCGCCCGCGAGGTCATCGGTTATCCCGCGTATCTGCTGGGCGCGCGGATGTGAGCCGCCCCGCCTGCTCATCCGCGGATCGCCCCTGCCGCGTCCGGCGGATTGCTGCGCGACGCAGGTCCGGAATATCTTCCCATCTCCTGGCCGCATCCGAAATCTCCCGCTCCGCGAGCCGCGCATGCCCCGAATCCAGCCGCTGGACCCCGCCGACATGCCGCCCGACGCGGCCGCCGCGCACGAGGCGCACCTGTCGATCGGGCGCAGCACCAACATGAAGCGCACGCTGCTGCGCTCCGTCCCCGCCTTCCACGCGCTGATGACGTGGTATCCGCTGCGCGACACCGTCCAGCCGTTTCTGGGTGAGCGGCTCACGACGCTGTTCGCGCACGCGGTGAGCTCCGAGACGGACTGCCTGATCTGCTCCACCTTCTTTCGCCGCATCCTCATCGACTCCGGCGAGAACCCGGACGAGCTGCGGATGGACGAGCGCGAGGCGGCCGTGGTGGCGTTCGGGCGGGCGCTGGCCGTGACGCCGCACCGCATGCCGGACGCCGTCTACGATCGCGTGGCCGCCTGCTTCAGCGACGAGCAGATGGTGGCGCTCGTCGCGTTCGGCGCGCTGATGGTGGCCACCAACGTGGTGAACAACGCGCTGGGCGTGCCCCTGGACGACTACCTGCAGCCGTACCGCCGGCAGCCCGCATCTGCGGCGGCGGCGGAAGGGATGGCCACCCATGGCTGAGTTCTCGGGGCGCGTGGCCTTCGTGACGGGGGCGGCGCACGGGCAGGGGCGCGCGACGGCGCTGGCGCTGGCCAAGGCCGGCGCCTCCATCGCTGCGTACGACGTGGCGCGGCCGCTGGAGTACCCCGGCTACGGCATGGGCACGTCCGCCGACCTGGAATCGCTCGTGGCGGAGTGCGAGGCCGTGGGCGCGGCGTGCGCGGTGTTCGTCGGTGACGTGCGCGACGACGACGCCGTCACCCGCGCCGTGGACGCGGCCGTGGAGCGGTTCGGGCGCATCGACATCCTGTTCAACAACGCGGGGATCTGCGGATACGGCCTGGCCCACGAGCTCACGGAAGAGGCGTGGGACGCCATGATCGACATCAACCTCAAGGGCGCGTGGCTCGTGGCCCGGCGGGTGATCCCCGTGATGATCCGCCAGAAGGCCGGCACCATCATCAACAACTCGTCCATCGCGGGGCTGCGGGGGATGGGCCGGCTGAGCCACTACGCGGCGAGCAAGTGGGGGCTCACGGGGCTCACCAAGTCGTGGGCCATCGAGCTGGCGCAGCACGGGGTGCGGGTGAACTCCATCCACCCCACCGGCGTGAACACGCCCATGAACGACGGCCTGGCGTGGCTGGAGGGCAAGACGCCCGAGCAGATCGCGGAGGCCAGTGCCGGCAACCTGCTCCCCGTCCCCTGGATCGAGCCCGAGGACGTGGCCGAGGCCGTGCTCTACCTGGCCAGCGACCGTGCCCGCTACGTCACCGGCACGCAGCTGGTGCTGGATGCGGGGCTGCTGACGCGGTGACGTTCGGGCGGGACCGGATCAATATCCACAACCAGCAGGGCCAGCAGATCACCGTCTGCTGGCCCTGTTGTTTCGATCGAGATGCGGATGGCCCGCGTGCGTTCTCACGGGACCGTGGGTTCCCAGCACGGGCCCGGCCCGTCGCGCATCGATAGCCGCGCGGATTCGTGGAAACCATACTCACGCAGCAGCCGCCCGATGGTGTCGCGCACACCCGGCATCGCGTGATCCGGGATGTCCCACACACCAAACGCGTTCTCGCAGCGGTCGATCTCGTTGAGGCTCACGCAGCACACGTCTTTGAGGGCCCTATACACGTCTTCTCCGAAATTCCGGAAGTTGTGCACCAACTCGTCGGTCACGGGCTCGGTCACTTCGATCCAGATGGATGCGCTCATCCTGGGTCCAGGGGAGGATTGACGGAATCCACCCCGTTCGGCTGGTCGACGCGCACGAGGCGCACCTCGTCCTGCATGCGGTTGTGGCGGAGGACGCGTTTGAGCAGCGTCGTCACCGTGCCGACGTCCTTGCGGCGGATGTCGCGCACCAGGAAGTGGTCGTCCGCGCGGTCGATCTCCGCCAGGTCCACGAGGCAGATGCCGTGCAGCTTTTGGTACACGTCCTCGCCCATGTTCAAGAACCGGAACCGCGCCTCCCAGAAGTCGTAGTCCGGCCCGTGGAACGCGAGTCCGCGGATCAGCTCCAGCTTGATGTTGATCATCCGGGGACGATGGGATTGTGGCGCGCGGAGGGACGCAGGACCAGCAAGTATCGCCATCCACCAAGGTTTTCAGCAACGGCGGGGCAGGGAAGAAGGATGGCGAGCAGGGTGATGTGTAACCCCAGGGTTGCGCGTCGTTCTCTAACGAGTTACCATTGGGTTACACGTGATGTGTGAACCCTATCTCGGAGATACGCAGATGGTACCGGAGCAGATCGAGCGCGAGGTGATGGTCGCGGCGCCCATCGAGCGGGTGTGGGCGGTGGTGACGCAGGCGGAGCACGTGGGCAGCTGGTTCGGCGACGCGGGCGCGGAGATCGACCTGCGGCCGGGTGGCGCCATGACGATCACGTGGGCCAAGCACGGCGTCTCCCACGCCGTGGTGGAGCGTGTGGATCCGCCGCACGTGTTCTCGTACCGCTGGGCGCGGCCGGCCCACGAGGTCGTGCGCGAGGGCAACTCGACGCTCGTGGAGTTCACCCTCGCCGCCGAGGGCGACCAGACGCGGCTGCGCGTGGTGGAAAGCGGCTTCCGCACGCTGGACATCTCGCCGGAGGAGCAGGCGAAGTACGCGGCGGGCAACACGGGGGGATGGAAGTCGGAGCTGGACGAGCTGGTGGCCTACGCCGCGGGCGTGCCGGCATGAAGATCGGCGCAGGGGCCACTGCGCAGGCCGTGGAGGCGGGCGAGATCTTCGCCGCGCTCGCGGACCCCACGCGGTGGCAGGTGCTGTCCCTGCTCGCCGCGCGGGGCGAGGGCACGGCGACCACGCTGGCCGCCGACCTGCCCGTGAGCCGGCCGGCCGTCATCAAACACCTGACCGTGCTGGACCGCGCGGGGCTGGTGCAGGGGCGGCGCAGCGGGCGCGAGGTGCGCTTCACGGTGCGCCCCGAGCGGCTGGATGAAACGGCGCGATGGCTGGCCGGCATCGCGTCGGAGTGGGATGCGCGCCTGGCCGCCATCAAGCGCATCGCCGAGAGCGCGGAAGGCGGCTGAAGGAAGGCGGGGAGAATGTTCCCCGCCGCTGAGGCAGGTTTTCGCCAAACCGGTACGAGAGAGGCCGTCCCTGGGTGACCGGGGGCGGCCTTTCGTCCGGGCGAATGAATTCGCTGCAACAAACACACGAAGTCCGCCTGCGCGGACTGCCGGCTCACGGCTCCGGGGCAGCCCTCGGTGCACGGCTTGGCAGTCCCCGCAGGGGGACTTCGTGTCGTCGTTGCGGCGAATTTATTCGCTCTGTCGCGGGCTCCGCCACCCTCACAAGTCGAACGGCTGGGCGAGCAGGGCGTCGATGGCGGCGGTGGCGTCGGCCAAGCGGGATTCCAGCGGGCCGCGCAGGCGCACGACGGGCACCGGGAGCGCGGCGAGCTGCTCCTCGAAGCGCGCGTGCATCCAGTCGCGGATGGACTCGCCATCGCGCCATCCATCCTGCACGAACGGAAAGTCCGGCTCCGCCAGCAGGTACAGGTCCACGCGGTCGCGCCGGCCGATCGCATCCACCTCCTCGTCGCGATGGCCCCGATAGCGCTCGTGCCAGGTCCCCGTCGCGAACGCGTTCGTATCGCACACCAGCACGCGGTTGGCCGTGCGCGCCGCCTCGTTCTCCCGATGCTGCTGCTCGGCCGCGATGTGCCGGAACTCCTCGCTCGTCCACTCCACCAGCGCGTCGGGCGCGGCCATCGACTCCGCTCCGGCATCGGCCGCATCATCCGCCGGCGGATCGTCCGGCAGGCCGCCGTCGCCGATCTTCGATTCCCAGTACTCGCGGCCGTACTCCGGCACCCACACGGTCTCGTACCGCTCCGCCAGCATGCGGGCCAGCGTGGTCTTGCCCGTGGACTCCGCGCCGATGAGCACCACGCGCCGCACGAAGTACGCGCGGACGCAGGGCTCCACCCACTGAAGGTTCTCCAGCGGCGACGCGCGCACGGCCGTGCCGGAGATGGGAAAGGTGGCACGGTCGCGGTCCACCATCACGTGCCGGCATCCCATGAACGCGGCAAAGCGGGGGCCGTAGTCCTCGCTGCTGAACACCACGTCCGGCGCGCGCCCCAGGTACTCCATCGTAAAGCGCGCCCATTGCTCGCTGTCGTCGTCCAGCTCGTCGGGAACCAGGTGGATCTCGCAGTCGGGATGGATCTCCTCCAGCCACGCCTGTCGCAGCTCGCCGGGAATCTTCTGCGAGACGTGATGGGGGAGCATCACGATCAAGCGGTCGCACCCCGCGCGCGCCGTGTCGATCAGGTGCTTATGCCCCCGATGCGGCGGATAGAACTTGCCGACGACGAATCCCAGCGTCACGTGGCCACCATCCCCGCCGCCGTCGGACCCGCCGGCACGGCCTGCGCCCGCCACGTGCCGCGCCAGTGCAGCAGCCCCATCGTGGCCATCACCAGGAAGACGGCGTAAAGGCCGGAGGTAAGGTACAGCGCCTTGTACGCGTAGAGGGGGATGTAGATGATGTCCGCCACGATCCACGCGTACCAGCTTTCCACGTACTTGCGGTTCAGCATCCACTGCGCGCAGAGGGAGATGCTCGTCGTGAGCGCGTCGGCGAACGATGCGCTGCCGCCCACGTGCCGCAGGGTGACCCAGAGGATGAGCGTCAGCGCGACCCCGCCGATCGCCAGCCGCACCGCATCGCCCCGGGGGATGCGCGAAATTCGCAGCGCCGTCCCGCGTTCTCCGCCGTGCAGCCACAGGTACCAGCCACTGAGGCCCAGGAAAAAGTACACCACCTGCAGCCCCGCGTCCGCGTACAGCTTCGCGCCGAAGAAGAGGACGGAGAAGAGGGTGACGTTCGCCAGGCCGAGGGGAAAGTTCCAGACGTTCTCGCGCACCGTGAGCCACACGCACACGGCGCCCGTGACCACGCCCGCGGCCTCCAGCGGCGTCGACAGCCCCAGCCGCACGCCGATGAACGCCAGCGCGGTGACGGCCGCCGTGAGCGACGCCAGCAGGACCGTGTCGCGCGTCTTGGATCGGGTCATTCGCGGCGGGGGTGTGGTTCAGGCGTGAGTGGCGGATACGGATGATTCCGGGGCGCTGATGCTGCTGCCCGCGGGTGCGGCTGTCAAGCGCGGGCGGGCTTTTGACGGCGTTGGGGGATGCGGATGCTTGCGCGCGCCGCCCGGGGTGGGCAGACTGACGGGCGCCGCGCGGGCGTCCGGGCCCGCGGCGCATCACCCCTGCAGAACCACACGAGACGATGAGCGACGAGAAGAGCGGGCGGGACGTAGAGAAGGTGTACTCCACGGGCCAGTTCGTCGAGAAGCTGCGCCGCCTGGCGGATGCGCTGGAGAAGGGGCATCCCTTCATCATCCAGGTCGCCAACCAGCGCCTCAAGGTCCCCGCCGACGCGCAGATCAGCGTGGAGCACGAGCAGGAAGGCAGCGAGCACGAGCTCGAGTTCCAGCTCACCTGGTCCGACTCCGCCCCGAACTGACCGGGTCTCACGCGGAGAACGCGGAGAAACGCGGAGGGCGCGAAGCATGGTTGCTTCGCGCCCTTCGTCATCCTTATCCAGCCGCACTAGCGTCCGGCTATAAGTCGAATAGTCGCAACTGGTTGCATGTTGATTCCTCCAGCATTGCGGGCTTTGCACGCGAAAATGCTTGAGAAAGCTCGATTTTCTCGAAGAGGCTGACGCTCAGGA
>JAESFL010000975.1_pt1 | contig 12975 bp, 12 predicted proteins | sample 9269401 | NCBI WGS metagenome assembly JAESFL01 (sample SAMN14506025, study PRJNA617098) | algae metagenome | isolation source: Gloeocapsa sp. UFS-A4-WI-NPMV-4B04 and co-occurring heterotrophs from desert... | place: USA: Utah | collected 2006-10-01 | reverse complement strand
AGAGCCTGTTTGAGTGCCTGTGTGCCGGATCCCCATCTGACCCCGCAGTGACCATGGTTGTTTAACTGAGGGGACAAATGTGGACGGAGGCGCATCGAGCGCGGCATGACCCGCGGCTGAAGGAAATCGTGTCGCTTCACGCAGTCGGGCAGGTAGCACGCTGGCTGGAGCGAGTGGACCCGCCCCGCAGTGGGCGGGCGACACCCTATGGGGCGGTCGTGCGCGCGATCGCCTGGCACCTGCGCATAGGCGGCGCCTGGCGGGCGCTGCCACGAGGCTTGGCGCACTGGCGCACCGTGTACGGCTGGTTCCGCAAATGGGTGGAGCAAGGGCTGTTCGACCGCTTGCTGCGCGAGGTGGCCCGCCGCCGACGCCGAGCCAGGGGCCGCCGGGTCCAGCCGCGCTTGAGCATCATCGACACGCAAACGGTCAAATGTATTCCGGTCCGCGGTCCCCGAGGATATGACGCCGCCAAGAAAGTGCTCGGGCGCAAGCGCGTGGCCCTGGTTGATGCCGACGGCACCTGGCTGGCGGTAGCGGTCGTCCCGGCCTCGGTGCAGGATCGCGACGCGCTCGAAGCTCTTGATCCCGGCAAGGCGGCCTGGCCCAGCCTGCGGGAGGCCATCCTGGATGGAGCCTTCGCGGCTGCATCCTGTCACGCGTGGTCGAACCGGCACGGCATGCGCCACCGCGTGGTCGAGCGTGACCCCGCTCAGCAAGGCTTCGTCGTGCTCGCGGGCCGCTGGGTGGTGGAGCGCAGCTTCGGCTGGCTCGTGCATTGGGGTGGATTATTGCGGGATCGAGCTGCCCGTCTGGACGTCTCCGCTGCTCGCATCGCGTTTGCCGCCGTCCTATCCGGCGTCGAGGCCCTGCTCAACCCCGTGCCGATTCAAACCGCCCCAAGTTAAACCCACTCAAACAGGCTCTGAGCAGATCGCCGCAAGCCGCTCCGGGTCGTTTGCGTCTTCGTGTTGATCCCTAAGGGCTAGCGGTGGGCGATGATCGAAGACAAAGAAACCGAGGATGAGCCTTGTGCCGCAATCCGCACAGCACCCTTGCTGACGCAGCATGATCTCTGCCCTGAGCCGCTGAGGCACGTACCTGCGTTGACAGATTTCATATGGTAGCTTGCGCATCAGCATCTCCTAGTTCTGCCCCTGCGGCGACTGATGTTGGAGTCGGCATGGGGAGACGCTCGGACGAGACATTCCTAGACGAGAACCCAGAAGTCGCCGGCAGCTCAGAACTTGCTCCAATGGCTTTTGCCCGCTCGACGAAGGCCTGGGTGAGCGCTGCCCTGTCCTGCTCGTTCATGCCGGCTCGCTCCGACAGTGTGTCCTTCGCCCATCTCAGCAGGGCGGCCTCATCGTGCACTGCCTCAAGGTTCACAAGCAGATTTGAGGCCGCCCGCGGATGGCCAACCAGGGTAAGCGAAGGGCGGGGTGGTTCTGATGCCCGGGTCTCACCTGCGACGCGCCCTCTCCCCCGCACCACGGACTGAGTCGCGCGTGAGGAATGTTTGGGAGGCATCGCCTCTGCGGCTGACACCTGTGGCACTACTCCTCTTTCCGAGCCACTTAGCGTCGTTCTCCTTGAGAGCTCTGATGCATCCAGGTCGTCCTCACCGGCAATGCCGACCAGGGCAAACAGGCTGTACCTTCGAGCATAGGTGAGTGCGGCTCCCATGAGCTTCGGGTCAGAGATGTCTCCCATCCGGCACACAGGCCACGTCGTGCTGACCCACTCGCCTGTGGAGTGGGCAAGGGTCGTCGTGAGCACCAGCAGTCCACCCTCCGCCGTGCTTCTCCCCGGCGTTTGCTCCTCTGAGGACTGGCTTTCATGCGCAAAGGTGGTGGTCTGTAGAATGGCGATCTCCTGCTGGCCTAAGGCCTCCCTGATGATGTCGAGCCCGGCGGAAAGCGGCGCATAGCGGTAGCTGCGCTCATCTTTGCCACCAGCTCCCGGGCCGCTCCTGGTCTCGAGAGTAACAGCGAGGTTCTTCACCGGGTTGGTGAGCTGTGCCTGCGCGCGGGCGAGGGCGCCTGCGAGCTGGCCGATACTAGGGCTACTGCACGGCTGCATAGGAGCCTCCCTCGGGCAACACTTCGAAGCTGATCGAGCCTGCCTTGGACCTGCGGGCTCTGAGCCCATGGCCTGAGGCTTCCTTGGCGTCCTCAGGCACGAGCGCCTTCAACTCGCTCCTGGCGTGCTCGTGCTGCCCGTGAGCGGCAAGGGTGGAGAGGAACACGGACGCCTGCTCCGCCCAGGCATTGGAGGTGGTCATGTCCACCACCCGCACGGCCTGCAACTTGGGCTTGGGCGGATCAGCTCCGAAGGGAGTTGGCACCTCGCCCTGCTGCACACACCTCCAGAAGATGCGCTCCACCTGGAGCAGGACGGTCTGGTAGAGCGGGTCGGCTTCCGCCTCGATCAGCACCCACTGGCCACCTCCCGTGATGATCGACAGGTAAGCCCGTGCGGTGCCGGCCACGAGCATGTTGTGCTGAAGCTGAGGCATGTGCTTTGCTGCGGCCGCCTCTTCCGAGAAGGACCACGGCAGCATGAACTTGGCCTCGAACACCGCCCGTGAACCTCTGGTCTTTGCTTCTGATGTGCGTTGGTCCGGCGAGCCGCTTGAGGGCTGCTCGACGAGGCCATCGAGGGTGGCTGCCATGAAGGGAACGGTGGGATGGTGGCAGAAATGCTGCACGGCCGAGACCGTGAGCCCTGTCTCCTGCTCGAACCAGCGCCGGTTAAGCGCCTCGGTCGCTGAGCCGAGCTGGACGGGGAGATCGCGGGAGAGATCGCGAGAAGGTATGTTACCCCGTTTCTCGCGCCACAGCCGCATCACGGCGGCTGCATCGGAGCCCATCAGGATACGCGCTTCGGACCCGCCAATGTACGTGCGACGGTCATTGCTGTTTACGACCATGTCCCATCCTCTTCTTGATTGCATCATGGAGCCGTCGTGCAGAGTGCTTCCCTGCTAGAGTTCAGATTAAATGTCTCATCTCTCGGGCTGATGCAAGATAAAATATCTTATGTTGGATAAAAAATTGATGCGTCCGGATCAGTGCCGCGCAGCACGCGCCTTTCTGGGCTGGTCACGCGAGCAGCTCGCGAAGCAGAGCGGGGTGTCGATGGCGACACTGGCCGACTTCGAGGCTGGGAAGCGTGTGCCCTACGACCGGACGTTGGCTGATATTGTGAGAACTCTCGAAGAGGCAGGGATCATCCTTATCCCGGAAAATGGAGGCGGGGCCGGTGTTCGGCTGCGGCACCCGCACTCGCAAGTCGACGAGGGCACACGCTCCAAAACGCGGACCTCTAAGGATGACGTCTGACCTCCCAACCCGTCTCGCAATTTGGCAGGCTGGTCTGGATTGACACCCGAGACCAGCCTTCCAGCTCCTTGCCTCAGGCTAGGATCCACCGCCCGTCACCCCTTGGTCCAAGCCCTCTCACAACGAGGTTGGGCGGGTGTTATGTTCTACAACAGGGGCTCAGGAGCCCTGTTTGAGGACGTATTCGGCCTGGTTAGCCCGCTTCATGGTTGGGCCATGGGTAACGCATGGGTGACACATGGGTAACAACGATGGGGCCAAACTGCACCTTCATGAGGGCGTGTAACCCTCGTGTGTCCCTTGCGTCGTCTTGGAGCGCCAGCTGGGTTCCAGCACAGGTCAATCGGCCAACCGGCAGCCCCAGCGCGCCCGCGCCGCTCTGATCGGATGACGCCATCATGCCTCGTGGCATCGTGGCGGAGGCCCGCCCCTGCCAGCGCGCTCCGAGGGGGATCAGGCGGTCACGGCAGACAGCCTGAACGCGGGAGCAATCGCCGTCCTCCCGGGATCAGCCATTTTGACGCACCCCAGCCCAGTATCGACTTTTCTCGCGTCTCCCCCCTGGCGCTTCATCCCCCCTGTGAACTTATGAAGGAGCCCTCTCCAACCCGAGGGGGACTTTATGAGCACGCCACGATTAGCCCACAGCAGAGCGGGCGCTCGGCCGCAAGTTGAGCGACTGACGCCTTTCCCGGCCTTCCTCGAGCACGTCTCCGTTGCGCCTGGTGAGGGCGAGGCCGACCTCCAGGGCCTCCTGCGGCACGTCGTTCTCCACCTCGTGCCGCGCGACGTGTTCGAGATGGCGCTTGCCCGCGAGTTCACGGACCTGCTCTGGGACGAGCGCCGCCTGCGCCGCATCCATGACGACGCGCTCCGCCTGGGCCGCCGGCAGGCCGCAACAGCCCTCCTGCACGAGGTGGTCCCCTCGACCTCCCTCGTCCATGCCACCATCCCCCACATCGTGAGCGGCTACCTTAAAGGTGACCCGAAGCGCAGCAGGCGCCTTAGGGCCCTGCTCGCCGAGCACGGCTACGACGAGGGCACCATCACCTCGCGCGCGTTTCTCGACCAGGCCGAGGTGCTCACCCGCCTCCAGAAGCAGATCGAGACCCACACCCGCCGTCGCACGAGGCTGCTGAACGACCTTCGTCAACACCGCACCGGCCTCGGTGTCGAGCTACGGCGCGAGCGCCGTCACCCCCAGGCGCCCCATGTTGACGAGTTGCCCGAGTTCACGGATATGCCTGTCGCTCCAAGGCGAGCCAGCGATCAAATGGCGACGCACCCTCCCTTTGAGGACAAACGCCTCAGAAGCGATCGCATCGAACAGGCCTCCTCCATCGCTCAGAGTGAGGCCGCCCCAAAGGATCGGGGATCCGGGGCGCCTCAGGTTCCTCAAGGTGACGAGCGCCTCCGGCGCCGCCCTCAGCTTCATTCTGGTCCAGTGGACACATCACCTGGTAGCGAGGAACGAGTTCCCGCGACGACGGCCGAGCCGTCGCCAGAGGGGCCGAACTGCGTGGCTGCAGACACTGAAGGCCTGCCCGACGATGCATTCGCTTCATCGCCCGGGCCAACGGAACGTCACCCTCCCGACGGGCTTGCTCAACGGCTTGCAGACGCCGGCTTTCATGATCTCGTCACCCCCATGGGTGACGGAGGTGAGCCGCTGACGCTCCGCCCCTGCGCGATGCCGTAGGATCGTCCCATGGCCACTGACCGGCAGATCGAAGCCAATCGGCGCAACGCACGCCTGAGCACCGGACCCGCGTCCGAGGCGGGCCGGGCCCGCTGTGCTCAAAATGCCTGCAAGCACGGCCTCAGTGCTGCGGTCATGCACCCAGGCGCTCGTGCTCGGGTTGACGCGATCGCCACCACACTGGTTGGGGAGCACGCCCCTGCCGACCTTCAGGGGCTCGCCCTGGTCATCGCAGAGGCCACAGAGACACTCTCGTGCGCGAGTGCCGCGCGCTCTGCTGTCCTCGACCAAGTCACACTAGCTCTTAGCCGGGGGCGCACCGATGACCTCGATGGGCTCAGCCTGAATCTCGCACGCGTCGATCGCTATGCCCAACGCGCCCACGCCCGCCGCAGCCGTGCCCTGCAGGATCTCCAGGCTGCTCAGTCCCGGCATACCAGCACACGGCAGGCAGCGGCTTCGCTGCTCCTGCAAATCCGGCGCAGAGCACGAGGCGCACCCACGAGGCTCGCCTCTGAGCAGAATGCGGACCGGTCTGACGATTTGGCAGAACGAAGCCAATTCTCCCTGAGTCAAACCGGTGCCAAAGGGACAAGCCTGCGAGAGTCGAGATCCACGTTACGGGGGCGGCTTCTTGCAGCATCGGTCAAGGATGGATGAATGCATGCTGGCTCACGGCGGCAACGAGCAGTCGGACGCCAATCGTGGCATTGCGACGTTCTCACATTTCAATGGAGTGTAGGCGGATCACCGCAAGCGCGATGGAGGCTACCAGGCTCGAACGATCGTCGCTTGACGGGGCACTAGGCGCGGCGCATTCGCCGTCATCGCACGAGCGCTACATTGGGTGCTTGGAGCAACCGGCACGAGAGTGAGACCTTCATGAGCTACGACGACACCAATATCTTCGCCCGGATCCTGCGCGGCGAGCTTCCGGCCCACAAGGTCTACGAGACCGACACCGTGCTGGCCTTCATGGACATCATGCCCCGCGCCGACGGCCATTCCCTTGTGATCCCGAAGGCGAAGGCGCGCAATATCCTCGACATCGCCCCCGACGACCTCGCGGATCTGATCCGCTCCGTCCAGACGGTCGCCAAGGCCTCCAAACGAGCCTTTGCGGCCGACGGCATCACAATCCAGCAGTTCAACGAGAGCGCCGGCGGACAGGTGGTGTTTCACATCCACTTCCATGTGATCCCGCGCCACGACGGCACGGCGATGAAGCCCCATAGCGGGGCCATGGAAAAGCCCGAGGTGCTGGCCGCGAATGCGGAAAAGCTGCAGGCAGCGCTGGCGGCACGGTGACCCGCCGTGACCCGGATGGCAGGGCAGGCCGACCGGACGGGACCGCCTTGGCGGCAAGCCAGCCATTGTCATTCCGATTGCCGCGTGATCGGCGGGCCGGAGCCCAGATAGCGAGCCCTCTCCCGGAGGCAACTCCTGGATTCCGGGCCCACCTGCGCCGTCCCGGAATGACGTAGCGGCGGCTACATCCAATCCAGCGACCGTCCCACCGCCTTGCCCCATTCGCGGAAGAGCCGATCCCGCTCGCTCGCCTCCATCGCGGGGTGCCAGCGCCGGTCGGCGGCCCAATTGCGCACGAGCTCGTCGGTGCCGCTCCAGAAGCCCGTGGCGAGGCCGGCCGCGTAAGCCGCGCCGAGGGCCGTCGTCTCGATCACCTTCGGGCGCACGACCGGCACGTCGAGGATGTCGGCCTGGAACTGCATGAGGAGTTCGTTGACGACCATGCCGCCATCCGTGCGCAGTTCGCGGACCGCGATTCCGGTGTCCTTCGTCATGGCATCTAACACCTCCCGGGTCTGGAAGGCTGTGGATTCGAGCGCCGCACGGGCGATGTGACCCTTGTTGGCATAGCGCGTGAGGCCGCCGATGAGGCCGCGGGCGCCGGCGTTCCAGTGCGGCGCATAGAGGCCCGAGAAAGCCGGCACGACCGTGACTCCGCCGTTGTCGGGCACCGAGCGGGCGAGGGCCTCGATGTCGGGGCTCGCCCCGATGATTCCCAGATTGTCGCGCAGCCACTGCACCAGGGCTCCCGCGATCGCAATGGAGCCTTCGAGGGCATAGACCGTCTTGCCCTGCCCGAAGCGGTAGCCCACCGTGCTGAGGAGCCCGCAGGTGGAAGGGTAGGGGGTCTCGCCGGTGTTCATGAGCATGAAGCAGCCGGTCCCGTAGGTGTTCTTGGCCTCGCCCGGCTGGAAACAGGCCTGGCCCACGAGCGCGGCCTGCTGATCGCCGAGGATGCCGGCAATCGGCACGCCCGCGAGGACGCCTCCCGCTTCGCCGTAGACCTCGCTCGAGGAGACTATCTCGGGCAGGCAGGCGCGGGGGATGCCGAAGAGCGCCAGGATCTCGTCGTCCCATTGCAGGGTAGCGAGGTCCATGAGCTGGGTGCGGCTCGCATTCGTGACGTCGGTGATGTGCCGTCCGCCGTTCGCACCGCCCGTGAGATTCCAGATCATCCAGGAATCGACGGTGCCGAAGAGCGCTTCGCCCCGCTCCGCCTTAAGCCGCGCGCCCGGTGCATGGTCGAGGAGCCAGCGCAGCTTGAGGCCGGAGAAATAGCTCGCGAGCGGAAGGCCCGTCTTGGCCCGCAGGCGGTCGCGGCCCCCGTCGCGGGCGAAGTCCTCGACGAGCGGATCGACCCGCGTGTCCTGCCAGACGAGAGCGTTGTAGAGCGGCACGCCCGTGCGCCTGTCCCAAAGCAGTGTCGTTTCACGCTGATTGGTGATCCCCACGGCCGCGAGGCCCCTGGCCTGGAGGCCGCCCCGCTGGAGCGCCTCCTCGATCACCGTCTCGGTGTTGCGCCAGATCTCCAGGGGATTGTGCTCAACCTGACCGGGTTTCGGATAGATCTGCTCGTGCTCGCGCTGGCCCGTCGAGACGATCGCGCCCGCATGGTCGAAGACGATGAAGCGCGTGCTGGTCGTGCCCTGGTCGATGGCGCCGACATAGTTCGCCATGGCGTGTCCCCCGATGGTCGTGACGTTCCGTTGTTATCGAGCCGCTACGGCGGTTCGCTTTGTCATGATCGTTCGGATCTATTGAGCCGCCACCGCGGTCGTCCGTTCAGTCAAGATTGTCTGGATCTATTGAGCCGCAATCGCGGCCGTTCGCTTCAAGGCGAGATAGGCCTCGATCCGCTGGGCCGCCTCCACGGGCACGTGAAGTCCGAGCTTCGAGCGGCGCCAGAGGATGTCCTCGGCGGAGCGCGCCAATTCGCGGCGGACGAGATAATCGACCTCGGCGGCGGTGAGCCCGGCGCCGAACTCCTCGCCGAGATCGGCCCAGGACGCGGCGGAGCCGAGGAGTTCGTCGATCCGCGTTCCATAGGCGCGTGCCATGCGCCGGGCCTGGTCCGGGGGAAGGAAGGGCTTGCGCCGCAGGAGATCCGCGAGGAAGCGCTCGAAATCCGCATCGGGCATGTCGCCCCCGGGGAGCTTCGCGGTCTCGGTCCAGGTGGGCTTCATGCCGGGGAAGAAGGGCTTGAGTTCTTCCAGGGCCTGTTCGGCTAGCTTGCGGAAAGTGGTGATTTTGCCCCCGAAGATCGAAAGCACGGGTGCGGCCCCGCCGGAGGCGTTGAGATCGAACACGTAGTCCCGCGTCACCGCCGAGGCGCTGTCGGATCCGTCGTCGAAGAGCGGGCGCACCCCGGAATAGGTCCACACCACGTCCGCGGGCGCGATCTCGCGCTTGAAGACGTGATTGATGGCATCGCACAGGTAGCGCACCTCCTCGTCGCTGATCACCGCCTTGCCGGGGCCGCTGTCGACGGGAACGTCCGTCGTGCCCACGAGCGTGAAGCGCCCCTGATAGGGAATCGCGAAGATGATGCGCTTGTCGCGGTTCTGCAGGATAAAGGAATGGTCGCCCTCGAAGAGCTGCGGCACCACGATATGGCTGCCCTTGACGAGGCGGACGTTGTTTTGCGTGTTGAGGCCGAGTTTCGCGTTGAGCACGTCCGCGACCCAGGGCCCGGCGGCGTTGACGAGGGCTCGCGCGCGCACCTCCCGGGTCTCGCCGGTCTCCGCGTCCTCCAGCACCGCATGCCAGGTTTCGCCGTCACGGCGGGCGGAGGCGACGCGCGTGCGGGTGCGGATTTCGGCCCCGCGCTCGGCGGCATCGAGGGCATTGAGGGAGACGAGGCGGCTGTCCTCCACCCAGCAGTCGGAATACACGAAGGCGGTGTCGAAGCCTGGTTTGAGAGCCGCCCCGGCGGGGTGCCGCGCGAGGTTGATGGTCTCGGTTCCCGGCAGCTTCTTGCGGGGCGCCAGGTTGTCGTACAGGAACAGGCCGATGCGCACAAACCAGGCCGGGCGGATCCCCTTCTCGTGCGGCAGGATGAACCGAAGCGGCCAGATGATATGGGGCGCGGATTCAAGCAGCCGCTCGCGCTCGAACAGGGCCTCGCGAACGAGGCGGAACTCGTAATATTCGAGATAGCGCAGGCCGCCATGGATCAGCTTCGTGGAGGCCGAGGACGTGTAACCGGCGAGGTCGCCCTGTTCGGCGAGCAGAACCTTGAGGCCGCGGCCAGCGGCATCGCGAGCGATCCCGGCCCCGTTGATGCCGCCGCCGATGATGAGAAGGTCGTAAACTTGAGCCACGCGTCAGTTGTCCTCTCAACGCCAGTCCCGAGCCAGCTTCGTGAAATGAGTTGTCCCACACCCTAAAGCAAGCTCTTTCCGCCCGATCCTAAGGCGGCCGAGGTGTCCGGGCGATGGTTCACGTCCTGCCCTCAGGCGCGGCCCGCGCGGCCGCCAAGGTGAAGAGGTACGCTGCGAGAGAACCGACCGCCATGCCGATACAGGCCAGGATGACGGCGTCGTAGCTGCCCCACCAGGCCCAAAGCGCGCCGAAGAGGAAAGGGCCGGAGGCCCGGGCCAGGTTCGCGGGAGCGGCGATCATCCCGAGGATCGTGCCGTAATCCTCCCGGCCGAAGAGCTCGGCGGGCAGAAGCGCCCGCAGGATCGTCATCAGGCCGTTCGACGCACCGTAGAGCAGGGCGAACAGAACGATCGTCGCGGAGCCCGACGGCACGAAGGGCAGGAGTATCTGAGCCGCAACCCCTAGCCCAAGCGTCATGAGGCCGATGGCCCTGATGCCAAGGAACCGCTCCGCCCAGCCGACCGCGAAACGGGCGGAGGTTTGCGCTGGCCCGATGACCGCATAGGCCGCCACCGCGGCATCGAGGCTGAAGCCCCTCTCGGAGAGGATCGAGAGCAGGTGGATCGGCATTCCCGTCGAGAGAACGCCCTGAATCACGACCGTGGCCACGAAGCCCCAGAAGGCGGCTTGGCGGAGCACGCGCCGGGCATTGGAGGGCGGTATCGCGGCCCGTTCGCTCCGGCTGCGCGGCCGCTGCGGCGGGATCGCGAGAAGGTGGATCGAGGCGCAGACCAGGAGGTTGAAGGCAGCCAGCACCAGCAGCGCCGGCCGCCAGCCGAACCATTCGACGAGACCATGGGTGAGCGGGATGAAGGCGGTGCTGGCGAGCCCGCCCAAGAGGGTCATGACCGTGATGCCCCGCCGGGCCAGGGGGCCAAGCTGGCGTTGCAGCACCGCGAAGCCCGGTTCGTAGAGAACGGCGCTCATGGTGGCCCCGAGGAGCACCCACAGAATGAGAAACGGAGCGTAGTTCTCGATCGTCGACCAGAGGCCGAGGAGCGTTGCCGCCAGCACGGAGCCCCATGCCATCACGGCCCGTCCATAGCCGAGATCGATCAGGCGTCCGACGGGAACGGCCGCGGCCGCCGAGGCAATCAAGCCGATCGAGAACGCTGCCGAGGCTTGCGGGCGCGACCAGCCGAGATCGCGCATCATCGGCTCCATGAGCACGGCATAACCGTAGAACACCGTGCCCCAGGAGATGAGCTGCGCCGTCGAGAGCGACAACACGAAAGCCCAAGGCATACGGAGCGGTGCGGGAGGGACGGTCACGGGCGATCTGCGGTGGCGGTGATGCGCCCTACAGGACCGGAGGAATCGGGCCGAGAGCTTGAGTGCGGAAGGGGTGGTCACGGCCGAGGCGGCCTCGGCACCCTGTCAGGCTCGCCCGAGCAAGGCAACGGTCCTGGATTTGACTTCCCGACGGAACACCCCCATATGGACGTCAAGCGTCAGCGCCCATGCGGGCTGCTTGAGCGAGGCTGCGTGACGAGATCCGCCCCGCGGACCCAGGCCTCCTTCTTCAACGCCCAAACCCCACCCAGACTGCCCCATCACGCGGGTCGTTGAGAGAGCCCCGGCGCCGGCAAGAGCGACGGTTCGGCTCCCCGCCTTCTTGTCCTGTTCAGAAAGAGACCTCACGTGTCTTCCTTCCAGCAGCTCGGCTTGTCCGAGCCTATCCTTCGGGCGCTGACCGCCGAAGGCTATACCCAGCCGACGCCGATTCAGGCGCAGGCCATTCCCCATGTGCTCGAGGGACGCGACCTCTGCGGCATCGCCCAGACCGGCACCGGCAAGACCGCGGCCTTCGCGCTGCCGATCCTGCACCGTCTGGCCGAGAGGCCGGTGGCGCGCCAGCGCAAGAGCTGCCGCGTTCTGGTGTTGAGCCCGACGCGCGAACTCGCGAGCCAGATCGCGGATTCGTTTCGCGCCTATGGGCGCAACATGAAGCTCACGACCTCGGTCGTGTTCGGCGGCGTTGCCCTGGGGCGTCAGGAGCGCGAGCTGAGCTTCGGCGTCGACGTTCTCGTCGCCACGCCCGGCCGCCTCATCGACCTCATCGACCGCAAGTCGCTGACCCTTCGCGATGTCGAGATCCTGGTCCTCGACGAGGCCGATCAGATGCTGGATCTCGGCTTCATCCACTCGCTGAAGCGCATCGTCACGTTGCTCCCGAAGGAGCGTCAGACCCTGTTCTTCTCGGCCACCATGCCGAAGACGATTGCGGATCTCGCCGACACCTTCCTGCGCAACCCCGCGAAGGTCGCCGTGGCGCCGGTCGCCACCACGGTCGAGCGCGTGGATCAGAGCGTGATGTTCGTCTCGACGAGCCGCAAGCCCGCGCTTCTCGCCACGATCCTGCGCGATCCCGCGATCGACCGGGTCCTCGTCTTCACGCGCACCAAGCACGGCGCCGACAAGGTGGTGCGCTCGCTCGACAAGGACGGCATCACCGCCTCCGCGATTCACGGCAACAAGAGCCAGCCGCAGCGCGAGCGGGCTCTCGCGGCGTTCCGAGACGGATCGTGCCGGGTGCTTGTCGCGACCGACATCGCGGCCCGCGGCATCGACGTCGAGGGCGTGTCGCATGTGGTGAACTACGATCTCCCGAACATCCCGGAATCCTACGTTCACCGCATCGGCCGCACGGCCCGCGCGGGTGCGGCCGGGATCGCGCTGGCTTTCTGCAACGACGAGGAGCGCGCCTATCTCCGCGACATCGAGAAGCTCACGCGGGTTAAAGTGCCGGTGGCGCCGTTGCCGACGGGGTTCGATCCGGGTGCGCTTGGGGCCGAGCCCCAGGAGCCTCAGCGTGGGCGCCAGCCCGCGCCGCACGGGCGCGGTCAGAAGCCCCATCACGGCGCACCGCGCACGAACGACGCCCAGGCCGAGCGCGGCCCGCGTCGTCGCCGGCGCGGCGGAAGCAGCGGGAAACCGGGCGCTCCGGCAGCCGCACCTCAACCGGCATCCCACAAGCCGAGGTCGCCGGCCCCGGCTCAGCGCCGGGCCGAGGGCCGAGGCGACGGACAGCAGGTCGGCTGGCTCGACAAGGGCTGGAAGCGGCGGTGAGATTAAGCAAACGGCCGGGGCAACCCGGCCGTTTTTTATGCCCCCTCAGCTCGACTTTGGCTGTTCATGCGGCATGGCAGAGCGCGTAAACCCAGAGTGCTGGCAGGCCGAGGCGACGTTTGGTTCGGTGGCCTTGGCGGCATGACGTTCTCAAACCCTGCTCACACCAGAGAG
>JAESFL010000974.1_pt1 | contig 13026 bp, 12 predicted proteins | sample 9269401 | NCBI WGS metagenome assembly JAESFL01 (sample SAMN14506025, study PRJNA617098) | algae metagenome | isolation source: Gloeocapsa sp. UFS-A4-WI-NPMV-4B04 and co-occurring heterotrophs from desert... | place: USA: Utah | collected 2006-10-01 | reverse complement strand
GATTAATGGGGTTCAAAAAAGAGGAGAAAAGGGAAACCACAGTACAAAACGTATAAGATTTAACTCTACTTCTTCTGCTTAATTGTTTGTTACATACTTATAAAATTCCCCCCAGACTTACTTAATTTGGTAGTAGCTGTACTCGGTGAAATGTCATTATTATCAGTATCGTCACCATCATTATTAGTATCGACTTGGTTAACTCGACCTTCAACTGTTAATGTTCCTGTTCCTGGAGTAGCACCCGCCGTAGGACTATAAGTATACTCAACGAGTCTGTATTGCCCCTTACTAGGATCAGTGGAGTCTACAGAACGCCAAATAGTTGTTGCGGCATTTGTTACCACAGTAGAGCCAGTAGTGTTACTACCACTACAGTTACCAATTCCTGGTATGTTTACTGCTGTAGTCCAACCAGGAGTACCTACTCTGGGATATTTTGCAATAGCTCGGTTATCGTTAATTAAAGACTGATAACGAGTAATACCTGTTTCTGCTGCGCTCAAACCTCGATTTGTTGCCTTTTGAGTTAATGCCGTTACCTCATCGCCCTGAGACCTCACAATCATCGTAGTACCAATTAGGAGCATAACAAGTCCCATCCCTACAGCAATGGGTATGGCGAAACCCTGCTCACTAGAGCTATTTTTGAGGGCAGATTTTAAATTTTTATTCATATAAATTTCTCCACTTATTGAGTGGAATTAAGCAATTTACTTGCTCTAATAATTTTGTAAATTAAGAGTATTGAACTTGTTGCATAATCAGTATTTAAACTGAGATTTTTATCGCAAATTAGCTAAATACTTTCTTGTTATAAGGATGTATCTGTTCTAAATTACTCTGATGTTTTAACTACATCCTCAGTAAAAGTTCTGATGTTGCTTTTGTCTGCTAGCTCAACAGCCGAGTAAATACGGTTGCGTAGATACGAAGCAGCTTGCTTGTAGTCAAACATCGCACCTTCGCGTCATGACAAAAGCGATCGCGCCTATCCTGACAGAAGCGATCGCGTTATCTGTTGACTGTGATCGCACCTTTATATCCTGACAAAAGCGCTCGCGTTATCTGTTGACTGCGATCGCATCCTTTATGTTGTAATTAACGGTAGTGGCTTAGGGTAGAGCGCCCTACTCTCCCGCAGTTTGTAATACACGCTGATACAGCGAATCAGTTATCCAAAACCCTGCTGTCAAAATCAAACTATCCACTACAGGCTTAACAGCTGAAATTGCACCTTTATGTTTGGCTTCAATCAAGACTCCCAAGATGCCAGTAAATTTGAGTCCGAAGCGGGAAGCTACTGTTCTACCTCGACGCTCATCTAGTAAGAGCAAGTCCGCTTTTAACTCAATCGCAAGTGCAATTGCTTCCGCTTCACCCGCATCTAGTTCTAGTTGAAGGGCAGTTACCAGAGCGTTATTTGCAACTCGTTGGGCTTGAATCCATGACTCAGTTTGCACTTCTACGCTGCCTGCTACTACTCTGCCCACGCTAGCCATTTCATCGTAAACAGCTTGAGGAATGACAATAGTTCCATAGAGTTGTTGTAATAACGCCAGTTGGCTAATGGCAGCAAGGTTAGTGATTGGCGAGGTGTTGCTGACAACAATCACAGTCGGTTCAATTCTTGCAGAGTCTTGAGGTCGGCTTCAAATTCCGCAACGTCATAGTGAAGTGGAATTTGGCGACTAGCTAACAATTGTTGAAACTGAAGTTGAGACATTTGGGCAAGGTGGCTAGCTTGACCAAGGGTTAATTTTTCTTTCTGAAAAAGCAGAATCGCAATCTCTTGGCTCAACTCAGCTTCTGAAAGTCCAGTAGCTTGTAGGATTTCATTAGAAATAACTAAGCTCATTAGGGCTTCTAACTTACTTGTGCATCCTCGACCCATTATACTAGGGCGCTTAAGTCTTTTCTCTACCTGATCAGATGAGCTTTTGTGGTCTTACCTTTTAAACACGATATTTAGATTAGAAAAGTCAAACATCTGTGCCATCACGCCTTTGTATCCTGATATGACAGAAGCGATCGCGTTATCCCTCAGACAAGCGATCGCATATTTTGAGTTGTTACAGAATAGATATGTTGGTTATGTGGAGTAAAAATCAGTTATGCAGAGTATTACCTTACATTCCCATGTTGGCGAAGATGGAATATTGCAACTATCTGTCCCCGTTGGCATGACAGATGTAGATTTAGAGGTAATGTTAATTGTCCAACCAATTGTCAAAAGCGACAAGGCTAAAACGCCCGAAGGGTTAGGTTGGCCACCTGGGTTTTTTGACAGGACAGCTGGCGATTGGGAAGGGAAACCGCTTATACGCGGGGAGCAAGGCGAATACCAAGAGCGCGATCAGCTTTTATGATCTATCTGCTAGACACCAATACTTGCATTGGCTACCTCACTCGTCGTACACCTATTGTTGACAAAGTAGCCTCGCTATCACCGCAGGACATAACGCTATGTGACATCGTAAAGGCAGAGCTTTATTACGGTGCTTATAAAGGTACCCGCCTAGAAAGTAATTTGGTGTTATTTAGGGAATTCTTCAACTTATTCATTAGCCTGCCATTTGATAGCAGTGCGGCAGAAGTATAAGGTTGTATACGGGCGCAGTTGGAGCCATTGGGAACTCCTATTAGCCCTTATGATCTTCAAATAGCAGCGATCGCTCTTGCTAACAATCTAACCTTGGTTACACACAATACCCGTGAATTCAGCCGAGTAGCAGGATTACGAATTGAGGATTGGGAAGCCGATTGAGCAGCCACAATTGATAAGACGTGACGGTGATTCAAGCTGTAAGCTCAAAGCATTTTCGCAACACGCATTTATTTTATTACGTCGGTATTGCCCATTTACTACTAAAATTGATCTAGGGTATAAATATTATCCTGATTCTAAATAGGACTAATGGCACAAGATTTCCGCGTGGTTAAAGATGCTGTGCGACCTGATAACCAAGGACGCTTGACACTAGGGCAGGTAATTACAGCAAAAAGCTATCGAGTTATGACCAACGAGGCAGGGCAAATCTTACTCGATCCAATTGTAAGCATCCCAGAACTAGAACTGTGGCTATGGAAAAATCCTGATGCCTTAGCTTCAGTCCAACGGGGAATTGAACAAGTATCAACTAACGAAACCTATGATTTAGGTTCTTTTGCTCAGTATGCAGACTTAGAAGTTGATGACTAATGCAGTTTCAACTGCGATTTTCAGTTGAGGCAAAAAAAGCCCTAGAAAGCTTACAGCAGGTAGATCAAAAAAAATACCAAAAAGTATTAAAGACATTGGGTTTGATGGAAACAAACCTGCGTCACCCCAGCCTTAACACTCATAAGTATGATTCTTTGAGTCGACAAAATGGAGAGGAAATATTTGAAGCCTACGTTGAGAACAAGACACCAGTTGCCTTTAGAATATTTTGGCATTACGGACATGGAAAATACATAATTACAATTTTGGCTATTACCCCACATTTGTAAGGCGATCGCATTTTAGTATCTTGATAGAAGTGATCGCTTTTCAAGTTGCAATACATTAAAATACAGCTAACTCGTTTCTAGAAGGGTCGTTATGGTATACAACCCCTTGCAATATCTACCTTCGGCAGAGGAACTACCAGATTCAGACGATACCCCTGTGGATAATGAACTACAAATTCTAGTTCCTACCTTACTGCGAGGCATCTTAGCTTGGTTATGGTCAGAGCGCCAAGACTGGTTTTTTGGCTTTAATATGGGCGTTTACTACGAGCCGAAAGAGCCAGCAATTGTCCCCGATGGGTTCCTCAGTTTAGGAGTAGAGCGGCGTAAAAGTGAGCGAGGGCGGTTAAGTTATGTTTTGTGGGAAGAAAAGGACATAGTTCCGCAACTGGTGTTAGAAGTTGTTTCTAGAACCTACGGGCAAGAGTACCAAGCAAAGCTTTTAAAGTATGCTCAATTAGGAGTAATGTATTACGTGGTCTACAACCCGGATTATTGGGTAAGAGACAAGCATGAACCCTTTGAGGTGTACCGTTTAATAGATAGCGAGTATGTGCGTCAGCAAGGCGACTGTGTATGGCTAGCAGAAATTGGGTTAGGAATTGGACGTGGACGAGGTAGTTTTGAAGGCTGGAACCGAGAGTGGCTGTACTGGTACGACAGAGATGGAAATAGGTTTCTCTCACCAGATGAGCGCATTCAACAGGAGCAAAGGCTAAGAGACGAGGAGCAAAGGCTTCGGAAGCAGGAGCAAAGGCTTAGGGAGGACTTGATTGCCAGGTTGCGCGCAAGGGGGATTGACCCTGATGAGCTATAAGTAAGAGTCATGGTGCTGTGCGTAGATGCTGCATCGGCTTTTCAGCAGACATCGTTTTGTATCCTAACAGAAGCGATCGCGTCAAATATCCCTAAGTTCAACATAAGTTCGACTTAAGCTATTAGTTTCCAAGCGGCTAACCCTAGAGGTAGCTTTATACAATATAAGTCAGCGTTCCTCAGAGATCGGTTTTCAACAAAGCCGATCTTGCTTTTTCTCTGACTGCTAACTTTAAGTAAATACACGCAAATGATTTTTTGTCAACTCTTTAGGCGATCGCGTGTTTGTACCTGTTACATATTTAAATTCCAACTTTGTTACAAGTAGGACTAACCCAGACGCTAGAATGTTTATAGCTCTAAACTTACTTACTTCTATGTAATCTAAGTAGTTTAATCTCAACAGATCTAATACTATATTTTCGGACTGCGGCAAATTTATAGTAAAACAAAATACACTATACAATAGTATATTTACTGAAAGAATAAATTACACTTACTTTAAATCTCCCTAGCAATACTACCCCTGTTTCTCATTCTCAACTTTTGGCAAAAAAGCAGTTATGTCAACCCGCAAGCAAGATAAAGCAGTCCAAAATGTACAACTTATTTGGCAGCTATCCAAAGCCACTTCCAAACAGCAGATGCAGTGGCTTCTGCGGTGTCTGCTAATTGGCGGGAGACAACCAAATCTTGCCGCATCGGGGTTTGTATTGCCAACAGTGACAATGGTGGGGTTGGTGGTGGTGCTGCTAACTACAGCGCTGATGATCCGTTCATTTGATCGATCGCGAACCGCGAGTAACTTTAGGGTAAATGAGACAGTTTTAAACGCTGCTACTCCTGCACTCGATCGCGCTAGTGCCAAAATTAACGCTTTATTGACAGATCCCACACTGCAAGAAGAAACGCCAAAAGATGCAGCGCTTGAGAAGGCGCTAAACAAAAATAGCTATATCCTGGGTGACGAAACGAGGCTGAGACTTGCTAATGACACTGACAAAAACGGCAGTATCAATAGACAAAATAACGAAACTTTAGATACTGCATGGAAATTTCCTGTTGATACCGACAATAACGGCAAGTTTGATAGCTATACACTTTACGGTATCTACTTTCGTAGCCCTACTCGCAATGCAACCCAATCTAGAAATCCTTTAGCCGTCAGAACATCTCCAATGGAGCGTGGCTTGGGTAGTAAATGCGAAAATGTTGCTGGTACAAGTACCAGTTTAGTAGGTGATTCTGGTTGGTATAAAACAGGTGCAAAACTAACTAAAAGTTTTTATGTCTACACTGCCATAGTTCCGATTACCACGCCTCCTGTTGGCGATACTACTAATTATGAGGTTTACAAAGGTAATAGAGGCTTTTCTGCTCTAGAGTTTCAACAAGATCGTAGCCGAATTCCCCTCAGTAACAACGCGGCTGCATTCCAAAATGACCTTGAAATTGCTCCTGATTCCACATTTCGGCTAAACGGTAGAATTTCTACTAATGGCAATTTGCTAATTGGTAGTCGAAATATTGATCCGATTGAGTTATTTCAAGTTAGCAGTGATAATTCTTGTTTTTATACTGAAGATAACAGTAAAATTACGGTTGGCGGCAACGTGGCAGTTGGCGGCATTACTGATACTAGAGATCAATCACCAGTAATAGTTGACCTTTTTAATGGAATTGGCAACAATCCGCTTTCAGTTGAACTTGATCGTAGTACCAAATCAACAATAAGTGAAGGCGGTGCGGAGGTAGGATACAACGATGCTGCTTATAACCAGCGCATCGCTTTGATGAAGCAGACGGCGCTTGCTTATCACCCAGATTATCTTGCTACTAGAGACACTATAGATAACGAGCCGCAGCCTACAATAGCCAGTGTTCAAGCTGTACCTGAGTACCCGCAAGAAGTTAAAGAGGGATTTGCTGACAAGCTCAATGCAGAAGACACGAGATTAAATAATACGGGATTAGATAGATTAAATAATAAGGGCTTTGATGCTTGGGATGTTTTAGCAGAGCAAATTGAGATTTACTTAAAAAATCGTACCCGCCGTGTTCCTTATGCTGAAGTTCCGACATTTGAGCGCAGAAGTGCAATAGATTCATACGATTTTGATGATGATAATATTGATACCAGCGTTTTTGCTGAAAGTAGAATTATTGAACCGCCGCAAGAGTGGCGGGAACCAATAGAGGCTAATACCGAACTTACGCTAAATTCAAATAACTTACCGCAGACTCAGCCAGAAAAGCAGCAAAAAGAAGGTAAGGAAACAAGAATAGGCGATCGCATTTATGTCGGAAACAACCTTCCGGCGTTTTGGAAAAACGGCGACACATACGTTACGGGAAGCAATGAAAAGCAGTTGCTTGGTGATGGCGTTAACTGGACTGATCCAAGAACTGAGCCTCGCTATCGGACTACTCAGGTAACACCTCTACCAGATGAAAGAATAGCGGATCGTAATCAGTTTTGGGAAGACGCAGCCGCTCAACAACCTGCGACTAACTTGGCTAATGTTGGTGGTTTGCGAGTAATTACGGGAGCAGGAATTTATGTTGATGGCGTTGATGCAGCAAGTGGCGCTTTGATTCCTCGCGCTACAGAGTCTTTTTTGCCAATTCCTGTTTTAGACTCGCGTTTAGTTCCCGATGCAGCGCAGATTCCTAAGTTTACCACCGAATTAATTACAACTAATAATGACAACATAGTTGTATGGTCTGATTCTATGCCAATGACAGGTGGCGTTGGACAACCTGGTAAGGGCGATCTTCAAATGAGAGCTACGGCAATTTATCATTACAAAGATCCTTCATATACAGACAGAAATTACATTAATCGCACTCCAACTGCCTGTATTAGTAGTTATTACGATCCATCGAATCAAACTACAGCCAGCAATTCAGATAATGGCAATGTTTACGATTCTCCCTACAGTAGCGATAATGGCAGACTTACGGCTGTATCTACTTACCGAAATCAGCTAAATAGACAAGCACGGCTAGTTTTTCCGAATGGACGAATTGTTAATCAACCTTTGAGAAATGCTTTAGCGAAGATTGATGATAATGGTACGCGATCGCTAGCTGATAATTCTGCAATTGATACGGCGGTTTGTGCGTTAGGAATTTTGGATGGAACTGTAGGTAGAAGTTCAAATTCAATTATCCCTAATGGAGCAATTAAGGAAGCGTCATTTATTGATGCTAGACAAGTTAAGGCAATTGATAAAACTTTAGAAGCTGATAAAAATGATCCAATTAGTAAACCTGAACTCAATTCAACCGACTACGACGTAAACGAAAACTACAACCTTGCACTTGAACAGCGCCAACCCTTAGAAGTTCGGGTAACTGATATTGATCTGCGTCAACTTGCAGAAACAGAAATTGGTGGTACACGCCAGCAGGAATATATATTGCCTAATAGCGGCATTATTTATGCTAGCCGTGATGATGCTTTAAGTGATTTAAGTGACATAAATGCTGAAAACGAGTTATTAAGTCCTACTGATTTCAAGCTTGATCCGACACGCCGTCCGAATGGAATTAGGTTAATTAATGGTAGTAATTTAGAACGAGATAACGATTATAGGGAAGAAGAAAAAGGTCTAATTCTTGCTACTAATTTACCTGCGTATATTAGAGGTGACTTCAATCTCCATCAAGAGTCAGGAACTAATACACCTATTGAAGAGTTTTTTGAGCTTTTAAGAAATACTTGGGTCAACTTCTACAGTCGTGATGACATTAATAATAATTTTGCCTGTCGCAGAGGGCAACCAGGTTGCGGTAGTAATGGCGATCAATGGCGACCAGCAACAATTATATCTGATGCGATGACCGTACTATCTAATAATTTTGTAGATGGTTTTCGTGATCAAGGAGATTATGATATTAGAAATAATGCAGCTAACTTAACTAATCAAGAAGATCGTAAGAAAAATGGCTTTTTTGATAATAGTTTTGTTACCAGTTTTGATTGGGCAAATGGTAATAATTTTCCGATTAACTCCAGAAATTCTTACTTAACTAATGGTGTAACACCAATTCAACGCCGGACTAATTTTTCTGAGTATTTGATGGAAGTTTGTCCGAAACTACCTGTAGAAAGCTGTGGGTCTGGTGATTGGTACGTCAAGCCTCCCGCTAATCCATCTGATGCAGGTATAAAAGCATCAGGTATAATAAATCAAAATTTCGATATTAATAACTATAGCGCAGGCACAACAGCCCAACCTGCTGCTGAAGCCTATCAACGCTATCCTCGGCGTGTTGCTTTTAAAAGAGATGGTAATAATCTTGAAGTGACACTACCGCCTGGTAATAATGTTCCTACTCCTAAGTTATTAGGGATTGATTCTGCTGGTAAAGTTCAGGAATTTCCTTATGAAACTTACTCCACTAAATCTCCAAGACAAGTAGCTAATGCGCTGTGGTTTCGGACAACAACCAGTACCAGTGGTAGAGCTTACGAGAATCCTAACTATGGAAGTGACAATCCTTTAGCTTACACGCAAGATACTCAATTAATCTCGCCTCCTACGCCTGAAATTACTGGTGTTTCTAGTCTTAATTCGCCTGCTAACAACGCTGCTTCTAGCTACATAATCTGTACTAGACAGGATTCTTCAAAAAAATATCTATACAGTAGTAGCAGCCCTGAGTTTGATGTAGGTAATTGTGATAGTGGCGCTAATACTCCCTTTGATGCGATCGCAAACACGCTTGATGATCTTCTCGATCTAGATCCAAACGATTCTAGTAGCGACGAAATTGTTACACCAGAAGAAGATCTCGGCGGTGGAGGTAGTCGATTTGAAGCTGGAAAAACAACAACATTTACACAAAAAGGTCGCGTCAATGTTATTGATTTAAACAGAATTAGTGTAATAAATACGATAGACTCAGGTCCTACAACAATTAAGCTTCAAGGCAATGAAGATTCTATATTTGTCTTCCAAAAAGACTCAGGTAACTTAGACTTTGCCACTGATGCACCTTGCGGAGGTGATTGTAGGCGCAAAGGTGTTGTTATAGAACTAGGTGGTGTTAATCCAAATAACGTTTTTTGGGCATTAGGCGGTACTACTAGATGGAACGAAGTAGACGAAAGTAAGCACCAAATGAAGGGCAATTTTCTCAGTAGAGATATTGCTTGGCTTCGGAAGGTAGACATTGATGGTCGTATTTTAGGGGTTAACAGTCTCCCGTCGTCAGGCGCAAACTTGAACGATGTTACTGTCCGTGCTATACCATCCGATGGGCAGCCATTGTTAATACCAGTTTTGCAGATTCATAGCCCAAATGGCTCTCCTAGTGGCAACAACCTAGATCAAGGAACTGCTAATCTGCAAGACAATTGGTTACAAACAGTTGACAATGACACTACAGTTAATGCTATTTTTGTTTCGGGAAACAGTCCTAGTCGCCTAGCTGAAAAATCAGCAGGTTTGCCAAACTTTGTGCGGTTGTTAGAAAACTGGGATAACAGAACACTCAATATTAACGGCAGTTTTATTCAGTATAAACGGAGTGCTTACGCTACAGCGCCATTTGCAACTATTTTAACTGCTAAAACTAATGACAATGATTCTAGCTTGAGCATTTTTGACTACAATTCTACGCAATATAAAAGTCAAATTGCTGATGGTACATTGCCTTATTTCAGCGACAATACATTGAATCGCAAGTGGATTTTTGATGTTGGACTTTTGTCTCAGTCTCCTGATCTTTTTGGACAAAAGTTTACGCAACAGCCGATAGATTCTGGAGATGAATTTTTTAGGCAAGTTGGTAGAGATGATCCTTGGGTGAAAACGCTGCTGTGTGCTGTGCAAAATTCCAATCAAAACTTGACAGAAAATAACTATATTTATGCTGTAGATGAAAGTGAACGCCCTACTGATTGTCCAGCCGTAAATGCTTATAGTGATTCAGCTTTAAGTTCAGATTCCAGCAATGGTGAGTAAGAATGATTACAGATAAAAAGCAAAGAGTTCAATTTAATGATGGCTTCACCATTATTGAGTCATTGGTAGCTATAGTTATAGTTGGAATTCTGATGACTGCGATCGCACCTGTAATTATCCTCTCGGTTGGCAACCGCGTTCAAGCTAGGCGCGTGGAGTTAGCAACCGACGCTGCGAGAAATTATGTTGATGGTGTTAGAAGTAGGAATATTGAGGCTCCCAAGCACGTAGTTTTACTTGATGAAATTGATCGGATATCGACTACGCCAGCCAACAAATTTAATCCCCAACGGATATTATTTTCTAGTGTTGCTGCTCCTGTTAGTTCAGGTAATTTAACCTGTCCAACAACTCCAGGCAATCCATACTGTCAAAATGACTCAACACTAAGTTTATACTGCTTTGACGTTGATGGCGGTGGCTGTAGCAGTAGAAGTGTTAGAGATATGATAGTTCAGGCTTTTCGCAGTATTAGTCCCAGGGGTATCAGAAACGCTAGCGATGCCGATAAAAGCTATCTTTTAGGAGTGCGGGTTTATCGCGCTGATGCTTTTAGTGAAGCTACTTCTTTAGTCAAGAGTGATCCCCAAACTAAGAGAACACAGGCAAGTTTTACAAGTGGACTTGGCGATCGCAAAGCACCTATGGTGGAACTGACAACCGAAATTAGCACTACTCAAACTCAGCTACGAGATTTATGCGATCGCCTTGGCGGTTGTCAATAACTTTAATGAAATTAATCATAAAATGTGTGTCAACTAGAGGAAATTAATAATATGATAGACACACTAAAACTATTATTAAAAACTCGTTTAAAAGGGGTTAAGGATCAGGAGTCAGGGATTAGGGAAGAAGTAGATTTAGCTCATAAAAATGGCGGTTTTACTTTAATTGAACTACTCGTAGGTTTGATTATAGCATCCATAGTAATCACGCCTATTATGTCATTTATGATCAATATTTTGGACACATCCCGTAGGGAAGAAGCTAAAGCAAGTTCAGAGCAAGAAGTTGAATCAGCACTTAATTACATTGCTCAAGACTTGAACCAAGCAGTGTACATATACAACTCTACGGGACTAGATAACAGCAATTTAAATACAAACCCTGGTATTTCTGGGATTAAAGACCAAATTCCACCCGCCGCTTCAGTACCAGGCTGTATTAATAATCCTCCAAATGATATTTGTGTACCTGTTCTTGTATTTTGGAAACGCGATTTTAGAGAAGTTACTGTTCCTATTGGAGTTGGAACTATAGAAAATAATACGCTTGATACCTTTGTCTATTCTTTAGTTGGTTATTACCTAATTAAAGGTAATGATCCTAATAATACTTGGTCTAATGCCGCTCGTATTGGTAGATTTCAAATAACAGATGGAGTTAAAAATACTATTAATTCAAATAATATTAATGGAATCAGCTATCTTCTAAATCCTAGTCCTGGTTTTCGGTTATTTGACTTAAGAGTACCTGGTACTACTCTTGAGGAAAAAATGAATAATTGGCGTAAAACAGAAGAACGATATACTACTACAGTTGATACGTTAGTTGATTATATTGATCCAAATAATCTAACGCTAAATTGTCCTACTACTACACAACCGAATATCGAACAAGTACCATCAACTTTAGTTGGTGGCTTTGCTGCTTGTGTTGATTCATCTAATACTTCAGCCCAAATTTATATTAGGGGTAATGCTGTAGCTAGAATTAGTGATGGTATTACTTGCGATCGCGAATTAACTTATTGCCCAACAGCAAGTATTCAAGTTCAAGGACGTGGGTTGTTAAATGCCGATTGATTTGTCTCAAAAACAGGGGTTAGGGTTGCTACTACAGTTTAGGAAGCAATCACTATTTCAAACTAATGCTGGCTTTACCCTGATAGAACTTGTGGCCGTAACATTGCTGGTAGGCATTTTATCTGCGATCGCAGCACCTAGTTGGATTACCTTTACCAACCAGCGCCGCGTAAATGCCGCTAACGATGCTATTTTAAGAGCGCTACAAACAGCCCAACAAGAAGCGAAAAGAACAAAACTTAGCTACAGCGTCAGTTTTAAAACTGAAGATACACCAGAAGGCAAAATACCGCAGGTTGCTATTTATTCTACTCCTGCTACTGATACTACTGGTACTCCCCCAAAGTGGGAAAACTTGGGTAAGGATTTAGGACTTAGGCCAGGACAAGTTGTACTGGGTACAAACCTCACAGCAGAAAATACCGCCGATTCTTCATTAGATTATGGTGCAAATACCCTGCAAACGATTACCTTTAATTACTTAGGAAATTTACCGCCCGCACCTGCAACAAACCTTGGTAGCAACAGCCAAGGTTTAATTGTTAGTGTAGCTGTACCTGAACCTAATAACTCCACAAAGGTACTTGAAGCAAGTCGGCGATGCGTCAAAGTAAAAACTCTGTTAGGGGCAATACAAATTGGGAGAGGAGATGAATGTAATGCTCAATAAACAGTTAGCGTTCTTAACCTGCACGATGAATGATTAAGGCTACATTTAGATTCAGTATAGTTACTTGCATTTAATCTGCTCAACCGCCTGCAAATTAACCCGCACTTTCTATAGCCAAAGTCCTCTTTAGAGAAATGGAACATACCCCTCTTTTGTCAGATTCCGGAATATAATAGATAAAATAAGTGAAGGATAAAACTCTATAAGGTAGGTAGAGCAATGGATGTGGAATTACAAATCTTGAAGCATTTGCCTTTCTTATGCTCAT
>JAESFL010000973.1_pt1 | contig 13027 bp, 19 predicted proteins | sample 9269401 | NCBI WGS metagenome assembly JAESFL01 (sample SAMN14506025, study PRJNA617098) | algae metagenome | isolation source: Gloeocapsa sp. UFS-A4-WI-NPMV-4B04 and co-occurring heterotrophs from desert... | place: USA: Utah | collected 2006-10-01 | reverse complement strand
TGACCATCGCCGTGTCCGCGCTCAGGCCTTTCAGGTCTGGAGTGAGGTGAATAGCATCGCGAGTGCCGCCTGATCCAGACCTGTACCCGGAATAGGTGTCTCCCTCTCCGGTAACTTGACGGTGCCGTGGCCAAGTGAGTGCGTAGCGCGACTCACCTATTGCGTGGCAGGAACTCGGGCTGCCTATGCCGGCTAGGAGAGGAGTGGTCCAGCACAACAGGGCTCTTGACGAAAGCTGACCGAGCGGGCGTTGCAACCACCGACGCTCCCGTAGCGCTATGTCTGGCAATTAATTTGCCGTCAAGCTGAAACAACCCTGGCCACCTCCAAGTTCGTCTGGAATGGCGGCTGGGCGGTTTGTCAGCTTGAACGAGCCGCTCCCCAATAAGCAGGAGCTCCTCATGGATCGTCGTCTCGTTCTGGTCAGCCTGACCGCCGCAGTCGCTGCTCCGGTTTTCGCACAGCAGAGTAACCAGAGTGCCGGAACACCACCCAACACCACAGCACGCGGCGGACTGCTCGGACCAGACGAGATGCAGCACATCCAGCAGACGCTTCAGCTCGGCATGGTAGCGCTGGAAACGTCACGCATTGCTCTTCAGAAGGCTCGCAACGAGAACCTGAAGCAGTTCGCTCAGTTCGAAACCGATGAACAGACAACCCTTGCTCAGGTCCTGCACACCATGATGGACCCGACAGCGCCAGCAGCCACAGGTGCCACAACGCAGAGCCAGTCAGCGCAGACAGGCTCCTCCGCCTCCTCGACACCAACGACAGCAGCAAGCTCTGCGGCTCGGGCGCCGGACTCAGTGCTAGATGCCAAGGGCCGGGAGATGATCCAGAAGCTGCAGCAGGCATCGGACGCTGAGTTCGATAAAGCCTACCTAGCAGGGCAGATTGAGGGTCATCGCGACTTGCTGCAGGTCCAGGAGCGGTATCTGTCATCAAACCCTCAGAACATCACTCACGTGAATGTGGTGAAGCTCTCTCGCGGACAGATCAAAGAACACATCGCGCTTCTGACCAACATTCAGACCATCGTTCGCTGACGAGCCAACTCAGATACCACACTGGCGTGGCAGGCCGGGCCGCCCATAGCTGCCGGGCTGCCGTCGGATGAGTACGGCATTTGGGTTCGACATGCGGCACGGAGCCGAGTAAGCCGATTGTCGGCATCATGCGAAACTGGACATTCCCGACGAGCAGGGGTCCTCATGGTTTGATCCAAAGCGCCGGTAGCAATGACGCACGGCGCGATCATGAGGACTAGCAGAGGGACTACCCCTGTGGCTCAGCAGCCCTAACTCACGGCTTGCGAGGCCCTCGCACCTGCTTGGAAGGTGAGCGTGATGCGTCCCATACCCCATCCAAAGGGCGCCGGTCAGGAGAGCGTGTGGGACTATCCTCGGCCTCCGCGTGTTGAGGCTGTTCCACACCTCCTGAGAGTGGTCATGGATGGCCACGAGATTGCTCGGACGCAGGCAGGCTACCGGGTGCTCGAAACAAGCCATCCGCCCGTCTACTACTTCCCACCCGACGCGATCCGCCAGGGCACGCTCGTGCCGGCCCGAGGTGCCAGTTTGTGTGAGTGGAAGGGAGAGGCTGTGTACTTCGATGTGGTTAGCCCGAAGCGCCGAGCCGTGAGGGCGGCCTGGGCGTACCTCGAATCATCGTCTGCGTTTGCCGTGATTGCGGGCCACGTTGCATTCTACGCCGCGCCCATGGATGCCTGCTATGTGGGCGACGAGCAGGTGCAACCGCAGCCGGGTGGCTTCTATGGAGGATGGATCACCTCAAACCTGACGGGTCCCTTCAAGGGAGAGCCTGGCAGCGGCCATTGGTAAGCAGCCGTCGATAAGGTGTTGTCACGGAAAACGTTTCTGAGCGGATTGAGGCGATTAAGGCTGGCTTATGGGCTCAAGCGGCGACGCCAGCCGCACTTTTCCATTCCGCCGTTGCGTTAAGGCGGTGAATATGGGCGGCAGGGGCGTAGCGGCGGGGACGGGGTGGAACGAAGAGGTTGCGGACAGCCGAAAAGACACTGGCGAACCGCTGCAGGCCTCCTGATGCCCGAACCCCTGCATTACCCGCTCTCGTCGAGGTAAGGGCAGATGAGAGTTCTCCGCACGAAGGTTGAGGCCCTTATGGGAGCGGTGTTCAACCGGTGGCATGACCTGACCGTGGGCGGCTGCATAGGATTCCAGCTTGTCGGTGATCAGCCGTCGCGGTAAGCAGCCTTGCTTGCTCCTCAGCCGTGTCGGCAAGCGTTTGGCTGCCTTCGCCGGCTCTGGACGATCTCATCGAGCACGTACCCGTCCTGGTCGCCAGCCCGCCGGGGCCAGTGCTTCCTACTAGCGATGCTGGTGACCTCTTCATCCAACCGCATAAGTGATGATCGGTTCTGTTGCAGCTTTGAAGGTTCCCCGGCGCGGGCTGTGGCTGAGAGCGTTGGAAAGGGCTCATGGTGATGGCAGGCAAGAAGAACCCGTTCAAGGGTCGCCAGTTCACGGCGGAGATCATCCTGTGGGCGGTCCGCTGGTATCTTCAGTTCCCGATCAGCTACCCGATCTCGAGTGCATGCTCTCAGATCGTGGCATTCAGGTCGATCACACGACCCTGTTCCGCTGGATCCAGGCCTATGCTCCATAACTCGACAAGCGGGCTCCCGCATCTGCGTCCGACGAACGGCTCCTGGCGTGTGGATGGGGAGCACAAGGAGCTGTGGGGCAACAATGTCATCCGTAGCCTTGGCTCCCATTGCAGTGCCGCTGATGGGCTTGATCACAGTCTTCCGGTGGGAACCCTCTCACAAGATGCCCTACAGATCCTCATGCTCTCCTAGATGTCCTTGAGGGCATGGAGGAAGAGATCATCCAGGGTCTTCTATTTGGCGGCCATGAACGGTCCTTTTCATCGTTAGTTGGAAGAAGGGCGAGCTTTGCCCTTCTTCGTTCGTCGTTATCGCGACGCCTTGTAGAGCTTGGTGGCAATCTCGAACATTTCCTCTGGGGCGTAGTCGGGCGTAAAGGCCGACGGCACGCCTGTGAGCTGATGGATCTTGCCACCGTCGGGCATGCCGTCCACCACCGTCAGCTCGCCCTGAGGATCGTCCGGCAGGGCCACCTCGCCATTGCCCCAGATGCCCGCCATCTCCTTGTAGTCGTCCGGGCTGAACGTGTAGAGCCGCCGATGCGAACCTTCGTCCAGGTACTTCTGGCATTCCGGAATGTTGCCGAGCGGGATGTTCGGCGTCGGCAGCATCTTCTCAATCTCAACGCCGGTGATCTTCTTCAGCGCCAGCGCATAGGCATGGGCATGAACCGATCCTCGCACCAGCAGATAGCCGCAGACCTCGCGGCCCGTGGGATCGGTCAGGGTCTCGTAAACGCGTAGCTTGTGCAGCCTTGCGCCACACTCGAGGTGGAAGTTGTGCAGGAGATCCAGCACCACGTTTCCCGTCGTGGTGATGAAGTCGTTGTTCCAGGACTGGCCGTTGCTGTTGACCGGCATGGCGCCTCCGCCACCGGACAGGAAGGCTGCGGCCAGGCGGATGTCCTTCATGTCCTCGAAGGGCGCGCCCGAAATATCGCCGCCATCCTCCTCGTCACCGTCATTGTCGGGGCCGTTGTTCAGCATGGCGACGCCATTGCTGACCAGCTCCACATGGCCAAGCTCCTCCGCCGTGATGGCGGCGACCAGGCTGTAGAAGGGCCGCAGCTTGCTCTTGCTGCGGAAGTTGAAGCTCTGGAACATGTAGTTCCCGAGGGTGGACATTTCTCCATATTTGCCGCCCAGGAGTTCCTGGAGGGCTGCGGCAGCGTTCGGGTCCTGCCGCTTCGGCGCAGGCAGATCGACTTGCAGCTTATCGACGCGCAAGAACATTCGGGCTCTCCAGTATGACGGGGGTACCGGGGCCAACGGGGGAGCGATGCGTAGGTTCCAGGATTAGGCAACCCAGTGAGGAAGGGCGAGGCTTGGGAATGCTGTCGACCCTCTTTTTAACCATGCGCTAACCGTGTTTTGCGGAAGAGGCTTGGCGAAGGCGCAAACCGTTGCCGCGTCAGGAACTGCCGGGCTCACCCCGGACTTTTCCACACGTGCCGGGCTCGATGATGTCCGGCGTTCTTCCCCAACCGAGGTTGTCCCATGCGGCTTGCTTTCGCAGTTCTTGCGACGTCTCTCGTCGCGTCTTCATCCGCCTTCGCTCAGGTCCCTGCCGAGGTCGAGGCGTGCCGTCTGTCTGGCTTGGCCGCGATCAAGGAGCGCTCGCCCTCGCTCGACCAGATTACGCTCGACATGGAATCGCTGGCCGTCTCAAAGGCCAACACCAACGTCGGCGACATGCCGATCAAGATGGTGGTCATGGGCGACGCTTATCTCCAGCGTGACAAGACCGACAAGCCGAACCGCTTTGTCTGCCTTCTCAGCGACAAGGGCAAGGTGGTCCTGACCTTCTTCACCGAGCAGTAGTCCCATCTGTTCTTTTGTCGTCTGGAGTGCGCCCATGTCCACGATCTCGCGCCGTTCGTTGCTTTCGCTTGGCCTTGGTGCCACCTCCGTCTCTCTTGCCGGTTGCTCCGGATCCTCCACAGGCGGACCGCTCTTCGGCGGTTTGCTCGATTCTTCTGGCCCACGCCGAAGCCTCAGCGGCCGTACCATCAGCAAGCCAGACTATTCGGGTGTCTACGCGAGTTACCCCGGCGAGCCTGCTCCGGTGAAGGAATTCGACTATGCCCGGATGGACTTGGCATACTTGAGACAGGAGGTGGAATACCTCGGGACGGAAGAGCCCGGCACCGTGGTCGTCGATCCTGCCTCGCGTCACCTCTATTTTGTCGAAGCCCCAGGACAAGCGACCCGCTATGGCGTTGGCGTGGGTCGCGAGGGCTTCGGCTGGTCGGGGGCCGCAAAAATCAACATGCGGCGCAGCTGGCCGGATTGGGTGCCGCCGAAGGAGATGGTGGCCCGCGATCCGCAGATCCGCTCACAACTCGTGGCGACCTCACGCGGGCGGGGCGTTCCAGGAGGCCCGACAAGCCCACTCGGGGCGAGGGCGATGTACCTCTTCGCAGACGGCGGGGACACGGGCTATCGCATCCACGGCACCACAGAACCTGAGACCATCGGCACCGACGTATCGTCCGGATGCATCCGCATGGTCAACCAGGATGTGATCCATCTCTATCAGCGCGCGCCCGAGGGAACCCAGGTCATCGTCTTGTCGTGACGGCACTGGATCGGATTGTAGAGGAGTCAAAGGCAATGAATGAAGAGAAAGGACAGTGGCACCACCCTCGTCTCTCAGACCGGGATCTCCTGCTCTGCATTGGTCGCGACCTCAAGCGGATCTACGAGGATACCCTGCGGCAGTCACTGCCAAGCGACATCGAGGCCCTGCTGCAGAAGATCGAGCAGGCTGAACGCGAGAGGACATTGCGGAAGCAGTGAATGGCTAGGCGAACTGCCTTTGAGCTATTTGGAAAAAGGCGAGGGCAGGCCTCGATGAACTCTGCATGCTGGCTATGTCGGGAGATAGGGCACAGGAGAAGGTTGCTGGCCAACCAAGTCACACGCATCCGTCCAACGTGTCGGGCTTTATCGAACAATCCTTCATCCTCTGGGACACTACATTGTCGACGAAGCGATGATGGTTCGTATCGACTCCGTGACCAGGCGATGGTCCTCAAGCTGCGGAAGACCGCTCACGACGACCGCGCCGACACACCCTGTATCCTTGACGAATATTGGGAAGCCACCTCCGGCAGCCGCATAGTCCTGCTCGGAAAGTCCGTAACGCTGCAAGAACGGGCGCCCCTTCACCTCTGCCTCGACAGACATGAAGAGGGAGCTGTGATGGAAGCGTTGTACGACCGCTCGCTTCCGGCGAATCCACTCGGCATTGTCTGGTGTTGCCCCAGGTAAAGCTGCAAAGAACAGTTGCTGCCCGTTCCTGGAAATCTCTATCGCAATCGGAAGGGAGCCGGCCTTCGCACGCTGATAGATGTGGCTGCCCAGTGTCCAGGCGATATCGGCGTTGAAAGACGGAAACTGCAACTCCTGTTCCTCTGCCAGGAGCGCATCAAGACTATTGCTGTCGTTCATCATAGGTCTCCAAGCGGCTGACGCGGATCGTACCCGCACCCGAATTCGATCACCTGATCAGGATGGCGCGGAAATCGTTGACGTTGGTCAACGTCGGACCCGTCATGACGAGCTGATCCAGCCTCGAAAAGTACCCGTAGGCATCATTGTTCGCCAGGAACGCGGAAGCGTCCAGGGCACGGAAGGCGGCAGAGGGGCTGCCATGGTCGACCCAGCGGCCAGCGCAAGATCCGTTCCTGATTGAGCGCTAAGATGGAACGGATCGACAACTGGTGACGCGAGCCTGAAGCCTGACCCCACGCGTTAGGCAATCTCACCTCGACGCGCATCGGATAAAGTGTTGTCACCTTTTCACAATTCTGTCTATGAAGCCCTCCAAGCAGAATTACTGGCCCAGACGGATCCTCCGAGTAGCCGCACCCTCCCTATCGATGCTTTCTCGGTGCTGTATGACTCCTCCGACACCCGAACTGAGGCGTATTGAGGCTGTTGGCCCGCTCGCCCCACCTGCGTGGGAGAGCATGTTCCTGCTACGTACTCCATTAGCGCTCAATCAGGAGCAGATCTTGCGCCGATCCTTATTCGTCTCTGTTCACGTACTGCTTGTATTGTAATGATTTACGCAATCTGTGGTTACATAAAGAAGGTTATGCGAAATTCGCGCTCATGAATGGGGAAGCTAATGTTGTAGGACGTGCCAGTCGATCCTCATCGACGCCGTCACCGTGAAGACCCGCTGGCCGCGCTCGTCTCGCACCTCGATGATAACATCGCTGGTATCGCCCTTCGCCAGCCGACCCGTCCCGATCTCAGCCGCCGAGCGGGCCGCCCCATGCACGGCAGCGTCCAGGCTATCGAACGCGGAACCCTCGTCATCGCGCAAGAGCTGCTTGCCGTCACGGATGTCCAAGTAGTACCGGGCCAAGGCCATCTCCTCTGGAACTGTAAGGCCTAACCAGATGGCGGCCGAGCATACGTGCCGGGCAGCAGGCGCTGGTAGACCCGGCGGATCTTGCCGTGGCATTCGCAGGTTGCCTCCTCGAGACCAATCGGTCGATGATGGTGATGCTGCCCCTGGACTGCTGGATCAGCCCCGCTGTCTGGAGCGTGCGGGTGACCACACTCACCGAGGAGCGCTGCACCCCCAGCATTTCGGCCAGGAACTCGTGCGTGAGCGGCAAGGTGTCCCCATCCGCCCGGTCATGCATGGCCAGGATCCAGCGGCAGCAGCGGGCCTCGACCGGATGCAGGGCATTGCAGGACACGGTCTGGAACGTCTGGGCCAGAAAGGCCTCGCCGTAGTTCATGATCAACTGCCGCAGCTTCGGCCGGGTATTGCGCACCTCGTTTAGGCGCTCGAAGGCAATGCGCGAGGCGGTGCCTGACATCTGCACGATGTAGCGACCGAACGCCTCCCGGGTGACCAGGGCACTGAGCAGGCCCACGACGCCTTCGCGCCCGAACACCGCGACCTCGTTGGTGCCGCCATCCTCCATCACGTTGACGAGTGAGATAATGGCGTCATGGGGGAAGTAGACGTGACCAATAACATCACCCGGCTCGTAGAGCACCTGACCACGCGACAGGCTGATGACCTCCAAGTGGGGCTCGAGAGCCGCAAAATCCTCGGGCTCCAGAGCGGCCAGGAGCCGGTTTGTGCGATGATCTGCTGTCGGAGTATGGGTCATGGCGACCCCCTCGCCCCCGTTCAGAGAACGCGAGACCCCTTGGGGCCGGTTCCATACACGGCCTTTCGCAAAATTATAGTGTGGCGAAGGATGAAGGTTGATTCTTCCGGCTCGGGAAGCGGCTGTGCGAGGCCACCCACAGCACCAATGCCGCTGTGCATCCGAGCGACCTTCAGATCATCGCAAGAACTGGAGAGCCTTGCTCAATCGTTGGAAGATCGAGCGGGATCATGACAGGCTTCGCCGTCTCGCCCAGCATCTCTTGCACCATGGTGATCAGGGCTGAAGGCGCATAGGGCTTGGGCAGAAAACGCTTGCCCTTCGGCAGGTCTCCGATGCCGGGCCGGGCAAGTCCTGACGTGACGATGACCTTGATGCCCGGGAACCGCATGTCCACGATGCGAGCCAGGGCGAAGCCATTCAGCGCTCCTGGCATGTTCACATCGGTGAAGACCAGGCGCACGTCATGTCGGCTCTCGAGCAGGATCAAGGCCTCGTCTGCGTTGACGGCTTCGATGACCCGGTATCCCGCGTCTTCGGTCAGGATGTCCCCTGCAAGCATTCGTAGCAATGTCTCATCCTCAACGACGAGGATGATCGGAGGCCTAGTCTCGGTAGCGTTCATGAAGGGCGCCCACTTTCTCTCTGCACTCAGTCAAGAGTGCTGGGGCGCTCGGGGCTGCGTGGCGTCAAGCCAATGCCTACCGGAGGGAATCCAGCGGCTGAAAACTCTGTATACCCTCAAATTCCGAAAGTATACAGCGTCAAGACACCATGAACTGCGTCGTATTCCACTCGGGTTGAAAGGCTTGTCGCAATGAGAGCAGGATAAACACCAGCCTTCCGGTCTGATTACATCCAGGCTTATCGGAGGCCCCGAAACATACCTCTGAACGGCAAAGTTAGATCACAGGCTAATCAAGAAGGGCATCATGCCAGATCACGAACACATGGTTAAGCGGCAGAAGGTGCTCGCCAATTTTGGTGAGTTTTCCCTGCGCAGTGAGGATCTCGACGAGATCCTGACCGAAGCCTGCCGCCTCGTCGGCGATGCGCTTGGGACCGACCTCGCGAAAGTTCTGGAAATCGAGCAGGACGGAAAGTCCGTGTTCATGCGGGCGGGAGTCGGCTGGAAGCCGGGATATGTCGGAAAAGTGCACTTGCCCATGAACGAGCGCTCCTCCGAGACCTACTCGATCAAGGTTGCAAAGCCGGTCATCACGAAGGACATCGACAAGGAAGACCGCTTCGAGTTGCCAGCCTTCCTGAAGGAACACGGGGCGGTTGCCATCGTCAACGTGCCGATCTTCCTGCCCGGCGGAAAGCCCTACGGACTGCTCCAGGTGGACAGCCGCGAACCCCGCGAGTTCGGGGAGGAGGATATTGCGTTCCTGCGGACCTACGCCGCCATCCTGGGGCCGGTGATTGATCGACTGCACAAGAGCTACAGCCTGAAGGAAGCCCTTGAGGCCAACCAGCACCTGCTCAAGGAGCTGCAACATCGGGTCAAGAACCATATCGGCATCGTCACCAGCCTTGTGAGAATGCGCGCCAGAGACGTCACCTCGGAGGAGGCGCGCCGGGAATTGGCCGCGGTCGGCGAACGGATCGAGGTGCTTCGCCTGGTCAACGAGTTGCTTTATGTCGCCGGCACGACCGATCTTCTCCGACTGCGCCCATATGTGATGCAGCTTGTCGAGAACCTGTGCCATCTGGACGAAGGCCAATTCGGCAAGGTGCGGCTGGAGTTTGCCATCGAGGAGGTGGACCTCGCCCCCGAGATTGCGGTGCCGCTCGGTCTCATCCTGAATGAGTTCGTCACCAACAGCCTGAAATATGCCTTCGATGGCCAGAGCGGGCAGGGAGGTGTCATTTCCGTGAGTGTCGCGGTGCTGGAGGACAACGGGATCCGCGTTCGCATGTCCGACAATGGCAAGGGGCTGCCCACTGAGCCTCGTCCTGCACGGCCCGGCTCCGGCACCGGAATGAAGCTGATCGAGGCGTTCGCACGCCAACTTGACGCTAGGATGGACTGGTCTTCATCGCAAGGAACGGCGCTGTGCCTCGAATTCAGCCGCCGCTGACATTTGGATCGGCCAATTCCATCAACGGACTTCCGCGAAATTAGAGATCGCGATATCCCAAACCCCGCTTCGCCTGTGCTACTACCTCGAGGGCCTGCCCTGCTGCGATCTGGTCAGCCCTCCACTCCAAGGGGAAGCCCAGGAGAAGCCCAGCGGACTGTCCGCGCTGGCCTTGTTCGCAGACGCCTCAGATCATCATGGTAGCCCACTGCACCGCCACTACAACGAAGAATATCAGAGGAAGGCTTACGAGCGATATGATAATAACTCGCTGTAATGTACTGAATTTGGGAGGAAGGCTTTTGTAAATTGCGAAGTCGATACAAACCAGAGAAATGCTGAGGCACGCAGCAATTGCCCACCCTCCTACAGCTGTATTTGTGAAAAACGTTAGGATGATAGCTAACGCTGCGAATACGAGAGCGATGATGCCAATCATCGTCTCGAATTTGGTGTCTTTCATCATAAAATCCCTAGATTATATTCAGATGTTTTTTCAATCCCTCGATGTATGAGTCAACGAGAATGTCGCCAATCCATCAAAGAGCCTTGTCAGAAATCGCGCCCTCACTGCTGAGTGTGATCGGAATCGCTAGCATTAAGCGCCGTCTGGCTGGGTAAGGCGTAATCAGAACCTGATGCTCCAGGAACAATATATGTGGCTGTATCAACTCCTCACGAGACTGGTGTTCTGCGCCGTCAGCATCGCCTTGATGGTCGTCGCCGGCGGTCTCATCGTCTATGCCGGCTTGCAACAGGTCTCCGCCTTCAGTGCGCCGGAGCAGGATATCGGCCGGGCGCTTCTTGACTCCGTTGGCTACATGGTCATCGCCATTGCTGTCTTTGAGGTCGCCAAATACATCCTTGAAGAAGAGGTCATTGACCCCACCCAGATGCGGAATGCCGGCCAAGCGCGGCGCAGCATCACCAAGTTTGTTTCCACCATCAGCATTGCGGTATTCCTGGAGGCGCTGGTCGCTGTCTTCCAAACGAGCAAGGGGGCAGATATGTCCATGATGCTCTATCCCACTCTCCTGCTGTTTGGCGGGGTTGCAATGGTTGTCGGGTTGGGCGTGTATCAGCGGCTCAGTACCGCTGCTGAAGGTGAGGTGCGGAGTTCGCCACAAGCAGCGGCGGAAGAGCAGGCGGAGCTAGACAAGTTCTAGCTTACCTCCACCTGGTCAAGCGCGAGGCCTTCTGACCGGAATCAAGGGGTTCACCGGACACGCGGGTCATCTCGACGACGCTTGGCCAGGGCCGCGTCGCGCCCCGTCCATGAACGGCCTTTCGCGACGACGGCGCTGTGTGGTCGTCCATGGCTCCGCTCGCAATCAGGCTTGGAGAGCCCATATAAAGGTTATCGGCGGCCAAGCGTTCAGGCTGCTGCCGACTGAGAGATGCGATGTGCTCCCACCTTTACGACAGAGGAGCACCCCGTACCCCGCTACTTCTTTAACTTGCATGACAGCGAGACACGCTCGGAGGATCCACGGGATCGAATGCGATGAGGTCGAGGCGACCCGCGTCGAGGCCCAGAGTGCCTTGGCGTCCTGGGCTGCGCCAAGAGTGGCCTGCATGCCACGGAGCCGGTTTTCGAGCATCCCTGCGCGGGGGCAGCGGGTGACCTTCTGACTTGTAGCCCGCGGGCCTCTCGCGGTTGGAGGACTAACCTATGAAGAAACCAAACGATGCCGCTCAGGCTATCCTTGATGGCATTGCCGCCAGAGCGGCGGCTCACAAGGTGAGACCTGCTGAAGCCCGAGCCGAACCTAAAGAGTGCCGCTTCTGCGGCAAACTCTACCTTGAGCCTTGTGACAACAGCGAAAAATCCCTGGCGTGTGGCAACACCAAACTCTGACTGAGTGTAGCCCGGTCCAGCAGAACCCTGCCGTTGTGGAATGTTCAAAGATGACTTTCGACTTGGTGCCACAAATAGGTCCTCTCTTTGTAGGCGCCGGACCGAGGAGCGAGGGGGAATAAAGAACCCCGCCCGGCTGAGCCCCGAACGGGCTGACTTGGAGACGGTTGCTCATGGCGGATAAACGGTTCACCGACACGATTGAGGAAAAGCTGGCAGTCATCGCCCCAACTGTGAAGACGATCGAGTTCGGATGTTCCGGAAGGTTCCGCTCCGATGTTCCCAGAGCATGCCGACGTCCTCAGCTCATGAGGATTTTGCAACGGCCTTCCCGCACCTTGCAATAGAGCTCCCCAATCAAGGTGGCCGGGTCTTATTGATCTTCACGCGACAGGTGTAACATAGGGCGGTGTCCGTCATCGTGAGGAGGTGCGCGATGGAAGGCAACGTTTGGCGGCCGAGGCGTCTGACGTCGGAGCAGATGGAGGAGCGTCGCTTGGTGGCCGCGACGCTGTTGCACCAGGGGCAGCTCTCTCAAGCAGACATTGCCCGGCATGTATGTGGGGGTCAGCCGCGCCAGTGTCTGCCGCTGGGCCGCCACCCTGGCCCAAGAGGGCCCGCGCGGTCTGGAAGAGCGACCCATCCCGGGACCATCGCCCCGCCTCGATGAGAAGGCCTGGGCTCGTCTGGGCCGGCTGTTGGATCGGGGTGCGGTGGCGGCCGGCTTTGCCACCGAACGCTGGACGCTTGAGCGCATCGCCGCTCTGATCGAGCGCGAGTTCGGGGTGCATTATCATCCGCGTTACCTGGAGCGGCCACTGAAGGCGCACGGCTTCAGCGTGCAGCGTCCCGCCACAAGAGCGAAGGAGCGCGATGAGCTGGTGATCGCAGTCTGGCCCAAGCGGGACTGGGTAGCGCTCAAAAAAACTAGGATGGCAAAGCTAGCTGGCTGGCCTGCTGTTCGAGAGCAGCCAGGTAGGCAGCGGGATCGTGTCGAAAGCGGGTGCGCAGGGTTCGCGCGCGGCGACCTCTCTCCAGACGCTGACGCAAGCTCCTCCAGTGCTCCCGATTCGCGGCGCCCAGGTCTCGCGCCGTTGGAGCCTGCACGCGCGTCGCGGTCGCGGCGAGCAGCCGAACCGAGCCGCGCAGAACCGCACCGGGGGCCGCCGTCTTGCGCCCGGTCGCACGCCGCTCGTGATAGCGCTGGGAGCCGAACAGCTGTTCGAGATCGTTGTTGGTGCGCGGCAGGTCCGGCACCGCATAGGTGTGGAACAGGCCAGGGCGGTAGCTGCGCG
>JAESFL010000972.1_pt1 | contig 13031 bp, 19 predicted proteins | sample 9269401 | NCBI WGS metagenome assembly JAESFL01 (sample SAMN14506025, study PRJNA617098) | algae metagenome | isolation source: Gloeocapsa sp. UFS-A4-WI-NPMV-4B04 and co-occurring heterotrophs from desert... | place: USA: Utah | collected 2006-10-01 | reverse complement strand
ATCTGCCGGAGAACGCGCTCCTGTTCGTCGACGAAAGCCATCAGACGGTGCCGCAGATCGGCGCCATGGCGCGCGGCGACCATCGGCGGAAGATAACGCTCGCCGAATATGGCTTCCGCCTGCCATCCTGCATCGACAACCGGCCGCTCCGCTTCAACGAGTGGGATGCGATGCGCCCGCAATCCGTCGCGGTCTCGGCCACGCCTGGATCCTGGGAAATGGAGCAGACGGGCGGCGTCTTTGCCGAGCAGGTGATCCGCCCGACCGGCCTTATCGACCCGCCGGTGGAGATCAAGCCGGTCGAGGACCAGGTGGACGACCTGATCGAGGAGGCCAAGAAGACCGCCAAGATGGGCTACCGCACCCTCGTCACCACGCTCACCAAGCGAATGGCCGAGGACCTCACCGAATTCCTGCACGAAGCCGGGCTTCGCGTTCGCTACATGCATTCGGATGTCGAGACGCTGGAGCGTATCGAGCTGATCCGCGATCTTCGCCTCGGCGTTTACGACGTGCTCGTCGGCATCAACCTGCTGCGCGAGGGCCTCGACATTCCGGAATGCGGCCTCGTCGCCATTCTCGATGCCGACAAGGAAGGCTTTCTTCGCTCCGAAACGTCGCTCATTCAGACGATCGGCCGCGCCGCGCGCAACGTCGAGGGCCGGGTCATCCTGTACGCCGACCGGGTGACCGGCTCGATGGAGCGCGCGCTCAACGAAACCGACCGCCGCCGGCAGAAGCAGCTCGAATATAATGCGGAGCACGGCATCACGCCGACCACGATCAAGCGCAATATCAGCGACATCATCGCCCACGTCTCCAGCCGCGACGGCGTCATCATCGACACCGGCGACGAGGATCGCCCGCACCTCGTCGGCCACAATCTGCGCGCCTATATCGAGGATCTGGAGCAGCGCATGCGCAAGGCCGCTGCCGATCTGGAGTTCGAGGAAGCCGGCCGCCTCCGCGACGAAATCCGCCGCCTCGAAGCCGACGAGCTCGGCATTCCCGATCACGAGAAGCGCGCGCCGGTCATCGGCAATTCCAGCGAAGGCAAACCCGGCACCCGCAAGACCCGCTTCGGCAAACAGCAGCAGATCAGGGCCAATCGCCGGGTCGGGGCGCGACGCTAGGCGGAAAGGGGTTCAACGAGGTGGAACTCGCCGCCCGGTCATCCGCCAGGCAATGAAATGCTTTTCGTCGGGTGGATTCGCCTAACGGCTCGACAAGCACCCTCGGTGACGTGAACGGGCTTGCTGCCGGTTCGTCATAACCTGCGCCGTTGCTAGGCGCTGAGCGCGCAGACCGCCGCCGAGCTGGAGACGACGCCGACAATCTCCGGATCGTCCAACGCCGCCACCCGCTCGACGAAGCGGCCGACCGTCAGCTGTCCCTGACCGCGCTCGCGCTGCAGGTCGCCGGCGAGCCCGGAGATCTTTTGAAGCTGGCCAACGTTCAGGCGGGACACCCATCGTTCCGCCATGCACTCGGCCATCGGCCGGGACAGCCCGGCCTCGGCGAGACGGGTGGCGATCCCGGGTTCGAAGGTCTGCGCACAAGCGGCCAGCGGCAGCAGGAACAGCGGCAGGACAAGGCGTTGCATCGGTTCTGCCCTAGCAGACGATCACGATAATCCAACCGTTCGGGCATTTAGGGCTTGGATCGAAACGCCGGGGATGCTGTTGAGCGCCGCATGAAGTCGGGGAGCCCATCGATGAAGCCAATGCGTCTTGCCCTCGTCGGAGCCATCGCCGCCGTCGCGGCCTGTGTGCCCCGGCCCGAGCCGGCTCCTCCCGCGGCCCCGCCCGTGCGGCCGGCTCCGCCGGTCGCCCGTCCGGCGCCGCCGCCGCCGCCGCCGGCCGCGTCCGATTGGCGCGATATCCCGCTGAGTCCGGGCAGCTGGTCCTATCGGGACGAAGGCGCGGCCTCGCAGGCCGTGTTCGGGCCTTTGAACGGCGAAGCCAGCTTCCTCATCCGCTGCGAGCGGGGCTCGCGCCTCGTCACCCTCTCCCGCGCAGGCGCCCCGGCGGGCACCATGATGACGCTTCGGACCACGTCCACGGCCGGCAACCTGCCGGTCTCGCCGCAGACGCAGCCGCTTCCGCGCGCCGTCGGCACGCTTCCGGCGAGCGATCGGCTGCTCGATGCGATTGCCTTCAGCCGCGGCCGCTTCACGGTCGAGCTTACCGGCACCGCGATGCTGGTGATCCCCTCTTGGCCGGAGCCCGCGCGGGTGGTGGAGGATTGCCGCGGCTAGTCCACGGCAATCCGCGGCTAGTCCGGGGCAATCCGCGGCTCGTCCCGCGGGATGCGATCAGGGCCTGAGCGCCGCCGTGACGTCGGCCGCGAATTGCCGCGTGAGGCTTTCCCGGACGTTGCCGATCCGGGAAAGCGCGCTGATCAGGCCGCCATTCGTGCGGTCGATCTCGACGTAGAGCTGCCCAAGGCCCGCGCCGGTGGCGGCGTCGCGCAGGAACACCGATCCTTCGAGACGGTCGTCGCGGCCGAGCAGGGCCGAACCGGCCCCGGCCAGTTGCAGCGCGTCCACCTCCACCACCAGCTTCAGCGCCCGTCCCGAAGTGAGGCCCGCTTGTTCGGCCGCCTCGCGGATCGACCGTTCAAGCAGCTTGGCGAAAGGCTCCCCGGTCGGGCCGAGCCTCTCATCGGACGCGGCCACCGCCGCCGCCGCATCCCGTCTGACCGTCACTTCGATTTCGCCGATGCGGCTCGCGCCCTTGATCGACGGATCGATCGGGAGCAGCTCTTCGGCGGCCGTCGCGCAAGCGCTTGTCAGGAAGAGAAGAAGCAGCGCGAGGAGGAGAAAGCGCAAACGAAGAGGCCCCTGTCCGCCGGCGCGGCGCAAGGCAAAGAGACTAGCTTCAAACAATTTGAATACAAGACTTGATCGGAGATTCGGCTCGAATCATACTCGGCCTGCCATCAACAAGCGAAAGGAGGTGATCCGATGTCTCATGGTTCAGCAAGGGGGTCGGTTCTGCTCGTTCGGGGGATGAAAGCCTAGGCTTTCTAGTGGTCTCCCGGGCTGGAGCTTCCGGCCGCTGACCATGTTGGAAGGGTCGTCGGGAACATCCCGGCGGCCCTTTAACTTGTCGGCCGACTTGTGGCACAGGCGTCCCCGTTCAACGTTTGAGGCCGCATGCGACAATCCATCCTCGCCGCCGCCGCCGCGGCGGCCCTTATCGGCGGCTGCGGAGGCGCCGGTGAAGAAAGCCGGGAAGGCAGGGCGCAGGCGCAAGTTGCCGCCGCCCCTCCGAGCCGGGATAAAGCCGCGACCGCGGGCGAATGGCGCCGCGTCAGCCTTGACGGCGCCGGCGTCCTGCAGTTCGGCGAACGAGGCGAACGCCCGCTCGCGGCGCTTCGCTGCGACGCACAGCTCGAAAGCCTGCTGATCGAGCGGATGACGGTGGAGCCCGAGCCCGGCGTCGACACGATGAAGGTCAGCGCGGGCGGCAAGACCGAGCGGCTGCCGATCATGTGGGACGGCGCGAGCCTTCCCATCGCGGCCGCCTCCGTTCGGCTGGAAGATCCCTTGACGGACCGGCTCACCCGGCTGAGCGACCCGATCCTGCTCGAGCTCAAGGGCGAGCCCAAGCTCTCGCTGCCGCCGGATCGGCGCATCGGCACGTTGATCGAGGAATGCCGTCAGGCTTGAGGGCGGCAGCGCCGCTCGATCCGCGCTTGCCACAGCACGATCAGCGGGACGACGATCAGCTCCATCGCCAGCCCGAAACGATGCCCGGGCCCCGGCAGGCCGGCCTGGAGCAGCGAGAGCAGCCGCGCCAGCCCGCCGATCAGGATTACGAAGCCAAGCGTTCGGAACAAGGTGCCGCGTGACTCCACCCGCGGGATGGCGGCCAGGAAGGCAAGTCCGATGCCGAGCAGCAGCCCGGACAGATAGCGAAAATGGCTGTCGAGATCGATCGGCAGCGGGTGCGCGACACCACGAAGCACGTCGGCGCTGCGCAGGATGCTGAGAGTCCCCATCGACAGCGGCACGATCGAGGCTGCCGCGACGGCGATCTGGAGGAAGCGGCGTTCGATGGCTGGCGTCATGGCGACGCTATCGCATCCCGCTCCCCCCAGGTCCATGCGGACAGCTTCCGTCCCATTTGGGAGCGGTCGGCATCTGAGGCTGGCGGCGCGTCGGCATGGGTCGTAGGATAAGGAATGCGGCGCTGGCTCCTTGGCATTCTTTTCCTCGCGTGGCCGGCGGCCGCCACGGCTGCGGCGGACATCGGCGGCAACTGGATCACTCAGGACAAATCGGCGGTGGTTGCGTTCGGCCGATGCGGCACGAGCCTGTGCGGAAACATCCTGCGGATCCTCGTCCAGAAGCCCGACATGCCCAAAACCGATACTCGCAATCCGGATCCCTCGCAGCGCACCAGGCCGCTTCAAGGGCTGCGCATCCTCAGCGGCTTCAGGCAGAAGGGCGACCGCTGGGAAGGCGGCCGCATCTACGATCCCGAGAGCGGCAAAACCTATGCTTCGAAGTTGCGGCTCAATGCGGACGGCACGCTCAGCGTTTCCGGCTGCATAGCCATTTTCTGCAAGACGCAGCGCTGGACGCGCGCCCGGTGACCGGGAGGCGCTCGGCACCTTTCCTTTCCTTCCTCCTGCTGGCGGGGTGCGGGCCCGAAGCGCCCAAGAACAACCAGAGTGTCGACCTGCCTTTGCCGTCGGGTCCGCCAGTCGCACAGCAAGTGGATGCCGTGCCTTCCCCCGCGCCCGGCCCAAGCGGGCCGGCGTGGGAGGCGGCCGCGGGCGGGCAGGGGACGGCGCTCCGATTGACCGAGCCGGGCGGAAGGCTGCTCCTCAGCCTCTTCTGTTTGGAAACGCCGTCACGGCTGGCGGTGAGCGCGCCGGGCTTCCTCCCCATTGGCAGCGAGGATCGCTTCAGCTTGGGCCTTGGTAACGAGCCGGTGACGCTCGTGGCTGATCCGACGCGGCAGGCGAAGGGCGGGGTGACGGGTGAAGGCGCGGTGCCCGATAATTTTGCGGAAACCCTGCGAGCGGCAGCGCAGGTGAGCGCGCTCTACGGCACGCAGCGGATCGGCCCGTTCCCGGCGCCGGACGAGGCGCTCAAGGAGGCGCTCGTCCAATCCTGCGCCGCATCCCAATAAATCCAAACAAGAAGGGCGCACCTCCCGGCGCGCCCCTCCCGATCAGCTCCAGGCTTGAAGCTCAGTAGGTTGTCGTCCCGCCGGCGGTGCCGCCGCTCGTGCCGGAGACGTCCTCATGCAGCCGGCGCCACCGTTGATGGCCCTCCCGGACGCTGTCATAGCTTCGCTGGATGAGGCTGCGGGTTTCGGCCGAAAGACCTTCGTCGCGCAGCGCGGCTTCCCATTTTCCGTTGAGATAGCTCTCGCCATGGTCGACTTCGGCGATCACGGAGGCATCGTCGCTGCCCGTCACCTTGTCGCGAAGGGTCAGGAACGCCCGGTGCGCGGCCGCGAGCACGCTGCCGTCATCTTCCGGATTGCCGCCGAGCTGGCGCACACGGTCGCGAAGCTGGCTTACCACCTGCTCGCGCTCGCTTGCCCGCTCGAGAAATTCGGCGCTGAAGCGGCTGTTGGTCGCTTCCTGGGCCGAACGGCGATAGCCGTCGACGCTGTCGATCGTGGTTTCGATCAAGCTGTTCAGAACGCTGATGTCGTGGGCCGTGTTGCCGCCCCCGATCGCGCTTCGGCCACTGTCTGGTTCCAGCATGTTATTCTCCTTCTTTGGGTGAACTCTGCTCCGTAACGCATGGGCAACGAAAAGAGTGCCGACCCCCGCCGCAGAAAGAACCTTGAAGGGGCGTCCGGCCCGCCGCCGGAACGGCGTGGAACGCAGGCGCGTTCACTCAGGGATAGGATGGAGGTGTCGGAAATGACGGAACGGGAGAAACTGGAGGAGAATGAGCGCGGGCAGCGCGCGAGTTTCGATCCCGATACGGGCGAGGTTCACGGCAGCGGATCCGGCGCCGGCGGCAACGGCAACCCGGCCGAGGATCATGATGACGATCCGATGGGCGGCGGCGGCCGCAAGCCGGTGGGCGGCCCGCGTCCGATCGAGGATGCCGCCCGGCGCCCGATCGATCCGGACGAGGGGACCTGAGCGATGACGGACGGCAAGGGCCACCCGCTCCCCGAGAGCGACGAAGCACGGCACAATGAGATTCCGGAGGAAATCGAAGAGGCGAAGGGCCGCGGTGACGACGGGCGCGAGGTCGTCACGCCCGACCCCACCGGCGTCAATCCGGACGGCGAAGCCTATCGCTACGACGATCTCGGCCGCGGGCCGGGCGATGCGGAACCCCCCAAATAGGGCCGCGTTGCCAATCAAAAGGAGAATGGAAAATGGCGGAAGACACGACGCTCAGCGGCGCTGAGCTCCAGCAGTCGCAGATTACCGGTGCCGGCAAGGGCGAATTCACCCGCGATCAGATGCAGGGCGAAAAGGGCGGCTCGCAGCTCGGCGGCGGCCCCGATCCGAGCGACATGGGCAGCCCCGGCGGCAGCAGCGGCGGCGGCGGTTATGGCAATGCTCAGAACCAGGCCAATCATCAGGGCCAGCAGACCGCCCCCACCGGCCATGATGCGCAGCAGAGCCGCGGCGAATTGTTCGACGAACAGCAAGGCGGCGGCCGCAGCGACGACAGCGTCAGCGGCGAGAGCATCGCCCAGGCCGGCGGCAGCGACGGCAGCTTCGACCAGGCAACCGACACCAACGAGCTGAGCGCCCAGGCCGACCGGATCCTGGCCGGCGAGGACCGGCAAGCTGAAGGCCAGAGCGGCATCGACCGAGCCGATTTCGAGCGTGACGCCGATTCCTGATTGGACGGCCAGGGAACTGTTCATCGCTCCACACGTCTGTTACGCATCAGTTATGAAGTAGCTGGAGGATGCTATGGCAGAAGGATCGTCCGACAAGGGTTCCCAAGGTGCGAAGCCGGGCGGCAGGGGCAGCGGCGCGATGGGTGATCTCGGCCAGAAGGCGGTCGAGCTCGCCAACAATCCGGTGGCGCGCAGCCTGATCGCCGCCGGCCTCGTGACCGCCGCGGCCGCGCTCACCGCCAATCAGAAGGTTCGCAAGGGCGCCAAACAGGCCGGCATCGACGCCATGGACGGTGTCGAAGCGGCGGCCGACAGCGCCAGCAAGATCGGTGCCGCCGTGGTGACGGCGGTCGCCGATGCGTTTCGCGGCATCTTCAGCGGCGGCCAAGGCGGGGAAAGCAGCGCCGCTTCCAGCGGCGGTGGCGGCAAAGGCTCCGCTTCCGGCGGCAAGTCTGCCGGACGAGCGAAGGGCGCCGGAACACGCGCCAAGGCGGCGGCATCGCCGCGCGCCGCGACCAAGGCATCCGGAACCAAGGCTTCCGCCACCAAGTCCGCGGCCGCCAAAAGCGGCACAGCGAAGTCGTCGGCCGGCGGAAGCGGCGAAGGCAAGAGCGCTCGCGCAGCCAAGGCCCCGGCTTCCGGCGGCGGGCGCGGCAAGCGCGCCGGCGCCGGCTCGGAGCCGGCGGGCAGCAGCTCTGGTGGCGGCGGTTCTGGCGTCAACGCGTCGGGCAGCGGCGGCTCGGGTGGAAGCAAGGCGTCGGCTTCGGCGGCTTCGGGGCGCGGCCGCGGCAAGAGCGCTTCCTCTTCCGATGCGCCCAAGGCAAAGCGGGGAGGGCGGCCCCGCAAGGCCGGCGGCTCCGGCACGGGTGGCAGTGCGGGCTCCGATGCCGGCGGCGGCAGCGAGGGCGGCGGCGGCTAAGCGCCCGTCCAGACTTGACACTCGCTCGCTTCACGCCGGCCAGGCTGAAGCGGTTTATTCAGAGCGGCGCCCCCGCCTGGCAGCGTTCAAGCTCCACCACGTCGTGCGCGCAGAACACGCGCACGTCCGTGCGATGCTCGACTGAAAGCCTCCGCAGCCGCTCCTGATTGCCGAGCCGAAGCTGACGGTCGGTTTCCATCAGCGTCTGATAGCCGCGGAGGCCGGGGGTGCAGCGCCGCTTCGCCTCGCGCATCTCGCCGCGATAGAAATAGGCGTCCCCGGCGTGCAGCATCCATCCCTTCGCGCCGCTTATCGCGACCCCGGCATGGCCCCAGGTATGGCCCGGCAGCGGCACGAGCAGGATCTCCGGCGGCAGGCCTTCGAGATCGCGCACGGTATCGAAGCCGAACCATGGCTCCCCCTGGCTGGCGTAGCGGCGCCAGTGGGTCACCCCGTTCAATTGGCTCGGCCGGTACCGGTTGCGCGGCACGAAGCCCCGCCGCGGACCGGTCGCGGCGCTATATTCCTTGTCCATCACGTGGATGGTCGCGTGCGGGAAGTCCTCCAGCCCGCCGGCATGGTCGAAATCGAGGTGGGTCAGCACGATGTGGCGAACGTCCGCTGCGGAAAAGCCCAGCGCCTCGACCTGCCGGATCGCCGTTTCCTGCTCGCGCAGCTTGATGTTGAGCAGCGAGCGCATCGTCTTGGTGATGCGGGGGGAAGGGCCGCGATGCGGGTGGTCGACATCCTTGAGGCCATAGCCGGTGTCGATCAGCACCAGGCCGTGGGCGTCCGTCTCGATCAAGAGGCAATGGCAGACGATATGGCCGGTAAGGCCCTTGCTCCGCCCGTCGAACAAGGCGCCGCCGAAGGGACAGTCGGTGCCGCAATTGATATGGTGGATGCGCATCTCGGGGCCTTCCTGAGGGCACCCTCGATCGCCGAAGATGCGTTTCCTTCCTGTCCGGAAACGCAAAGGCGGAGCGCCGGTTCAGACGCTCCGCCTTCGATTTTACTAATCTAAGTCAGCAAGCCATGCCGCTTAGCGGCACTTGTAGCCGCCCTTGCGGTTGCGATCGACGCTGCGGCCCAGCAACGCGCCCGCCGCAGCGCCGGCGACGGTGCCGAGGGTACGGTTGTCGCCGCCGTCGATGGCGCGGCCGGCGAGAGCGCCCGCGGCGCCGCCGATGATCAGGCCGGTCGTGCCGTTCCTGCGCTTGCAGCGGAGGCGGCCGCGCGAATCCCGCCAGGTCTTGCCTTCATAATAGCCGTCCTGGGCCATGGCCGGGGCCGGCATGGCGACCGGCATTGCCATCGTCGCGGCGGCCAGAGCGAGTGCAACTTTACGCATAACCAATTCCTTCTTCCATTACGCAGGTGAACCAACGCCTGCTTGTTGCACCGGTTGCATGAACCTAAAACAACGAGCCGAAGCGGTGCCGTTCATCCGTGCCGCAGCAGCGGCCAATCACCCGCCGCCAAGCCGCACCTCGAGGTTCATCTCGGCATTGAGCAGCTTCGAGATCGGGCAGTTCGCCTTGGCCTCCTGCGCCAGGGCTTCGAAGCGGGCCGGGTCGATCCCGGTCACCGTCGCCTCGAGGCTGAGGTCGGAGCGGCTTACCTTGAAGCCTTGACCCTCCTGTTCGAGCTTGACCCGCGCCGTCGTCTCCAGCCTTCCGTCGGAGAGGCCCTCCTTGGCGAGCGCGAAGGACAGGGCCATGGTGAAGCAGGCGGCATGCGCCGCGGCGATCAGTTCCTCGGGGTTGGTGCCCGCTTCCTCGCCGAACCGGGTGTTGAAGCTGTACGGCGTATCGGCAAGTATGCCGGATTGGGTCGAAACATGGCCGCGGCCTTCCTTGCCGAAGCCCTCGTAGCGGGCGGATGCGGTGCGGGTGAACATGGGGCCCCTCCTTTGCTGGTTGCCGGACACCAAAGCTTGGCCGCGCGATTAGTTCTCCCAGGCAAGGCGAAATTGCCCTTTTGCCTTGCACCGCGCCGCGGGGGCGCCGCCGAAGCCCGTTCGGCTGGAGCCGTCCCTCGGCCCCGCGACGCCGCGGTGCTGCCGCCCCCGGCGATGCCGCCGCAAGCAGCGGCCGCGATCCGCCGGCACAAAAAAAGGCCGCTCCCGAAGGAGCGGCCCGAATTGTTACGCGTCACTTATATTTGAAATCAGCCGGCGACGGCGACGTCGACCTTTTCCACCCATTCGGGGAAGAAAGCCGGTTCGCGGTTCGACCAGCCCGGCGCCGTCGCGGCCGCTTCGCTGATCGACTGGAGCAAAGTCCGCCGCTTTTCCGGGTGAAGGTGTGGAAGCGCCGCGGCGGCACAAAAGGCGCCGGGGAGCCACGGGCGGATCGCCGCGCCGATCAGCCGCTCGTACAGGAAGCGGTAGGAGGCGAAGTCGGGAAGCTTATCCTGGCCGAGGTCGAAGGCGGTCATCGTCACCAGCGGGCCCATCATCGGCTCCATCTGGTCGAGGCCGCTATCGTCCGGCACATGATCACGGATATGGTCGAGCCGCTGGTAGATACGGGCCTGGGCGCGAATGCTGGCGGCTTCGCCGACGTCGCGCGACCAGCGCTTCATCGCATCGCGGCGGCCGAGCCCCACGTCGAGCGAGCGCCGGATGTAACGCTGCGTGCCCTTCGAGAAACTTCCGAATTCCTTGATCTCGACCAGCGTCAGCGCCCCGTCGGCTGGCCTCGTACTCGTAGCCATGATCCCACTCCTCTTACCCTAGCGAGGATCATGCGCCCGAATTAGTTGCCAAGCGCTTAACCACATCCCCGCTCCCCATTAACAATTGAATCAGAGTTTGATTCTGGCCGCAACTGATTAAGTTCCGGAAAATTTCTCCCGACGCAAAAGTGTCACATCGGAGCAACAGCAGGCATGCAAAACTGGCGGAAACGCGCCGAATCCGCGCATCCGCTCCGATCCATCCACAGAAAAAAAGTTCAGCCGTAGCCGGGAAGGGTCGTGCCGGGCTGGTCGGATCCGCCTTCGCCGTCGCGGGCCGGCTTGCCCGAAACGGCTTCCTCATCCTCGTCCGGGCGCAGAAGTTCGCGATCTTTTTCCGGATCATGGTCCGGCTGCCGCGGCGGCACGTCGGGGTTGCCGCTCACCGCCCGGACCTCCGGGGACAGGTCGGAATTCTGCTGCCTCTGGTCTTGATCTTCGTTCATCGACACGGCCTCCCTTGGCCGAACTGAACGAGCGGCGCGCGGCGGGCGTTCCGATGGGCAAACAAAGGCCCGCCGGAATGATAAGCAACCGGCGGACCCTCGGGGAAAGTTGGGTGCGGCGCAGGCATCGAACCTGTGGGATGAGGCAGGCTGGGGGGGCACCTCTGCGCCGCTGGATCGGTGTCTACCGCCGCCCCCGGTTCGGCGCTCGCCTCGTTCGATACGTTTGCCCTTTTTCGCGTCCAGTCGACGAAAGGCACCGGCCGGACGACCAGCAGGCGCCGCGCGAAACAGATGGGCGGGCGCTTCGTTGACGGGCCAGCAAAGGAGACGGCGATGCGCAGCAACAGTGGCGGCGGCAAGAGCAGCAACAATCGAGGCAATCCCACGCTCGAGGAGCATGAGCGGACCAACAAGGGCGTCAGCGGCAACGCCATCCACGGCGAGAAGAAATCCGAGGGCTCGGATCGGCAGCGCACCGAGGCGCGCGACAAGTCGCCCTGATCCCCCGCGCAGCCGGGGCGCCCGTCACGAATAGGCTATCGTGATCTTGCCTGCAGCTTCGGCCGCAAGAGCGCGCGCCGCATCGGTACCCGCCGCGCTTGCGAGCGCCACGGCCATGCGGCGGTAGGGCCGCGTCACCGGCTTGCCGAACACGCGCACGTCCACTTCCGCGCCGGGGCTTCCGAGCGCCAGCGCGTCGGCCAGGCCGCCGATCGTGAAGCGCTCGGCATCGCGGTCCGCCAGCACGACCGCCGAGGCGGAGGGCGCCCGCAAGCCGATGTGCGGGATCGGAAGGCCCAGGATGGCGCGGGCATGAAGGTCAAATTCCGAGAGGTTCTGCGAAATCAGGGTCACCATGCCGGTATCGTGGGGCCGCGGCGACAGTTCCGAGAAGATCACTTCGTCGCCGCGAACGAAAAATTCGACGCCGAACAGCCCGTAGCCGCCAAGATCCTCGACGACCGAAGCGGCCATCGCCTGCGCCTCGGCCAGCGCCGCTTCCGACATCGCCGCCGGCTGCCAGCTTTCCCGATAATCGCCGCGTTCCTGCCGGTGGCCGATCGGTGGGCAGAAAAGCACGCCGTCGCGTGTCCGCACCGTCAGCAGGGTGATCTCATAGTCGAAGCCGACAAATTCCTCGACGATCACGCGCGCCCGGTCCCCGCGCATGTTCGCGACGGCATAATCCCACGCCCCGGCCAGCTCCGGCTCGGCGCGGACGGTCATCTGACCCTTGCCGGACGAGGACATGACCGGCTTGATGACGCAGGGAAGCCCCGTGTGCCGAGCGGCCGCCAGCACCTCCTCCAGGCTCTCTGCGAAGCGGAAGCGCGAGGTGCGAAGCCCGAGCCGCTCCGCCGCGAGCTCCCGGATGGCGTCCCGGTTCATGGTCATCATCGTCGCCCGCGCCGACGGCACCACGTTGAAGGCCTGCTGCTCGACCTCCGCCAGCACTTCGGTCCGGATCGCCTCGACCTCGGGGACGATATAGTCCGGCCGATGCCGCTCGATCGCGGCGCGGAGCTTCTCGGCATCCAGCATCGAGAAGATCTCCGCCGCATCCGCCACCTGCATGGCCGGGGCTCCGGCATAGGAATCGCAGGCAATGACGAAGCAGCCGAGGCGCTTGGCCGAAATCGCGAATTCCTTGCCGAGTTCACCCGAACCCAGCAGCAATATCTTGGACGTGAAGCTCATGCTCGGCCGCTACACCCGAGCGGACGGCCGGGCTAGAGGCGCAGGACACGCATCGCTGGCGGAACGGTAAGTTCGTCGGCATGTTTGCCGACCCAGGATCGAGCGCTCGAACGGGTGAGCTCGATCACCAGCCGCGGGGGAGGGGAGATGCGCGACAAATTGGTCCTGCTGTGGTTGCTCCTGCTCGGCGCGTGCGCCGGGACGGCGCCGGGATCCTCACCGCGCCAGGCGAGCCTCGCCATTGTGAACGTGACCGTGATCGACGTCACGGCCGCCAGTGCCGATGCAGCCCGGCTGCCGGGCCGTACGGTGATTGTGGAGAAGGGGCGCATCGCCGCCTTGCTTCCGCCCGGCGCCGCCGTCCCCCGGCGCGCCCGCCGCGTCGAT
>JAESFL010000971.1_pt1 | contig 13037 bp, 8 predicted proteins | sample 9269401 | NCBI WGS metagenome assembly JAESFL01 (sample SAMN14506025, study PRJNA617098) | algae metagenome | isolation source: Gloeocapsa sp. UFS-A4-WI-NPMV-4B04 and co-occurring heterotrophs from desert... | place: USA: Utah | collected 2006-10-01 | reverse complement strand
CGATCGGAACAAGGAGGCAAAGGCGCTCGAGGGGCGGTAGAAGACCGGCGGTTCGCCGAGCGGCGCCTCGATCTCGTGCCGGCCGGGACGAAAGGCGGCGGCGGACCAGAGATGGACCCAATCCTCATCGCCCGGAAGAAGAACGCTTCGGCTTTGCGCCCCTTCCTCGATGGTCGGCGCCACGAGCAGATCGGCGCCGTAAAGATACTGATCCTGGACCGCGAAATTGGCGGGATCGGGATAATGGAGAAACAGCGGCCGTTGCACCGGAAGCCCGGTGGCCGCCGCTTCGTCCGAAAGGTGCCGGACATAAGGGGCAAGGGCGGTGTGGACGCGCGTCATCGACGCGAAGTGGTGGAGGATATCCGGGCTCGAATCGATCTGCAGATTCTCATCCGGCCGGTTCCCCTCGTGGGTGCGCATGACGGGCGTAAAGGCGCCAAGCTCGGCCCATCGCATGATCAGTTCGGCGGTGCGCACATTGCCGTGAAGGCTGGTGTAGCCGCCCACATCGCTATGACTATAGGCGTTGCCGAGAAGCCCCGCCGACAAGGCCGCGGTGATGACCGTGCCGATCCCGTCATGCCGGCTGAAATCGACGCATTGGTCGCCGGCCCACAGCAATGGACAATGCGCCTGTACCCCGCTGAAGCCGGCGCGCATGAAGAACAGGGCCTGACCGGTCATCTCCCGCGACGCCACCGCCGCGGCGTTGACCTCGGCCCACAGCACCGGCCAGCGATTGTGCAGCAGCATGGGATCGCTGCCGTCGTGAAGGCGCAGGTCGACGGGAAGATATTCACCGAAATCGGCCATCCAGCCGGCGAGGCCGAAATCGAGCATTTCGCGGCCGATGATTCGTTCCGCGAACCAGGTACGGGTCTCTGCGCGGGTGAAGTCGACGACGCCGCAGTCGAACTCCCCGAAATCGACGAGATAGGGTTCGTCGTCATCGAGCTTCAGCGCGAGGTGCCCGCCCGCCGCCGCTTCCTGGAACTGTGACCCGTCGACGGCGAGATAGGGGTTCACATAGCCGAGAAAGCGGATGCCGCGCGACGACAGCTCGGCCATTCTGGCCGGCAGGTTGGGATAGCGTTCGGGGTTCCAGTGCCAGTCCCAGAAGAGGCGGCGGCCGAAACTGGTTTGCCGGATGCCGACCCAATCCTCGCACCAGAGGCCGCCGACGTCGCAGCCTGCCGCCAGCATCTTGTCGAGCCGGTCGAAGCTTCGTTCGCCCTGCTTCAAGCCGATGATGGCGCCCTTCAACGCCCAATCCGGGAGCGGCGGCTGGCGTCCGAACAGGTTCGACAGCGCAGAGACCAGGCCGGGAAAGTCGTCCGCGCCAATTAGCTTCAGCGTCACTTCCGTCTGCCAAACCTCGATTTCGTGCTGTGATGCTTCGCTGAAATCGAGCACCGAATAGGCGCTGCTGTCCAGGTGGCAGGCATAAACACGCGACGACAGAAAGGTCGGCTGCGGATAGTTGGTGGTCCAATAATCGCCGCCGGCCATGCCCGCTTCGTCCATGAGGCGCGTGAGTTCGGTACTCTTGTCGCGGCCGACGCCCGGCTCGCTCGTCCACATCGGAAAGCGGCGGCCGGCGAGGTTCAAATAGCTCATCTGCTCGCCGCCGCCCCAGACATGCTCGCCGGGAGTCGCGACCAGCCGGATCCAGAGGCGGTTGTAACGGGCGTCGCTGCACGAGATTGAAATTTCACCGCCCGAACGATCCTCGGCAAGGCTCAGCGTCAGAAGGGGCTCGGCTCCTGGATCGGCCGCCAGCCGGATGGTGCTTCCGGAAATGACGGCGTGCGCCAGCGCGATCCGCTCGCGCGGGCGATCTTCGATCGAGAAATTGCCGCGAACCATCCTGATCTCGGGATCGGAGCTGGCCAGGCTGAAGGCAGGGCGCTCGGGAGAGTGCGACAGGATGAGCCGATCTCCCAGGCGCAGCTCGAAGCCATTCTCCCGCTCCTGAAGCAAAATTGCCACGCAGTCCCCTCAACCGCCGAGCCGCCACGGCACAACCTTATGACAACGGTTGACAGAACGGGTGCGCCTAATCAAGACATAGATTAACGTCGGCGAGAACTGACGCGCTTGCGCGAGCGGGCGGATCAAGGGGAGGAGAATATGATGATCTCAGGGCTTCGCATTGCCGGCACGAGCCGCCTGCTCCGCTGCACGGTTTCGCTCGCGGCGCTGCTTGCCGCGGTTCCCGCCTCCGCGCAGGTCGAGGAAATTATCGTTACTGCCCAGAAGGTTGAGGAAAATGTCCAGGACGTGCCGATCGCGATCAGCGTGATCGACGGCGACGCTCTGGCCCAGGCCGGCGTGCGCAACCTGGAGGATCTGACCTCCGTCGTCCCGTCCGTGACCTTCCGCAAGGGCACCACCAACGCCAACAGCGCGATCGTGATGCGCGGAGTCGGAACGATCAGTTTCTCGATCGCGGCGGAGCCAAGTGTGTCCACCGTTGTCGACGGTGTGGTGCTCAGCCGCTCCGGCCAGTCGTTCCTCGATCTGGTGGACCTCGAGCGGATCGAAGTGCTGCGCGGGCCGCAGGGAACCCTGTTCGGCAAGAATGCCTCGGCCGGCCTCGTCAACATCGTCTCCAAGGGCGGCACCAGCTCGTTCGAAGCGGAAACCAACCTCACCGCTTATACGGGCGACGAATATCGTGGGCGAGCGACGGTTTCCGGGCCGCTGGGCCAGGACGTGAGCGGCCGCTTCACCGCCTTTTACGGCACCTATGACGGCAACATCACCAACATCAATGGCGGCAGGGAGAAGAAGGTCAACGGCTACGAGCGCTACGGCGTGCGCGGGCTTCTCGACTTCGAGCCCGAGGGCGCGAACATCCGCTTCATTGCCGATTATTTCAAAGCCGACGACGATTGTTGTGCCGAGGTGACCGGCATTTCGCGCGGGGCCGTGCTCGATGCGGAGCTCGGCTTCGACCCCACCGGGGGCGAGGACGTGCGGACGGTGAACCACAATCTCGTCACGCGCTCCAAGGACCGCCAGTGGAGCCTGACCCTGAACGCCGATATCGATGCGTTCAGCGGTCACACGTTCAGCATCGTCACCGGTTACCGCAATTGGCGCAACACCGAGATCCGCGAAGGCGATTTCCTGCCCCGCCCGATCGTCGGGACCCCGGAATTGCATGATCGCGGGGTCGTGAACACCGAACAGGTTTCGGCCGAAGTCCGGCTGGCCTCGCCCCAGAACCAGCCTTTCACCTATCAGGTGGGCGGCTTCATCTGGTATTCGAAGAACACCCAGGATTTCACCCGCAACGTCGTCAGCTGCGCCACCACGACGCTTCCGGCCGATCCGGCATCGGGCGCGCTGCCGTGCAACCGAAGCGACACGGTGCGGACGCTGTTTCCGACGGCAACCTCGTTCAGCAACGTCAACATCAACAATTATGCCGTGTTCGGGCAGGCCACCTACAACATCACCGATGCGTTGCGCCTGACCGGCGGCCTTCGCTGGACTTACGATTCGGTTCGCTACGACCATATCCGGGCGCCGGGCGTGAACGCTGCGACGGGCCTGCCGGCGACGGGGCCCGGCATTTCCGGAAGCCCGGCCGGCGGCACCATCGCGTCGGGCGGCAACGGAACCAACCTTTCCAGGGGTGACACGAGCAATAACAGCTTGTCCGGAAAAGCGGTCATCCAGTTCGACGTCACCGAAGACGTGATGCTCTACGGCAGCTACACGCGCGGCTACAAAGGCCCGGCGTTCAACGTCTTCTTCAATCATACCGCTCCGGTCAACTCGGTGCCGATCGATGAGGAAACGTCCAACAGCTTCGAGGCCGGGTTCAAGAGCCGCCTGTTCGACAGGCTCCTGCAATTGAACGGCGCCGTCTTCCACGTCGAATATGACGGCTTCCAGGCGAACAACTTCGTTCTCCTCAACGGGGCGGTGGTCACCAATCTCACCAATGCGGGAACGGTGCGCTCCAAAGGCTTCGAGCTGGACGCGATCCTTGCTCCGACCCGGAACTTCAATTTGCGGGCCAACCTGGCTTATGCCGACGCGCGGGTGAAGAAATTCAATCCCAACCCGCTGACCAACGCGCCCGACGCCCGAGACGGAACGCGGCTCCCGCTCGCGCCGAAACTGAGCTACACGGTTGGCGCCGATTATGAGGTGCCGGTCGGCAATCTGCGCTTCTATGCGGCGACCGACTATCACCATGTCAGCAAGCAGTTTTCCGACCTCGGCGAGGGCGGTCCGATCGATCCCTACGGATTGTGGAACGCGAGCATCGGCGTGTCCGACGAGGAAGACCGCTATCGGCTGACCTTCATGGTCCGCAACATCCTCGACGACAGCTACATTCTGCTGAACACGACCAACCAGCAGCGGCTTCTCATCCCGCGCGATGCGGACCGCTATGCGGGCGTCAACCTTCGCGCCAGGTTCCGGTAACGGAGCCTGCTGCCGCCCCAGCGTAGGCTAGGGCCCTCGGGAAAGCCTGGTGCGGCCTATCCCGAGATGCCAGCCTATGCCGGCATGACGGCCGGGGCTTGAAAGCTAAGCAACCGGCTGCGGCGCCGACGCGTCGCGGTTCGCATGCGGCGGGCGCCGCCTTCCGGACCGACGGGGCAGGCGGCCGGCGCCGGATCTATTCGTGCGGGACGGACCTATTCGTGCGGAACGAGGCGCGGCTGCATGATGTGGATGAACAGCAACGCCGCCAGATAGGCCGATCCGCAGATCACGAACAACGGCGTGTAGCCCAGGCCATTGTCGAGCGACCAGCCGGCAAACTCGATGATCCCGGTGCCGGTGAGGTTGCCGGCAATGGCTCCAAAGGCGATCACCGTGGCAATGCGCGCGGTCGGAACGATGTCGGTGGCCATTCCGAAGATGTTGGTGGAAAAGCCCTGGTGCGCGAAAAGGCCGCAGCCGATCAGCAAGGCCGCCGTCCAGGGGCTGGAAGCGGTGAGGGCGAGCGGCATCAACAAGACGATGAGCGCAAAGAAGAGCATCGACATCTTGCGGGCCGCGTTGACGGAAAGCCCGCGCGACAACAGGATCGGGAACAAGCCTCCGCTGGTGATGGCGCCAAGCGCCGCCAGCGTGAAGATCAAGGCGATCGGCCCGCCAAGCGCCGCTTGGCTGAGGCCGAATTCCCGGTTGAAGAAATCAGGCGTCCAGAAAAGGACGAACCACCAGACCAGGTCGGTGAAGCCCTTGGCGCCGATTACGGTCCAGCTCCGCCGGTCGGCCAGGACGACTTTCCAGCCGACCTTCTGCACCTGCACCTGCGCTGCTTGTTCAAGGCTCGCCGGCTTCATCCTCAGCGTGCTCAAATACCATAAGGGCAGCCAGACGAGGCCGAGCGCGCCCGTTACGATGAAGGCGGCCTTCCAGCCAAAGGCGAGCGCGAACGGAGGGATCAGGAGCGGTGTCAGGATCGCCCCGATATTGGGCGCGGTGTTGATGAAGCCGATCCCGACCGACCGGGCCCGCATTGGCAGGTACAATGCCGCCGCCTTGATCGCGGCCGGCGTGTTGACCGATTCGGCGGATGCGAGAACCACGCGTGCGATCACGAATTGCTGAACGCTGGCGGCGAGCGCATGCGCCATTCCGGCAAGGCTCCAGATCGCCACCGCGAGGCCGTAAGCGAACCGCACGCCGAAACGGTCGACGAACCAGCCGACCCAGATCAAGGAGATGGCCGCCGCGAGCTGAAACGAGGATCCGAGATGCGCGAATTGCTGGTCGCCCCAGCCGAACTCCGACTGGAGCGTCGGCTTCAGCAGCGCCAATACCTGGCGGTCCACATAATTGAGCGCTGTGGCGAAGAAGATCAAAGCGACCAGGAGCACCTGCCCGTTGCGCATCCGCCGGTCCAATGGCGCCGAAGGCTCCGTCATGTCGTCCTCCCCGATAAGGCGCCTGCCATTCCGGCCGTGCGCCTGCTCCCGCTATTTTCATCGCATATTTGCTTGCCGGTCCCGGGAGGGATATGACACCGTTGGACAGAGAGCAAGCAACTTCAGGGGTGGGTAAGCGCGCCATGGTGAACAACGCCGATTCCATCCACGCCGGGGATCTCTACGGAGACCTTGCGCTGGCCGAGCAGGTGCAAGTCTCCCGGCGGCGGCGAAACCTTTTTCCTGGACTTGCGATCTGCGCGATCGCCAGCGCCGCCGCGGCCTGGCTGAGCGAACATTATGGCGCCCCGATCATTCTGATGGGCCTTCTCATCGGACTGTCGTTAAACTTCATCGTTTCCGATACGCGCACGCATGCCGGCCTCGATTTCGCGTCCAAGACCTGCCTGCGCTGGGGCATCGTCGTGCTCGGCACGCAAGTGACGTTCCAGCAGATCGGCGATCTCGGCCCATTCCCGTTCCTGGCGCTGCTCGTCGTCATGGCCTGCGCCATGGCCGCGGCGCTGCTTGCGGCCCGGCTTGCGGGGCAATCTTCGGCGGCCGGGCTGCTGGCCGGCGGGGCGACGGCGATCTGCGGCGCCTCGGCGGCGCTGGCCATTTACGGCGTGCTCGGCCGCGAGCGGCTCAGCCAGGCGCAGTTCGCGCTGACTTTGGTGGGCATTTCCATCGCCAGCGCCGTGGCCATGTCCTTCTACCCCCCGCTCGCCGGCTTCCTCGGCCTCGATGATCGTCAGGCAGGCTTTTTGATCGGCGGTTCGATCCACGATGTCGCTCAGGCGATCGGCGGCGGTTATGCTTTTTCCGACGCGGCCGGCAGTTACGCCACCATCGTCAAGCTGGCCCGGGTCGCGTTGCTGGCGCCCGTGGTCCTGATCATCTCGATCTTCATCGCCCACTCGGACCGCTCCGAGGCAGACAGTCTGGGGAGGGGCCGCCGGCTCTTTTCGAGCCTTGCCGTGCCCTGGTTCATTCTTGGCTTTCTCGCGGCGGTCTTCCTCAATTCGATGCTCCCGTTTCCGGCGGAGATCACCGGCGGAGCGCTGGTCCTGTCAAAGGCGTTGCTGTTGCTGGCGATCACCGCGACCGCCATGCGGTCGCGAACGGATCTCATCATGCAGATGGGCTGGCGCGCGGCGCTTCCGGTTCTGGCGGCCACCGGCGCATCCTTGCTTTCGGCACTCGCCTTCACTTTGGTGCTGGCGTGACGGACGAGCGCGGCCCCCTGTTCGATATCGCGGTCATCGGCGGCGGCGTGAACGGTTGCGGAATTGCACGCGATGCGGCCGGCCGCGGCGCCAAGGTCCTGCTCCTGGAGCGCGGCGATCTCGCCCAGGGCACGTCCTCCGCGTCCACCAAGCTGATCCATGGCGGCCTGCGCTACCTGGAACATTACGAGTTCGGGCTGGTGCGGGAATCGCTGCGCGAGCGCGAGCGGCTGTGGGCGATCGCGCCGCACATCATCTGGCCGATGCGCTTCGTTCTGCCCTATCGGGAGGGGCTGCGCCCCCGCTGGCTGCTGCGGCTCGGCTTGTTCCTCTACGATCATATCGGCGGGCGCAAAGCGCTTCCGGCGACGGAGAGCCTGAAGCTGGACGTTCATCCCGCCGGTGTGCCGCTGAAGCCGGGCTTCAGGCACGGCTATGCCTATTCGGATGGCTGGGTCGACGATGCCCGTCTGGTCGTGCTGAACGCCCGCGACGCAGCCGACAAGGACGCTTCGATCGAGACCCGAACCGAGGTCACCGCCTTTCATCGAAGCGCCGAACACTGGAACATCGAAACCAAGGGCCCCGGGCAGGAAGCGCGGACCTTCTCGGCGCGCTCGATCGTCAACGCGGCAGGTCCCCAAGTCACATCGCTGCTCGACCGAGGCGAACTGACAGCCGGCAGGGGCATCCGGCTCGTCCGCGGTTCTCACATCGTGGTGCGGCGCCTCTTCGACCACGACTTCGCTTATTTCTTCCAGCTTCCGGACGGGCGGATTTTCTTCGCCATCCCCTATGAACAGGATTTCACCCTGATCGGGACGACCGATCGGGACCATGACGGCGCGAGCGACCGGATCGAAGCCAGTGCGGAGGAGATCCAATATCTCTGCGAGGGAGCCAATCTCTATTTTCGAAACCAGATCGGTCCGGCGGACGTCGTCTGGACTTACTCCGGCGTCCGGCCGCTGGTCGACGACGGCTCCGGCAAGCCGGAGGCGGCGACGCGCGGCTACACCTTCCACCTCGACGGCGGCAACGGGATCCCGCCGATCCTTTCCGTCTTCGGCGGGAAGATCACGACCTACCGTCACCTTGCCGCCGATGCGGTGGACAAGCTTGCCGCCCGCCTGCCCGGCCTGCGTGCTGGCGGCTGGACCGAACGAGCCCCGCTTCCCGGCGGCGATTTCCCGGTGACGGGACAAGACGCGCTCAAGGACAGCTATGCTCGGCGCTATACGTTTCTGGAGCCCCGCTGGGTGGATCGGCTGGTCAAGTCCTATGGCACGCTTGCCGGCACCTGGCTTGGGGATGCGCCTTCGCTCGACGCGCTGGGGCCGCATTTCGGGAGCGGCCTCACCGGGGCGGAGGTCGATTACCTCATCGCCAGCGAATGGGCACGCTCCGCCGAAGATGTTCTGTGGCGCCGAACCAAGCTGGGGCTGCGCCTGTCGCCGGAGCAAGCCGAGGCGCTCAGCGAGTATGTGGCCAAAAAATTGGAGGATGCATGACCCGGAGCCTAGCCGGCGCCCGATCGGCCTTTGCCGCGGAACAGCTCGAATGACGGGCATCGCGCTTCAACGAGCCCGGGAGCAGATCGGGAAGGGCGGTATGATCTTGCTGGCCGGCGATAGGTTGCGCGGCGGCGATATCGATTTCGTGATCGCCGCCCGCTTCGTTAGCGCGAGCGCGATCAACTTCATGGCCATGCATGGGCGCGGCCTCATCTGCCTGGCGCTGACGCCGGAGCGCGCCCTGCGCCTCGGCATCTCCCTGTTGAACAGCGGGTCCGCCCAGCAGAGCGGCCGTCCCTTCGGCCAATCGATCGAAGCGCGCGAGGGGGTCGATACCGGCATATCGGCCGGGGACAGGGCGCATACCATCGCCGTGGCCGTTGCCGAGCACAGCAACAGCGACGACATCGTGTCGCCGGGCCACGTCTTCCCGCTGATCACCCGGTCCGGGGGCGTCCTGGAGCGTGCGGCCGCCGCGGAGGCCGCCATCGACCTTTGCCGACTGGCCCGGGCAGGGGACGCGGCCGTTCTCTGCTCCGTGATGCGCGAAGACGGTTCCATGGCGAGGATCGGCGACATGAACGACTTCGCGGCTTTGCACGGCCTTCCGATCCTGGATCTCCAGGCGATAATCGATCATCGCGCAGGTGAGACAGGCCAATGACCGAAACGTGTCTGTTGGGTTCTCGAGGAGGCAGCATGTCCCCTTGCGGGCCTCAATGCCCGCCACGGACATTGGCGGAGCACCCTCTCGCCGCGATAGCTCAAAGTCGCCTTTGATCCCGCGGCAACGGATGCTGCGGCACAGGGTGGCGAATGGCGGGGCCTCAGGAGGATGATTTCGCTGATCCAGATAAGCCTGGAGGAACACGCGCCCGCGCACCCTGTTGCAGCCTGAAAGTTCAGGAGACGCCGATGCTGAAGCGCTTGAAGATGGGAGCGTCCGGGTTCCCGCTCGCTGCGCTGGCCGCCTGCCTCGTGGCGGCATGCGCCGGTCCGTCGGGGGCGGAGCCGGCCGGGACTCGAACGGCGGGCCGGCAATGTTTTCTGCCGCAGCAGGTGAACGGCTTCCACGCGCCGAATGACGAGACGGTCTACGTTACCGTCGGGGCGAGACGGATTTTTCGGCTTCAGACCGTCGGCACCTGCCCTCATAGCGATTGGTCGCAGCGGATCGGGATCCGGTCACGCGGCGGGGCATCATGGATCTGCCAAGGGCTGGACGCCGATCTTATCGTCCCGAGCCCGATCGGCGTGCAGCGCTGCCCGGTCACCAACGTTCATCAGCTCAGCGAGGAGGAGGTGCGACAGTATCGCGAAAGCCGGCGCGGGCGGAGGCGCTAGGCATTCGGAGTTGCACCGGCCGCCATTCCCTGAGCGGCGGAAGCCCCGGCGGCGTGAAGTTTCAGGGGATCACGGTCGTGAAAAGATAGACGCCGAAAATGACGAGGTGAACCGCGCCTTGCAGGATGGTCGTGCGCCCCGTGGCGAGCGACGAAGACGCGACGATGAGGGTCAAGAACAGAAGAACGATGCTCTTGCCGTCGAGGCCGAGGGCGATCGGGAGCTGCACAAGCAGCGACAAAGCCGCGACGGCGGGAATGGTGAGGCCGATCGTCGCCAGCGCCGAGCCGAGGCCCAGGTTGAGGCTGGTCTGCAGACGATTGGCGAGCGCGGCTCTCACTGCCGCCACGCCTTCGGGGAGCAGCACCAAGGCTGCGATAATCACGCCGACGACCGTCCTTGGCGCCCCGAGAGCCGCGACGCTGGCTTCGATCGGCGGCGCCAGCGTCTTGGCGAGCAGTACGACCGCGCCGAGGCAGGCGAGGAGCAATATCGAGGAGGTCAGGGTCTGCTGATTGGAAGGCGGGTCGGCGTGGACTTCCACGTCGGAGGCAAGCGCCTGTGGCGGAAGGAAATAGTCGCGGTGCCGAACCGTCTGAACGCTGACAAAGGTCATGTAGAGGAGGAACGAGACGATGGCCACGAAGGCGAGCTGTGACGGCGCATAGACCGGCCCGGGCTCGCTGAGGGTGAAGTTCGGAAGAACGAGGGTGAGGACGGTAAGGGCGCAAAGCGTCGCAAGCGAGGCACTGACACCTGTTTGCTGAAAGGTCTGCTCGCGGTGGCGCATCGCTCCGATCAGGATGCAGATGCCGATCAAGCCGTTGAGGATGATCATCACCGCGGCGAAGACGGTGTCGCGGGCCAGGGTAGCGGCGTCTGGCCCGGCCGCCGACATCAAGGTGACGATCAGCCCGAGCTCGATGATCGTTACCGCCACGGCGAGGAGAAAGGTCCCGAACGGCTCCCCGACCCGGTGGGCGATCAGCTCGGCATGGTGCACGGCGGCAAGGACGGCCAGGATCAGGGACGCCGACAGGAGCAAAGTCGGAAGGCTGGTTCCGAAGCTCAGCAGGATGAGGATCCAGCCGAGCCCAGGAGCGACCCACGTCCAATGCTTCAATATCCTCTGCATCCGGTCCGTGTAACGGTTGAAGGAGCGGTTCGCTACCGAGCGTGCCGAGAGCGGGGCAGGGCGCAACCGCGAGACCAGACGGCGCCCAGGACGTACGACCGCGCGCGCTTCGAACAATCGATGTTACGCCTCCGCCGTCGCGCCCGCGGGCCATTTCTCCGACGACGGCGTCGGTTGGATGGAGTAGGCGTAGAAGCCACTGCAGCGCCTGCCCCAGGGCCGCACTGCGCGCCGCTTATGCAACGTCAGGAGGTTGGAATGATCGATGAGGTCGGAATTGCCCGCAGGTCGCCTTATGCGCTTGCTCTGCTGCGGATCGTGTCCGGTCTCATCTTCCTTGAGCATGGGACCCAGAAATTCCTGGGCTTTCCGGCCGGGCAAAGTTCCTGGTCCGGGCACGCGCTGAACAACCCCGGTGCGTTTGCCGGCATCATCGAACTCGTCACGGGCATTCTGATCACGATCGGGCTCTTCACCCGCCCGGCGGCCTTTATTGCCTCCGGCACCATGGCCGTTGCCTATTGGATGGCGCATGCGCCGCAAAACGTCTTCCCGGTCAACAATGGCGGCGACGCGGCGATCCTTTATTGCTTCATTTTCCTCTACCTGGTGTTTGCCGGGCCCGGCGCCTGGAGCCTGGACGACGTGAGATCGAGGACTCGCGTGGGCGCCGCCGAGCAACGAGCCGGATAAGCGGTGGGCTGAAACCTCGGCTCCTTGAGGGAAGGGCAGGCGCGAGGCCGGCTTGCGTCGGAGCCGATTTTTCGTTCGGCAGCTGCCTGGCGTCGATCCCGCTTCCGCGGCGAGTGATGACGGCCATGTACCTGCTGATGAGCCTCTTCCATCTGCCGCCGTGGCTGAAGCTCGCTGCGGCCGCGGCGCGATCGGACGGATAAGCGAACAGAAGCTGCTTTTCGTGCTGGGGTCCCGGGACGGAAAGGCACCGTGCTGGTCTCGAGATGCCAGCCTTCGCTGGCATGACGACAGGGCGGGCCCGCTCGCCGCCGGCACCGGCGGCCGCCTCTCGCGAGGCGGCTGATCGCCAACCAACTTCGGGGCGTACCGACCATCGGCCAGCTTGCAGTGTGTGACCTTCCTGTGCTGTTCGTGCGGGCCCCTTTCTGGTTGGGATCGGCGATGAACCTGTCTTGTTTCGCTAACCGGAAGCCCGCCGAGTGAGGTTCGCCGCACGGCAGGCCGCACGAGCGGGAGCCGGGCGGTGAGGCGCGCCGCCGCCGAAACGGGCGAGAAGGCTTCATCCGCAGTGGAATTGGGATCTCCCCGGCCGATCTTGAGGGGCCGGGACGTCCTGGTCATCACCGTCGGCATCGTGATCGGCGCGGGCATTTTCCGGACACCCTCGCTGGTGGCCGGAGCCGCCGCCAGCGAAGCCGCTCTGCTCCTGGTCTGGGCCGCCGGCGGATTGCTCTCGATCGTGGGCGCGCTCTGTTATGCCGAGCTCGCCGCTGCCTTTCCAAGCGTCGGGGGCGATTATCACTTTCTGCATCGCGCTTATGGCTCGCGCGTCGCCTTCCTTTACGCCTGGGCGCGTATTTCGGTGATCCAGACCGGCTCGATCGCGCTCCTCGCTTATGTATTCGGCGACTATGCGGCCGCGATCCTGCCGATCGGCGCCTATTCGTCGTCCATCTACGCCGCCGCCGCCGTCGTCCTGATCGGCGCCGCCAATTGGCTCGGCATTCGCCTGGGGATGCGGGTGCAGCGGTGGCTCACCTCCGTCGAGGTGGCGGGGCTGATAGCAGTCGTCGTCGCCGGCTTCCTGCTGGCCCCGCCGGCAGCAGCGCCGGCGCCTTCTTCCGGCGGAGGGGCGATCGGCCTGATGCTGGTCTTCGTGCTCCTCACCTACGGCGGGTGGAGCGAAACCGTTTACGTGTCCGCCGAACTGAAGGAC
>JAESFL010000970.1_pt1 | contig 13046 bp, 18 predicted proteins | sample 9269401 | NCBI WGS metagenome assembly JAESFL01 (sample SAMN14506025, study PRJNA617098) | algae metagenome | isolation source: Gloeocapsa sp. UFS-A4-WI-NPMV-4B04 and co-occurring heterotrophs from desert... | place: USA: Utah | collected 2006-10-01 | reverse complement strand
ACAGCTATCCCGACAGTCCGGAATGGTCGGGCTCGGTCAATGCGGTTGTGAGGCTGCCTGTCCCTTCCACGCTGGGTACGATGGATGTGCGGGCCGATTTCTACGGCCAGACGAATACCTTCTTCTCCAGCACCAATGGAACCTCGACTCCTGGCACGCGTCTCGATGGCTATTCGACCATCGGCCTGCGTTACAGCTGGAAGGAAATTTTGCAGAGCAGGGTCTCTGCAGCGCTCTATGTTCGGAATCTCGCTGACAAACTGTACCACGTTTCAGGCTATGCGCTCGGTGCCTCAAACGGGGTGAATACCTGGTATCCGGGTGAACCACGGACATTCGGCGCCGAACTGTCGGTCAGATTCTAGTGGTCAATTGAGGCCGAGACGCGCGGGCTGCAACGAATGAACCCGTCGCGAAGAAGTCAACACCGGACGGTTGCGTGCCGGCCGGCGACCTCCCAGTCGGCTGCAAAAGTTAGATAAGGGGCTGGAACTTGGACGATAATCGAGCTCTGAACCGACTGCTGGACGAACGGGCGATCGAGCGGCTCCTGTTCGATTACGCCTATTTTCTCGACATGAACATGCCGGACAAGATGGCCGCGCTGTTCGTCGATGATTGCGAAGTCAGCTACGCGCCCAACTTCGGGGCCGAGGGCATCGACGAGTACAAGAAGACGCTCGACGGCATAGGCACCTTTTTCGTCGCCACCACGCACCATGTGTCCAACGTGTGCATCGACTTTGACGGCGATGACGAGGCAAGGGTTCGGGCCGTCGTGCTGGCGATCCATCGCTACACCCGCGAACGGCCCGACGGATTCCTCTATGGCCAATATGACGATGTCGTCGTGAAAACGGACGGGCATTGGAGGTTCAGGAAGCGCGTTCTTAAGACAACGATGACGACGGACTATCACGTAAAGGCCGCCCATCCGATTGGCCGGCTGGAATAGGGGCTGAATTGGCGGGCTTCGAGGCGATCAGGATTGACCACGAACCGGCGCTCAGCTGGGTCGTGCTCAACCGCCCGGATCACGCCAACGCGCTGTCCCCGGGGCTGCTCGACGAATTTTCCGAGGCCCTCGAACAACTGCGCGACGACGGCGCGCCGATCATCGCCTTCCGCGGCGAGGGCAGGGGTTTTTGCGCCGGCATGGACCTCGGCCATTACGGCGGCGACGCCGCCATCCCCGATGTCGCCGACGACCAGGCCCGGCTGCAGCGCAATGTTGAGCGCTGGCTGGCGATATGGGACCATCCCAAGCCGATCATCGCGGCCGTTCACGGATATTGCCTGGGTGTCGGCGCGCAGATGTGCACCTTCGCCGATCTGACGATCGTCGCGGAAGATGCGCGGATCGGTGAGCCGACCGTACCGATCGGTGGTGGTTACGTGGCGCCGACGTGGGTTCCGCAAGTCGGCATCAAGCGCGCCAAGGAACTGGCGTTCATTCCCGGCAACTGGATCGACGGACGCAAAGCGGTCGAATGGGGCTGGGCCAACCATAGCGTGCCCGCCGACGATCTGTGGGATGTCGTGCGCTCGTTCGCCGTGCGGATGGCGCTGACCCCGCCGTCGGTGCTCGCGACGAAGAAGCGCTCGATCAATCGCGCCGCGGAGGCCGCCGGCTTTCGCTCCGCGCTGACCCACATCGCCGAGGCCGATGCGCAGCTTCACGTTGATCCGGCAGTGCTGGCGATCCGTGAACGAATCCGCGTGCAGGGGCTGAAGGCCGTGATGGCCGATTATCGCGTCGCGCCGTCGACGATCATGAAATCCGATCAACAGGGGCAAGGGCATGAGTGACGTAGATTTCGGGAAGGACGGCCATGTCGCCCATGTTCGCCTCAATAGGCCAGCGGGGCTCAACGCGATCACGCCGGAGATGGACGTTCTGCTGTTAGACGCCTGGACGAGGATCAATGACGATCCCGACATCTGGGTGGCGGTACTGTCTTCGGAAGGCGAGAAGGGCTTCTGCATCGGCGCCGACGTCAGCGGCGGCACCGACCGCCAGGGGCGAATGGCGGTGGGTGGCGGTTTGACCGGCATCGGTGGTCCGTTGGTGACCCTGAAGAAGCCGCTGATCGCTGCGGTGCAAGGGTTTTGCGTCGGCGCGGGGTTCGAACTTGCGATGTGCGCCGATATCATCGTCGCGGCTGACAATGCGCAGTTCGGCCTTCCGGAAACCAAGGTCGGGATCATGGGCGAGTGCGGCGTCGTTCACCGCGTCATTCGCCAGCTGCCACATCGCATCGCCATGGCGATGATCCTCACCGGCGAGCGGATCAAGGCGGATCAGGCGCTGCACTATGGCCTCGTCAATGAAATCGTGCCTTTTGCCGATTTGACGGAGGCGACCAAGCGCTGGGCCGACAAGCTGCTTGCCGCTTCGCCGCTCGCGGTTCAGGCTGCCAAGCACGCCGTGCTGGCCCGCCGGGACATGCCGCTCGAGGTCGCCTTGATGTCGCGGTTCGAACCGATCGAGGCTTATGCCGACAGCCACGATCGGCAGGAAGGTCTCGCCGCCGCCGCGGAGCGCCGCAAGCCGGTGTGGACCGGGGCATAGTCTGCCAAAGGAGACAAGCATCATGAACGACCATGTCTATCGGGTGATCGAAGTCGTCGGATCGTCGGACAAAAGCAGCGACGATGCGATCCGCAACGCGGTCGAGCGGGCCGGCAAGACGGTTCGCGGCATTCGCTGGTTCGAGGTCACCGAAACTCGCGGCCACATCGCAGACGGGGGTATCTGCCACTTTCAGGTTACGTTGAAGCTGGGCTTCACGCTTGATGATGATGGACGCGATGGCTGACGAGCAACCCGTAATTGATCCGACCCAATACCGGCAGGTGCTGGGGCAATATCCCACCGGCGTTTGCGTGGTAACCTCGACTGGCGCCGATGGAGCGCCCGCGGCGATGGTGGTCGGCTCGTTCACGTCGGTATCGCTCGATCCGCCCTTGATCGGATTTTTCCCCGACCGCGGTTCGAGCAGCTGGCCGAAGGTCGCAGCGAGCGGCCGCTTCTGCATCAACATCCTGTCGGCCGAGCAGGAAGGCGTATGCCGAAAGCTGGCTTCCAAGGATCCGGAAAAACTTGCCGGCATTGGCCACCGCCATTCGCCGCTCGGATCGCCGATCATCGACGGGGTGGTGGCGTGGATCGACTGCGACAGCCATTCCGTCCAGGACGCGGGCGATCATTTTTTCGTCCTCGGATCGGTTCGGCATCTCGAGATTGCCGACAGCGGTCTTCCTTTGCTTTTTTTCCAGGGCGGCTATGGCCGGTTCGCGCCTTCGTCGCTTGCGGCGTCCAACCAGAATGGCCTGCTGACGGTCCCGCTGCGACTGGTCGATCGCGCGCGGCCGCAGATGGAAGCATTGGCATCGGAGCTCGACGCGGTGTGCGTGGCCTCGGCGCGCGTCGGTAACGAGGTCGTGATCATCGCCAGTGCCGGGCAGCCGCGGTCGCGTTCGACCACCACCTTGGTTGGCCAGCATCTGCCGTTCGTGCCACCGACCGGGTCGATTTTTGCGGCGTGGCTGGATGATGCCGAGTTGACGAAATGGATTGGGCCCAGCGCATCTGCGGATCGCGCGAAGACTGCTCGCGCGGCCGTGGAATGCGTCAGGAAACGGGGCTTTTCGGTCGGGTTGGCGAGCGATGCGCAGCGCGCCTTCGCTGCGAAGCTGCACGAACTGGCCTCGTCCGGAACGACTGGCGGAACGACCGACCTCGCCGATTTGATCAGCGGCCTGAGCTTCGATCCGCCGGCGATCGATGAAACCACCGCACAGCGGGTTCGCCTGATCTCCGCCCCAGTGTGGGACGCCGAAGGACAAGTGGCCTTCGCGCTGACCATCCATGATTTTGATCGACCGTTATCGCCAGCCGATGTGACCCGATTGGCCGACCGGCTGGCGAAAACCACCGCGGATGCGAGCGCTGCAATTGAGGCGAGGGCTTGATGAGTGACCTGGAAGCACGCCTGCGCCGGCTCGAGGACCGGGCGGCACTCGACGATCTCAACACACGCTACTTTCTGGCGGCCGACGGCGACGATCTCGAAGGGGTCGGCGATAGCTTCACCGAGGATGCGACTTTCGCGTCGTCGGGCCATATCGGCGGTCGGAGCCGGCAAGGCATTGTCGATTTCATCGTCGACGCGCGGCGCCATATGGGCCTCACCATTCATACGCCTCACTACGGCCTCTACACCTTCGAGGCCGACGATTGCGCAGCCGGGATTGTCGGTGCCCATCTCGAGCTGGTGCTCGCCGGGCAAGCGACGCTCGGTGCCGTCCGCTACGTCGATGAGTATCGGCGTGAGGCGGGCCAATGGCGCATCGCCAGCCGCGACATGCGGACGATCTACATGGGAGACCGGGCAACGAGCGCCGAAGTGTTCGCCTCGCCGACGCCAGTGCAGTGGCCGGGCATCGACCCGCTCCCGACCGACTTTCCGCGACGGTCCTGATCGCCCCTACTGCGCCGTCATTGCCGCATCGATGACATGCTCCGCGCCGCTGATGTAGGACGATTCATCGGACGCCAGGAACAGCACCAGGTTCGACACTTCCTCCGGCTCGGCGATGCGCCGCAATGGGATCATCGACAGGGCGTCGCCGCCTTCCTCGTTGGTCGCCTCGATCATCATCGGGGTCATGATAAAGCCGGGATGCACCGAATTGACGCGAATGCCTTGCGGACCATATTCGACGGCCGCCGCCTTAGTCATTCCGCGCACCGCGAACTTGCTGCCGACGTAAGCGAGCGACGGGAAGCCATAATTCGCGACCAGCCCGGCAATCGATGAAATGTTGACGATCGATCCGCCGCCGGCGCGGAGGATCGACGGGATCGTCGCGTGCATGCCGAGGTAGACCGAGTGCTGGTTGACGGCGATCACCTTCAGATAGTCTTCCTCACTCATCTCGGTGGTTGTTGCCATGGCGCCGAGAATGCCGGCGTTGTTGACGAGAACGTTGATCGGGCCGAACTTTGCCTCTCCGCTCGCAACCACGCGGTCCCAGTCCTTGGCGCTGGTGACGTCATGCTCCAGGAAGATGGCTGCTTCGCCGAGGTCCGCGGCCAGCGCTTCACCTGCTTCGATGCGGGTATCGGTCAGGATAACCTTGGCACCTTCCCTGACGAACAAGGCCGCATGCGACGCTCCCATCCCTCGCGCTGCACCCGTCACGATTGCGGTCTTTCCAGCAAGTCGGCCCATGATCGAGTCCTTTTTAAGCCATTTGGCTTAGAATAGTCGTGGTCTCGGCATACGTCAATAATGCGCCACAAACGTGTGCAGAAAAGTGCCGTGAAAACTCGCTAAAATGGTCATTTTGGAATGAATCAGCTTACAGCGTCGCTCAAAAAACCTGACTTTTCAGGGAAAACGCCGTCCAACTGTGGGTCGACATCGCGGGGGCCGTTCGGGAGCTGCTCGATGACGGACGCTATTCCGCAGTCTGCTTCTCCTAGGAGCGCCATTCGTCATTTGTTGAGCCCGAGGCCGGGGTAGTGGTTAGACTAAGTGGCGGAGCGGGAGTCCGCCTCCGCCATATACAGGGCGATCCAGCAACGTCCAGTGCCGAGAAAAGCCTGTTATTTCTTAACCATTTAGTTGTCTAGACACGTCCAGCCCGACCCGGCATGGTCCAATGCCAAGTTGTAGGTTGAAGTGTGGGTGCGGGATATCGCACCCATTTCGTAGGAGCGTGTCGAATGTCGTACAGCGCAACGGACGTGAAATCCGAAACGAAGCCGGGGCGCTATTGCGTCGATAAAGGGCTTTATCTGCAAGTCTCGCCGACCGGCACGAAGTCATGGATACTGCGCTACAAGCTTAACGGCCGCGCTCGGCACATGGGCTTAGGCGACTATCCCACGGTAACAGTTAGCGACGCTCGCACCCGTGCCGCCAAAGCCCGCCTTTCGATCGTAGACGGCGTTGATCCCTTAGCCGAAAAGCGGGCGCGGATCGAAGCCGTACGCGCTGTGCAATCTAAGACAAAGACGTTCGCCGAATGCGCTGTCGTCGTAATCGAGAAGAAGGCGGCAACGCTTAAGAACCCTAAGCACTTGGCGCAGTGGACTTCGACGCTGAAAACGTATGCCTATCCGACGCTCGAAAACAAACCTGTGGGCACGATCACGAAAGCCGATGTTGCCGCCGTGCTAGAGCCGATTTGGCGTACGAAGAACGAAACGGCCGATCGCGTGCGAGGCCGAATGGAAGCCGTGTTCGATTACGCGAAGGCGATGGGCTACCGCGAAGGCGACAACCCGGCTGCGTGGAAGGGCAATCTCCAACCGATCCTAGGCGATTATCAGCGCGAAGCCCGGCATCAACCGTCGCTGCCGCACGCACGGATAGGCGCGTTCATGGCCGAACTTCGGAAGCGTGAAGGCATGGCCGCGCGGGCGCTGGAATTCGCCATATTGACGGCCGCACGTTCGGGCGAAGCCTTGGGCGCGACATGGGCGGAAATCGACCTAGACGCGAAGCTTGGATCATCCCGGCAAGCCGGATGAAGAAGAAGCGCGAGCATCATGTTCCGCTGTCCGATGCTGCCGTATCGCTGTTGAAAGCGCTGCCGCGCTTGAACGACGTGCCGTGCCTGTTCCCGGCCGTGCGCGGCGGCAAGCTTTCGGACATGGCGCTTTCGATGTTGGTTCGCCGCATCAATGGCGAACAACCCACCTTCGTCGATAGCCGCACTGGCGAGCCTGTCGTGCCGCACGGCTTCCGGGCGACGTTCCGCGATTGGGCGGGCGAAGCAACGGCGCACCCTCGCGAAGTGATCGAACACGCATTAGCGCACCAGTTGGCGGACAAAGCCGAAGCCGCATATCAGCGCGGTTCGCTGTTCCCCAAGCGCGTGCTGCTAATGGCGGATTGGGCGACGTACTGCGATCGGTTGCCCACAGTGGGCAGCAACGTCGTTCCTATGGCGCAGGCTCGCGGATAATGGCGAAGAACGGCGCACCCTTCATAATCAGCGACAAAACCTTGCTCGTACGACAACCGAACTACCAATATCCCGAAGATGAAGGCATTGCGAAAGCTGCGATCGAACGGCAAAAAGCCGAACCTCGCGAAGCCTTAAGCCGGCACGTCGAAGCACTAGTCGTAGAAGCAAAGCTACAGCGACGCGTATTACTTGACTCACACGTTCGTCGTATCATGCGACGCATCAAAAGAGCGCGCGACAAAGCGTAAATCCGTGTCTTTGACTTAGGGCAGTTCTGCTGTCTTTCTTGCTTCCAATATGAGCAAGGGAGAACCGGCAATGTCCAACAAGGTTATGCGGATGCCCGAACTGACGGGGCACGTCGGCCTTAGCCGAGCGTCGATCTACGACATGATGGCCAAGGGGCAGTTCCCCCGGCCGATCAAGCTGAGCGAACGTGCTGTAGGCTGGAAGTCGGACGATATCGACGCGTGGCTTGCTGCGCGCCCGCTGGCGAGCGCCGCTTGATCCGTGACAGCATCGTTGCGCCCTGTGCCGACAAGTCCGTACGCCCGCATTCCAGCGGAGTTGCGTCAACGCGCCCAATGGGTTTGCTGGCGGTTCGAAGAGCGAAACGGCAACCGCGCCAAAGTGCCGATCAACCCGCACGACGGGGCGTTCGCGAGCATCGTTGACGCAGCGACATGGGCGACGTTCGGCGAAGCTTGTACGGCAGCTAGCGCGTACGACGGCATTGGCTTCGTATTCAGCGACGAGGACCCGTTCTGCGGGATCGACTTAGACCCGACCGATGATCCGGTAATTCGCGCCCGACAAGTCAAACTCTACGAACACTTCAACAGCTATTCGGAGCGTTCGCCGTCCGGCAGTGGCTTGCATATCATCGTACGCGGCAACGTTCCGGCCGGGCGGCGGCGCGACAAGATCGAAGTCTATTCGTCCGCCCGCTTCTTCACCATGACGGGCGACGTTGTGAACGACGCCGCGATAAGCGAGCGGCAAGATTTGCTTTCGCAGCTTTGGCACGAAATGGCCCCGGCCGGTGCGGCTGTAAGCGATGCGAGCGCCTTCTATCGCAGCGCAACGGAAGCCGACGACGCGATATACGAGCGGGCAGCCGGTGCGGCGAACGGCGACAAGTTCGTGCGGCTGTGGAACGGCGACGGTTCGGATTTGCCCGGCAGCGACAAGTCCGGTTCGGCGATCGACCAAGCCCTTGTGAACATGCTGGCGTTCTACACGAAGAACCCGGCGCAAATCGAACAGCTATGGCTTCGCAGCCCACAGGGGCAGCGCGATAAGACGCGTAGCCGTGCGGACTACCGCGCGAGCACGATACGACGCGCATTCGACAACGAACTGCCGACGATGAATTTCGACGGGCTCGCGGCGCAATGGCGAGCCGTGGCGGAGTCCGGCAAGCCCGCTTTGCCTGCCCCGGTCGCGCCGCCCGGCGCTTGGCCGGTGCCGTCATCCATCGGCGGTGACGAATGGCTTATGTCGCGTTCTTCGCCGCAAGCGATCGTCGCGAACCTGATCTATCAGGACGTAGGCACGATCATCGCAGCGGGCGGAACCGGCAAAACCACGTTCGTCGAATGGCTCGCGATCCACGTCGCACTAGGTATCGAATTTTGCGGACGTGCCGTTCTCGCGCCCGGCCGCGTCGTCCTACTTACGGCCGAAGATAGCCGCGAAATCCTAGTCGCACGCCTTCGCAAAATCGCCGCCGCTATGTTCCCGCACGGCACGCGGACGATCGAAGAACACGAAGCAATCATGGCTGCGATCCGCTCCAGCATCATCATTGTAGACGTGTCGGCGAACGTCCTGCGGCTAACCTGCGTCGAGCGGGACGTGGTGAGGGTCGATATCGCGGCTGTGGACGCCCTGGCAGCCTCGCTTGGGCCGCTGCGGCCGTCTTTGCTGCTGATCGACCCGGCTGTGTCGTTCGGCGTCGGGGAAGCCCGTGTCAACGACGCGGAACAAGGCTTGATCGAAGCGGCCCGGCGACTTCGGCAGGCGCTCGCCTGCGCCGTGTTCTTCATCCACCATACCGGCAAAGCGAACGCCCGCGACCAAACCGAAGATCAATATTCCGGCCGTGGCGGCAGCGCATTGTCGGACGGCTCGCGAATGGTTTTCGTAATCAACCGGCCGAAGCCGAACGATTGGGCAAAGCAAACCGGGTGCCCGCTCGCGCCCGGTGAAACGGGTTTGAAGATCAGCTTGGCGAAGCTGTCGTACTGCGAGCCGCAGGGCGACTTGTACGTAGTTCGGAACGGCTATGCCTTTCGGCACCTTCAAGCGGCGACGCAGACGGACGACGACCGCGAACGCACCGAAGAAGAAACCGTGCTGCGCTTTCTGTCGGACGAACTCGCGAAGGGCATTCCGCACAGTCAGCGAACGCTGGGCGATCTACGGGAGCGCGTAGGACTATCTCGCGATCGACTTCGTAGCGTCGTGCACCGCTTGCTCGAAACGTCACAGCTGATCGAACAGGGTCGCGACGGCGGGCCGGTCGAGAAGGGGAAGCCGATACAGCTTGTGCCTACGACCCGCGCGGGCAGCGTCGGCGAGGGTGCCGCATAAATGGCGGAATTTCGCATCCAACCGACGCGGCTGCCCACAGCTACGGACACCCTCGCGGCCCCTATAGGGTTACACCCCCGCCGCGAGGGTCGGCGGGGGATGTGTACCGCTATTTCCTACAGTCTCGCGGACGCACTAGCCGCGCGGGTCCGCGATACCCGCGAGGGTCCAGCGCCCCGGCCGCCCCCTGTGGGCATCGGCGGAAATAACGTCCGCCAAAATCGTGCGGAAATCCGCGCAAATCCGCCGACTGATTTCACTCTGCGCGGCGAACCTACAACCCGAACAACAACTTCGTTCAAGCAAGCATAGGGAATTCACAATGGCAGGCGATTTTCTCGTAGGGCAAATGTATCGCGCGCCCGATCTAGCCGAAGCGGCGGCGAATGATCCCGTCGTAGGGCAGCTTCGGAGCACGCACGACTTCTACCGTAACGGGCACGACGCGATCCGGAGCGCGCTCAAGACGCCGGACCCGACGCGGACGCCGGAAGCGCATTTTCTGGATATCGAAGCGAAGGCGAAGCGCTGGATCGACGATTGCGTTCGGAAGGCCGAAGCCGCGAACGGTGCGGCGAAAAGCGCCGTTGAAGCGCTCGACAAGGAAATGGTCGAAACGCTCGGCATCAAAGACGGCACGTACGCTCGCGAAATCCGGGCGCACTTCTCCGGCATGGACAAGAACGGGCGCGTCGCAGCAATCCGGGCGGCGATCGACGGGTTCGATAAGGAAACGATGGGCGCGATCCTTTCCGCACCCGCCTACCTGTCCGGCTTCTCGAACGAGGAACAGGCGATGTTCCGGCGACACTACGCGGAGAAGCACATGCCGCAGGCGATTGCTCGCAAGGCGGTAATCGAAAAGGCTGTTCGCACGAACAGCACAGCATTCAACGAAGCGCTTGTCGAACTAAGCAGCATGTTCCCAACCGGGAAGGTTGCCGACATTCGCGCTCGTATCGAGAAGGCGCAGGCGGCGAAGAATAACATCCTAGCCGCCTAGTGCCGCGTGCCCGTGTCGCCGCGCCACGGGGAACCCGGCACGGGCACGCACCCTACTCCCGAACTTCGAAGGAAACGGCCATGGCCGAACAATGGATACCAAACGTAGCCGCACCGGCACCTAGCTCCGAACCGCAGCCGGCATTCGTAACCGTTGGCGAAGAGCGGCCCCTTCGTGAACTGCTCGACAACGCCTTGGCGATCAAGAAGCGGCTCGACGGCCCCCGCGACAGGGTGCGCCATGGATGACGGCTCGACGGGCGCTCCGCCGCAGCTGCCCGCGATCGTGGCCCCTGTGGGCACCGTAGCGCCCGCCGCTGCACCTACAGGCTCGATACAGCGCGGCCGTCCCTTCGCGCCGGGGCAGTCCGGCAACCCAGCCGGACGGCCGAAGGGCGCTCGCAACCGGCATAAAGAAGCGTTCCTCGTGACGATTGCCGATCATTTCGCCGAACACGGCAAGGCGGCATTCGACAGGCTGGCGAAGGATGATCCCGCTACGTACCTTCGCATCATGTCCTCGTTCGTGCCGCGCGAAACGACCCGCGAGGATTTTGGCGAGTTATCGGACGATGAAATCGTAGAGGCCGTCGAACGTGCCGAACGGCACCGCCTAGTGGAACGAATGATCGAAGCTGGCGAGAAGTTGTGATGAAACTGGACCGCTTCAACGATAAAGCGCACGTAATCGTGCAGGACATGCTCGACTACGCCGAAGAAAGGCTCGTACGCGACGGCATATGCACACCCGCAAACGCGGACGAATACCTAGCCTTGAATTATATTAAAACATGCGGAGACTTCATCCAGCATAGCGCGCAGTATCTCGAAAACGAAGAACGTATCGGCGCGGACTTGTTTCTGGCTAAGCTAACGACCGGCGCTCTACGAAGCCGGTTCGAACGCAACAAGCGCATATGCGCATTGCAGCTGTCGGCGAACGCGCGACTGTACTTCCGGGAATATCAGAATCTGTTGCGGCTCGCGTCGCTACATGTCCTGCAAACCGCAAAGGATTGGCAGACGATCCGATGGAGTGGCGTCGTACTGCTAGCCGCAGCGTCACTCCCCGGCGTGCTAACCGACGTTCGCCGCGAGCTACGTAGGCGCGGGATGACGTATGACGTAACGCTTGTAGCCGATGCTACCGTCCAACAACGTAATGCCACCTTAAGCAGTTTTCGCCATCTTCAGCTAGAGTAACGGTTGGAGCGAATGCGAATGCCAGTGGGGTGGAGTGGCATGGGGTGGCAGGGGCGCCTCTACACAGGTTTGTTCGCGATCAGCATCGCATTTTTCGGAAGCGTGAAGATACTGAACGTCGCGGGTCTCGAAGCCTTCGAGAGTAACAGCGGAGCACCACGCGCCGCCTTTTCGCGCAAAGAGTGCCTCGACCGGCACCAGAACTATTATATGGCTCGGAACCCGGACATGCTCGAACTGAATGACGAGCTTATCAGCCGGATCGCGCGCCAGTGTGCTGTCGAAGCCGGTGGGTAGGCCGTTATAACTCGATCGGATTGGCCGCAATCAATCACGAAGGTGTTGGCAGTTCCCCGTGCGAAAGTAGCTGATGGAACTGCTCGCGGCTAAGAATTTCCACGCCGCTCGCGGTTGCTTTCGCAACCTTGGCCGGGCCTGCTGTCTCGCCCGTACAAAGGTATGAAAGAGTTGTCGTGACGGTGGTGGTGGACTTCAGCCAACCGGACCGATCGGCAAGCGCTCGTAGTTCTTCTCGTTCAGCTTTGTTGAACCCGGTGAAGCAAATCTGATGGCTTGTGTCCTTCTTGCGTGGAGCATTGGCGTACACCAGTGCCCATGCTTCGCAGTCCGACAGTGCTGCAATTTCGTCGTTCGAAGCCGGTGTTTTCGAACGGAGTATCCGGACTAGCTGCTCGCTCGGCATAAACCCTCCCGCCAAACCTAAAGAAGTCGGCGTGGATGATGGGCGTTGTGGGTTAAGGTGTGGTTCCCGTCGATCGTTTTGAAACATAGCTCAGCAAACCAAGCACTTACCGCACGGCTAGGCGGAGGCATGCTCCGCCTAGGCAACGCCATGGTGTTTGTCAGCGTAGGAGACGTAATCGTTGATGACGCTCTTGAGCGCGCTCTCGAACTTCGAAGGCTCCCACGTGCTACCATCGTAGGTCACACCATCAGTGCTTCGAAACTGCTTACCAGTCGTATGTTCGGTGGAGTTCCGCCAAATCTCAAGCCTGCCAGTCTTGTAGTCTGTTTGGACAGTCAAGCCGTGGCTCGCACCAATAGCCCACTGCATTTTGAAGCTAATGCCGTGCTCAGAAGCATCGACATTCGAACTGATGCCACGTTCCCGTAGTTTCGTGGCATATTCTTGTGCAACTGGACGTAGAGCCACCATGGCTTCCTTGGAGAAGGCTCGATTGGCGTCGTGCTGTTCCACCTTGGCCGCACCCGCCGACCTCATCGCGGCCATTTTCGCGTCT
>JAESFL010000969.1_pt1 | contig 13150 bp, 7 predicted proteins | sample 9269401 | NCBI WGS metagenome assembly JAESFL01 (sample SAMN14506025, study PRJNA617098) | algae metagenome | isolation source: Gloeocapsa sp. UFS-A4-WI-NPMV-4B04 and co-occurring heterotrophs from desert... | place: USA: Utah | collected 2006-10-01 | reverse complement strand
CGAGCCCGGCGGCCAACACCAACCTCGCCGCCTCGCAGCTCTTCTCGGTCCAGACCAGCAGCGCGGGCGGCATCGTCGCGGCGATCAATGCCGGCGGTTCGGCGCTGATCCAGGACGGGATCAGCTTCTCGGCCGACCAGTACTTCACCGGCGGCGCCACCTTCCTCGACGGCACCGGCGGCAACGGCCTGCAATCGGCCTTCACCGGCACCGTCTACCAGACCGAGCGCTACGGCAACTTCAGCTACGCGATCCCCGTGGCCAGCACGAGCCAAGCCTACACGGTCGAGCTGCGCTTCGGCGAGCTGTGGTGGAGCAATCCGGGCCAGCGCGTCTTCGACGTCGCGCTGGAGGGCCAGACCGTCCTCAATGACCTCGACATCCTGGCCCAGACCGGCAGCTTCAACACGCCCTACACCTACGTCTCCGGCCCGATCACCGCGGGCGCCAACGGCACGCTGGACCTGCAATTCGCCAACGGCATCGACAACGCCAAGCTCAGCGGCATCATCGTTCGACAGGCGAACGGAAGCGGCAACACCGACACGACGGGGCCGTCGGTGGCCGGCCCCTTCGTGATCCGGGGACCAGCGACCCCAACCGCGAGCGCGAGCATCACGGTCATCTACAACGACCCCTCGGGGATCAATCTCGACAGCATCGGGCCGAGCGACATCACGATGACCGGTGATGGTCCAATCGGGGAGATCACGCTGCAATCGAAGGCCGCCACGAGCGCCACCTCGGCCACCGCGACCTATTTCGTCGCCGCACCAGCCGGTGGATGGGTCGATGGACAATACGTCACCACCGTGAAGGCCGGGGAGATTGCCGATGCGAGTCCCGCCGGGAACACCAACGCCGTATCGAGCCAGTTGTCGGGTTTCGCTCCCGGCAGCCCGATCGGGATCGTCGCGGCGATCAACGCCGGCGGCGGTGCGGTGAGTCAGGGCGGGATCAGCTTCTCGGCCGACCAGTACTTCACCGGCGGCGGCGCCTTCACCGATGGCACCGGTGGCAATGGCCTGCAGACGGCCTTCGCCGACACCGTCTACCAGACCGAGCGCTACGGCAACTTCAGCTACGCGATCCCCGTGGCCAGCATGACCCAATCCTACACGGTCGAGCTGCGGTTCGCCGAGCTCTGGTGGAGCAATCCTGGGCAGCGCGTGTTCGACGTCACGTTCGAAGGCCAGACCATCCTGAACGACCTCGATATCCTGGCTCAATCGGGAAACATCGACACGCCCTATACCTTCGTCTCGAGTCCAGTCATCGCAGGCGCCAATGGCACGCTCGACCTGCAATTCATCAACGGCATCGACAATGCCAAGCTCAGCGGCATCGTCGTGCGGCAGGTGACTGGCGGCGCCGACGCGACGGCGCCGACCATCGGGTCCTTCGAGGTCGAGGCGCCCGCCTCCGCCGCGGGTCAAGCGAGTGTGTCGGTGGTCTACAACGATGCCTCGGGCATCGATCTCGCCAGCATTGGTGCGAGCGACCTCGCGGTAACGGGAGCAGGCGTGGTCGGGGCCATCAGCTTGCAATCAAAGGCGGCGACGAGCGCGACCTCGGCCACCGCCACCTACCTCGTCGCTGCGCCGGCGGGCGGCTGGGCCGACGGGCCATACACCGCTACGGTGAAAGCCGGGGAGATCGCCGACGCGAGCCCCTCCCTCAACACCAACGCCGCCGCCTCACAGGGTTTCACCATCGACGCCGAACCCGCGAGCGACACCCTCGTCCTCGCGATCAATTCCGGCGGGAGCGCCTATACCCGTCCGGACGGGACCCTGTTCGAGGCCGACACGGCGGCGTCCCCGCACCGCTTCTACGTCGCCGGCCAGGACGGGAACGCGACCTATTCCGACGTCGATCCGATCGCCGGCACCACCGACGACGCGCTCTACCAGAACCAGCGCTTCGGCTGGGCGAGCGCCTCCACCACCGATACCGATGACGGGCGTTTCGGCTACGCCGTCAAGAACGCGGACGGCAGCGCGCTGGCGTCGGGCTCCTACGAGGTGATCCTGCACTTCGCCGAGATCTACAATCAGCCCGACGATCCGGGCGGCCTCAGCGGGGCGGGCCAGCGCCAGTTCAATATCGGCATCGAGGGCACCACGGTCACGAACTACGACATCTGGGCCGCGGCTGCCGGGGGCGCGACGGCGACGAGCCTGACGCGGACGGTCTCGGTCACCGACGGGACGCTCGATCTCGCCTTCTGGCAAGGCGCGGCGGAGAACCCGACCGTGGCGGCGATCGAGGTGTGGAAGGTCAACGGCGCCTCGGCTCAGGACGCTCTCTTGGTCTAGAACCGCAACAGGCTTCAGCTTCTTTTCCGGCGGCGCACGCGGTCTCGTGCGTCACCGCCCGCGCGAAAGGTCTGCCATGTCATCCGATCGGTCCCCCAAGACCTTTCCCACGCCTGTCCCGAAGCTCGAACCGAACACCTTCGCCTTCGAGCAATGGCCGATGGTCAAGCCGACGGGCTTTCGCGAGTACGACGCCCGCTGGCTGTTCCCGCAGGAGATCAACCTGATGGGCGTCCAGGCACTGGGGCTGGGGCTCGGCACGCTGATCCATGAGCGCGGCGTGCGCCCCGACATCGTCACCGGCCACGACTTCCGCAGCTACTCGTCGGCGATCAAGCTCGCGCTGATCGCCGGGATGCAGGCGGCGGGTCTGCGGGTGAAGGATATCGGGCTCGCGCTCTCGCCGATGGCCTATTTCGGCCAGTTCGCCCTCGACTGCCCCTGCGTAGCCATGGTCACCGCCTCGCACAACGACAACGGCTGGACCGGCGTGAAGATGGGCGCCGAGCGGCCGATGACCTTCGGCCCCGACGAGATGGGCCGCCTGAAGGAGATCGTCACCACGGGCGCGTTCCAGTACCGCGACGGCGGCGCCTACGAGTTCGTCTCGGACTTCGCGCAGGTCTATCTCGACGATCTCGTGGCGCGGGCCAAGCCCGTCTCGCGAAAACTCAAGGTCGTGGCCGCCTGCGGCAACGGCACCGCCGGCGCCTTCGCCCCCGCTCTGCTGGAGCGGCTCGGCGTCGAGGTGATCCCGCTCGATGTCGAGCCGGATCACAGCTTCCCGCGCTACAACCCCAATCCCGAGGACATGGCGATGCTGCACGCCATCGCCGACAAGGTGCGCGAGACCGGCGCCGATGTCGGCCTCGGCTTCGACGGCGACGGCGACCGCTGCGGCGTGGTCGATGACGAGGGCGAGGAGATCTTCGCCGACAAGATCGGCGTGATGCTGGCTCGCGACCTGTCGAAGCTGCACCCCGAGGCGACCTTCGTGGTCGACGTGAAGTCGACCGGCCTCTACGCCGCCGATCCCGAATTGCAGGCCCGCGGCGTGCGCACCGATTACTGGAAGACGGGCCATTCCTACATCAAGCGCCGCGTCAACGAACTCTCGGCGCTGGCCGGCTTCGAGAAGTCCGGCCACTTCTTCTTCAACGCGCCGGTGGGCCGCGGCTACGACGACGGCCTGCTCACGGCGATTGCGGTGATCGAGATGCTCGACCGCAATCCGGGGCAGACCATGGCCGACCTCTACCGGGCGCTGCCGAAGACCTGGGGCTCGCCGACCATGTCGCCGCACTGCGCCGACGAGGTGAAGTACGGCGTGGTCGAGGCGGTGACCGAGCGGTTCCGGGCGCTCCAAGCGGCCGGCGAGCCGGTGGGCGGGCACGCGATCACCGATCTGGTGACGGTCAACGGCATCCGGATTACCACCGCTGACGGCACCTGGGGGCTGGTGCGGGCCTCCTCGAACAAGCCCGAACTCGTGGTTGTGGTCGAGAGCCCGGTCTCGGAGGCACGGCTGCACGAGATGTTCGCCGCGGTCGACGGGGTGCTGCGCCAGCATCCCGAGGTGGGGGCCTACAACCAGACGATCTGATGCGGAGGCCGGGTGATCGCTTCGGCTTCTGCCGCCCTGCTTCATCGCGAGGCGGCGCCGAAGTGATCCCGGTCCCGACATCTCCGAAGCGTGCGAGGCCCTGGATTGCCACGGCTTCGCCTCGCAAGATCGGCGAGGAAATCGAAGCCGTATGTCACCGGCGGACACCCGCCAAGTAGCCAAGCGTGACCGTTCGGCAACAGGCCATCGTCTGTCAGAAAATTTCCGACACAGGCGCGCGCAAAAACAGCATTAAGCTGAACCGTTTTCGCACGTCCATACCCCGTCGGGAGTACTCCTCACGGGTTACGTTGCAGATTTACGCAATCGATCCGCCCACTAACCTTCGTTAGGCACCCGCTCCGTTGCGATCACCGCATCTCGAGGAGCAAGCATGCCTGCGGGCCAAACCTATAGCACCACCCCCATCCGCACGACGTACGACGGACAGGTTATCGAAAATCTGGATCTTTGGGTCACCGACGGCGACGCGATCCGCGTCGATCACAAGAATGTCGTCATCCGTAACGTCACCATCCACCATGCCGACGGCAACGGCATCGTCGTCGAGGACGTCAGCGGCGTCACGGTTCAGGACAGCCTCATCGTCAATCTCGATCCGCCCATCGGCAACGGCGGCGAGACAGAAGCGGAAACCACGGGCATCCGCGTCGTCAACGCGGCGAACTTCACCGCCTCGCACGTGACGCTGCAGGACAGCGGCACTGGCATCTATCTCGGCCAGTCGCCGGGCGCGAAGCTGTCCTACATCGAGGGGCACAACTTCCACGGGCCGTTCCCCGGCGGACAGCTCGTCCAGTTCTTCCAGTCGCCGAACGGCAGCCTGTCGGACTTCGCCGTCACCAACGATCCGGGTCACTCGCATGTCGAGGACAACGTCTCGGTCATCGACAGCCGGAACGTCTCGATCGCCAACGGCGTGATCGACGGCAACAACTCGCCGAGCGGGGCCGGCGTGATGTTCGAGGGCAACTCCCAGGGTGGCCACGTCCAGAACGTCGACGTGATCCACATGAGCAATGGCGGCTTCTCGTCCTATTCGGACGACGTGTCGTTCGTCGACACCCGCTCCTTCGACAACGATGCCGGCGATCAGGGCCGCGGCGTCTCGCTGTCGAACGGGCTGATCTGGAACATGACCGGCCACAACGTCACGGTCGAGGATTCGACCTACACGGATCCGGGTGTGGCCAACAACATCGTCTGGGGCACCTCTTCGGCCGGCGCGGACGTCACGGCGGCCCCATCGGCCACGCCGATGACGCCGATCCACAACGTGTTCGACGGCTCGGCGACGGGCACCGCGCCGGCTCCGGCGCCGACTCCGATCCCGGCCCCGACGGCCGCGGCTCCTGCGACGCCCTCTGCGACGCCCCCTGCTGCCAGCCCGGCGCCGACCGGCACGGGCATCGACCGCGACGGAACGTCGGCCTCCGAGACGATGACCGGCTCGCGCTTCGCCGACGATCTCGACGGGCGGGGCGGCAACGACACGCTCAACGGGCTCGCCGGTGACGACCGCCTCTACGGCGGGGCCGGCAACGACCGGCTCGACGGCGGCAGCGGCACCGACCACCTCTGGGGCGGCGCCGGTGCGGACCACTTCGTGTTCAAGGTCGGCAACGGCACCGATTGGGTCGAGGACTTCCAGCTCAACGGCCCTGCGCAGGACGTGATCGAGGTGAGCAAGGCGATGTTCGCCTCGTTCAATGCCCTGCTGTCCGCGGCCCACGATGTTGGCCCCGATGTCGCCATCACCTCGGGCGCCGACACGCTGTGGCTCGCCGACGTCCACAAGGGGCAGCTCTCGGCCGGCGACTTCCTGTTCGTCTGAGCCTGTCTGCCGCTGCGTCGTCCGCGTTCGGCCGGGAACGGATCGGTGCCCGGCACGTCGTGACATCCGCTCAGAGGCCTGCTCGGCGGCCGGGACCGCAGGATCTCCCGCGGTCCCGGCCGGCGCCGACGCGACTTCGAATCTGTTAGGGCCGAAGAAGCGTGGCCGTACAGCCACATCGATTGTGCGCCGCGAAAAATATCGCGGCGGGACGCTCGTGGTAAAAGCTTAACGTTGAATAACTTCCTCGGGCCGATAGGTCGTATGATCTAGTCCATACTGCCGACGTTGCAGATTTGCCCGGTCGATCCGCTGGTTGTATTCATATAGTTATTGATTTTGTTGAAATATTAACAAATGGAGCAGGCATGCCCGCGGGATTGACCACCAGGACGACGCCCATCCGCACCACGCATGACGGCCAGATCATCGAAAATCTGGATCTTTGGGTTTCCGACGGCGACGCCATCCGGGTCGAGCACGACGACGTCGTCATCCGCAACGTCACCATCCATCACGCCGACGGCCACGGCATCGTCGTCGAGGATGCGAGTGGCGTCAGCGTCGAGAACAGCCTCATCGTCAATTCCGATCCGCCCGACGGCAATCAGGGCCTGTCCGGCGAGGCCACCGGCATCCGCGTCGTCAATTCACCCGACTTCACCGCCTCGCACGTGACGCTGCGCGACAGCGGCACCGGCATCTATCTCGGCCAGTCGCCGGGCGCGACGCTCTCCCACATCGAGGGCCACGACTTCCACGGGCTCTACCCGTCGGGCCAGTTCGTCCAGTTCTTCCAGTCGCCGGACGGCAGCCTCACGAATTTTGCCGTCGCCAACGATCCGAACGGATCGCATGTCGAGGACAACGTCTCGATCATCGACAGCCGGAACGTGACGATTTCGAATGGCGTGATCGACGGCAACAACTCGCCGAGCGGCGTCGGCGTGATGTTCGAGGGTGATTCTCAAGGAGGCCACGTCCAGAACGTCGACGTGATCCACATGGGCAATGGCGGCTTCTCGTCCTACTCCGACGACGTCACGTTCATCGACACCCGCTCCTTCGACAACATCGCCGAAGACCAGGGCCGGGGGGACCCGCTCTCGAACGCCGTCATCTGGAACGCGAGCGGCGACAACGTGTCGATCGAAGACTCGACCTATACGGATCCGGCGGTGGCCAACAACATCGCCTGGGGGCCGTCCTCGTCCGGTGCCGACGTGTCGGCGGCGCCGTCGGCCACGCCGATGGTACCGCTCCAGAACGTGTTCGACTGGGTGGCGGGCACGGTCGGCACCGTCGTCGGGATCGTCACCGGCAACGGCGCGTCACCGTCGGGCGGCGGCTCGCCCTCCGGCGCGGGCATCAACCGCGACGGCACCGCCGCATCCGAGACCATGACCGGATCGAGTGCGGCCGACGACCTCGACGGGATGGGCGGCGATGACGGGCTCAACGGGCTCGCCGGCGACGACAACCTCTATGGCGGGGCCGGCAACGACCGGCTCGACGGCGGCAGCGGCACCGATCACCTGTGGGGCGGGGCGGGGGCCGACCGGTTCGCGTTCAAGGCCGGCAATGGCACCGATTGGGTCGAGGATTTCGAGAGCGGCGGCTCCGCTCACGACGTGATCGAGATCAGCCGGTCGATGTTCGGCTCGCTCAGTGCCGTCCTGGCCGCGGCGCAGGATGTCGGTGACGATGTGGCGATCCGCTCAGGGTCGGACACCCTCTGGCTCGCCGACACCGACAAGGCCGAATTGAACGCGGGCCATTTCCTGCTGGTCTGATCGCGATGTTCCTCGGAGAGGCGGGAGGCCCGGCCCTCCGCCTTGTCCTGAGAAGGCCGCTACGCGGCCGCTCATCAGACTTCCGATCGATGCCTTGGCGATCGATGCCTTGGCGATGGGTGCCTTGGCGATGGGTGCCTTGGCGATGGATGTCATGGGGGTTCGCTGATCAGCGCCCCGTCATCGCGAGGCTGGATCGCTCGGGCCGAGCCTTGCGATGACGGAGTGATCCAGTCTCCGCTTGATCAAAGCAGGGATCGAATCAGCCAGCCCGCGCGGCGCTTGAGCGATGACCAAATCCGCCATCCCGAAGGGATCCCCCGGATTTGGTATGAGGCCGCGGATCGAACGGGATCGGTTCAGCGGTTGTCCTCGAAAATCTCGTGCCGACCGCTTTCCATGCCATCCCTGCGCGGCTGGCAGGCGGCCAGAATTCCCTCGATCCCGGCGCGGAACGCGGCGAGCGTGCCCAGCGGCCGGGCGCAGCCGCCGCAGGCGATCGCGGCTTCCGCGGTCGGGTCCGCCGGCCAGGTGACGGCGGGGGAGCCGCAGGCCGCGCAGGCGAAGCTCCCCGCGCTCACGAGGATCGCCGCCCCCAAATCGGCTGCGGCCTGGGCGCCCATCAGGCGCTGTTCCTGTAGTAATGCGAGAAGTCGCGGTAGAGCGTGCCGCGGTCCGCCGCCCGGCCCTGGTGGCGCTTGAGGTCGACCTTGTTCAGGACGAGACCGGCCACCGTCAGACCGAGCCGGCGCATATAGGCGAGGCTCGCGGTGACCGCCGCCTTCTGGGTGCCGTGCCAGGCCACGACGTGGACCACGGCGTCGGCGTGCTGGCGCAGGAGCGCCACGTCGCCGAGCAGCAGCACCGGGGGCACCTCGACTAGGATCACGTCGTAGCGCTCGCGCGCCTCCCGCACGAGCATGCCGAAGGTCGGCTCGGCGTAGATGTCGTGCCCGTCCTTGAGACCGGAGACGCGGCGGATGGTCGAGATGCGGCCCTCCGCCTCCTCGTCCTCCGTCTCGGGGCCGGACGTGCCGAGGCGGGCATCCTCGATCGCGGCGCGGCGGGGCGAGCCGTCGAGGATCAGCACCCGGCGCCCCATGGCGGCGAGCGAGCGCGCTACCGAGCGGGCGACCACGGACTTGCCCTCGCCCGGCATCGCCGAGGTGACGAGGACGACCTTGAGCGGTTCGCGCACGGCGACGAGCTCGGCCACCGCCGCCCGCACGGCCTCGCGGAAGACGAGGTCCTGCTCCAGGCGCTCGCCCGAATGCTCGCCCGCCGGCCGGCTCGGCAGCAGCGCGAGGCAGGGCAGGCCGGTCTCGGCCTCCATCTCGCCCTGGCTGCGGTAGCCGCGGTCGCGGCGGTCGAGCGCCAGCGCCAGCACCGAGCCGGCCCCGGCGCCGGCAAACAGGCCGAGGCCGAGCACGAGGCCGAGGCCGGGGCCGGTGGGCAGGGTCGGCACCTTGGCCGGCGCCAGCATCTGCGCCATCACCGGCTTGAGTTCGCTGAGCGCATTGGCGGTCTGGTAGCCCTCGTCGAGGACGCGCAGGCGGTCGCGGGCGGCGGTGGCATCGGCCTGCAACGCGCGCAGCTTCGATTCGAGCGCCTTGCTCTCGATCAGCGAGCGGCGCACGGTCGCGACCCGCGCCTCGGCCGAGGCTTCGAGCCCGCGGGCGGCGCCGAGATCGACCTCGACCAGTTTCAGCACCTCGGCCATGCGGGCCTGGAGCCGCTGCTGCAGCGCGGCGATCGAGGCCTTGAGCCGCAGCACGCTCGGGTGGTTGTCGCCGGAGACCGCGGTGAGCTGCTCCAGCTCCTGGCGCAGCTTGCTGTCGTCGGCCAGCATCTGCTGGATCACCGGCGAGATCGTCGTGTCGGCGGCGTTCGGCACGCCGCCGAAGCGCATCACGTCCCCGGCGCGCTGCAGCCGTGCCTCTTCGGCCAGCCGCTTGGCCGAGGCGCTGGAGAGTTCGGTCAGGGCATCGCGCAATTGCTGCTCGCGCAGGTCCACGCCCTCGCGCACCGACTCGACGAAGCCGGTGCGCTTGCGGAAGGCATCGATCTCGCCTTCCAGCCGCGCGAGTTCGCCGCGCGAGACCTGGATCTGCTCGGCATACCACCGGCTCGCCCGCTCGGTGGCGAGGGAGGCCGCCTGCATTTTACGGGCGAGATACTCGGTGGCGAAGGTGTTGGCGGTCTCGGCCGCCCGCCGCGGATCGCGGTCGCGGTATCCGATGGTGATCAGATAGGCCTTGGCGTCGTTGCCGACGGTGAGCCCGCGCAGGAGCCCCTGCGCCCGGGCGTCCCGCTCGGTCTCCTGCTGCGTGGTCGCCTGCTGCGTCGTTTCCCCTTGGCGGGAGCCGGGAGGCGCGGGCAAAGCCGCCTGGACTCGGGTCTCGAGGGCCTGGCGCAGGGAGGCGACCCATCCCGCCGGCGGCTCCTTGGCCGCGTGCTCCGCTTTGGGCCCTTCGGTCTCGAGCCGGCCCGCCACCGCCTGCGCGATGGCGAACGAGCGGATGATGCGCGCCTCGCTCTCCACCACCGAGGCCGGCTCCAGGGCGATCTGCGGGCCGGACTTGCCGGTCCCGCGCACGTCCTGGGTCTGGCCGAAATCGAACTGGAGCAGCACCTCGGCGACGTAGCTCGGCGGCAGGGCGAGCGAGGCCGCCCCGGCCGCCAGCGCCGACAGGCCGGCGATCGCGGCGATCATCAGCTTGCGGCGCCACAGCACCGCGAGGGCGTGCCCGGTGACCGCCTCGTAATGGGCGGTGAGCGAGGGCCGAGCGCCGGGCGGGTCGGCTTCGTGGAACGGGTCCATGGGTCACGCCTGCATCGGTGTCGAAAGGGAGCGTGTCGGGGAGCGGGGGCGAGGGACCGCAAGGTCCCTCGTCAGCGGGCACCTTTGGCGGTGAGCACCGCCGGCACCGTTTCGAGGAGGATGTACAGGTCGATCCAGATCGACCAGTTGCGGATGTAGAAGCTGTCCTGCTGCTCCTGGACCGCGAGGTCGCCGTCGCTGCGGGCCGAGATCTGCCACAGCCCGGTCAGGCCCGGCGGCACGCTCGCCCGCAGCGCCTGGAAGGTCGGGCCGAAGCGCTCGGTGTGGTAGGCCGGGAAGGGCCGCGGCCCGACCACGCTCATGTCGCCGCGCAGCACGTTGAGCAGTTGCGGCAGCTCGTCGAGGCTGGTGCGGCGGATGAAGCCGCCGATGCCGGGCAGGACGCGCGGATCGTCGCGCAGCTTGCAGAACCGCTCCCACTCGTGCCGGGCGGCCTCGTCGGCGGCGAGGTGGTCGGCCAGACGCGCCTCCGCGTCGCGGAACATGCTGCGCAGCTTGTACACGCGGATGGTGCGGCCATCGCGCCCGACGCGGGGCTGGACGTAGAAGGCAGGCCCCGGATCGGCGAGCTTCACCGCCAGCGCCAGCACGCCGATCAGCGGCCCGAACAGGAGGAGCGCGGGCAGCGCCACGGCAAGATCGAGGGCGCGCTTGAGGCGCAGGTTGTGCGGCAGGAAGATCGCCCGGCGCACCACGAGCCCGACCACCGAGCCGAGGCACCGGGTCTGGAGGCGCACGGTCTCCACCTCCGGCGCGTGGTGGGCGACGATGACCTGCCGGAACGGATGCCGGGTCAGCCAGGCGAAGCGGTCGGGGGCGCGCTCGCCCGGCGTGCAGATCGCGACCTCGGCCGCCGCCAGCAGCTCCGCCATGCGCTCCGACAGATTCTCCGCCGCGCGCCCCGGCTCCTCGGCCGGCCCCGGCGGCACGGTGCGCAAGGGCTGGACGCGAAAGGGTTCGACGTGGAACGGCTCGACCGCTTGATCGGGGGCGCGGACGATGCCGATCGGCCGCAGGCCGAGTTCCGGCCGCGCGGCGAGGCTGCGGGCGAGTTCCACCGCGCCCTCGCCGTAGACGATGGTCGCCGCCCCCCACACGCCCCGTCGGACGAGCCGCGCACGCACGAACCCCTCCGCGTAGTGCCCGAGCGGAATCGAGAAGAGGGCGGCGATTCCGGCGGCGGTCCAGAGCCACGGCGAGGCCCCGCCGCCGACCAGCACGGCCGCGCCGAACGCGAAGGCGGCGGCGAGACCGCGGCGGCGCAGCCGCTCGATCGGCTCCGCCTCGATCGGTTCGTAGAGCCCGCACAGGGCCAGGGTGCCGATCTGCAGGGCGCACCAGCCGATCAGCGGGGCCGGGGCGAGACCGGGAAGGGCCCCGGCCGCGGCCATGACGGCCAGGCTCGCCCCGCAGGCGGCCAGCACGGCGGCGACGTCGCCGCCGATGAGGGCGCCGGTGACGGTCAGGCGCCGGGCCCAGGCGGCCGCCTCGGAGCGTCCGGGCCGGGCCGGGCCGAGACGCTCCTGAAGCCGCTCCTGCAGCCGGTCCTGCGCACGCTCCTGCCAGCTCGGCCCCCCGGCCGGCAGGAGGCCGGTGTTGACGACATCGACGTCCGGCATGGATTCGCTCGCGCTGCACTGCCTGCGGGGAGGGAGGGACGGTCGGCCGGCCTACTCTGCGGCCTACTCGGCGGCTTGCCTCGGGGCGGCGTCCGCCTCCCGCTGCGCCTCCTGAATCTGCGCCTCGATCCAGCGGTAGGTGGGCTTCAGGCCCTCGCGCAGGTGGATGCCCGGCTCCCAGCCCAGGACCTCGCGCAGGCGGGTGTTGTCGCTGTTGCGCCCGCGCACGCCCTGCGGCTTGCTCAGGTCGAACGACTTGTTGATCGTCTTGCCGGCGACGTCGGCCACGAGATCGACGAGGCCGCTGATGTTGACGAGCTCGTCCGTGCCGAGGTTGAGCGGCCCGTGATGGTCCGACTGCATGATCCGGTAGATGCCCTCGACGCAGTCGTCCACGTACATGAACGAGCGGGTCTGCTGGCCGTCGCCCCAGATCTCGATCGTGCCGCCGTCGGGCGTATGCGCGACCTTGCGGCAGATCGCGGCCGGCGCCTTCTCCTTGCCGCCGTCATAGGTACCGTTGGGCCCGTAGACGTTGTGGAAGCGGACGGAGCGGGTCGGGAAGCCGTAATCCTCGGTGAAGTACTGGCAGAGCTTCTCCGTGTAGAGCTTCTCCAGGCCGTAGCCCTCCTCGGGGGCGGCCGGGAAGGCGTCCTCCTCCTTGAGCGGGATCACGCTCGGCACGTCCTGGAGGTGCTGCGGGTAGACGCAGGCCGAGGACGAGAACAGGAACCGCTCGACCCGCGCGTCGAAGGCCGCCTTCAGCATCTGCGCGCTGATCATCGTGTTGTTGAAGGTGATCGAGGCGTGTGCGCCGGAGATGTAGCCGATGCCGCCCATGTCGGCGGCGAGGTTGTAGACCTCGTCGACGCCTTTGACCGCCTCGCGGCACTCGTCGAAGGAGCGCAGATCGGCGAGCATGAACTCGTCCGCGTCGCTCGGGCCGAAATCGGGATATTTGATATCGACGCCGCGGACATGATAGCCGTGGCGACGCAAGTACGTCACCAGATGTCCACCAATGAAACCGCCGGCCCCGGTGACAACTGCGCTCTTCGACATGGTTTTGACGCCTTTCTGCTTCGGCACTTCGATTCTTATTTCGTGGATCGACTAAGCA
>JAESFL010000968.1_pt1 | contig 13170 bp, 11 predicted proteins | sample 9269401 | NCBI WGS metagenome assembly JAESFL01 (sample SAMN14506025, study PRJNA617098) | algae metagenome | isolation source: Gloeocapsa sp. UFS-A4-WI-NPMV-4B04 and co-occurring heterotrophs from desert... | place: USA: Utah | collected 2006-10-01 | reverse complement strand
GCTGAGGTCGGGGTCGATCTCGGCTTGAAATCGGTGGCCAAGTGCTCGGACGGCCCTGAGTTGGAACGGGCGACCTTCTACCGCGACCTGGAGCCGAAGCTGGCAGAGGCGCAGCGCAAGGGGCGCACGCGTCACATCCGGTCCATCCATGCCAAGATCGCCAATCGCAGGAAGGACTCCCTGCACAAGTTCTCGCGGGCGCTGGTGAACCGTGCCCGTTCGATCACGGTCGGCAACGTGTCGGCCTCGAAACTGGCAAAGACCCCGATGGCGAAGAGCGTGCTCGATGCCGGATGGGCGATGCTGCGAACCTACCTCCAGTACAAATGCGATCACGCAGGGGTAGGGTACGTCGAGGTCAATGAAGCTTATACAACGCAAGCCTGTTCTGAGTGCGGATGCCTCAGCGGCCCAAAAGGTCGAGAAGGGCTTGCGGTCAGGCGATGGGTGTGCGGCGACTGCGATGCGGACCACGACCGCGACCGGAACGCCGCACTGAACATCGCCCGTCTCGGATGCGAGACGCTTCGTCTGAAGGGACAAGGAAGCCCCTCCTTTTAAGGCGGGGAGGTATCACTCCTTCTTCTCACATGGTTCGACAGACACGCCGTACGACCCTCCTTTTGCCCACGGTCGGGACGGCCCACGTCGCAGCCCAGGAGGCTGCAATGATCCTTGTAGTGATCGACACTCGGACCGGCACGCAACGCACCATAATGGTACCCGTCAAAGCGGCCGTCCCTCCGGTGAGCCCGCCCCCGTCATCGCTTACCCCCGCATCGCGCAGCGGGTCTGATCGCCGATCATCGACGATAGCGTATGCCTTAGGGTTCGCTGTTGGGAGCCCCGTCGACGCTGGCTATGGCTCCGCAGCGCCTGCTAACACGCCGTTGGAACAGTGGTCGTGGTGGCGACTGTGCGATGAGTTCGTCGGTGCGCGAGAAGCCTCCCCTGCGGATCAATCGTGAACGAGGCTGGCCGGGGTCATCGGAACTGGGCTGGGGCTGAGGCTGAGGCTGCCGTGAAGGTCTGATCCGATCTGGTCGCGGATGAAGCCGAGATCCGCCAATTCCCGATCCGGCTAGGTTGCCGGGAGGCCTACGACTTACGGGCCTCAAGAGCACGGTCGACCTTAGAAAGAAACGCGACAATCTTGATTTTAGACCGCCTTCCCTAGGGGGTTCGGCACTAAACGCCGGCTGCTGAAGGAAGGTGTATGCAGACAATGTTGCAGGGCCATGCCGTCGAATGTTGCGCAGGCGTCATGTCGGGCTCGGCGTCGCCTTCAGGATGCCGCTTGTATTGAGGACAATCACCTCTCCGACCGCCGCTGGGAGGAAGGGCAGCCAGGATCGAACCCGCGGACCGGCGGATCTGTTGCGCCGCTTCTGTTGGCAGGCCTGAGTTCGTAAATACATCGTGCCGTTCTTGCGCCGTTCCCGTGAGCGTTCGCGATCAAACCCGACGACCGGAAGAGGCGACCTCGATCGGCCATCCTCGGTCAGGTGTGCGTTGCACGAAGGTCTCGAACGCGACTCCACAGCAGCGGCCCGCCTGAAGGCAGTAGCAGGTTCGCCATCAGCCGGGCCGCGAGATTAGCTCTGATCGGAATCACACAGACCGGAGGTGGACTCGAATCAATCGAGTGTTCAAGCCGTTCGCATGTGGAGGGGGGGAAGACCCACGAGCGATGAAAGTACCTTCTGGGGCTGTTTTATTACATCAATGATGTTACTCATGTATACGTCGTCTCCTTGAAATATGGAGCTGATAAAACCCGCTAATTGCAGCTTATTGAAGTCAATAACACGGACTTTGTAGTAGCCTTTTTGCTGATACGAACTTGACCTCGTAAAATACGGGACGTCAATCTCGGTCGTCGAATGGTCCTTGATAGAGAGTGCATACATGCGACGCACAACAGGCCCGTAGTGTTCAAGTTCGAGCAAGTAAGGGTTCGGCGTTCGACTGACTGGGCCATCCCTCATAGCCCTGACGTCACGATACCGCTTGTTCCAGTAGTCCGTTTTTCTGCGGCTAGCCCATGCGAGCCACATGCCGATCTCGGCCGATCGGGCCACCTTGGCCTTGTCAGGCAGCGTTTTCGGAGCGTTCGCGAGCGGCGACTTTGAGATCTCTTTGAACCGCTTTGATGCCTTGATGGTCTCATCGTCGGGTTGGGGCTTATCGAGAACCTGCATCATCCGCTCCAGCTCTCTTCGAAGCTCAAAATAGCAGATTCCAAGTTCGCCGATCATATCATCCTTATAGCTTGTCGGATCTTTCACGGCCGGCTTGAACTCGCTACCGCTCGCACCCGAAGGCATATAGCGCCCGACTACACCACCTGCTGTTGCCTGTGCTGTCTCGTTGGCAAAAGTCCTGATCATCTGCTTGGCGATCGCAGCACCTGCCCCGGCCACCCATGGAGCCAACAGGCCTCCTACTAAGCCACCCGTGGCTGCAACACACAAAAGAGAGAACACCCAGTACTGCGTCTCGGACTCCAGTCGGTACTTTTCTTTCACCTCACCCAATGCCCCTTCGTGGAACTTATAGGCGGTTGTATAGGCTCGCCCCAATTCCGTTGCGTAGGTGTTCCAGTCGTGTTGCGCCCCATTCAGGTAATCGTAGACGACCTTGAGTTCTCGAGCGGCTGGAGTGGTCGGTTCGTATGGCATCGCCGGTTCACCGAAATGTTCAGGGTTGTTCGGAAGTACTCATCGTCTTTGATGAGGCGGCGCGTCGGGCCGTGCGGTTGCTTGCCGTTGGCCCGTTGTGGGAGGTCCTGCCTGCTTGAAACGGTCCTCTTTAGCGCAGGGCTGGACGCCTTGGCTCTGCTGCCGGCCAATGTGTTGCGTGGCCGCGATCTCTCGGCTTGAGGCTCAGTGGTTTCACCCAATCACCTTCTAGAACTCTGCCCTTACGTCAGAGCTGCAGTTTATGAGCCCTGGTTCTCCGCGATGTTCCAGCCAAACTCGACCTGAGGCCCAGCAGAGCCATTGCTGGCTTGGGTAGTGTAGACGTATTTGAACTTGCCGAAATTGAGGGTCACGTTCTCGATCAGCCGGTCCTGGCCGCCTGAGCCGCCAGGGGATACGGCGGTCACGATGATGTCGGTGAGATCGATGGTGATGTACTCGAGAGGCTTGTCACCGGCCTTACGCACAATGAGCTTCCCTTTAGGGATGTGCTTTCCGTTGCACGCGTGGCTGGCCAGGGTGGGGCTCGTTTTGTCAATGTACTTTGAGACGCTGATGTCCTGCACGGATACTTTGCCAGCGCCGGAGCCCGAACCCATATGTGTTGTTCCTGACTGCGACATGCTCCATGACCAGCCTAGAACGTCGATTTTTTCTTTGTGAATGCCATCCTGCGCCTCACCTTTGATCCCCTCCAACTCCAGAAACATGTCGACGGCCATGGCTTTCCTCCCGTTGTGCACGCAGTCGGACTGGAGACTGTGCGGTAGTCATCATTGAGTGAGTTGGTTGAGGCGTATGTGAGCTATCTCATAGAGGCCGTACCTCCGGATCGTGCCCGGGGACGAGGGACCTGACCTGTCGCGGTTCCCAGCAGGGCCCATGTCGGCGCTTTTTCTGACGCTGAACGGAAACGAGCGGCGGGAGAAGCCGAGTTCAGCGGCCGCACCATCTCGATCCTGAACTTTGGCGAATGAGATTCCACAAGTGAGCCGCGCCAGTTCGAATCTGCGCCCACCAGCCGCTTGTGCCCCTCTCGCCGGGTCTTGGCGCCGAGGGCCCCTGCCTATGGCCGTCTGGACTGCCTTGCGACCACCGTTGCGCTCATCCGGCAGCCGTTCATCGACAAACCGTCATCACCCTGCCGGCTGCGTCGTGCATTGGTACGCAATGCCATTTTGGAGGAGCCGATGTTTATCTTTACGGAGACAGCAGCCACCTCAATGAGGTCGGGTCTCTGTACAGAGCTGAGCGTTACAAATTCTGACCGCTTGCGAGCAGCGGGTGATCGCCCGCCATCGCAAAGCAAGGCATGAACGCTCCACGACAGCGGTTGCTCGTCTCCTCACTCCCTAGAGAGAGTAGCGCGCACCTCGAAAGCGCAAGCACCGGGGGTTCAAGGGTTCCAGCGAACCCCTGCGCACTCCCGTAAAAACGGGCGCTGGATTGTTCTAAGTGCTTGAGAAGAATGGTGCTGCCAGAGAGGATTGAACTCTCGACCTCTCCCTTACCAAGGGAGTGCTCTACCACTGAGCTACGGCAGCTTGAGGCTTGGGCGGTTCGGGGTGCGCCGGGCGTCCGATGCGGGCGGGTGTTTGCCACAGGGGGCGCCGCATTGCAAGGTCGGCTCTCCCCCCTGTTTTCCCGGGTCGGGGAGCCACCATGCGGAGGAGCAGCCCTGCGGCTATCAAGCCGCAACGGCGCGCACGCCCAGCGGCAGGGGCAGGGCCGTCCAGACCTCGACGAGGGCCACGGTCAAGGCGGCGATATGGGCGTCGGTGTGGAGCGGCGAGGGGGTGATGCGGAGCCGTTCCGTGCCTTGCGGCACCGTGGGATAGTTGATCGGCTGGATGTAGATCCCGTGCCGCTCGAGCAGCCGGTCGGTGGCGGCCTTGCAGGCCTCCGCGTCGCCGACCATCAGGGGTACGATATGGGTCGGTGTGTCGAGGAGGGGCAGGCCGGCCGCCGCGAGCGCCTGCTTGGTCTTGGACACCTGTCGAGCCTGACCCTCTCGTTCGGCGCAGGAGGCCTTGAGATGGCGCACCGAGGCCGCCGCCGCCGCGGCGATCGCCGGAGGAAGGGCCGTGGTGAAGATGAAGCCGGGGGCATGGCTGCGCACCGCATCAATCACCGCACCCGAGGCCGCGATGTAACCGCCCAGAACCCCGAAGGCCTTGGCGAGGGTACCCTCGATCACGTCGACCCGGCCGAGGAGGCCTTCGCGCTCGGCGATGCCCGCGCCGCGGGGGCCGTACATGCCGACCGCATGGACCTCGTCGAGGTAGGTCATGGCGCCGTAGCGCTCTGCGAGGTGGCAGATCGCCGCGATGGGCGCCACGTCCCCGTCCATGGAATAGACACTCTCGAACACGATGAGCTTCGGACGGTTGCCGGCGGCGCGCAGCAGCTCTTCGAGATGAGCGAGGTCGTTGTGGCGGAAGATCGCCCGGTCGCAGCCGGCCTGGCGCACGCCTTCGATCATGGAATTGTGGTTCAGCGCATCCGAGAGGACGAGGCAGCCGGGGATGAGCCTCGCGATGGTCGCGATTCCGGTCTGGTTCGACACATAGCCCGAGGTGAAAACCAGGGAGGCTTGCTTGCCATGGAGGTCCGCGAGCTCCGCTTCGAGCTCGACGATCGGGTGGCTCGTGCCCGAGATGTTGCGGGTGCCGCCGGCGCCGGTGCCCATCCGGGCCGCGGTTTCGGTCATGGCGCGGATCACGTCCGGATGCTGGCCCATGCCGAGATAATCGTTCGAGCACCACACGGTCACGTCCCGCACGCCTTCCGGCGAATGCCAGCGGGCCACCGGGAAGCGTCCGGCGACGCGTTCGAGATCCGCGAAGACGCGGTAGCGCCGCTCCGCCTTGAGGCGGTCGAGGGCAGACGTGAAGAAGGCGTCGTAGTTCATCAATCTCACCGGTACGGGGCCGCGGTGTCTCGCGGGCTGGCGTCTCTGGGGTTCAAGGCTCCTGGGCCGCTGGAGGAGGGCGATGCCGTGAGATCGTGCCGACCATCGGCTTGCGACCTCCTAATGGTCCCTTTAGGCTCATGCTTTTCGCATCCCCTGGACTCGCGTACCTTGATCCGCGTCAAGGCCCGTCGACCTCTCCGACAATGACCCTGGCCGGCCTCCAAGCCGAGGGCTGGCACGGTCGCGGTGACGAAGGGTCGCGAGACCCCGCCGGCCCCTTGAGGCCTCCTCAATTCGAACGGTTCTAAGGTGGCGTGAAACCATGGCGGATGCTTCATCGCAAGCCAAATCGGAACGGCTGAAATCCGCGCTTCGCGAGAATTTGAAGCGCCGCAAGGCCCAGGCCCGTGGCCGGGATGCCACACGGGACGGCGATCCGGGCAGCGACCCGGAACCGGGGGATGCCCCTGCGCGTCCTCCGGGAGAGCCTTCCCGGTAGGGCGGCCCCTCACCCAGGGGTGCCTTGGCCCCAATCGCCTGCTATGAGTGAGGGACGATGGGGCCGACCGGCCCCGGCTCCCTTCACGATTTTTTTGGGCCGCCAGAGCCCATACCCGGCCGCGTACGCGGCGAGAGGACTGCTTTATGGACCGGATTCGCATCCGGGGTGGCGCGCCCCTCAACGGCACCATCCCGATTTCGGGGGCCAAGAACGCCGCGCTTCCCCTCATGATCGCAAGCCTCCTCACGGACGAGACCCTCGAGCTCGTCAACGTGCCGCGGCTCGCCGATATCTCCTCGCTCCTGCGGATCCTTAGCAATTTCGGCGTCGACCACATGATCGCGGGCAAGCGCCCCGGCCAGACCACGGAAACCGGCCAGACGATCCGCCTCTCGGCCCGTACCATCATCGACACCACGGCGCCTTACGAGCTCGTCTCCACCATGCGGGCGAGTTTCTGGGTGGTGGCCCCAATGGTGGCCCGCCTCGGCGAGGCGCGGGTCTCGATGCCCGGCGGTTGCGCCATCGGCACGCGTCCGGTCGACCTCCTCATCATGGCCCTGGAGCGGCTCGGTGCCGTGATCGAGATCGACGGTGGCTATGTGGTCGCCAAGGCCCCGAAGGGCCTCATCGGGGCCGAGATCGACTTCCCGAAGGTGACGGTCGGCGGCACCCATGTGGCCCTGATGGCTGCGACGCTCGCGAACGGCACGACGGTGATCCGGAATGCGGCCCGGGAGCCGGAGGTCGTCGACCTCGCCGCGTGCCTCTCCAAAATGGGCGCGAAGATCCAGGGTGCCGGCACCTCCGAGATCGTCGTGGAGGGCGTTTCCCGTCTGCATGGCGCCACCCACGATGTGCTGCCCGACCGCATCGAGACCGGCACCTATGCCATGGCGGTCGCCATGACGGGCGGCGACCTGGTGCTGGAGAATACCCGGCCCGAGCTGCTGCAGTTCGCCCTCGACGTGCTCGGCCAGACGGGCGCCGAGATCTCGGCCATGAATTCCGGCATCCGGGTGCGCCGGAACGGCGGCGGCATCCAGCCCGTGGACGTCACCACCGATCCGTTCCCGGGCTTCCCGACCGACCTCCAGGCCCAGTTCATGGCCCTGATGACGAAGGCGAACGGCACCTCGCGCATCCGCGAGACGATCTTCGAGAACCGCTTCATGCACGTTCAGGAACTGGCCCGGCTCGGCGCTCGCATCCGCCTCGACGGCGATGCCGCCATTGTCGAGGGCGTGGAGCGCCTGCGTGGCGCCCCCGTGATGGCGACGGACCTCAGGGCCTCGGTGTCCCTCGTGATCGCGGGTCTCGTGGCCGACGGGGAGACCACCATCAACCGGGTCTACCATCTCGACCGGGGCTTCGAGGCGCTCGAAGCCAAGCTCAACCGCTGCGGCGCCGAGATCGAGCGCATCCGAGGCTGAACGGCAGCCCGCGGCGGCCGCGCGGAGCGGTCGCGGGCGACCCGTCTACTTGCGACCCGCCCACTTGACGGTGGAAGGCTCCATGGAGCGGTTGCGATTGGGGAGGGGGCTCTCTACCTAGCCTCCAACCCTTGTCCCAACGGCAGAGCCCATGGACCTCTTGAAGCTTGTTGCCCTGGATCCGGACGATCTCGCCATCGTCTCGGCCCATCTCCAGGACGCGGTCGTGCGCGTCGGCGACCTCGCATTTCTTCCCGGCGAGCGTCGCTTCGCCCTCATGGCGCGGCGTTTCGACTGGGAGGCGAAGCCTGGCGAGCCGCCCCGCCGGCGCCTCACGGGGGTGCATTTCGAGCGGGTGCTCGCCGCCCGAACGCGGGGCATCGACCGCTCCAACACGGATGCGATCCTGAACCTTCTCGCCATCACTTTCGATGAGACCAATGCGCCTTCGGGCACCGCCACCCTCGTATTCTCCGAGGGCGGCGCGATCCAACTCGATCTCGAGTGCATCGAAACCCAAATGAAGGATCTCGGGCCGGTCTGGGAAGCGGAGGGCCGCCCCACGCACGACATCGACGGTTCGGTGGAACGCGCCTGATGCAAGTCCTCCCCCTGCCGGCGGAGCGCTCCTGATGGCGCTGCGTCTCGATGCCCGCACGCCGGGCTTTACCGATGCCTTCTCGGCGCTTCTCTCCACGAAACGCGAGGTGTCCGAGGATGTGGATCAAGCGGTCCGCGCCATCATCGAGGCGGTGATCGCCCGGGGGGACGCGGCCCTCATCGATTACACGAGCTGGTTCGACGGACTCGCTCTGACGACCGAGGCGCTGCGCATCGGGGATAGGGAAATCGATGCCGCCGAAGCCCTGTGCTCCTCCGATGCGCTCAAGGCCCTGCGCCTCGCCCGGGAGCGCATCGAGACCTATCACCTCGCTCAACGGCCAGAAGATTCGACCACGACCGACGCCCTCGGCGTGACCCTCGGCTGGCGCTGGACGGCCATCGAGTCGGTCGGGCTCTATGTGCCCGGGGGAACCGCGAGCTATCCGTCCTCGGTGCTCATGAACGCTGTTCCCGCGAAGGTCGCGGGCGTGCCGCGCATCGTGATGGTCGTCCCCACCCCCCGGGGCGAGACGAACCCGCTGGTGCTCGCAGCCGCACGCCTCGCCGGAGTCGATGAGGTTTATCGGGTGGGCGGCGCACAGGCCGTCGCGGCTCTCGCCTACGGCACGGCGACAATTGCGCCTGTCGCCAAGATCGTCGGTCCCGGTAATGCCTATGTGGCCGCGGCGAAGCGTCGGGTTTTCGGGCAGGTGGGCATCGACATGATCGCCGGCCCCTCCGAGGTGCTGATCTTGGCCGACCGCCACGCCAACCCGGACTGGATCGCCGCCGATCTCCTCGCGCAGGCCGAGCACGACACCGCCGCACAGGCGATTCTCGTGACGGACGATGCCGGCCTTGCCGATGCGGTGGAAGCCGCCGTCGAGCGCCAACTCGCGACGCTCCCGCGGGCCGCGATCGCCGAGGCGAGCTGGCGCGACTTCGGCGCCATCATCCTCGTGGAGCGCCTCGCGGATGCGATCCCGCTCGTCGACCGCCTCGCGCCCGAGCACCTCGAAATCGAATGCGAGGACGCGGAGGCGCTGTCCGCCCGCATCCGGAACGCGGGCGCGATCTTCCTCGGCAGTCACACGCCGGAAGCCATCGGGGACTACGTGGGCGGGCCGAACCACGTCTTGCCGACGGCGCGCTCGGCCCGCTTCTCCTCCGGGCTCGGCGTCCTTGACTTCATGAAGCGGACCTCGATCCTGCGGTGCGATCCGGAAGCGCTCCGAGCGCTCGGCCCCGCGGCCATCGCGCTCGGACGCTCGGAGGGTCTCGAGGGTCATGCCCGGTCGGTGGCGATCCGGCTCAACCTTTGAATCGTGCGGCGATCGAGAATTGCGCGGAAGCGAGCGGGGGCGGGATGGCAGGTGAGGGGGAGAATGGGCCGAAGCCCGGGAACGGTCGCTGCCGCCTCGTGGCGGTGACCCTCGACGAAGCCTCGATCGGCCGCGGCAATCCTGATCAGGAGCACGAGCGCGCGATTGCGATCTACGACATCGTCGAAGCGAACTCGTTCGCGCTGCCGTCCCACGACGGCGGTCCCTATGCGCTCCACCTGTCTCTGATCGAGAAGAAGCTCTGCTTCGACATCCGGACCGCCGAGGGCGCACCGGTCGTCGCGCACCACCTGTCCCTGTCACCGTTCCGGGGCGTGATCCGCGACTACGAGATGGTGTGCGACAGCTACTACAAGGCCATCCGGAGCGCGTCCCCGGCACAGATCGAGGCCGTGGATATGGGTCGGCGCGGGCTCCACAACGAAGCCGCCGAACTCCTCATGCAGCGCCTCGACGGCAAGGTCGCGATCGATTTCGACACGGCGCGGCGGATCTTCACGCTCATCTTCGCCCTGCACTGGAAGGGTTAATCGGTGCACGGGCCGGCTTCCTCTCGGTGCGTTCCGTTCGCTGGCATGCGAGATGCTTGAGCGCGTGGGTAACGAGGCGCAGCCGAAGCGGATTCAATCCGTGTTGTTCGTCTGCGCCTGGAATTCCGTGCGCTCGCCCATGGCGGAGCAGATCGCCCGCCACTATTTCGGCAAGTCGACCTATGTGCAGTCGGCCGGGGTGCGCAAGGGGGAGCCGGACCCCTTCATGACGGCGGTGCTCGACGAAATCGGCATCGATGCCTCGAAGCACAAACCCCGCACCCTCGACGAGCTGGAGGAATGGGAGGGGCTGAACTTCGACCTCATCGTGTCGCTCTCGCCGGAAGCCCACCACGCCGCCCTCGAGCTCACCCGCACCCTCTCCTCGGATGTGGAATACTGGCCGACGCCCGATCCCACGATCGTGCAGGGCTCGCGGGAGCAGAAGCTCGACGCCTATCGCGACGTGCGGGACGGCCTGAGCTACCGTATCCGGGTGAAACTCAAGAGCTGACAGGGCGCAGAGGCCCGAGGCGGTTTGCGCCCTGAGCGACCGTCTGGCGATCGCATCGGGGCGAAGCTCAAGTACCGGAAGCCCGGGTTTACAGGCCAAACGCGCGCAACGCGCTCACGACGGCGAGGCCCGACGCCAGCGCTGCCAGTTCATGACGTAGGATGATCATGGCCGCCAGCGCGCTTGCAAGGGCAAGGGCGGCGGTGATCCCACCCTCCAGGGCGAGCGGCAGCACGGTCGCGACCACAATGGAACCCGGCAGGGCCCTGAGGCCGCGCTCGACCCGAGGGGTGATCGGGATCCGGCTCATCACGACCACCCCAGCGGCGCGGCAGAGATAGGTCACGAGCGCCATCGCGGCGATCGCCAGGACGATTCCCCAAGGGCCGGAGAGCCACGCGTCGACCGCGCTCATTCGAGGATGGCTCCCGCGATGGCGCCGCTCACGGCTCCGGCAACGATGAAAGCGTAACCCGGCACGAGGGCGTGAACGAGGAGGGCGACCGTGCCGGCGATCGCCCAGGGCAGGGCGGGCCTGAGGCCTCGCCAGAGCGGAACCAGCATGGCGCAGAAGAAGATCGGCATCACGAGATCGAGGCCGAAACGGCGGGGTTCGGGCACGAGAGCGCCCGCGAGATAGCCCGGAATGGTGCCGATGACCCAGAGCACCCAGAGGCCGACCCCGGCCCCGAACAGCACGCCCACGTCGCGTCCGCCCTCGTCGCGGTAGCGCATGGCGAGGAGCCAGTTGGCATCGGTGAGAAAGAAGAGGTTGAGGCCAAGGCGCCAGGGGGGCTCGTCGCGCAGCCACGGCTGAATCGCGGCACCGGCGAGAACCATGCGGCTGTTGATCACAGCGGTGACCGCCATGAGACCGAGCACCGTGCCAAGGGACCAGACGCTCTGCCACACTTCGAGCCCCACCATCTGCGAGGCGCCCGCAAACACGAAGGCGCTGACCGCCAGCGCCTCCGCGAAGGTGAGCCCCTTCTGCTGCGCCGCCGTCCCGAAGGCGGAGGCGAAGACCACGATGCCCGGAAGGAGCGGGGCGATCAGGCGTGCGCCCTTCGAGCAACCGGCGAGGGTGAAGCGGGAGCGGGCGTCCATAAGGGGCTCGGGTAAGGAAGAACCCATGCGTGCCCGCCCACAATGCGCCCGTCAATCGCCGCCCGCGCATGGCTCCGATGCGATCGGGCTGCTGGAGCGGGCGAGGCGAAATCCCGTCACGGTCTTGTGCGGGGGCGGGCAGCCCTGGGCTGCTCGCCCCTCAAGGGTCGTCAGCTAGAGACCAGCGGGTACACCTCCAAGAAGCCCCGGTAGACCATCTCCACGGCCACGTAGAGGATCACAACAAGGCCCACATAGGCGATCCAGCGGTGGCGCTGGAGAAGCCTGGCGATGAATGAGGCCGCAAGGCCCATGAGGGCGATCGACAGCACAAGCCCGAACACCAGCACCCAGGGGTGGTCCCGGGAGGCGCCGGCGACGGCCAGAACGTTGTCGAGGGACATCGACACGTCGGCGATCACGATCTGCCAGGCGGCCTGGGCGAAGGTCTTGCGCGGGGCGCCGCCGGCAATGACGCCGTCGTTATTGGAATCGAGGTTGGCGAGAGCCTCCTCGGCGGCGGCCTCCTCGGCATGGGACGTGCGCAGCTCCCGCCACATCTTCCAGCACACCCAGAGCAGCAGCACGCCGCCCGCCAGCAGGAGCCCGACGATCTGGAGGAGTTGGGTGGTGAGCGCCGCGAAGATGATGCGCAGCACGGTGGCCGCGATGATGCCGATCAGGATCGCCTTGTTGCGTTGCTCCTTGGGCAGGCCAGCGGCGGCGAGACCAATCACGATGGCGTTGTCGCCTGCCAGGACCAGGTCGATCATGATGACTTGGAAGAAGGCTGTCATCACGTCGGCGGAGAAGATTTCACTCATGCGGCGCCTCTTGAGGAGGGATCAGGATCGACGCACGAGCGGGGCTTGGCGTGCCGGGGCGTCCGGGCCGGGACAGACCACGGCGGCGCCTGCCAGGGTGCAGCACGTCGCAAGGGATCAAGACCACCAAGAGCCGCAAGGGTTCCGGGCGGCCGCCCAGTCCGACATCGCAGCTCGCGAGAACTGCCAGAGGGGCCCGGCCTGGTGGCGGGTTCCTAACTGTGCGGAAAGCGCCTGCACGTCAAGGTATCCTACAAGTCTCGGCTGTGCATCGCAGAGCCGCTCGCCGGGCCGCCACTCCGGCTCCCGGGCTCAGGCTCCCACCTCGCCTCGATCTCTGGGCGATAACGCTTGGGTTTCTCCCAAGGGCGGCTTGATCGGAGAGCGGGCACCGTGCCAAATCGGCTCAATGACCAGCCCCGGCCTGTGAAAGCTTGGGCGCAGGGAGGCTGCCCATGAACCCCGACGCACCCCGTTCGACCGAGGCGAGCGGGCCGGTCCACTCGCCTCAGAGTCTGCTTGGGGGGCTGTTCCTCATCGCCCTTGCCGCGCTCGGGCTCTGGCTCACCCGGGACCTCGACCAGGGCACACTCCGCTCCATGGGGCCTGCCATGCTGCCGCGCTGGCTTGCGATCGGCGTGGGCCTGAGCGGTCTCGCACTGATCGTCTCGGCCTTCTTGTCGCGGGGCGACGTCCTG
>JAESFL010000967.1_pt1 | contig 13188 bp, 22 predicted proteins | sample 9269401 | NCBI WGS metagenome assembly JAESFL01 (sample SAMN14506025, study PRJNA617098) | algae metagenome | isolation source: Gloeocapsa sp. UFS-A4-WI-NPMV-4B04 and co-occurring heterotrophs from desert... | place: USA: Utah | collected 2006-10-01 | reverse complement strand
TTGGTTATTTTTATCAAGTTAGAGAAGTGATGTTTCTTCTGACAAGAATTAGTTAAATGGCAACTAAACCTTATGAGCAACTATTTGTCAATTAAATTTAATAAAACTTAGATGCGTTTGCCCTGAGGTACAGGGAAAGTTAAACTTGCTGAAAATCAAGTAATTTATTTATTTGAGCTTTATCTTCGATACTCTGAATACTTAGCTCTTAAGGCACAAAATAATCCACTTGCTACAACCTACGATATGCAAGACATTGTTGTGTTAGCTACTATTACACCAAAAGCTCAATAATTGAATTTGCAAGTTTTCGTAGCGACAACAAACATCAATATTACTATTCAAAGTAGCGATCACCCACAACAGCGATTATGTGATCACGCTAATCTTGCTCCTCTCCTTTACACTTAGAAAAGGCGATCGCCTTTTTAATTAACGGTAGTTGAGTTATACATTAAAATCACTATCCAGAGAGTAGTGATCGCTCTACAGCTTTCCCAATATCAAAACTCTAGTAATCACGCCAAAATAAACTAGAAATTAAGCAGCGCGATCGCACTAGCTTTTATAGCCCCCACTATATTAGATATAGTAATTGTTCCAACTCTGCGTAACTGGGAATTTTCTGTAAAAACTGCGATCGCTCTTAGTATCTGCAAAGCGATCGCTAGCTGTCCAAAATTAGAACTTGTGACGCTTACAGTTTATCTTCCGCTTGGCGTTGCTGCAAAAGTGACTGAATCAACTTTGACGAGGCTCGAAATGTAGTTTGTTGCAGACGAGCGATCGCTTTTGGAAAGTCCACCAATTTTTGCCTACCTGCCTCATTTAGAACCCCAAGCAATCCAGTAACTCTCAAGTGAAGAGAACTTGCCATCTGTCGTGCCAACAAATCATCAACAATGATTAAATCTGCTTCTATAACTAAAGCCAGCATAATTGCATCTCGCTCACCTGAATCTAAGTTATCCAGATCGCCGTCAGATACAACATCGACTGTTTGAATCACCAACCATTCCGGCGGTTGACTAATCCAAGCTTTTACAACACTAGGCGATCGCTCATCAGCTAACTCGTTTTGAATAACTTGAGGAATCAGCACTTTCCCATAAAGTTGAGGCAGTAGTTGAATTTCGCCAATAAGTAGCAGATAACAAATTGGGGAAGTATCACAGACAACAATCATTAATTCAGCTTGGCTTCTCGCTGTAATTGCTTATGGGTTTGAATATCAGCTTCAAAGTCAGCTTCGTTATAATGTAAATCTACTCCCTTTGCTTTCAGAAACGCATCGACCTCTAAGCGAGTAGACATACCTAGCAACTCTCGTACTTTACCAACACTAATTGAGCCTTCCCGATAAGCTTCAATCACTAGCACTTCTAGTAATTTCTGTTCTAAACTACCCCATTTTGCTTGCAAGGAATAAGCAACATCATCCGGTAGAGCAATTTGAATTTGCATGAATTCCTACAATGATAGTTGTCTCCATTATTGTATTGCGGTAGCTAACTAATCACGCTTCCATTAGAAAGTAAAAGCATTCGCAATCAGATATTCACATATCACAACTCTCGTGTTCGCGCCAAAATTAAGTAGAACCTAAGCAGCGCGATCGCATAACTTATAAGTCAAAGTAACAAGCGCGATTGTTATTAATAAATTGGTTGCAAGTTCAACACAAATTCTGGTAGTACGTCTTCTCCTGAAAGAGTTGCAGGAGAGTCTAGAATCTCTTTGTTTTGTCCGCTACGGTAGACTTCTACAAGTCTTGTTTTAGGGTCAATTAGCCAACCTAGTTCTGCACCGTTGTCAAGATATTCTTGCATCTTTTGTCGTAGTTCCTCAACGCTATCTGAAGGGGAAACAAGTTCTATGACAAAATCTGGACAAATCGGCGGGTATTTATCTTGCTGCTCTAAGGTGAGAGCATCCCAGCGATCGCGCCTGATCCAAGCTGCATCGGGAGAACGTCTCGCACCGTTGGGTAAGACGAACAAAGTAGAGGAATCAAACGCTTCGCCTAGATTATTAGCACTATTCCAAATCTCTAACTGAGTTGTTAGCTTACTATTGCGGCGGCCAGTATTTCCCCCAGTAGGCGGCATAATTACTAATTTTCCGTCTTTTGTACTTTCAAAACACCAGTCTTGATTAGCAGCTGCAATTTGGATAAATTCTTCATCAGTCAGTGGTAGTTTGAGAGTAACCATCACAATTTCCTCTGGCTAGTTGTAGCAAAATTTTTTTACTTATTTGCGATCGCAAGTTCACCGCAGATTTTAATAACTTATCTAAAAAATATTCTAGAGCCTCAAAGTTACTATCTAAAAAGTGCGATCGCCGCAATATCCAAATCAAAATTTTTGCACTCATAGTATCGCTTCAATTACGACTTTTATTAGAAAAATTACAATTGAAATATGCTCACATCCGAGATTTGGGCTACAGTCTGAGGAAAAGCGCAAAAAACTCATAGTGATTGTAGGTGAAAATCAAAAGTGTAATGAGAAAAGGAAGTTATGCTGTCAATCAAAGGTAGATTTCAAAATGGTGTTGCCCAGCCTACCGAACCTATTGAGGGCTATGATGGGCAAGCAGTAATTATCACCTTCTTAGGAGAGAATAGTGATTCACTACCTATAGAAGAGCCAGAGTGGAATGCTTTAGCCCAATTGTTGCAAGATTGTGCAGTCGAGACAGGCATTAAAGATTTAGCTCAGGAGCATGACCACTATCTTTACGGAAAACTAAAGCAGGAATAGCAACTTTGCCAAAAGTTTTTGTAGACACAGCAGCCTGGATTGCTCTGCTTAATGTTAGCGACGCGCTCCACAACTGTGCAGAGCAGGTAATGAGCAAATTGCTTCAGCAGAAAACATTACTGGTAACAACTGAGTTTGTACTATTAGAAGTTGCCGATGCTTTATCTGCACCAAATATTCGAGTTAAAACAATTAATTTTATCAACGGCTTACGACAATTAAGAATTCTGCAAATTGTCCCAATTAGTCACGAGTTATTTATAAATGGTTGGACGCTTTACAGTCAACGTTCTGACAAAGGTTGGGGCTTAACTGAATGTATTAGTTTTGTGGTTATGAACCAGCAACAAATTACAACAGCTTTCACATCTGATCGTCATTTCGAGCAGGCAGGATTTGTCAAGTTAATGTAGCTCTTAGATTAGCAGCACTAGATACCAAAGTCACTATTTAAAAAGCGCGATCGCCCATAACCTTAACCCTCTCAAAACTCTAGTGAGCATACCAAAATTAACGAGAAACTAAGCAGCGCGATCGCACTAGCTTTTATAGACCCCCGCTATATTAAATATAGTAATTGTACCAACTCTGCGTAACTGGAAATTTTCTGTAAAAGCTGCGATCGCTTTATTGAGGAGAAATTCAAGAACAGGTACAAGCAAAACCTATATTTTACGATTTTCTTGGGCAAGGGTAACAAAAATTTATATTTTTATGACATGGAGTAATCAGCGTGAAAATTAAAGGTATCAAGCGTGGTCAAATTATTGAATTATTAGAGTCAATTGACATTCCTGATGGGGTGGAAATAACTATGGAAGTTGAGGTTCAGTCTTTGAGTGAACAGGAAAGGCTGACAAAACTAAACCAAATATTTGGAATATGGAAAGATGAACATGATATTGATGAAATATTTGCTCAGATTAATAGAGAACGTCATGCTGATTTCGGTAGAGCAATAGAAACTCTTGATGAGTAGGGTAGATTTGTGTATTTATTAGATACAAATATTTGTGTAGCTCTACTTAAACAGAGTCCTTTAGCAGTTAGGCAATTTAATATTAAAGCAAGTCAATGTTATTTATCTACAATTGTGATAGCTGAACTCTATAAAGGGGCTTACTATTCCCAACGAATACAGCAAAACTTAAATACAATTGCGCAATTTATTAGTCTGATGCTAATTGTTGAATTTGACCGAAGTGCAGCTGAAGAATTTGGAAAAATTCAAGGAGAGTTAAAACGAATAGGCACGATAGGAGAACTAGATGCAATAATTGGCGCAGTTGCCCGTTCTCGTCAAGATATTCTCGTGACTGATAATACTCGCCACTTCATAAATATTCCGAGTCTACAACTAGAAAACTGGTTATAATTTTCATAATTTGAAGCTTTATATAAGTAAAAAGACATAGTCTATAATAATGTGATTTTACCAATATTCAGGCGCTCAAAATAATTGATTAGGGAGAAATATTGAAAGCATACATACTGCTAACACTAGCTTCGGTAAATATTAAACCCACCATTTAATGAACTAATTGATATAACTCAGCGATGTCAATAATTGGTCAATATGAGTTAATTTATGAGTTGCCATAAGTGAAAGCCGAATTCGACTTGTTGGCACGGTGGGGGGGCGAATAGCAGGGGCAAAAATACCAGAGGTTTTGAGGTGTTGCCCAACAGCTAAAGCTTGATCTGGACTATCGCATTCAAAACAGATAATAGGAGACTCAGAAGGTAGCAATTTGAGGTTAGGTAGTTGCTGAATTAGTTGTTTTAAATAATCTATATTGCGCCATAGTTGCTTGCGGCGTTCTGGGTCTTGTTGCACAATATTGACTGCTGCTAATGCTGCTGCTGTATCAGCTGGTGTTAGCGCAGTAGTATAGATCCAAGTAGGAGCGCGATTACGCAGGAAATCAATTAGAGTAGAAGATCCAGCGACGTATCCGCCTAAACTCCCCAACGCTTTGCTGAGAGTGCCAACTTGAATAAGCTGCTGTTTAGCAGCGCCAAAGTGTTCTACACATCCAGCGCCAGTTGCTCCGAGTACGCCAGTGGCGTGAGCCTCATCAATTAGTAGCATACAGCTAAATTGTTGGGCTAAATTAATTAGTGTTGGTAATGGACACAAATCGCCATCCATACTAAAAACACTATCAGTCAAAATTAAACAGCGACGATAGCGATCGCGTTGTTTCTCTAACTGGCTTTTTAATATCTCAATATCACAGTGAGGGTAATCAATAACAGTTGCACCACTGAGAATTGCGCCGTTTTTGAGACTAGAGTGATTGTATTGATCTGACAGAATTAAATCGCGCTTACCAATTATTGCCGCGATCGCACCTAAATTTGCTAGATACCCAGAACTAAATACTAAAGCATCTTCTGTTTGTTTAAGCGATGCGATCGCCCGTTCTAATTCTGAGTGTAGTTCCCGATGTCCACTGAGTAATCGAGAACCAGTGCTACCAGTACCAAATTCTTGTGTAGCAGCAACGGCGGCTTGAATTAGGCGATCGTCCCCTGCTAGTCCTAGATAATCATTACTAGCAAAATTGATAACTTCGCGCCCTTCTAACTGTATCGTAGCACCAGAAATGCCCTGAATCGTTTTTACCGAGCGATACCAATCAGCGCGGTGAATTGTGGCGAGAGATTGCTCTATCCAATCATAAGGATCACTAGGCATCGTCACTCATAGTAAATCCGTCTACAGGTTGCGTGCGCTATGCTCATCTTACTAGCATTCAGAAGATAGGAGAATGCTGATATAGCTTCTGTAGACTGAAAAATGCGTACACGGTAGCGTCGGCAATAGCGATCGCCTTCTTAAATTAAATCAATATGTCTATTGTTGTAGTTTCTGATCTTAGTAAAGTTTATCCAGTAGCCGTCAAAGAACCTGGGCTTAAAGGAACATTAAGCCACTTTTTTCGCCGTACCTACCGTTCAATAGAAGCTGTAAAGCAGGTTTCCTTTGAAATTCAGCCAGGGGAAGTCGTCGGATTTTTGGGTGCTAATGGCGCAGGAAAGACTACTACGTTAAAGATGCTCACGGGTTTGATCCATCCGTCAGCAGGTAAAGTACGAGTAGCAGATCACATCCCCTTCCGTCGTAAACCTGCTTTCTTACAACAAATTACCCTAGTTATGGGGCAAAAGCAGCAACTAATCTGGGATTTGCCAGCACTGGACTCGTTGAAGATTAACGCCGCTATTTATGGCATTTCCGATAAAGATTACCGCCAGCGAATAGGCGAATTAACAGAGATGCTGTCACTGCAAGGCAAGCTTAATCAAGCTGTTCGCAAACTTTCTTTAGGCGAACGAATGAAATGTGAACTAATGGCAGCACTTTTACATCGTCCTAAAGTATTATTTTTAGACGAGCCAACGCTCGGACTTGATGTTAATGCCCAAGTAGCAGTACGCGAATTTTTGCGCGAGTACAACCAACGTTATGGAGCGACAATTCTGTTAACCAGTCACTACATGGCAGATATTACCGCTTTGTGCCAACGGGTACTTGTAATTCATAAAGGGCAATTAATTTATGACGGTGGCTTGGATGATTTGATTAACACCTTTGCTCCCTACCGCGAAGTGCAAGTAGAACTTGCTCATCCCATGTCTGAAACTGAGTTATCATTTTACGGCGAAATTGAGGCGGTGGAAGGTCTATCAGTACGTTTTTGTGTGCAGCGAGAGGCACTTACCCGCACAGTAGCAAAGATTTTAGCAGAGTTAGAGGTGCTGGATTTAAGTGTGACTGACCCACCAGTTGAAGAAATAATTGGGCGGGTTTTTAGTACGGGGGTAGGCTCATGACAGTATTGCGAAAAGCCAGAGTTCTGCTCACGTCATATTACGCTTATATGTTGGAATATCGGGCAGAGCTATTTTTATGGGCTTTGTCTGGAAGTTTGCCGCTCATTCTGATGGGAGTTTGGACAAAAGCCGCCCAAAGTGGACAATTTGGGCTTAGCTCCTTAGATTTTACCCGCTATTTTCTCGCGGTTTTTATAGTTAGGCAGTTTACAGTTGTTTGGGTAATTTGGGAGTTTGAAAAGGAAGTGATAGAAGGGCGGCTTTCTCCTCGACTACTACAACCGCTCGATCCAGTATGGCATCATGTGGCATCTCATGTGGCTGAACGTTTTGCCCGTATGCCGTTCTTGTTGGCACTGATAGGTTTATTTTTCCTGCTCTATCCCCAGGCTTTTTGGATTCCGAAGTTGGGCAATTTTTTACTGTTTTTAATAGCTGTAATATTGGCATTTATCCTCAGATTTCTAATCCAATATACTTTTGCTATTTTTGCGTTTTGGACTGAACGAGCTAGTGCTATTGAAAGCTTTTGGTTTTTGCTTTATCTATTTCTTTCAGGGTTAATTGCGCCACTGCAAATGTTTCCTGAACCTGTGCGTAATTTCGTACTTTGGACACCATTTCCTTATCTAGTTCACTTTCCCGCAGCACTTTTAATTGGGCTACCAGTGAATTTAGTGCAAGGTTTTTTGGTAATACTCGGTTGGGGGCTGCTATTTTTCGTTTTAAATCGTTTGCTGTGGCGGCGGGGATTGAAGCAGTATTCAGGAATGGGGGCGTAGGAGAAAGTATAAGGTTAAAAGTGCGATCGCACTCGCATTAGGAGTGATCAAACTTTTACCTATTTTATTAGAGGCGATTTTCATAAGCTAATGAGGATAAATAGTTATGCTTAGAGCGTGTCATCAATTAAGCCAAATGACAGAAGCAGCGAGGTAAATTGCACCGAGAAAGTTAACCGCCCGCTTATCATACCGAGTGGCAATCGCTCGATACTGCTTGAGTTTGGCAAAGAAATTTTCAATTAGATGACGGGCTTTGTACAAGTGTTTGTCATAGTGGCGCAGTATGAGGCGGTTGCGTCTGGGTGGAATCACAACCGTCTTCCCTTGGGCGTGCAGCGGTTCAATTACCCGCTCGTCTGCATCATACGCTTTGTCAGCAATCACTGTTTCTGCGGCTAAACTCGGCAACAGATGGTCGGCTCCATCGAGGTCACTTGTTTGACCGGGCGTGAGATGAAAGCTCAAAGGATTGCCGAGTGCATCAACTGTGGCATGAATTTTAGTGCTTAGCCCGCCTTTACTGCGTCCAATCGCTTCTTGATTTGGTTCCCCCCTTTTGCACCCGCACTGTGTTGATGGGCGCGCACAATCGTGGCATCAATCATGGCGTATTCATTGTCGGCATCGTCGGCTAAGTGCTGAAACACACGCTCCCACACGCCGCTTTTTGACCAGCGGCTAAACCGAGTATGTACTACACGGAAATCGCCAAACCGAGCAGGCAAGTCTCGCCACGGGATGCCTGTTCGGTAGCGGTACAACACGGCTTCGACAAACAAGCGATTGTCTTTTGCGGTTACTCCCACATACCCGTCTCGTCCGGGTAATAAGTCTTTGATGCGTTCCCACTGGTCATCACGTAAGGCATATCGTCGGGTTGTCATCGTCCTTCAGCGTGCGGTTACAGAGTTCACGCTCTCTACTTTACCGAATAAATCTAATTGATGACACGCCCTAATGAAATTAGGCAAAAGGCGATAGTAAAGCCTGGTGGTGTAATAGAAATTTGTTCTCCAGAACTTCCGTCTGGTACTACTGTAGAAGTCATTATTCTTATGGAGCTAACTTCAGATGAGTCTGAAAGGTTTTTAACTAGCTTTATTGGAGCGGCTAAAGGCAGTTTTGCTACGCCTGAAGCAGCTGATCAATTTATTCGTCAAGAACGGGATTCATGGGAATCCTAGATACTATTCAAAGCAACCGATACCTTGATGCCAATATCTGGATATATGCTTTAGAGGGATATCCAGCGTTTATCCAAGATTTAAATCAGCTGTTTCAAAGTATAGATTAAGGTAACTTGAGCGCTGGAACTAGCGAATTGTCAGTAGCTGAAGCATTAGTAAAACCTTGCCAAAATCAAGATTTAGCACAACAGGCTATATACAAACAATTCATCCGTAGCTCACAGCAACTATCAGTTATTCCTGTCAGGCGTGATGTTTTAATTGAGGCTGCTCGGCTTCGTGCCAGTATGAATATAAAATTACCTGATGCTATTCATGCAGCAACGGCACTTTTAACACAATGTTCAACCTTTCTAACTAACGACAAGCGTTTTCAGGTAGTTCCTAATTTATCGGTAGTTTTACTCTCTCAGATTACTTCTCCGTAGAATTCCAGCACGGATAAGATTTGGCGATCGCACTATCCCATCCCGCTCAAATGTATTGCTATAAAAGCTAAACTCAAGCTAATGCGCCTGTATGTCTTGTGACAACACACCGGAGGCTATAAATAATGACTACATCAACTCAACTCGCTTCTCAGCAAGTCATCTACCCCGACAGTGATGGACAACCAATGGCGGATAATACTAAACAATTCCGTTGGATTGTCACAATTCAAGGCGGGTTAGATGCTTTATTTAAAGATGATCCTAATGTCTTTGTAGCAGGGGATTTATTGTGGTATCCAGTTGAAGGAGATAATAAAACGCGGATTGCCCCAGATGCAATGGTAGTGTTTGGTAGACCAAAAGGTGACAGGGGTTCTTACCAACAATGCCGAGAAGATAACATTCCTCCCTCTGTTGTGTTTGAAGTTCTCTCCCCAGGAAATCGACTACCAGAAATGCTCAATAAATTGAGATTTTATGAGCGCTACGGGGTTGAAGAATATTATATGTACGATCCAGACCATGAAGATTTAGCAGGATGGTTACGTTCTGAGGATCAACTGCGCGAAATTGAGACAATAGCAGGCTGGGTAAGTCCGCGATTAGGTATCCGGTTTGAACTTCCCAATGAAGGGTTAGAAATTTATCGTCCTGATGGGCAAAAGTTCGCCACTTATTAACCTGGCAATGTAAGTTGCAAAAATAAATCTAGTATTTTCAAGGGTTCCAGCTTAAAAAATGCACCTTCAATTATTGCCGGATTAATATGTAGAACTAGAACAGCAGAAACAAGAGGCGATCACATTAGCCGCACAAGAAGCACAACGAGCCGATCGTCTAGCGGCAAAATTACAGGAATTAGGAATTGATGCAGATACGCTTTGAGGAGTTTTAGTAGTGTGAGGTATCTTGATGTATTAAGGCTGTTGTGGGGTGCGGCGTTAGCAGCTGAACTGGAATACAGAGTTAACTTTGTCTTGGCTACAATTACCAGTTTGGGCAATCTTTCCGGCAGTTTATTCGGACTATTTTTGTTTTACCGCACCGATTATACTTTTGAAGGCTGGTCTTGGGATGAAGCTTTAGTTGTATTAGGAGTATTTACTGTACTGCAAGGTTTTTCTAGTACCTTTCTCGCGCCTAACCTAAATGGCATCGTTAAGCACGTACAGAATGGTACTTTAGACTTTGTGCTGTTAAAACCGATTAGTAGTCAATTCTGGCTTTCAAGTAATACGCTTTCACCGTGGGGGCTGCCGGATTTACTATTTGGCGGAGTGCTAATCGGCTATGCTGGAAGTCGGCTAGGTATAGGAATAAGCGATTATCTTCTCAGTGCTGTACCAATTTTATTTGGTTTCATTAGTCTCTATAGCCTGTGGTTTATGCTAGGAGCGACTAGCATCTGGTTTGTCAAAATATACAATGTTACTGAAGTTCTCAGGGGTTTGCTAGAGGCTGGGCGATATCCGATGGTAGCTTATCCCACCGCTTACCGCTTCTTCTTTACTTTCGTTATTCCAGTAGCATTTTTAACAACAGTCCCAGCAGAAGCAATGCTCGGTCGCGTTCAGTTAGGCTGGATTGTAGGTGCAGGAGTATTAGCGCTAGGCTTGCTAGTAATTGCACGGTATTTTTGGGGATTTGCTTTACGTTTTTATACCAGTGCTTCCAGCTAAGGTAGTAATGTTAATTCGTCCTGCTACACCTGCTGACGTATCCGCAGTTTTGCCCATGGTGGCGGCTGTTTGTGCTTTGCATGAATCCTGGGATGCGGCGAAGTATGGATTTGTGCCAAATGTAGAACAGCGTTATCAAAAGTGGTTAATCGCTCAGGCAAATAGCACTCGCAGTGTATTTCTAGTTGCTGAAGATAATACATCGTCTGGAGAGCAACAGGGGCGACTGGTTGCGTTTCTGGTAGCGACAGTAGAGCGAGAAATACCAATTTACCGTCTTCAGGAATTTGGTTTTATTCACGATTTATGGGTAGAACCAGAATATCGTCATGCTGGAATTGCAAAGCAGATGGTAAGTTTAACGATTGAACGCTTCAAACTGATGGGAGTTAAACAAATTCGCCTTGATACGGCAGCTGCTAACGATGCAGTAAGGCGGTTATTTAATTCATGCGGCTTTCGGTTAAGCACTATGGAAATGCTAGTTGAGTTGGATGAATAATAGAAATTAGGTTCTAAAAATAAAATATACAGCCCCAAGCATACAAAAACCTGCCCAAAAGTAATCAAGCTTGATTGCTTAACCCATATAAAAGGTGACAAAAATTATAAAAACTGAAAGAGTAATTACTTCGCGTAAAAAATCCATTACAATCCAAAGTGACAATATTGAGTTCTTTGACGAAAATCTCGATAGCAAAATGCTAGCTCATCTTCGCTGCCACTATCAAGATCAGCGTGTGGTTATCATAGCGAATTTCTCAAATCAATATCTAGCTGGATATCGCGTTCTGAACTTTCCAACTTCTGGTACATGGCGCGAGTTGATGGGTTCTGAGGTACTTGCAGATGACAGCTTAACAATTAATTTGCCAGAATACGAAGCCAAAGTATTCGTGTATCAGTAATGTGCATTTAGAATGAAAGACAAGAGGCGTTGCAATAGCACCCCGCCGCTTATGATCGGGCTTTCAACCTTCAATGAGAGTTCTTGAAGAAAAACCGCGCCAATTGCAGACAAGGCTTGTATCTTGGGGCAAGAAAGAAATACAACATATATAAGCCTCTTGTCTCTTAAGCAAATGTTATGAGTTAATCTGGAAGCGCCTTGTTAGTTCAAAATTTAAAGAACACTATAAAAGCTAATTTAAGATGATCCAACAAACAGTATCGGAACCTATAGTTTATCAAGGTCAGTTTGGAGAATTTACAATTACCAAGGGCGATCGCACTGGAGTAATTATCTATCGTACTGGCTTAATGATAGCTGCGCTCAGTTTTGCTATTAGCAGTGCTATAGTGCTGCTAGGAAACCCAGTATTGCAGTTATTAACTCCCCTATTTGCCTGTTTCTCGCTAGGTTTGGGAGTCAGCCTATTCACGATTCATATTTATTTAGCCCCTCTACACCGACTACTGCAAGTTTTTTGGGCAATTGGTAGTATAGCCGCGATCGCTTTGACATTTTCTAGTAGTGAGCCTCTAGCTTCAACAGTTTACAATCACCCATCTGCCTTATTTGGGGTAGGTTTTATATTTGCAGCTTTGACGGGGATATATTTTAAAGAAGCAGTTTGTTTCAACCGTCTAGAAACAAAATTTCTTACACCTTTAGTACCGATTTTGTTATCAGGACATTTACTAGGTGTAATACCCCTAGAGTGGGAACAAATAATGCTTGCTAGTTGGGCTGTTTTATTCGTTGTGTTTGCAATCCGTAAAGCTGTACAACCAATTCCACCAGATATTGGCGATAAGTCTGTTTTTAGTTATTTAAAACAACAGCATTCAGCCTAAATTCAAATTATTACTGGTGTACTCTTGCAGGCAAAAAAATTACGATGCAGCCAACGATAAACCAAGCTTTTGCCAGATGTGCGGGTATACCAGATGCTTTCTAATTGCTGAAAACTTAGTCACGTATTTAGTTTTTATTAAGGCATGAAAATTATGAAAAAAACTATCTACCAAAAGGTAAGTGATATTAAAGACAGATGAAGCAAGCAGTTTTGAAAGATATTGTGAAGACATTACACTAGAATTGCTTTTTAAAAACTGAACAATAGCCTAATGCCTACACAAATTCGCCAGAACAATAAACTACCAAAAATTCCTTTGATCCGTCGCCAAGAAAAGTGGACACTCACGGCTCAAGGATGGGTAGTTACTTGTTTGGGTATTGCGAGTTTACTATTTTTTATAATCACTCATATACAGCCATTTCTTGCTATAAGTTCTCCAATTAAAGCAGATATATTAGTTGTTGAAGGATGGTTGCCAGACTATGCACTAAAACCCGTACTAACTGAATTTAAAAAAGGATCATATAAAAGAATAGTTACTACGGGTATTCCATTGCCAACAGGATATTATCTCAAGACGGTTCGGTTAAGGTTTAAGCAGTATTGAGTACAGAAAAAATAAGTGTTTGAAGTTTTACTCCTGCTCCCTTATGTATGGGCTTCTTAGACGGAAACTTGGCTCTGGTTTTTTTTACTACA
>JAESFL010000966.1_pt1 | contig 13271 bp, 10 predicted proteins | sample 9269401 | NCBI WGS metagenome assembly JAESFL01 (sample SAMN14506025, study PRJNA617098) | algae metagenome | isolation source: Gloeocapsa sp. UFS-A4-WI-NPMV-4B04 and co-occurring heterotrophs from desert... | place: USA: Utah | collected 2006-10-01 | reverse complement strand
GGATAGTGTAGAACAGGCGGTGTTTGGCGAACTCGATCAACCTCCACGCCTGCAGATACGCAGGGATGGTGAGGTCTGGAATGACACCATTGTGCCGGCAGGCCAGGCAAAAGGCCTGGTCCGACTCGACCGGTATGAGCCAGTTGCAGGTGTTATGTTTGGCGTTTGAGCAGAAACGGTACGAGCGCTCCTGCTGGGCGAGCGCATGCCAGTTCGCTCCGTCAGGTTCGAGTGCAGAGAGGGTACTGGCTTCAGGCAGGTAGCCGAGGCGGTGGCCGCAGCGTTCGCAGGTGTGGTTCTCGAAGTGCAGAAGCTGCCCGCAAGACTGGCACTTGAACAGTTTCATCAGAGGCTTCCGAAGGTTTTCGGGAGATTAAGAAGTCCTCAGGCGAGCCAGGACCGGCTGCCGTCATAAGAGACACGTACGTCCGAGACCATCTTTGTGCTTCTGCTCGGGTGCCCTCGTTCAGGCGCCCGTAGCGCCGACCCTGCCCAGGGCGGTCTCAATCTGTGACAGGAGCCGAGAGAAATCGACGGGTTTCGGGTGATAGTCGTCGCAGCCGGCCTCCAGAGCCTTTTCACGGTCGCCGGAGAGGGCGTGGGCTGTGAGAGCAATAACCGGAATGCGGGACGTCGCAGCGTTGTCCTTGAGGTGCTTGGCAACAGCCCAGCCATCCATCACAGGCAGGTTCATATCGAGGAGAATTATGTTGGGATTCTCGGCGCGAGCCATGTCGAGGCCCTGCTGACCGTCCTGTGCGACGACCACGTCAAAGCCCCTACGTTTCAGTCTGCGGGAGAGAAAATCCCAGATCTCCTCATGATCCTCGACCAGCAGGATCTTATTAGCCATGGGCCGTCTCCTTTTGGGTGCGAGCGGCGTGTGTCTCGCGCGATAGCGAGGCCGTGATGTTTCGGAGTTCAGCAACGAGCTCGCGCTGAGGGTCGCCGTCTGTATGGATGATCTGCTGCGCCAGCCCTTCGAGGCGCTCGCATTCGCCTGGGGTCAGATCGCGCGACGTGAGGGCGACGACGGGAACGTCCTTCCAGTCTGCACGCCGGCGCAGCGCCCGGATTAGGGCGAAACCGTTTAGATCCGACATGTTAAGATCGACGATAATGAGCCCGAGGTGGTTCTGCGTCAGCTGATCAATTGCGTCCTGGCGGCAAGGGGCCTCAATTACGGACCATCCCGCACCCGCGAGACCCTGTCTGAGCGCTGCGCGTGTGCTCTCGTCGTCCTCGATCACCAGGGCGACAGCGGGTTTAGTGCTCGATTGGTAGCGTTCTAGGACCGCCTTCAGGCGGGGCCACTGGACGGGTTTAGTGAGGTAGTCTGCGGCCCCCAGCGTCATCGCCAGCCCCTTCTGGCGTACCATCGTGACCATGATCACCGGGATGTCGGCGAGGATAGGATCGGCTTTGATAGCAGACAGCACGGCCCAGCCGTCCATGTGGGGCATCATGACGTCGAGGAGGATGGCACTCGGACGTAGTATCCGCGCCTTTTCAAGTCCGCTCGCGCCATCTGGTGCGGTCTCGACCGCGAAGCCCTCCCGGGTCAAGAAACGCGTCAATAGTTCGCGGGCAGATACGTCGTCATCGATGACGAGGACGAGGGACATACCATCAGTGGCAGACCTCGTAGCGGCATCCCCCCGCGCGGCCTCACGATGGGCTTTGGCGTCGCGGGCCCTAAGATCGGCGGGCAGGCGCATCGTAAAGGTCGTGCCTTTGCCGAGCTCGCTCTCAGCCGAGATGTCGCCGCCCAGCATAGTGCAGAACGCCTTTGTGAGTGACAGCCCAAGCCCTGTCCCACCAAACCGCCGGGTCGTAGAGGAATCAGCTTGGCTGAAGCGCTGAAACAGCTTTTCCATGTCTTCTGGCGACATGCCGATGCCCGTGTCGCTGACGCGGAACTCGAGCCAGTCCAGGTCCTCAGAGGTCACCCGATTGACCGACAAGGCAATTTGACCGTTTTCGGTGAACTTGGACGCGTTGCTCAGCAGGTTGAACAGGCACTGCCGGACCTTCACAACATCTGAGTGCATCCGGCCGAGGCCTTCACCAATGTCGACGGTGAGGGTGTTGGACTTCTTAGCAACCAGAGCCTCGACGGTCTCCGAGGCCTCCGAGACGACTTCGGCCACATCGAAGTCCTCCCCATGGACTTCCATCTTGCCGGCCTCGATCTTGGAAATGTCGAGGACATCGTTGATCAGCGAGAGAAGGTGGCGGGCGTTGCCGTTAATCTTGCGCAGATCCTCCAGCATGCTCTCTGCACCAAGATCTTCGGCCTCCTCCTCCAGCATCTCGGTATAACCGATCACGGCACTGAGCGGCGTCCGCAGTTCGTGGCTCATGTTAGCGATGAATTGGCTCTTTGCCTGGTTCGCCTGCTCCGCTGCCTCCTTTGCAGCGGTCAGCTCCTCCTCGTAGCGTTTGCGGTGGGTAATGTCCTGCATGGCTCCGATCATGCGAATGGGCCGACCCTGCCGGTCTCGCTGGATGAAGCCTCGATCAAGAACGTTCGCGTATGAGCCGTCCGCTTCCAGAAAACGGTACTCATCTGACCAATGGGCGCCCGCCCCTTCGATGATCGCTTGGATGCCGCTGATGACGCGATCCCGATCCTCTGGGTGGATATGCTGCTTCCACCACGCTCCGCTCGGGTCCACCTCTCCCTCACAGTAGCCGAAGAGAGTGCAAACGGCCTCGTTCCAGCGGATTTCGTCACTTTCGAAGCTCCAGTCCCAGATGGCATCGTTGGTGGCACGAGCTGCCATGCGGTAACGCTCCTCTGCTTCCCGGAGCGCCTCTTCGGTACGGCGGCGTTCTGTGACGTCCCAAGTCACTCCTATCATGTAGAGGCCGAGGCCGGATGGGTGCTTCTCTACGCTTCCGCGTGCCATGGCCCAGCGAAGCTCGCCCGATGGCAGAACCACACGAAATTCGAAGTCGTATTCTCCGAGTGTTCGTCGCGCCTCTTCGACGCGGGAGTTGAGGCCGGGAATGTCATCCGGGTGGATGCGACTGAAAAACTCCGCGACTAGAACGTGCCCTAGTGCGTCAAACCCGAATAGCTCCCGCAGCTTGTCGTCCGCCTCAACGGAGTTGCTCTCGAAGTCCCATGACCACGTGCCGATACGACCGCTCTGCAGAGCTGCTTGCAGCCGGCGCTCCGCGTATGCCGCCCTCAGCTCGGTCTCCCGCTGATCCGTAATGTCAGTGTTGGTCCCGAACCAGCGCACGACCCATCCGGTTTCGTCGCGGATTGGTGTGGCCCGTGACAGGAACCACCGGTACGTGCCGTCCCTGCCTCGCAGGGGAAATGTGTCCTCCCAGGCCTCGCCAGCCCGGATGGCGAGGCGAAACCGGGTCGCAACCCTCTCGGCGTGATCAGGATGGTGGAAGCCCCGCCAGCCTGAGCCCAGTGACTGCTCTGGCGTGGAGCCGGTAAATTCATACCAACGCTTGTTGTACCAGTAGATCTCGCCATCCGGGTCCGTCATCCAGGCTAGCTGTGGGATGTTGTCGGCAAGGGCGCGAAACTCGGTTTCGCTCTCCCGCACCCGATCCTCAGCCGCCCTGCGCTGCAGAAATTGGCCGATCTGCTGACCTAAGGTGGCAATGCTATCGAGGAAGCTTTCGTCAACGTCTTGCCGCCGCTGCCCCGAGAACTCAATTACAGCCAGGATCTTCGCCCCAATCTTGACCGGAAAGGCAAAAGCGGAGCGCAGGCCCGCCCGACTGGCTTCCTCGCGCCGCGGTAGCTGCAAGTCCTCGGTGACCTCATTAACCTGAAGGGCAGCGTCTCGGTCCCAAACACGACCGGGCAGACCCTGGCCGGGTCGTGGAGCCAGCTTCTGCGTTGCAGCCAGGAATTCGTCTGCCCCGCTTCCCGGACTAATCCATGTCGTTGCGCATCGCAGGACGCCCCAGCCCTCATCGACTCTCCAGAACACCCCGACCTGCCAGCCGAAGCCAAGCCCAATGGCGCCAAGCACTTGTGTTAGAGCTGTGGGCAGATCGGCGGAGCCGGCCAGGATACGGCTAACGGTGATCTGAAGGGCAAGTCGTTTCTGGGCTTTACCCCTTTGCGACACGTCGACGAACGTGACCACACTGCCTGTGACGCAGCCATCGTTAGTGACAGGAAACGAGGAGTATTCAGCCGTGAAGAAGGTGCCGTCCTTGCGCCACAGGGTCTCGTTGTCGAGTTGAACGGGCCGACCGGTTTGGAAACTTTGGACGAGGGGACACTCCTCGTGGGGAAATGGTGAGCCGTCCGGATGAGTATGGTGAATCAGGCCATGCATGTTGTGGCCGAGCAGCTGGTCAAGTTCGTAGCCAAGCATGTCGAGGGCGGCACGGTTGATGAAGGTGCACCGGCCCTCCTGGTCGACGCCGTAGACACCATGGCCGACCGCATTCAGGATCGCCGTGCGCTCGAGCTTGGACTGTGACGCCGCCGCAGCGTCGCGCGTGGCTCTCGCAGAAGCTTGCCGGAGCTCGATCTCTGAGATCACGGAGGCGGCAATATCTGTCAGAGCCGCGATGTCCCGATCCGCCCATTCGCGAGGGTTAGTGTCAATGGCGCAGAGGCTGCCCAACACCTCTCCGGTGGAGAGAAGGAGCGGAATGCCCGCATACGCCACAACCCCGAGATCCGGCACCGCGAGATTGCCCCGCACCAAGGGGTGCTCTCTGGCGTCTGAGATGATCAGCGGCTCAGCTCTTGCCACCACATGCTGGCAGAAAGAGTGTGACAGCGGAGTTTCTCGGCGCGTGGACCAGGGTTCTGGTAAGCCGACTGCACTTTTGAAAAACTGGCGCTTATTGTCCACGAGAGACACTAGGGCTATCGGCGCGCCAGTGACCGCAGTGGCAAGCCGGGTGAGCCGATCGAAGGCCTCTTCCGCGGGAGCATCGAGTAAGTCGAGGCTCGCCAGCGTGGCAAGCCGTGCCGGATCTTGGACGTCGCACAAGGCAGCCGAGGACTCGGATGGTGGTGATCGGCTCAAGCTCGTCCTCCCCCAGCCTCTGGCTGACGATCGCCTGTTTCAACTGAGCGATGGATCTGATGTTCCGATTGGGCCAAGCATGTAACCTGTCTCACTAGGAGGTGGCGAGACACCCAGCGCTCCCACCACAGGAACAGCTTGCGCAGCAATCTTCTGCGACACGACCATACCAAAGCGCGACGAGATCTCCGCAGCTAGGCGGATGAGAACAGGGGCGCCCTGCCCCACAAACCCGTGCTCGGGGACGAAGTGCGCCGCCTGAGACATGGACTGAGCCAGCGCCGGCCGAACCGCGAAGTAGCTGCTCTCAGCAGGATTGTGGCTGTCTTCTTGGCCCCCGCCAAGGGCGAACACCTGCACGCAGGCAAGGGCGACATCGGGGTGGCTGAGGTCCTCGCCCTCGCTCTGGGCGATCTCGGCAACGGCGCGCAAGATGAGGGTGGTGGCGAGCGGGAGTTCAACAGGAAGGCTCACGATGCCTACCAGACCTCCGATGCGCCTGATGTGGCAGCCAAGGCCTTGAGGATCAGGCGCCCTCGCCGCGCCGGAGCCTTGGGGAGAGTGGTCAAGGCAAGCTTCAGGGCAGATCGCAAGGTTGCACGGCTGGCGTGACCAACGACGGACGAGGCAGCTTTGGGGAGAACTCTCCCGGCAAGCTCGACAGGTCTGCCAACGAACCCCGATAGGCGTGCAACCAAGCTCGGGTGCTCGAGGGCAAGTGCGGCCTTTTCCAGAGCATCACGATCCGCTCGTGACAGAGCGGGTGGGGCGCGTCTGGCCTTCTTGCTCCTTGCGACGGTCTGGTGCGCTGCTCCGCTCATAACCCCTTCACGCCGGCACTGAACGCGAGTTCCCACGGAGGCCGGGTTTGAGAAAAAGGAGCATCGGACGCCTTCCACGCGGCCGCTAGAGCGTGGTCCGTCTTAAGCGGCGCTATGTAGTCGGATGAGAGCGGGCCTCCCTGGTTCCTGCGCCTTCCTCAGGTTATTGGCTCGGCAGAGGAGCGCGAGCGGACCAGGAGCACAGCGTTCCTGGCCTCCAGAGCTTACGAGTTGGTCGCCTCCAGCTGCCTGCACAAAAGGTGGACCGCAGCCTTTGATGTTAGATTCGGCCGCGGGTGCGTGCCGAAGCAGAGCTTCAGGCCTGGCTACCTATCGGCTACCTGGATCTAATCTGGCCGCCTCGGAACCAACGATAAGCTACTTAAATCATCGGTGAATGTGCAAGGGTTCGAACGTTGGACCCGTTGATTAAGATTCAGATGCTGTCGGATGGCGGTTCTCCACCTAGGGCCGTCATGGCTGTGCGGATCAGCCCTTCAGTCCGGCTTTTCTGCTGCATAACGTATGCGCCATGACAGGCATTCAGATGCATCCAGAGGAACATACCCTCCTTCGCGGTGAGGATCGCCCCCAGGACACGGTGAGCATCTTCAGGATCTCCGCACATCAGGCACATGCGCGGGTTTTCCTGGTAGGGCAGCAAACGTGGATCATTGCGAAGATCTGCAGCAATCAAGCGCGTGGCGTGCTGGGCGGCTATCTCTGCTGAGACCCCCTCGTCCTGTAAGCGGCGCATCTGCCAGAGAAGCCGAGCCCGAACCTCCGCTGCCGACACCTGCGGAGCTGTGCCAATTGTGCCAAATGTGCCAAAACCTCCCTCCGGCACCCCCTCATTGGGGGTTTTGGCACAATTGGCACACGCTGCAGAAGCTATATGCGCGGCTTCAGCACGCCTCTCCCGCGCCAGGGCCAGCCACGCACTCATGCCGCCCGAGCCTCGCTGAACAGGATCGGGTTCACCTCGTAATCAGAGGGGGAGCGCCCGCCAGCGCCTCCTGTCGGCTTCGTGATTGGCCGGATCCACCCCGCCTGCGTGAGAACCTCGCAGGCCTGGTTCATGGATTTGGAATCCCGCAGGACACCCCCGATGCCCCGCCGGATCTGTCGAGCGTTGAACCGCCTCGGCCGCTCCCGCATGATCCAACGGGCCAGCACCATCGCACGCTGGTCCTCTTCGGGGATCGCGGCCTCACCGAGCACACGCTGCGCCATGGGCAGGAAGTACCCGTCAATCAGCCCAATTGCTGCCTCCAGGGTGCTCTCGCCAATCGACCGGGGCTCCTCGAACTGCATGGATCCAGCCCAGGCGAGATACTCCAGCACCAAAGCAAGCCGCAGCGCATAGCCGGGTGCCTTGCTGAGCACCCCCGCCAAAGGCCCTGTTGCTTCGAGCGCCTGACGCCTCGCTTCATTGGCGTAGTTCTCGAGGAGAGCACCCGCGGCCTCGGAGAGCGGCACGTAGACAGGCTGCAGCTTACCATCCTCATCAGAGCGCAGGCTAAGCCCATGCAGGCGGCGCAGGGCGAGAAGGGGCTGCGTACTGTCGATCGGCTTGCGATGCAGGCGGAACCCCAGCACCGGATCGGGCCAGAACCACAGGAACCGCGACGCAAAGCCGTCATCTGCCCCGCCCGTCACCGACGGGAGCTTGTCGGGCTGGATACCCCCGAGCACCGACATGGTGAGGCGCGGGATGATCGTCGGTTCGGGATGCTTCTGACGGTCGATGGTATAGGGCCGGCCACCATAGGCCTCGATCCACATGGCCCGTTCACCCCCGGCACTTTGCGAATAGCGCCCGAACGAGGCCAGCCAGCCCGCGAGCTCGTCGCGGCTCATGAGCAGCCCCTTGGGATTGTCTTGCAAGATACCTCCAAGGCGCTCAGGTGTAGTGTCGCCGACGACGAGCCGCGGCAGCGGGACCGGCTGGGGCTCCACTGCATCGGTTGGGCGTTCGGGCGGGTCCTTTCTGTCTTGGAGTGCCTCTCTGACCTGCCGCTCCCACTCGGCGGCCTTGGCCTCTGCGAGCTTGGCCTCCTCCTCGTAGGTCTCGCGAGCCGGCCTTGAGGCCTCCATGGCGTCGAACTCGATGCGCCGCAGCAGCTCGAGGGCAGGCTCCAGAGCCGGGCTCTTGCTGGCTCCGGGCGCCCCGACGACGGCAGTCCAGAGGATGGGCGGCTCCTTCCATTCCGGTGAAGCAAGAGCCCACCGGGCGTTGCCAATCAGTGCCGCGGCACCCGTGAGCAATCCCGCGGCCACATAATCGACCGGCGCTGAGCGCGCTGACGCGTGGGCTTGCACCCAATCTCCCCAGAATGGGTCCAGGAGATCGACTGGGAACGGCACCGGCTTGGAGCGCCCGGAACCGAGATAGGACAGGTCAGGGTCACTCCAGGCGCTCTCGTCCTGTGTGCCAAATGTGCCATTTGTGCCAAAACTCCCCTCGCGGTCGGTCAGAGGAGCATGCGGCTCTGCCATACCGGCTTCCAGGCCATTCTCGATCGTGGCGCGAGCAGCATGCGCACCATCATCCCGCACCAGGCCACAGTCCTGGGCGGCGGCGAACAGGCGCTCGCGGACCTGCTCATGATCAATCCACCCGGCTGCGACCATGCTCCCGAGCTGGGCCGCGGCCTTGAAGAGTGCGTTGTTGCGGCTGCCCGGCGGCGTGCTGGCCACGCGGGCGCCGACGTTCCGAAGGGCAACCTCGGCATAAGCCTGCTCACGCTCGCCCGGCGGCCCTCGGGACGCGTCCGCTGACCCGCCGCCCTTATCCGAGCTGTCGGAGCGATGAGGCCGAATCATCTGCACGAGCCAGTTCGGGATGATGGGAAGGCTCCCGGCACGATAGGCCTCGATAAGCGTCGGGCCACGGTCCGCCTCAGTCCACCGTGCCCCGTCTGGGCGGACAGCTCCGGGCGCGACGATGAAGCCGCCGCGCCCGCGCATGTTGATGCCACCAGGCAGCACGCCCTCGCCGTTGCCGAGGGGATCCTCAGGGCAGTTACGGAAGACCCAGTGCTCGCCGGATCCGGCGGTGTTCACCTTCACAGCCCCGGCAGGGAGGCCATACCGGGTGACGAGGTCCTGGAAGGCGTGCACGCCATCCGGTCCGCCGTGTCGATCGGCATCGAGGACGACGAGGCCGGCGCGCCCGAGTGCAAGACCTGGCAGGGCCTCCGGGTACTGGCGCCAGAAGGCGCGCACTGCGGCTTCGTCTGAGGTTGCCTTCTCTTGCCAGCCTGAGCTCAACGGCTTCTTGTCCCATTTGCCGGTCCGCTGGTTGTGGCTCACCAGGACAGGGAACACCGGCAATCCAGCGGCCGCGAGAGCAAGAGCAGCGGTGAGATTGGAGCGGCTCATTAAATCTGCCCCTTCGTCAACCCGGACTGCTGGGCGTGTGAGGTGGCGACCGCCGTGGTGCACTCGGACGTCGAGCGGCGTTCGCGAGCGGCCAGCCATTCACGAACCGTGGGGACGTGGTATCGGACGCTCTTGCCGACTTTGGTGAAGGTGGGTGTATCGCCGGTCAGCCGGCGCTTGTTCCAGGTGCTGGCGCTAATGCCAGTGATGGCCTCAAGGCCTTTGGTGTCGACGTATTCGGGGGTGGGGTGCATTGCCGTCCCTCATCAGGAAATCCCCGGCGATCTGGGGAACGGCGCAGTTATGATCTCAAGCAGGCATTATCGCTGCTCGCATTTCTCGCAATCTTATCGCGATCTTGTCGCAATAGATCAGTCCTATTTCCGAGAAGTCCGCTCTCGGTATTCCTTAACCCACGCGCTGACGCGTTTTGTAGCGGTCGAGCGAGCCGGTTCCTCTCTGTGCTCTCGATTGCAATATTCTAACACTTTCGTAACCAGAGCCTGATCGTTAGGCAGGTCAGGATCGTGTGGGTCTGGCGGGCCGTGCTCGTCGAGTGTCTCGAAGACAAAACGCTTGATTGCTACCCAATCGTACTTGTCCTTTGCGCCTTGAGGGCTCCGGCTAGGTCTGGGTTGAAGCAGTTGAAAAAGGCTTCCGTACTCGACAAAAATATAGCCGCCACCGCTGGGATTTATCTCGTTGGCGAATGGCGCGGTGGGAGACATCCGGCAGTAAAAGAATCGGTACAGGAGACTATCCAGTCCCCAATGCTCTGTGGGAATGGTCTGCAGCGGACCGCCACCATCGGCTCTCCAAGCCGTTATCAAGTGTCCGGCCTCACATTCGCGAGCAATCAGCTCCTGTATTTCGTCGCGGCGTTCTATCTGCGGAAGCAGTTTCTCTTGCTCCTTTTTCATCGCTGGCCAGTCGTCAGGTAGAACTTCGACACGGGTCCGAGCCTCAACAGTTGCCACATATTTGCGAAATGCATTGTCAGAGGGATTGCTCAGCGAGCCCTCCTTGCCAGTCCAAGCATTGCCGAATCGAGTGCGGCCGATCTGATTGTCATCTGCGCCCGGTGAGCCAGGCACGGCGTCGTAGTAGTGCGCGCCGATCAGGATGAAGCCTTCTCTACTCTGGCCGGGGAGATCGAGAACGAGGTTCTCGTGCGTATGATGATGATAGAAGAAGGAGTGGCGAGCGACCTCACCATAACGGCCGAACTCACGTGCCAGATAGGTTTTGACGGAGGCGTGACCTCCTGGCGCTGAGATCGGATCCCGCTCCTGCACCACCGCACGAAGATGGCCTGTGAGCCTCTCCTGCAGTTCCCGGAGTTGTTCTTGCTCCTCTTGTGGCCGCTGACCCTCGCCCACCTGAAGGACCTTCGTCATAGTGGCCAATCACCGTCACGCCTGTCCGGTTGATCGGCGCGGAAGGCGCCACGCAGGACGTTGCACCCTGCCGATCCCGACATCGTCGTGCAGGCACTCCCTGAGGCCGCAAGCTCGCCGAAGCGCGCATGGCGACGCCGGGCAGGAGGCTTGTCCCTGTTCCTGCCTCCTGGCGCGTTCTGCACCGCCCTGAGCAATGCGAGCGTCTCGCATGGGGAACGCGGAGTTCAGCAGTTCCAATGGCCGCTTCTGGCGGATTGTGTTGAAAAAGTCGGCGTTGCTGCGGGTTTGGAGTCCTGATTCAGTTCCTCCAGGATGGAGGGCGGCAGGATGGTGGGCGAGCGGCGGGTGGCGCAGGAGGCGCTGTTCTACGAGTTCAACCTGGAACGGCACATCCCAGCCGATCACCTGCTTCGCGCGATGGATCGCGTCATCGACCTGTCGGGCCTCAGGGCGCACCTGCGCCCGTTCTACAGCGAGATCGGGCGGCCTTCGATCGATCCCGAGCTGATGATCCGGATGCTGATCGTGGGCTACTGCTTCGGCATCCGGTCCGAGCGCAGGCTCTGCGAGGAGGTCCATCTCAACCTTGCCTACAGGTGGTTCTGCTGGCTCGGCCTGGAGGGGGACGTGCCGAACCACTCGACCTTCTCGAAAAACCGACACGGCCGCTTGCGTGACAGCGACCTCCTGCGCGAGCTGTTCGAGACGACGGTCCGGCGTTGCATCGACGAAGGACTTGTAGGGGGCGAGGGCTTTGCGGTTGACGCGAGCCTGATCCGAGCCGACGCCAATAAGCAGCGTTCAGTCGAGGGAACGGAGCCGGTCGGCTGGGATGATCTTGCCCGGACCCGCCGGTCAGTGCGCGAGTATCTCGACACGCTCGACGAGGCCGCCTGGGGCGCGGCGAGCGAGGTCGCGCCGAAGTTCGTGTCCCCGTCAGATCCGGCGGCGCAATGGACGGGCGCACTGAAGGGGCATGCCTTCTTCGCCGACGCCACCAACTACCTGATCGACCTCGACCACGCCGTCATCATCGACGTCGAGGCCAGCCGCGCCATCCGGCAGGCGGAGGTCGGCGCGGCCCGCACCATGATCGCACGGACGCAGGACCGCTTTGGCCTCTGGCCCGCGCGGCTTGCCGCCGATGGCGCCTACGGCTCGGCCGAGACCCTCAGCTGGCTGGTGCACGAGCGCGGGATCGAGCCGCACATCCCCGTCTTCGACAAGTCGGAGCGCCGCGACGGGACCTTCAGCCGGTCGGAGTTCACCTACGATCATGAGGCCGATGCCTACACCTGCCCGGCTGGCAAGGTGCTGAAGCAACGCCAGAAGGTGTACCGAACCGAGCGCCCGCTCGTTGATGAGGATGGGATGATGCGCTATCGGGCGAGCAAGCTCGACTGCGACGCCTGTTCGCTCAAACCGCGCTGCTGTCCCAACACACCCGCCCGCAAGATCCCGCGCTCGATCCATGAGGGCGCCCGCGACATGGCCCGCGATATCGCGGCCACGGAGGAGTACGTCACCTCACGGCGGCAGCGGAAGAAAGTCGAGATGCTGTTCGCTCACCTCAAGCGCATCCTGAAGCTCGACCGGCTCCGGCTGAGGGGACCGAACGGAGCCCGAGACGAGTTCCACCTGGCTGCCACCGCCCAGAACCTCCGCAAGCTCGCCAAGCTGGTCCCGGTGCCCGCGCCAGCCCCGGCGTGAGGCTCCGGGCTGCCTGCTCTCGGGACCGAGCGGCCGACACCGGATGCCATCCCAAACCGACTTCTTCAACAGTATCGGCACATTCCGGAAGTAGACCGAGTGTGTGCTTGTGGCGGGAAAGCAGGACATTCCGGCCGGTCGGAAGAATTCCTGGTTTGACCCATCTCCGACCCTCCGCCGAGTCAATTACAACGTCCGAAGGTGCCCAACAATGGTCAACCGCTCTTCGGGCACGAGATGCGAGAGTTGACAGGCATCGCGACATCCTCGCATCCTTTGTGGACGACGCTGCGACCTAAGTTCAAAGCTTATGAGCAGATGGCAATTCGATGAGTGAACACGGGAGCTGGTATTTAACCGCGCCCTGGGACCCGATACCGGTTCGGCGCGGCGACGCGCTCGGCCTCCGCGCGGGCGCGGACTACTTCGCAGACTTGCTAGCGCCCGGCCTGAGCAATGCGACCTCCGACGCGAGGTGGATTTCGCTTCTCTCGTGGTGCCTCAAGTGGTCGCACGTTGTGTGGACTATCTCTGGTGGCCGTGACCTGTCTCGACGTGACGATCAACGCGCTCGGTACGCGTGGCTTCGCCCACTTGAGCTCCTCTGGGTGGACCGAACACTGAACTCCGGGCAGATCACGGGCCAGCTTCGTGGGCGGCGAAGCGTCGAGCGCTGGCGTAAGGCAGACCGCCAGCTTCCCGACTTCTCGATGAGCCCGGACCAGTTCCGCCGCTACCGTCAAGTCGGCATGTATGGCGCGTACCGCGTCGTCCTGCGTACCATCCCGGGGCTGACGACAGATGAGGGGTCGTCTAATCGCGGCTCATTGTGCAAGGCCTTTCTTTGACGGGCTGGCGTTTGCCGGGTTCAGGGTCGTCTTCGCAGTCGGTATGGGGCCGCTGCACGATGGGTCTTCGTGAGGGTGGGACCT
>JAESFL010000965.1_pt1 | contig 13302 bp, 12 predicted proteins | sample 9269401 | NCBI WGS metagenome assembly JAESFL01 (sample SAMN14506025, study PRJNA617098) | algae metagenome | isolation source: Gloeocapsa sp. UFS-A4-WI-NPMV-4B04 and co-occurring heterotrophs from desert... | place: USA: Utah | collected 2006-10-01 | reverse complement strand
AGGTGAGGCTGCCGTGCGCACCGTCGTCGATACCGCTCGGCTCACCTCAGGAGCCACTGTCTTCGGCGCCATCCTCGCCACCGTCAGCGCCTGAACCCGCCGCAGCCCAAGGCGTGGGTAATTACTCAGCAGCAACAGATCCAGCAGCAACGCGCGATCGAGCAGCAACGCCAGCAGCAGCAGATCCAGCAGCAACGTGGGATCGAGCAGCAGCGCCAGCAACAACAGATGCAGCAACAGCGGCAGATGGAAATGCAGCGCCAGCAGCAACAAGTGCAGCAGCAACAGCGGCAGATGGAGATGCAACGGCAGCAGCAGCAACTGCAGCAGCAGCGTGCGCCTGGACGGCCGCCGCAATGCGGGGTGCCGGGCCGTCCGCCCTGCTAAAGCCGATTCCACTTAGGTGGCATCAGCTCTCGTGTCTCAGCGGTCGCGTTGTCTTCCGGTGAGCCGGATCCACCTCACTGAGATCAATGCCCAGAGATGGTCCGAAGGGTTTCTTCACCCTTCGGACCACGATCGCGCGGCCGGGATGTTAAGCCTGACGCGGAAGGGGGCGGTGCCCTATCGACGCTCGCCTTGGCGCACCGGTTCCGCGCGAGGGCTCAAGGTGGCGGTGGCGGCGCTGTTCGGGGCGAGATCCACGAAGCCGCCTCGCAGCGGTGGGCGCCGCAACTGCAGGATGCGCAGGCCCACGAAGCCCGTGAGCGCCAGCGACACGATCGCGGCGTAGATGAAGAGCCCTTGCGGGCCGACCCAATCCATCATCGCGGCGCCCGGGATCGGCCCCAGGGTCACGCCCGTGGCCCAGCACACCAGAAGGCTGCTGATCGTCGGCACGATCCGGTCCGGCGGAACGAGATCGCACGCATGGGCGATGCAGACCGAATAGATGCAGAGCGCCGTGCCGCCCCAAAGCGCGAAGGCGACGAGCACGAGGGCAGGCGATCCTTGTCCGCTCGCCCACAGGATCAGCCCCGAGAGCGCGGCGCTGCCGGCCGCGAGCCCACCGATGACGTAACGCCGATCCATATGGTCGGAGAGCCAGCCCAGCGGCCATTGCATGGTGAGGCTCCCGGCCTGGAGGGCGACGAGCAGGGCTGCGGCCTGCTCCTTCGTGAGCCCGATCGTGACCCCGAACACGGACGCGACCGCGATCACGGGCCCGTTCACGAGGCCCACCGCGAAGGCCCCGACGGCGGCCGAGGGCGCGGCCTGGAACAGGGCCCTGACATCGACCCGCACGGTTCCCGGCGGCGCCGGCTCCCGCGTCGAGGTCGCGGATAGGGGCAGGAGCGAGAGGCACATGGTGGCGGCGATCGCCATGAAGAGCCCGTCGCCGCCAATGCTCCCAAGGCCGATGCCGAGGGGGGAGATCATCAGGGCGATCTTCGTGCAGACCATGTAGATCGACAGCACCCGCCCCCTGTGGGACGCGGGGGCCTGTGCGCTGACCCAGCCGTCGATCACGGTGAAAAGGCCGGCGAGCGTGAGGCCCGACAAGGCACGCAGGATGCTCCAAGCCACGAGGGATTCGGCCTGAGAGAACGCCAGTGCGACCACGGCTGACACCGCGGCGAGGCTCGCGAAGGCGCGGATATGGCCCACATGGCGGATCAGCATCGGGGCCGCAAAGCAGCCGGCCGCAAATCCAAGGCCGTAGGCTGTCGCCACCACACCGATGGCCGTGATCGACAGCCCCTCGGCCTGAATGCGGAGGGGAAGGAGAGCCTGCAGGAGCCCGTTCGCGGCCTGCAGGAGCGTCGCGCCGGCCGTGATGGCCGCGATGGACGAGAGGGAATGGGCCAAGGGATCAGGACCGCGGAGCGACGCCGCGGGGCAGGTTCAGGCCCGAGCGGACAGCCGGCCGGGAACCCCCCTCGACCGTCGCCGGTTCCCCCATCGGCGGATCGATTGTCCCCAGGCAGAACTCCATTCTCCGCTCTCCATCTCAAAGAGGTCGCATTTCGCCACCATGGCATAGGCTGACCGGAAGTGAACGGTGCGGTTGAGCATGATCTGCTTCGGGATCTGCATGACGGGCCGACCGGAAGTAAACGATGCGGTTGAGTATGATCTGCTTCAGGATCTGGATGACGATCGGCGCGGTGGCCGGAGCGATGGCCGTGGAGCCGCAGCCGGCTTTTTCAGCGTCATCGTCGGCGCCGCTTCAGGCCGCGCAGAAGAAGCCCTGGGCCGACGAGGTCTCCGAGGCGATCAGACCTGCCCGCCGCGGGGCGCGCCCGCAGTCGCCGGCGCCTGCGCCTCTTCTCTCGACCCCGAATGCCGCCAGCCCGAGCCGGACCGGAGGTGTGAACCCGCCAAGCCGGAGCGAGAGCGCGGGCAGTCGGAGCAGCGCAGGCTCCGAGGGAGCCGCGCCCGTCGGCGGCGACAATTCCGGCGGCAACGGCTCGGGCGGCGGTAACAGCTCAGGCGGAGGCAATAGCTCGGGGGACAACGGCGCGGGTGGCCAAGGCGGAGGCGGCAATTCCGGCGGCTCGAACGGACAGGGCGGGAGCGACAACGGCCGCGGAAATGACGGTGGCGGTCAGGGCCGCGGGAACGACGGCGGTCCAGGAAACGGTCAAGGAAACGGCCAGGGCAACGGCCAAGGCGGCGGCTCCGATAACGGCCAAGGTGGTCGGAACTAAACCATGAGCTCAGTGCAGAGAGAGCCCCGGCGACTCAGCGCCGGCCTCGAAGCACGGGAAGATGTGGAAGCCGTTGTAGCGGACGCCCGCATCGGCCGCTTTCAGATCGAAGCCGAACGGCCGTCCGCCGCCTTCGTCGAGGCGGCCGCTGAACTCCCAATCGGCCGCCGTCAGGAACGTCGGCACGATATAATCCTCCGGGACCGCACAATAGAGTGCATGCTGTCCCTTGCTGCGAAACAGGTTGTAGGCACGCATGGTAGCGCCTCCTCTCGGCTCTCGCAGGGATCCGAATCATGGCCCGGGATCGCGGCGGGACTGTGTTGATGCGCCGCCTCATCGTTTTCACGGCAGGTTTCACGCCCGGCGACGTTGCAGCGGGCCGCCCGGGAGGAGTGCTTGTGCGCCCATGGGATGCGCCCGGAACCGTGAGGGGCTGGCGTGGTGATGGGATCCGGGGCACCATCAGGGGTGGCAACAGCCAACCAGAAGAACCAAAAAGGGAGCCTCACGTGATCCGTTCAACCACCAGCCCATGGCTTCGCCTCGCCAGCGCAAGCCTCTTTGTGCTCACCCCTCTCGCCGTCGGAGCGCAGACCACCGCGCCCGAGGCCCCGACGGGCCGCGCCACGAAGCAAGCGGGGACCGCCTCGCGCGACATGGTGGCGGCGGCCAATCCTCTGGCCGCCAATGCTGGCCGTGAGACCCTGGCCGCTGGGGGCAGCGCCGTGGACGCGGCCGTTGCGGTCCAGCTCGTGCTGAATCTCGTGGAGCCGCAAAGCTCCGGCATCGGCGGCGGCGCCTTCCTGATGCATTGGGACGGCACCAAGATCGTGACGCTCGACGGGCGCGAAACCGCGCCGTCTGCCGCGAAGCCCGAGCGCTTCGTCGGTGCCGACGGCAAGCCCAGGCCATTCTACGACGCCGTGGTGGGCGGCCGCTCCGTGGGCGTTCCCGGAACCGTTCGCCTGCTCCACGACGCCCACCAGCGTTGGGGCAAGCTGCCCTGGGCCCAGGTGCTCGCACCCGCGATCCGCCTCGCCGAAGAAGGCTTCACGATCTCACCGCGGCTCAACGGCCTGCTCACGCAGGAGAAGTATCTTTCGGGCGATCCCATCGCCTGGGCCTATTTCTATAGCGAGGACGGCAAGCCGAAAGCGGTCGGCACCGTGCTCAAGAACCCGGCCTTCGCGCGAACCCTCCGCGAGATCGGCGAAAAGGGCGCCGATGCCTTCTACACCGGCGATATCGCGGCCGACATCGTCGCGACCGCCAACCGCCACCCGACCAATCCCGGCGACATCACCCTCGATGATCTCAAGGCCTACAAGGTCGCGGAGCGGGAACCCGTTTGCGGTCCTTACCGCACCTATCGGGTCTGCGGCATGGGCCCGCCGAGCTCCGGCGGCGTCGCGGTGCTGCAGATTCTCGCGACCCTCGAGGGCAAGGACATGGCCTCGATGAAGCCCGGGCCCGAGGCCGTGCACTGGATTTCGGAGGCCGGCCGCCTCGCCTTCGCGGACCGGGCCCTCTACCTCGCAGATCCGGGCTTCTTGAGCGTGCCCGTGCGCGGGCTCATCGATTCCGGCTATCTGAATAGCCGCGCGGGGCTCGTCAGCCCGGACAAGTCCATGGGTCGCGCAAACGCGGGCGATCCGCCGTTCCAAAAGACGGAGTTCCGGTTCGCGCCGTCGGACGGCATCGAGTTCGGCACCAGCCACATTTCCATCGTGGACCGCAACGGTCAGGCCGTGTCGATGACGACGACGATCGAGGACGGTTTCGGCGCCCGCATCATGACGAGGAGCGGCTTCCTCCTCAACAACGAGCTCACCGACTTCAACTTCGCCCCCGTGGAGGAGGGCAAGCCCGTCGCGAACCGTGTCGAACCCGGCAAGCGCCCGCGCAGCTCCATGGCGCCGACCATCGTGCTCGACGGCAACAACAAGCTCCACGCGGTGGTCGGCTCCCCCGGCGGCAGCGCGATCATCAACTACGTGACCAAGACCCTCGTCGGCATCATCGACTGGAAGCTCGATCCGCAGGTCGCCGTCGATCTGCCCAATATCGGCAGCCGCAACGGCCCCACGGAACTCGAGGCCGGCACGGAGGCCGAGACCTGGAAGGCCGCTCTCGAGGCCAAGGGCCACGAGGTGCGGGTGCTCGACCTGAACTCCGGCATACAGGCCATCGTGGTCGGCCCAAACGGCCTCACCGGCGGTGCCGACAGCCGCCGCGAGGGCGTGGCGATCGGCAACTAAAGCGTTTTCGAGTGAGGTGAGTCCGGCTCACGTGAAGAAAACGCGTCGAACCAAAGACAGGAGCTGATTCCACGCAAGTGGAAACAGCTCTAGAGTTTCATCCACGTCAGTGGATCCGGCTCACGTGAAAACGCCACACGCGAGTTGATCCCACGCAAGCCGCAACGGCTCTAAGACATCACCGGCGGCGCCTCCCGGGGCGCCGCTGCTCGCAACCTCATGAGATCGGCTGGCCGAGGAGTCGCGGGGCTGCCGAGGTCGAAGCAGGCTCTGGCCAGTACGACGGCTGCGCCGACCGCCGCCGTCCACCAACCCTGCCAGGCCCCGTGGCTGACGAGCGAGATCGCCGCGGCCACGCCGAACAGCGGAAGCGCCGTGAGGAGCTGGGCGTCCGGCAGCCGCGACAAAGCCCGAAGCACGAGGGCGATCACGAGCCCCGCCAGAACGGCGCCGATCCCGCCGAGTTCCGTCCAGATCTGCAGGGCGGCGTTGTGGGGATGGCTCTGCGCCAGGCCCGGTCGCAGCTTCCGGGGGACCCGCGAGGCCACCGGCAGGGTCGGCATTCGTGCGCTCGTGGCGAAGCCGGTGCCGAGCCAAGGCTCCTGGCTCACCACGGCCCCATAGCTCGTCCAGATGTCGACACGTTCCCGGCTATGGGCGCCTGAAAGCGCCCGGTGCACTTCGGGCGGGACCAGGGCCTGGGCGGAAGATCCGAGCACCGGCGCGACGGCTAACAGGGCAAGAAGCGCGATCCCCCCCGCCCACAAGGCAAGCCGAGGCGCCACGAGCGCCGCCGCCGTGGCCAGAACCGCAACCGCGAGCCCGAGGGCCGCGGCCCCGCTCTCCGTGAGCAGCGACACGGCGGCGACGCAGCCCACGAGCACCAGAGCCCCCATCCGCGGCAGCAGCCCCTGCCCGCGCAGGAGGCCGACCCAAACCGGGATCGCGAGGGTCAGGATCGTCACGGTCGAGCGATTGAAGATGTGGCCGTCGGCCCGCAGGCCCAGCGTTCGGCGATAGGTGATGCCGGTCGCGAGTTCGAACAGCACCATGGCGCAGGCCAGGACCAGGAACGCCGCAATGGTCCAGAGCCCCGCGCGCGAGAGTCGTGACGGGAGAATGAAGGCGAGGACGAGGGCGGTACAGACCGGCAGCCAGAACTCGCCGAGATAGTGAAGGGAAACCGGCCGTGCTCCGCTCCACATCACCGAAAGGCCGGACCAGCCCAGGAATGCGAGGGTTGCAAGGCCAAGGGGGGTCGCGAGAGCCGCCCGCACGCGCGCCACGAGGTCGCGCCAGCCCCCTTCTGCGATGAGCCCGCCGAGGGCGCACAAGGTCGAGAGGACCAGAAACGCGATGCTCGAGCGGTTTGCGACCACCATCGCGACCGGAAGGAAGGCGAGAAACAGGACCGCGGCGCTATGGAGCCACCGGGCCGCGGGGGCGTCGAGAGGCCTGATGAGGGGGAACGGGATCATGGGCTGCAGCTGCCGTTCGAAATGCCCGGATGGCTCGGCGGCACTGTCACCGATCTCCAGTCGTCATGGATCGCTTCTGCCGCCTTCCTACCGGGCAGCGCGGCAAGCGGCTGTCGCGCCAGGGCCGCAGCCCTCCGAAATTGCAAGAGCGGAGCCACCGTGCGGATGCTCCCGTCCCCTCCCCTCATCCCAGGGCCTCGCGATAAAGCGCTTTGACGGCCTCCATCACGGCCCGCTCCGTGAAGCCGTCGAGAACGCGGGCCCGTGCGGCGGCGCCCATCCGGGCGACCCGTGCCGGGTCGGCGGCGAGTTCTGCCAGGCCCCGCGCCAGCGCCTCCGCGTGGTCCGGTGGCACGACCAGACCCTCGATCCCGTCGCGGACGAGCCGGCGGCAGCCCGGCACATCGGTTGTCACGATCGCGCGGCCCGCAGCGGCGCTCTCCAGGAGCGTGCGGGGCAACCCCTCCCCGCCCCGCGAGGGCAGGCAGGCCACATGGTGATCGCGCCACACGGCCGCGACATCCCGGGTGGAGCCATACCACCGGATGCCGGGCTCGGCCCCCCAGGCCCGCAACGTCGCCTCGGGGATCGCCCGGCGGTTCGAGGGATCTGGCGCGCCATAGAGGGAGAGCTCGACGGCGGCGCCTGCCGCCCTCGCCTGGCGGACGGCCTCGACGGCAAGATCGACCCCCTTCGACCACAGCATCCGCGCGACGAGCGCGACCCGCAGGGGAGGCTGCGGCGGCAAGGGTGCGGGCTCGAACGCGTCGGCGTCGATGCCGGCGCCGCCCACGAGGGCGGCCCGGGCGCGATCCTCGGGGTCGAGGCCGAGGAGAAGCGCATCGTCGGGATTCTCGAAGAGGTAGCGGGTCTGCCGGGTGTCGAGTGCCCGGATCGTGAGCCTGAGCCCAATCCGCGCCAGGCGACCGACGGCATCCGTCCGTGCACCCATGAGGCCAAGACCCGTCGGGGCGTAAACCCGGCGCGGGATCCCCGCCATCATGGCCGCGGTTCCCCCGATCAGGATGCCGCGCAGCGCGATCGCGTGAACGACATCGGCCCGCTCGTCCTTCAGAATCGCGGCGAGCTGGCCTGCCGCGAGACCGGCCGTGACCGGATTGAGGCTGCCCCGCTCGGCCTCCAGGGGGATCACCCGCGCGCCCGTCGCTTCGATGGCGGCTCGGTGATCCCGCACGCGCGTGACGACCGCTACGTCGAGCCCGAGTTCCCGCGCCGCGCGCGCCATGGGGAGGAAATGGGACACGAAGAACCAATCCTCGGTGATGACGAAGACGAGCTTGCGGCCGGCGGTCGGGGGGTCTGCGGTCACGGGATCTCCGTCTCGTCGCGGCCCGTTCTCAAGCCCGATCGTTACGGGCTGCGCCCGCTCCGCACGTGCTTGTTTCGCCGCGTGATCGTCATTCGGCAAGTCTGCAACCCTTCGGGATCATGCTCTACAGCATCGGACGAGAAGGCGAACTCGGTGAGTTCCGCACGTCAGCACGACGGAGGCCGTCTCCGAGACGGCCGAGGGGTGGGTCCACATAAAGCTCCGGCGCTCTAGCCGCGCAGGCGCCTGCGATACAGCGGATGGGCATCGGATCCCGCAAAGCGGCGCAGGGTCAGACCGACCAGCAGGAGGCCGAGCGCCAGCGCTCCGAGTTGCGCGGCGCCATGGGGTTGCCACAGGGTGAAGGCCGCAAGGGTCGCAAGGGCGAGGTTCAAGGCGAAGACCCGAAGGCTCACCCCCATGGCGGTCAGACCGTGGGTGGTGGCCTGCTGGTAGAAATGGCTGCGATGGGCCTCCCAGACCCGCTCACCCCGGCCCAAGCGGCGCAGGAGCGTCAAAGTCGCATCCATGAGGTAATAGAGCGGCAGGAGGAGCGCCGCCGCGAGCGCTCCCGTACCGGCAACCTGCAGGAGGAGCCAGCCCACGAGGAGGCCCACCGGCAACGAGCCCACATCGCCAAGGAAGAGCCGCGCCACGGGCTTGTTGAAGGGCGCGAAACCGAGAAACGCCCCGCAGAGGGCGAGGGCCACGAGGCCGATCCCAACGGGAAGGTAGCCGACGAGGCTCATGACGCCCACGAAGGCGGTGATCGGGACCATCTCGGCGACGGTCAGCCAGTCGAGGCCGTCCATGAAGTTGACGAGGTTCACGAACCACACGCCGGCCAGAACCAGCAGGGCCCCTTCCGCCCAGCGTGGGACAAAGCCGGAGAGGATCGCGACATCGGCGGCGATCACGACGGCTCCCACGGCCGCGAATTGCAGCACCAGGCGAAGCCTGGCCGAGAGGGGACGGATGTCGTCGATCGCGCCCACGGCCGCGAGCCCGAGGGTCGCGAGGACGAGAACGCCGATCCCGCCGGCGGCCATGGGGACACCCGCGAGGGCCGCGCCGCCGCAGACGAGGAGCGCCGCCCCCACCACGGCGATCCCGCCCCCTTGCGGAGTCGGCACGGTGTGGCTCGATCGCGCATTCGGCCGCGCGAGGGCGTAGCGCACCAGGAGAGGTTTCAGGACGAGAATGCCCGCCGCGCAGAGGAGCGCCGCCAGGGGGACGGCGAGGGCAAGGGCGAGCGGGACCGCGCTTTCGATCATGGGTGCGGCTCGGTCCTCCGGTTGGGTCTCTTATGCGGTCCGGACCGAGGGCGAGGGCAGGTTCGTCACGGTGGCGGGCGGCAGGGTCCGGGCCCGCCGCCGAAATTCCGGCACGGCACTCTCGAACACCCGCTCGACCGCCTCGCGGTCCGCGCCTTCGAGCCCCCGGTCGAGGGCCTTGAGCCAGGTCTCCACCCGCGGCCGGTCGGCGAAGATGGGCTTCGCCGCCATCACGCCGTCGATGCCGATTTCGGCCATGGGCTCGTCCCGGGCGAAAAGGATCTCGTGCAAGCGCTCGCCGGGCCGGACGCCCGTGACCTCGATTTCGATATCTTCTCCAGGCTCGAAGCCTGCGATCCGGATCATGCGCTCGGCGAGTTCGTAGATGCGCACCGGCTGGCCCATCTTGAGCACGTAGACAGAGGCCCGCTCATCCGTGTTGGCGCGGTCGGGAAGGCCGCGGCCCTCGCGGTCGGCATGGGAGGCCGCGGTGAGGACGAGGTCGCAGGCCTCGCGGATCGTCATGAAGTAGCGGACCATGTCGGGGTGCGTGACCGTGAGGGGCCCGCCGCGGGCGATCTGCGCCTTGAACTTCGGGACCACGGAACCCGCGGAGCCCAGCACATTGCCGAAGCGCACGGAGATGAGCCGCGTCGCCCCGCCTCGCCCCATGAACTCCGCGTCGAGGGCCTGGGCGTAGATCTCGGCGAAGCGCTTGGTGACGCCGAGCATCGAGACCGGATCGATGGCCTTGTCGGTGGAGATGTTCACGAGCGCCTGGGCGCCTGCCTCCACGGCGGCATCGGCGACGTTGATGGAGCCCCAGACGTTGGTCTTCACGCCCTCGGCCCAATCCTTTTCGAGATAGGGCACATGCTTGAGCGCTGCGGCGTGGAACACCACGTCGGGGCGGAAATCGAGCATCACCTGCCGGATCCGTTCGCGGTCTCGCACGTCGCCGATGAGGCCCTCGGTTCTCGTATCCGCAGCCAGGATCGCCAGGTTCTCGAGGATCGCGTGCAGCGACGGCTCGGAATTGTCGAGGATGAGGAGGTCGCTCGCCCCGAAGGCCGCGACGCGAGTGCAGATCTCGGCCCCGATCGACCCCCCTCCCCCGGTGACCAGGACCCGCTTTCCGCGCATGAACCGCTCGAGCCGCTGCCGATCGATCTGCACGGTCGGGCGCAGGAGAAGGTCCTCGATTTCGAGAGGGGCGAGTTCCGCCTCCCTCATGCCGTCGCCAAGGGACTTGAGACGGGAGAGCGGAATGCCGAGCCGCCTGGCCCGGGCGATGAGAGCCTCCGGTTGTGCTTCAGGCGCGAGCGCGCTCGGGGTCGCGACGAGGCGCCGGATCGTGATGCCCCGCTCGGCGAAATCCTGCACGACCTGATCGAGATCCGCATAGCCGCCGAGGACCGGCACGCCCCGCATGGTCTGGCCGACATCGTCGGCCCGGTGGGAGAGGATGCCCTTGGGCTGCATCTTCTTGACCGCGCCGGCCTCGATCGCCCTCAGCACCATGTCGATGTCGCTGCCGCGGCCGAGAAGCAGGGTCGGCGTCGAGGCATCGCGATGGAGGGTCTTCCGCGAGCGCGAATACTTGAAGTAGCGGAACGCGAGCCGCGGCCCCCCGAGCAGAGCCATCTGGACGAGCCAGTAGAGCGCAATCGCGATCTTGCCAAAATAGTAGAACCCGAAGAGCTGGGGCGAGACAAGAATGTAGTCGGCGACCAGCAGGGTCAGGGCCAGGACCGATGAGGCCCGGAAGATGTTGAAGAGGTCGGGCAGCGAGGCGAAGCGCCACTTCGAGCGGTAGAGATGGCAGAACCAGTAGACGAACCCGGCATAGACCACGAAGAAGGGAAGAAACCGGGGCAGATAGACGATCCGCTCATCCCAGGGCTGCCCTTCGAAGCGCACCACGAAGGTGGCCAGGACCGCGAGAGCGGTGACCACGAGGTCATGGGCGACGATGAGCCACTTCTTGATATCGAATCGGATCATGAGCCTTGCCGCGGAGCTGCGGCGCCAATGCGGGTGAGACCCGGGTATGGTTTACCACGGGAGGGCCTGTCAATCGGCGGGCCCGTGACGCAACGTCAAGCATCGAGGCAGGTGCCGGGCCGATTTCGGACAAGCCGCCGGTGCTGTCCACTCAAGCCTTGACGAACCGCTCGGCCGCGATGCCGGCCCGCGCGCAGGCGTTGCGGGTGTCGACCGTGACGGGCGCGTGATCGACGACGAGCCCGTAATCGACGCCGTCGTGATCCGTCGCGATCAGAACGGCGTCGTAGGCCGCGATCGTCGCGGCATCGAGGGGAACGGAGATCCACCCCGCAAGACCCGCATGCTCGCGGGTGGGCGGAATGACGGCGATGAAGGGATCGTGGTAGTCGGCCCGAGCGCCGCGGGCCTCGATCAGCTCGATGAGCTTCAGCGACGGGCTTTCGCGCAGATCGTCGACATTCTTCTTGTAGGCGACCCCGAGGACTAGGATCCGGGCGCCAGCAAAGGGCTTGCCCGCCCGCCGGTCGAGGGCTTCGACCAGCCTGTCGAGCACGTAATAGGGCATGCGCGTGTTGATCTCGCCCGCGAGCTCGATGAACCGGGCCGTGACGTCGAACTCCCGCGCCTTCCAGCTGAGATAGAAGGGATCGATCGGGATGCAGTGCCCGCCGAGGCCCGGGCCGGGGTAGAAAGGCATGAAGCCGAAGGGCTTCGTCTTGGCGGCGTCGATGACCTCCCAGATGTCGATCCCCATCGCGTCGTAGACGACCTTGAGCTCGTTCACGAGGGCGATGTTCACGGCCCGGAAGATGTTCTCGGTGAGCTTGACGGCCTCGGCCGTCGCCGTGGAGGAGACCGGCACCGTGCGCACCACGAGAGTGCCGTAGAGCGCCTCCGCGAGCCGCAGGGCCTCGGGGCTGTCGGCTCCGACCACCTTGGGGATCCGCGCGGTGCCGAATTCCTCGTTGCCGGGATCCTCGCGCTCCGGCGAATAGGCGAGGAAGAAGTCGGTGCCGCATCGAAGGCCGGTACCCTCCAGGATCGGCTTGACGACCTCCGTGATCGTGCCGGGATAGGTGGTGGATTCGAGCACGACGAGCTGCCCGGGGCGGAGCCGCGCGGCGATCGCCCTCACCGTGGCCTCGATGAAGGACAGGTCCGGCTCGTGATGGCGCGTGAGCGGCGTCGGGACGCAGACGATCACCACATCCGGTCCGTCGAGCCGCGTAAAATCGGCCGTCGCCTCGAAGCGCCCTTCGGCCACGGCCTGGGCGACCACCTCGGCCGGGATATGCTTGATGAAGGTCTCGCCCCGGTTCAGGCCTTCGACCCGCGGAGCATTGATGTCGAAGCCGAGGACCCGGTAGCCGGCGCCGGCTGCCGCGAGCGACAGGGGCAGGCCCACATAGCCGAGGCCGATGACGCCGATGCGGGCATCCCGGCCCTGGATCCTCCCGAGCAGCACCTCGGCCCGGCTGTCGGGCTGCCGATCGGGCGCGGGGCTCGGTCTGGTGCTCACGCGGCCTCGGGGGCTGGAGAAGGAGGAAGCTCGGCGATGCGTGGCTGGGGGACGAGGATTCGAACCTCGACTAACGGAGTCAGAGACCGATGCTTAACCAAGAAAATCAGCCACTTAGATGTAAAACATGGGATTTGGTGGGGTTTCAGGGACAATGGGTTAGGGGCAGAATGTAAAACTCCCCCGCCCTCCTCGCCAATCAGAAAGTTGCTGATTCTTCGTCAGACAGCCAACAGCTCGGCAGGGCCTCTCAGAGGGATGCGCTCCCGGAGGTGGACAAATAGACGCTATCGTGAGGAATTGCACGGGTCTGCCGCAGCATCTCAGGATCATCGACGAAGCCGTACGACTGAACAACTCGAGCCGAGCCTGGCCGCTTGATGAAGGGACCCCTCTTTCCGAGGTGCTTTTCAGCCTGCCTGTTCGTTCAGAATACGCCCTGAAGCGGGGCTACTTCTTCGACTGAGGAATTGAAGCAACCGTACCCTTTTGCGGGGCTGCAGCAGCCGAAGTTTTCGGCTTGTCCTGCTTCGGCTTCTTGGTCTCGCGTCCGCCCTTAGCCATGGATGCTCCTTCTGAGCTGATCCTGAAGTGTAACATTCCAGGAAAGGAAGGGAACACGCTGACTGTGAACCTCTCCCGCAGGCGCACGGACCGTGGCCTGACCGGGATTTTGGACCGGGTCCAGTGAGACTACTGCATGGCAGCTGGTGTGGGTAGCTGGCGTGCGATGGTCTGCAGGGTGACAGGCGCAGGCGGCCGGTAGCCCAAGGAGGAGTGGG
>JAESFL010000964.1_pt1 | contig 13326 bp, 12 predicted proteins | sample 9269401 | NCBI WGS metagenome assembly JAESFL01 (sample SAMN14506025, study PRJNA617098) | algae metagenome | isolation source: Gloeocapsa sp. UFS-A4-WI-NPMV-4B04 and co-occurring heterotrophs from desert... | place: USA: Utah | collected 2006-10-01 | reverse complement strand
CGGTAATATGTTACCTTCTGCTATTCTCCACCACCCATCGCCGGTAATTGTCCGGCGCCTCGGAGATCGGCCAGACGGCGGCGGCGGGAACATGGTAGCTATGCAGCTCACCGATGCGACGGATGAGCAGGTCGGCCCCGCCGGCCGTCACCTTGAAGATGGCGGCGACCTCTTCGGCTTCCTCGACCTTGCCCTGCCACCGGTAGATGGAATGGCAGGGGCCGAGGATGTTGACGCAGGCGGCGAGCCGCTCTTCCACCATGGTGCGGCCGATCCGGCGCGCTTCCTCGTCGCTTGCGAAGGCCGCGTAGACGCTGACGATGCCGGTCATAGATTGTTCCTTTCGGCTTTGCGCTCGCCAAGCCCGTGGGCCGTCGCGACCATCGAGGCGAGGAGCAAAGCCGCCATCGCCTGATGCGCCACGGCGATCCAAAGCTCGACGCCGGTCAGCAGCGTGGCGATGCCGAGGCCGATCTGCAGCCCGACGGCGCCCACGAGGAGGGCAGCCCCCGTTTCCAAGCCGCGCCCCCAGGCGCGGGCCGCGAGCAGCAAGGCGGCGGCGGCCACGATCCAGGCCAGCCACCGGTGGACGAACTGCACCACCACCGGATTGTCGACGAGGTTGGTGATGAAGGGTTGAAGCATCGGCGTTCCCGAAGGGAACCATTCCCCGCCCATTTTCGGCCAGCTGTTGAAGGCATAGCCCGCATCGAGCCCGGCGACATAGGCCCCGAACAGGAGCTGGAGGCCGAGCAGCGAAAGCGCCCAGGCGGCGACAACCGGCAGCTTCGCCGGCCGTGCCGAAGGGTCATCAGCCAATCGCCGCAGATCCAGTGCCGTCCAGATGAGCAAACCGAAAATCAGCAGCGCGAGGAGGAGATGCACGGCGAGCCGGATGTGGCTCACTTCCGGACGATCGACGAGGCCCGAGGCCACCATCCACCAGCCGATGAAGCCCTGCAGGCCGCCCAGCCCGAGGAGCAGGATCAGTCTCGGCCCGTAGCCGCGGGGAATGGCCCGCTTCCAGGCGAACCAGGCCAGCGGAAGCGCAAAGGCGAGCCCGATGAAGCGGCCGAGAAGCCGGTGAACATATTCCCAGAAGAAGATGTTCTTGAACTCGCGGAGCGACATGCCCCGGTTGATCTTCTGATATTCGGGGCTGGCCTTATAGGCATCGAACTCCGCGTCCCATGCCTCGGGCGTGGTCGGCGGGATCGCCCCGGAAATCGGCTCCCACCGCACCATCGACAGGCCGGATTCGGTCAGACGGGTGATGCCGCCGACCACCACCATGGCGAACACCAGGGCAGCCACCGCCAAAAGCCAGTGCGAGATCGGACCCGGCCGCGGCGAGGCCGGCGCGTGCGGAGGGGCGGAAAGATGAGCCTTGGACGCCATGTGCGCGATATGGCCGTGCCTGCCGAACTTGCCAATCGCAAAGGAGTGGTTCGTCGGCCCGGCCGGGCTCATCGGCGGCATGGCGGCGCCCGCTCAGCCTGCTGCCGCCGCAGTCGCCACCGTTTCGGGCCAAATTCGCAACCATTGGTCAAATGTGATGTTGTATCTTCCCTTATGTTCACTTATTAAGGGCCGAGGAGAAACTTTCGTGTTTGCAGGTGCCGCCAGGGCTGGGATACTTGACCGGATCGGCATCGGGCTGTCCGGCCTTTGCCTCGTCCATTGTCTTGCCAGCGCCATCCTGGTGGCGATGCTCGCCTCGGCAGGCGGGATGCTGCTCAATCCGGTCATCCACGAAGTCGGCCTGATGTTCGCGATCGGCCTGGGACTGATCGCGTTGGGGCGTGGGATCGTCGAGCATGGCTTCATGATGCCGGCCGCCGTCGGCGGACTGGGGCTGGGCGTGATGGCGGGCGCGCTGACGCTGCCGCATGACGGGGCGGAGGTCGCCTACACCATCCTCGGCGTTGCCATCCTTGCGCTTGGCCACGACCTCAACCGCCGCGCGGTCATCTGAAGCTTGCCGCAGGGGGCTTGAATCCCTACTTTGCGCCTATGGCGCATCCTCATCATCACCATAGCCACGAGGGCGAGTCGCTCTCGGTGGCGGCCCAGCAGACGATGGAGCGTTCCGGCGAGCAGTGGACGGCCATGCGGGCGGCGATCTTCGAAGCGCTGGCCAGCTTCGACAAGCCGGCTTCCGCCTACGACATTGCCGACAAGGTGTCGAAGTCGCAGGGGCGCCGGGTGGCGGCCAACAGCGTCTACCGCATCCTGGACCTGTTCGTCGGCGCGAACCTCGCCCGCCGCGTCGAGAGCGCCAATGCCTATATCGCCAACGATCACCCGGATTGCCTGCACGACTGCATCTTCCTCATCTGCGACAGCTGCGGGCAGACCACCCATCTCGACGACGACCGGCTGTCGGGCGGCGTGCGCGCGGCGGCCAAGCAGGCGGGGTTCGCGCCCGACCGGCCGGTGATCGAGGTGCGCGGCCGCTGTTCGGATTGCGAGGGCGAATAGGGCCTTTCGACCGGCTTATCTGCACCGGACCTGCATGGTAACAACATTCGACAGCGGGAGCGGCGGTGGCTAAAGCGTCGTGGAAGGATCATAAGCCGCAAGAATGACCGAACGACCCACCACTCCGCTTCTCGACAGCGTTGAATTTCCTAAGGATCTTCGCCGGCTGAAACCCGAGCAACTGCGCCAGTTCACCGAGGAGCTGCGCGCTGAGACGATTTCGGCCGTGTCCGTGACGGGCGGCCACCTCGGGGCCGGGCTCGGCGTCGTCGAGCTGACGGTGGCGCTTCATTACGTGTTCAATACGCCCGACGATCGGCTGATCTGGGACGTCGGGCATCAATGCTACCCGCACAAGATCATCACCGGCCGGCGCGATCGGATCCGCACGCTGCGCATGGGCGGGGGCCTTTCCGGCTTCACCAAGCGAAGCGAGAGCGAATATGACCCGTTTGGCGCGGCTCACAGCTCGACCTCCATTTCGGCCGCGCTTGGCTTTGCCGTCGCGAACAAGCTGGCGGGCCAGCCCGGCAAGGCGATCGCGGTGATCGGCGACGGCGCGATGAGCGCCGGCATGGCCTATGAGGCGATGAACAATGCCGAGGCCGCAGGCAATCGGCTGGTCGTCGTGCTCAACGATAACGACATGTCGATCGCGCCGCCGGTGGGTGGGCTTTCCAACTATCTCGCGCGCCTCGTCAGCTCGAACAAATATCTTTCCGTCCGCCATCTCGCCCAGCGCGTGGCGCGCAAGCTCCCACGGCCGCTCCACAATACGGCCCGCAAGATGGAGGAATATGCCCGCGGCATGGCGACCGGCGGCACCTTGTTCGAGGAACTCGGCTTTTACTATGTCGGGCCGGTCGACGGACACGATATCGACGCGCTGATCCCGATCCTGGAAAATGTCCGCGACGCCGCGGAGGGGCCGATGCTCGTCCACGTCGTCACCAAGAAGGGCAAGGGCTATGCGCCCGCCGAAGCGGCGGCCGACAAATATCACGGCGTCCAGAAGTTCGACGTCATATCCGGCGAACAGGCGAAGGCCGAGCCCGGGCCGCCAAGCTATACCGGCGTCTTCGCCAAGGCGCTGCTTGCCGAAGCCGAGCGCGACGAGAAGGTCGTGGCGATCACGGCGGCGATGCCGTCCGGCACCGGCCTCGACAAGGTGCAGCAGCGTTTCCCGGAGCGCACGTTCGATGTCGGCATTGCCGAGCAGCATGCCGTGACCTTCGCCGCCGGCCTTGCCGCCCAGGGCTATCGCCCCTTCTGCGCCATCTATTCGACCTTCCTGCAGCGCGCATACGATCAGGTCGTCCATGACGTGGCGATCCAGAACCTGCCCGTGCGGTTCGCGATGGACCGGGCGGGGCTGGTCGGCGCGGACGGATCGACCCATGCCGGCAGCTTCGACCTTGCCTATCTGTGCACCTTGCCCAATTTCGTGGTGATGGCAGCGGCCGACGAAGCCGAGCTCGTCCACATGGTTCACACGATGGCCCTGCACGACACCGGCCCGATCGCAGTTCGCTACCCGCGCGGCAACGGCACCGGAATTCCGCTACCCGCAGTTCCGGAGCGGCTCGAGATCGGCAAGGGCCGGATGGTGCGCGAAGGCAAGAAAGTGGCCATTCTTTCGCTCGGCACGCGCCTCGAAGAGGCGCTGAAGGCGGCCGAGCAGCTCGAAGGGCGGGGCCTTTCGACCAGCGTCGCCGACCTTCGCTTCGCCAAGCCGCTCGACGAGGCCTTGATCCGCCGCCTCCTCACCACGCACGAAGTCTGCATCACCGTCGAGGAAGCCGCGGTCGGCGGCCTTGGCGCCCATGTCCTCACCATGGCCAGCGACCAGGGCCTGATCGACGCCGGCCTGAAGCTGCGCACGATGCGGCTGCCCGATGTCTTCCAGGATCAGGACAAGCCCGAAAAGCAATATGCCGAAGCGGGCCTCGATGCGCAGGCGATGGTCGACACCGTCCTCAAGGCGCTGCGTATCAACAATGTCGGCGTAATCGAAGGCGCGCGGGCCTGAGCCTGAAATGCGAAAGCCGCCGGAAGACCGGCGGCTCGCATAAGATCAAGCTGAAAAGACGGTCTTAGATCAAGACCGTCGCAACGACGAGGATCTGCGCGGCAATGGCGAAGATGCCGGCCGCCCCTGTTTCCACGATACGCATGGCGTTTACTCCAAAAAGGAAGCTCGTTTCGCTCCCGCAACCCATTTAGGTGGGGCACAGCTATTCTCAACTGCAAAGGTAGACAACAGCAGGTGCAAAAACTGCATCTGCTTCTCTGCCTTTCCCGCCGCCGCTATGCCGCGCGCATGGCCAAAGCCCGTGCAGATCAGCTCCTCGTCGATCGCGGCCTTGTCGAAAGCCGTGCCAAGGCGCAGGCGCTGATCCTCGCCGGCCTCGTCTTTGCCGGCGAGCGCAAGATCGACAAAGCGGGTCAGATGTTGGCCGCAGAGGCAGCGCTCGAGGTTCGGGGAAAAGAGCATCCCTGGGTCTCGCGGGGCGGGATCAAGCTCGATCATGCGCTGACGCAGCTAGGCTGGGACGTGTCCGGGGCGGTCGCCCTCGATGTCGGCTCCTCGACCGGCGGCTTCACCGACGTTCTTCTGCAGCGGGGAGCCGCCAAGGTGTTCGCGATCGACGTCGGCACCAACCAGCTCGCCTGGAAGCTGCGCCAGGACAGCCGTGTGGTCGTTCATGAGCAGACCAACGCCCGTTACCTGACCGCCGCGATCGTCCGCGAGCCGATCGACATCATCGTCTGCGACGCAAGCTTCATTTCCCTTGCAAAAGTGCTGGATGCGGCGCTCGGCTTCGCCAGGCCCGGCGGCCGTCTCGTTGCGCTCGTGAAGCCGCAGTTCGAGGCTGAACGGCATGAAATCGGCAAAGGCGGGGTGGTCAGGGATCCTCTCGTCCACGATCGGGTCACCGCCGCTGCTAAATTGTGGCTTCAGCAACGCGGATGGTATATTGTAGACAGCATCCAAAGCCCCATTACCGGTCCTGAAGGGAATATAGAGTTCTTACTCGCTGCACAGCGCGGTTGACAGGCGGGGAGGGGCAAGCCAGCTGCCGCCTCGTGCGCGCCCTGCCGTTCTATTCCCTCCTGCTTCTGCTGGCCGCGTGTGGCGGCGCCGAGGGTCAGGGCAAGGGCAAGGGCGGCGACCGGCCGCCGCCGCTCGTGAAGGTCGAACCGGCGACGAGCATGCGTTTCGTCGATCGCGTGGAGGCCGTCGGCACCGCGCGCGCCAACGAACAGGTGACGCTGGCGGCGCCGGTGACGGAGCGGATCGTCCGCTTGAATTTCGACGACGGCAATTTCGTCAACCGCGGCCAGACCATTGCCGTGCTCGCCTCCGGCCAGGAAGCGGCCCAGCTCACCGAAGCCCAGGCGCGGGCGCAGGAGGCGCGGCGCCAGCTCGACCGCATCCAGACGCTCCGGCAGCGCGGCTTCGCGACCCAGACCAGCCTCGATGCCCAGGTCGCTTCCGCCGCCGCGGCGCGGGCGCAGGCGGCCGAGGCGCGGGCCTCGGTCGGCGACAGGGTGATCACCGCGCCCTTTGCCGGATGGGTTTCGCTGCGCAACATCTCGGCCGGCGCGATCGTCAGCGCTGGGACCGAAATTGCCACGATCAGCGACGTGAGCGCGATCAAGCTCGACTTTCCCGTGCCCGAGACAATGCTCGCCGTGCTGAAGCCCGGCCTCACCATCGAGGCGCGATCGGGCGCTTATCCGAACCAGCCCTTTCGCGGCCAGATCGCCAACGTCGATCCGGTGATCGATCCGAACACGCGCGCCGTCACGGTTCGCGCCCGCTTGCCCAATCCGGACCGGAAGCTGAAGCCGGGCATGTTGCTCACCGTCGGCATCGAAACCGCGCCGCGCGTGTCGCTCTCGGTCCCGGAGCTCGCCGTGGTCGGCGAGGGCGATGCCCGTTACGTCTACATCGTCGAAGCAGGCAATGAGGCCAAGCGCGTCGAAGTGAAGACGGGGCTACGCTCGGCCGGGCGCATCGAAATCCTCGAAGGACTGCGTCCGGGGCAACGCGTGGTCACCGAAGGCGTTGTGAAGCTGTCGGACGGAATGAAGATCCGGGTGGCCGGGGCGCGCAATGCGGGCGCGCCGGGCGAAGGGCGCCGCAAGGGCGCGCAAAGCGGAGGCGCCTGAAGGTGCAATTATCCGACATCTCGGTCAAACGGCCCGTCTTCGCGGCGGTTGTCGCCATGCTGCTCGCGGTCGTCGGCCTGGTCGGCTATTTCGGCCTCTCCGTTCGCGAATATCCGGATGTGGATCCGCCGATCGTCTCGGTCGAAACTATCTATACGGGCGCCGCCGCCAACGTCGTCGAAACCCGTATCACCCAGGTTCTGGAAGAACGGCTTGCCGGCGTCGAGGGCCTGCAGACGATCACGTCCCGTTCGCAGGACGGCCGATCGGACATTTCGATCGAGTTCGCGCCGGGCCGGGACATCGACACCGCGGCCAATGACGTGCGCGACCGGGTCGGCGGCGCGGCTGCCGATCTTCCCGACGAGGCGCTGCCGCCGCAGGTCCGCAAAGTGGATGCGGACGCGTCTCCGATCCTCTTCCTGGTCTTTTCCAAGCCCGGCTGGTCGCGGCTGGAACTCAGCGACTATGTCGACCGCAACGTCGTCGACCGCTTCTCGGCCATTGACGGCGTCGCCCGCGTCTTCATCGGCGGCGAAGCGCGGCCGGCGATGCGGGTCTGGCTGCAGCCGGAGCGGCTCGCGGGGTTCAGCCTCACCCCCGCCGATGTCGAGAATGCGCTTCGCCGCCAGAATGTCGAGCTTCCCGCCGGCCGCCTCGAATCGACCAGCCAGAACGTCACGCTCCGCGTCGAGCGGCCCTTCCAGTCGCCCGACGAGTTCCGGCAATTGATCGTCGGGCGCGGCGGCGACGGCTATCTCGTGCGCCTGGGCGACGTCGCCCGCGTGGAGCAGGGGCCGGAAAATCCCTATGCCGCTTTCCGCCTCAACGGCGCGACGGGCGTCGGCCTCGGCATCGTTCGTCAGTCCGGCGCCAATACGCTGGAAGTCGCCGAGCGGGCGAAGCAGACGCTGGAGGAGATCCGCCCTAACCTTCCCGAAGGCATGGCGGTCGAGGTCGGATCGGACGATTCCCTGTTCATCAGCCGCGCGATCGACAAGGTCTGGGTGACGCTTGCCGAGGCAGCCGTGCTGGTGGTCATCGTCATCTTCCTCTTCCTTGGCAGCTGGCGGGCGACCCTGATCCCGGCGATCACCGTGCCGCTCTGCCTGCTGGCGAGCTTCGCGGTGCTCTGGATGATGGGCTTTTCCATCAACCTCCTGACCTTGCTTGCGCTCGTGCTGTCGATCGGCATCGTCGTCGACGACGCCATCGTCGTGCTCGAGAACGTCTATCACCGCATCGAGGAAGGCGAGCCCCCGCTCGCCGCGGCGTTCGAGGGGACGCGGCAGGTCGGCTTCGCGATCATCTCCACGACCCTGGTCGTCTGCGCGGTGTTCGTGCCCGTCATGTTCATCGCGGGCCAGACCGGCCTTCTGTTCCGCGAGCTTGCGGTGGCGATGATCGGCGCGGTCGCCTTTTCCGGCTTTCTCGCGCTCAGCCTCACGCCGATGCTTTGTTCGAAGCTGCTGAGGCGGGAGGAGCGGGGGCGGCTTGCGGCCTGGGTCGATCGCCGTTTCCGCAGCCTCGAGGAGCGTTATTCATCGCGGCTGGACCTGACGATCAGGAAGCCGGCGGTGCCGCTCGTCGGGCTCGTCCTCTTCCTGGCCGCCGCCGCCGCCTTGTTCATGACGCTGAAGTCCGAACTGGTTCCGGCCGAGGACGTAGGCATCCTCAACGCCAATATCTCCGCGCCCGAAGGCACCGGCTTCGATGCCATGGACCGCTACATGCTGGATGCCCAGGGCCGCCTGCTGGCGCTTCGCGAGGATGGCGCGGTGCGCGCGGTCATCCAGCGCACGCCCGGCGGCTTCGGCGCCAGCGACGATTTCAACACCGGCAACTTCACCGTCTTCCTGAAGCCTTGGGAGGATCGGGAAGAAACCACGCAGGAGGTAGTTGCCGAGGTCAACCGGATCCTCAGCCAGCTTCCCGCCGTGCGCGGCAACGCCACGGTGCGCTCCTCGATCGGCCGCGGCCGCGGCCAGCCGGTCAACTTCGTGATCGCCGGCTCGACCTACCAGGATCTGGCGCGGGCGCGCGACCGGATCATCGCGGCGGCGAGGAGCAACCCGGGCATCGTCAACCTCGATGCCGATTACAAGGAAACCAAGCCGCAGATCCGCATCGACGTCGATACCGCGCGTGCCGGCGATCTCGGCGTCTCCGTCCAGGACGTGAGCCAGGCGCTGCAGAGCCTGCTCGGCTCCCGCCGCGTTTCGACCTATGTCGATCGGGGCGAGGAATATCGCGTCGTCGTCCAGGCCGAGGCGGGCGCCCGCGCCACCGAAGCCAATCTCGCCGCGATCCAGGTCCGCAGCCGCACCGGCGTCCTCATTCCGCTGTCGAACCTGGTCACCGTGCGCGAGGCGGCGGGCGCCCGCGATCTCGGCCGGTATAACAAGCTTCGGGCGATCACGCTTTCGGGCGGGCTGGCGCCCGGCTATACGATGGGCGAGGCGCTGGAGTTCCTGGAGGAGCAGGCGGCCGCTTCGCCCGAAGTGACGGCGGTCGGCTATCGCGGCGAAAGCCAGTCCTTCAAGGAGGCCGGCGGATCGATCTGGCTGGTCTTCGGCCTCACCATCCTCATCGTCTACCTGCTGCTGGCCGCGCAGTTCGAAAGCTTCGTCCATCCGGGCGTCATCATCGCCACCGTGCCGCTGGCGGTGGCGGGCGGCGTCATCGGCCTTGCCGTGATGGGCCAGACGCTCAACCTCTACAGCCAGATCGGCGTCGTCATGCTGGTCGGGCTGGCCGCCAAGAACGGCATCCTTATCGTCGAGTTCGCCAATCAGCTGCGCGACGGCGGCCGCGACATCGGCGAGGCGATCCGCGAAGCCTCCCGCCGCCGCCTCCGCCCGATCCTGATGACCTCGATCGCCACCGCCGCCGGCGCGGTGCCGCTGATGATCGCGACTGGCGCCGGCGCCGCCGCCCGCCAGGCGATCGGCGTCGTCATCGTCTGGGGTGTCTCAATTTCGACCATAATCACGCTCTTCCTTATCCCGGTGCTTTACTCCCGGCTCGCACGCTTTACGGGTTCGCCCGAGGCCGTCGGCCGCAAGCTCGAGGCACAGCTGGCGAGGCCGCTGCCGGCCGAATAAGGAGAAGAGATGACTGCCATCGCGTCGAGATCGCAGCTTCGCATGTCCTTCCTTCGCTGGGCGCTGGTCACGATCCCGGCGGTGCTGCTGCTCGGCACGGTTTCCGGCCGCGTGTCCAATCCCGGCTATGGCAACCCGTGGTTCGACGCGCTCGTCAAGCCGGAGGCGATGCCGCCCGGCTGGATGTTCGGCGCCGCCTGGACGATCCTTTACATCCTGCTCGGCCTGGCGCTGGCGATGATCCTCAACGCCCGCGGCTCGCGCGGGCGGCCGCTCGCCCTCTCGCTCTTCTTCGCGCAGCTGATCCTCAATTATTCCTGGTCGCCCGTCTTTTTCGCGATGCACCAGACGCGCGCCGCCCTCATGATCATCGCGGCGATGCTGATCCTGTCGATCGCCGCGGCCTTTCTGTTCGCGAGGATCCGCAAGGCGGCCGGTCTGCTGATGCTCCCCTACATCGCCTGGCTCTGCTTCGCCGCCTTCCTCAACTACCAAATCGTCGCGCTCAACCCGGACGCCGAGACACTTGTGCCCCCGGGCAGCAGTGCCGATATCGCGATCTGATCAGGAGAGCTTTCGCATGCAGTCTGAAAACCGTTTCTTCGACGATTTCGTGAAGGTCCTGAACGGCGCCGCCGGCACCGTTGCCGGCATGACGCGCGAAGCCGAAGCCTCGTTCCGCGAGCGCGCCCGCGAGTGGGTGGGCGGCCTCGACATGGTCAGCCGCGACGAATTCGAGGCGGTCAAGGCGATCGCCGTCGCCGCCCGCGAGGAAAACCAGGCGCTGAGGAGCCGCCTCGACGCGCTCGAGGCGCGCGGTGCGGCCGGCGGGCCGCCGCCGGGTACGCCGGCTTGAGACAATCCACAGAAGATTGTCCGGAACATCTCCTAATCCACAGCTTTATGGGGGAAGGCCCTGGCCCCGCCCTTGATGTGACGCGGCCGCGCGTGCACCCTTTCATGATGAATGGGTGCGGGAAGTAGGATGATGCGAGCCGACGAGTTCGAGATGGAGCGGGAGACGGGCGCTCCCATCGACATGCTCGAAAGCTATTTCGCCGCGCATGGCTGGGCCTATGAGCGGAGCGGCGACGACGAGATCGTCGCCAACTTCCAGGGCAGCTGGGCGCAGTACGAGCTTCGCGCGATCTGGCGCGACGACGATCATGTGCTCCAGTTCCTGGCGCTGCCCGACATCCGCGTCGCCAGCGACAAGCGCGCCGCCACCTACGAAACGATCGGCCTCATCAACGAGCAGCTCTGGCTCGGCCATTTCGAGCTCTGGACCACCTCCGGCCTCGTCCTCTTCCGCCACGCCGCGCTCCTCGAGACCGACGATGGCGGCGTTCTCAGCTTCCAGCAGGCCGAGACCCTCGTCGAAGCCGCGATCGAGGAATGCGAGCGCTTCTACCCCGTCTTCCAGTTCGTGCTGTGGGCCGACAAGACCCCCCAGGAAGCCATCGCCGCCGCCCTCATCGAGACGCAGGGCGAAGCGTAAAGGAATCCCATCAAGAAGATCCCATCGAAGTGGTACTTCGATGGGGGCCCCACAAAATCCCATCGAAGTGGTACTTCGATGGGGACCCGTCCCAGGAAAGTTATCGAAGTGGCCCTTCGAGGGGGACTCGCTCCCGATCCCATCAAAGTACCACTTTGATGGGAGGCCTTGATGGGGCGCCGTTGACCATGGGGGCGGGGGGACCTAATCGGTCGGGCCATGACCGAGACACGCACCTATGACGACCGCGACGGCTTTATCTGGTTCGACGGCGAGCTCGTGCCGTGGCGGGAGGCGAACGTCCATATCCTCACCCACGCGCTTCATTATGCGTCCTCGGTGTTCGAGGGGCAGAAGGCCTATTCGGGCGAGATCTTCAGGCTATCGGAGCACAGCACGCGGCTGCGCCGCAGCGCCGAGCTGCTCGGCTTCGAAATCCCCTATTCGGTGGAGGAGATCGACCAGGCCTGCCGCGACGTCCTAAAGGCGAACGAGCTCGAGGACGGCTATATGCGCCCGCTCGCCTGGCGCGGGTCGGAGCAGATGGGCGTGTCGGCCCAGGCCACCAAGATCCACCTCGCCATCGCCGCCTGGCCCTGGGGCGCTTATTTCGGCGAGGAGGCGATCCGCAAGGGCTTGCGGCTCGACATCGCCAGGTGGCGCCGCCCGGCGCCCTATACGGCTCCGACCCAGTCGAAGGCGGCCGGCCTTTACATGATCTGCACCCTCTCGCGGCACGATGCGCAGGCCAAGGGCTTCGACGATGCCCTGATGTTCGACTGGCGCGGCCAGGTCGCCGAGGCGACCGGCGCCAACGCCTTCTTCGTCAAGGACGGCGTCCTCCACACGCCGACACCAGATTGCTTCCTGAACGGCATCACCCGGCAAACGATCATCGATCTCGCCCGCCGCCGCGGCATCGAAGTGGTCGAGCGGGCGATCTGGCCGGAGGAGCTCGAAAGCTTCGAGCAATTCTTCCTCACCGGCAGCGCCGCCGAGCTGACCCCGGTCTCGCAGGCCGGCCCCTGGAATTTCGAGGTGGGCGATCTCAGCATGCAGCTCCGCAAGGATTATTTCGATCTGGTCCACCGCCGGATTTCAAACAGCTAAGGCTTTCCATGCGCCCGGGCCGGCGATAAGGCGGCCCGCGCACGCATGCTGGGGCGTCGCCAAGTGGTAAGGCACCGGTTTTTGGTACCGGCATTCGCAGGTTCGAATCCTGCCGCCCCAGCCAAGTCGAATCCTCGAATTCGGCCTCTCCGCAATGACTTGCGTCCAAATCCCTGACCCTCGCCAGCTAGACCCAGTTCGACCCGATTCGACCGGGTTTGACGGCACTTGTGTCCGGATTTGTGTCCGTATTTTCTGCGCGTCTGGGCCGGCGAAGGTTCTGTATGGGAAAGCAAAAACCTTTCAATCCGGCGACGCTGGATGAAATTTGTGTCCGGATTTCTGATCCGCTGACGCCTGGATTGGCGCTCGACGTCTTGCCGAGCGGCAAAAAACGATGGGAATATCGCCGCCGCCTTCCCGGCACCCAAGCGACCGTGAAGATGTGGCTCGGCCTCTATCCAGCGCACACGATCGCGGCGGCACGGGAATGGGCCGGCAAGCTGAATGGGCAGGTCGAGGCCGGGATCGATCCGCGCGAGGCAGAGCGCGCCGAGCAGGCACGGGCGTCGATGACGGTGGCACGCGCGCACGCGCTCTACATGGAAGCCGTGCGGGAAGGCCGAGCGTCGCGGGCTAAGCGCAAGAACAAGCCGCGGACCATCTCGGACAAGCTCGAGGTCTACACTCGCGACATCGCGCCCAAGCTGCAGCGCAAGATCATCTACGATGTCACCGAAGCCGACCTGATCAAGCTGGTCGAGGCAAAGGGGAAGAGGGCGAAGGTGAGGGCAAACCGGCTCGCCGCCGAGCTTAAAGTGTTCTTCGGTTGGGCTGCCTCGCTGAGAGGGCTGGAAGTGGGCCTCGAGATCGACCCCTCCCGCCGGCTGGGGGATCTTAGTTTTCCCGAGACCGCTCGGTCGCGGAAGCTGAGCTTGCTCGAGATCGACTGGTTTC
>JAESFL010000963.1_pt1 | contig 13337 bp, 10 predicted proteins | sample 9269401 | NCBI WGS metagenome assembly JAESFL01 (sample SAMN14506025, study PRJNA617098) | algae metagenome | isolation source: Gloeocapsa sp. UFS-A4-WI-NPMV-4B04 and co-occurring heterotrophs from desert... | place: USA: Utah | collected 2006-10-01 | reverse complement strand
CAGCATTCCGACGGGGCGGGGAACACCGACCTTGCCCTCCAGCCAGAGACTGACGGCGGATCGGCTCACGCCAATCGCGGCAGCAAGCTCGTTCTGCGTCTGATAGCCGAGCGTGCGCATCGCCGCGCGCAACTCGTCGGGAGACATGGAGGCGAGGCGGGCGTCGTCCACAGGTCAGATGGCGTCGGAGCCCCGTTCGCCCGTGCGTATCCGAAGCGCTTCTTCCACGTTGGTGACGAAGATCTTGCCGTCGCCGATCCGGCCGGTCCGAGCCGCGTTGGCGATGGCCTCGACGACGCGTTCGGCCAAGCCGTCGTCCACGACCACCTCGAGCTTCACCTTGGGGAGGAAATCCACGACATATTCGGCGCCCCGATACAGCTCGGTATGGCCCTTCTGCCGGCCGAAGCCCTTCGCCTCGGTGACGGTGATGCCGGAAACGCCGACGTCGTGCAGCGCCTCCTTCACTTCATCGAGCTTGAACGGCTTGATGACGGCTTCGATCTTCTTCACTCGAATTCCTCCGGTCCCGCGGGCAGAATAGCCGCCAGGGGAGCGGTGGCAAGCGAGACGCGCCGCAACCGCCGTTATCGCCTGCAGGGGCTGATGGAAGGATTCGAACTGGCGAGCGGCGGAGGCCCGCCCGGGCAGGCTACCGCCCTTCTGCTTTGGACACGGTCGTCCGCGTCTCGGCGCTGCCGATCGGCGCTCTCGCGCAGTGCCTGCGCCTGCGCTTGGCCGCGTGCCACAGCGGCAGCCGAAAGATCACGAGTGGAATTCGGCTTTCGGTCCGGGTTGACGCTGCTCGGGGCAGGACGCGCGGTGCAATGGAGCGCGCCTGCCGCATCGCGGACGCAGCCGCTCGACTGCGCGAGCGCAGGCGCAGACAGCAATGCGACACTCAAGAGAGCCAAGCGGATCACGATCATCCTGCGTCCTTCATCGGCACCAAGATAGTGGCTCCGACCCCTCCGGCCTAGAGATCAGCCCGCGAAGACAAGGATGTCCACCGGGTTCCGGCTTCCCAGTGCCGCCGAGCCAGCCACCTTCACTGCCTAACTTGTCACGCTGAGTAAGGCGGCTTGTCTAACCCCTTGAGACTCTTAGTGAAAATCTCGCAGCCCTCTTCGGTGATGCCGATCGAATGTTCGAACTGAGCCGAGAGCGAGCGATCGCGGGTGACGGCCGTCCAGCCGTCCTCGAGCACCTTGCACGCAGCCTTGCCGATGTTGATCATCGGCTCGACGGTGAAGAACATGCCGGGGCGGAGTTCCGGACCGGTGCCCGGGCGACCGGCATGCACCACTTCGGGCGGGTCGTGGAACACGCGCCCGAGGCCATGGCCGCAGAAATCGCGCACCACCCCGTAACGATGTTTTTCCGCATGCGTCTGGATGGCGTGGCTGATGTCTCCGAGATGATTACCCGGCTTCGCCTGTTCGAGGCCGAGCATCAGGCACTCATAGGTGACGTCGACGAGGCGCCGTGCCTTCACCGGCACGTCGCCGACCAGGTACATGCGGCTGCTGTCCCCGTGCCAGCCATGGAGGATCGGCGTCACGTCGATGTTGACGATGTCGCCTTCCTTCAGTGCCCGATCGAGCGACGGGATGCCGTGGCAGACCACATGATTGATCGAGGTGCAGCAGCTCTTGGTATAGCCGCGATAGCCGAGCGTTGCCGGCACGGCACCAGCGTCCGACATCAGCCGGAACACGAGATCGTCCAGCTCCTGCGTCGAAACGCCCGGAACGACGTGCGGAACGAGTTCGTCCAGTATTTCGGCGGCGAGGCGGCCTGCCGCACGCATTCCCGCGAAGCCTTCGGGCCCGTGGAGCTTGATCGTTCCTGTTCGCTGCGCCGCGGGCACGTCGTAGCGCTCGATCGTCTGATATTCGGTCATGCGTGGAATATAAGCCTTCCGCCCCGGCTTGGCGACCCCCGGGGCTTGAGGCTAAGGCGGGCGAATGGCGAGTGAGCGCATCTGGACGGCGGGGCTGCTGATCATCGGCGACGAGATCCTTTCCGGCCGCACCCAGGACAAGAACGTCGCGCAGATCGCGACCTGGCTGAACCTGCAGGGCATTCGTCTTACCGAAGTCCGCATCGTTCCGGACGTGCACGACCGCATTGTCGAGGCGGTGGACGCGCTGCGCGCTGGCAACGACTATCTGTTCACCACGGGCGGCATCGGGCCCACCCACGACGACATCACGGTGGATGCGATCGCCGACGCCATCGGCGTCCCGGTGGTCGTCCATCCCAAGGCGCGGGCGGTGCTGGAAGCTTATTACGAGACGCGCGGCGGCGTGAACGAGGCACGGCTGAGGATGGCCCGAGTGCCGGAAGGGGCCGAGCTGATCGAGAACCGGATGTCGGGCGCGCCGGGGATCCGCCACGGCAATATCTTTATCATGGCCGGCGTGCCGCACATCACGACACTGATGCTGGAGGCCCTTTCGGGCGCGATCGAAGGCGGCAAGCCGATGCTTTCGCGTACGGTCGGCTGCTGGACCGCCGAAAGCGAGGTGGCCGATCTGCTGCGCGAGACCGAAAAGGCGCACGACGGCTGCCAGATCGGCAGCTATCCTTTCTTTCGCGACGGCAAGGTCGGGGCTAATTTCGTCGTCCGCAGCACCGAGACGCCGGCGCTGGAGGCGTGTCTTGCCGATCTCGTTCAACGGCTCTTGGCTGCCGGGCGCGAGGTCGTGCGGGACGGCATCTGAAGCGCTTCACGTGTCCGTCGTCTCGGCCCGCGCCGCATCCGAACGCGGCCAGGCCGTAGACGGGGCGAAAGCCTATCTGCCGCGCTCGCCCGCCCGGCCGACAGCGGGCGGAGGCGGCACCCATTCCGGCAGTCGCTCGGCATGCGCGAGATGGGCCTGGATGATGGGAACGGCCCGTGCCGCCACGTCCCTCAGCGGCGGCACGTCACCATTGTCGGCATAGGTCCGGTGCAGATTGAGCGCCTCCTGATGGGCGGCGATCTGCTCGGTCTTGTAGGCGCGGTCGAATTCATTGGGGCCGACCGACCGGAGCCGGGCCAGCATGTCGAGATGGCGTGGCAGCATCTGCGGCGGAGGCGGGTTTAGGCCCGCGCGGTGCGCTGTGGCCATGAGTTCGTTCGACATGCGGCCATGGTCGTCGATGAGCATCTGCGCGAACGAGCGGATCTCCGGATTGCGGGACATGCCGAGCGCGAGCCGGCTCGATTCGATCTCGAACAGATCGCCGCTGGCGGCCGCGTCGATATAGGCCGGCGCCGGCATACCGGGAATGGCGGCGTCGGCCGGACCGGCCGAAAGCGGCTCGTCGGCCATCGGCGTGGCGCAGCCGCCCACCAGAGCTGCCGCTCCAGCGATCAAAATCAACTTCTTCATGCCTCTCTCCCTGAGCATAGTCAGCGGAGAAAGCGCCATGGGACGCTTCGGTTCCGCGGCTCAATGCGCGGCGAAAGTGCGAAGCCTTCAAACCGGCTGTCATGGGTGAGGAGGGACACACGTCGGATGGTGCCGGGTGTCGGACTCGAACCGACGACCTACCGCTTACAAGGCGGTTGCTCTACCAGCTGAGCTAACCCGGCCCGTGCGGTTCAATGCGTCAATGCGGCTTCGACGTCCAGCCCTCAGCGCGTCGTCGCCCTATGGCGTTGGACCGTGCCGTGAGGCCGGTTTCGACAGGCGAAGTGGCGTCACAGGACGCCGAAGGTCCAACCCTCCGTGCGGGCAATCTCCGGCGTCAGGGCGCGCGGCTGCCAGTAGCGCTCGTCGCCGGCGATCGCGCGCAGGCCGGCCGCCGAGATGATGACGTCGCTTTCATGGTCGTTGGGATCGGTTTCGAGCAGGGAGGGACGGCTGCCGAGCCCGGCCAGAGCTTCGTTCAAGGTCGCAAGTGTCCGCACCTTGCGGCCGCTGAGGCCGGCAAGGCGGATGAAGACGCGGGTGTAGATCTCGACGACCAGGCTGCCGGAGACCGGACGCGGGTCCATCGGCCAGACGGGCAGCGTGCCGCCGAGCCGATGCAACAGCCGCATTCCGGCATAGCTCGCCTTGGCGACCTGCGAGGCACCGATGGCGTCGTAGAGCGTCGAGGCCTTGCCGCCGCCGGTCGCATTGAAGGCATGCTCGCACACGCGGTGGTGCAGGAAGTCGGCCTTCACTCCGTCGGCGGCGCCGAAATAGAAATGCCGGCGGTGATGCTGCTCGAGAAAGCTCGCCGCGCCGAGATCCTCGTCCTCACAGAGCGTATCCACATAGGCCCAGAAGGCCTTTGCCTCGGCCGGCACGTCTTCACCCGGCAAATAGGCGCCGCGCTCCAGGATCGGCGGCGCGTAGCTGAAGTCGAAGCCGAAGAGGGTGGGGGCCTCTTCGGCCGACTCCAGCAGCCATTGGAGGACACCGGTCCGCGACCACGGCTTTGCCCGCGTGACCAGCCATGGAGCAGCATCGCCGGCTTCGCAGACGGCGACGGCAATCCCCTTGTGGCTGTTCCCCTTGGCGCCCGACCAGTCGATCGCGGCGAAGCGCCTGAAACCCGTCAAACGAGCGGAGGCTGCCGGTCCGGCGCCGGCGGCTTCGGCGCCTGCGGACGCACGGGCGGGGGCGGCACTCGGTTCTCGGCGGTCCATTGCTCGAGCAGCTTATGCGCCGTGGGACGCCCGCCGAGGCCGAAGGCCAGCGCGCAGGCGACGGCTGCCGAGCCGATGATCGAGGCAAAGGCGATGATCACGATTTCGTTCGCCAGCCCCATGAACCTCAGGCCCATCGCCACTGAAAGGGCGATGATCGACCATTTGAGGATCGCCGGCAGCCAGCCCTCGCTGCCGGTTCCGGCCACGAGATTGGACGCGATCTTTGCAAAGACGAACCCGCCGAGGATGATGCCGGCGCCGAAGAGAACGCGGCCGCCAAGCTCGAGCAGCTGCGCCAGCATCACCGCGATGATCGGCGATTGCAGGAGCTCTGCCGCCTTGATCGCGAAGAACAGCAGGATCGCGATCATGACGATCGTGCCGACCGTCCGTGAGGGCGTCGTGCTCTCGCTGGTGAAGCCCAGGGCGCCGACGGAGCGGTCGAAGCCCGCCGAGGGAAGCAATTGTTCGATGAATTGCTTGGCGAGCTTGCCGAGGATGTACCCGATCGCCAGCAGCACGACCGCCGCCACGATTCGTGGGAGAGCATCGAAGATGGTCTGCAGCATCTCCGTCGCCGGCCCCGAGATCACCTGGATGCGAAGCGCATCGAGCGCCATGATCGTGATCGGGATCATGATCACGTAGAAGACCAGCATGCCGACGGTGCGGCTGATCGAGACGCGCGGCGCCACGGTCGGCGTTCCTCCCACGGCGGCGGCAGGCGTGGTCCCGGCCGTTTCCATGATGCCGGAGCGCCTCAGCCAACCGTCGGCATTGGCCGCGAGCATCGCCCCTTCGACGATGCGGCGCAGGATCTTCGCCGCGACCAAGCCGATGAAGAAGATGAGGCCGGCGGCAATGATGTTGGGGATGAAGGCGAAGGTGTTGTTGGTGAGCTGGCGCACGGGCTCCAGCACCTGGCTGAGGCCTAAGGGCTGGAGCGCGAGCATGATGCCGACGAGCAGGATCAGCCAGAAGACGACGTCGCCGATCAGGCCGCCCAGCGTCTGCCCCGGCTCCGCCTCATAATGCCGCTTCCGGGCAGGAACGCGATCGACGACCTTGGCGATTGCCCATTTGGCGGCGCGGGCGAGGACATAGGCGATGATGAGGATGGCGAGCCCGCCAAGGATGCGCGGGACCCAGATTTGCGCCTGGTCCTGCCAATAGAGGGCTTGCGGATCAGAATTGTACATGCACTCCCCCTTCGTTGCGAGGCCGATCAATTCGCTGCCGAAAGAATGTTTGGCGGAGAGGCTGGTTCCGGCGCGACCGGAGCCTCCGGTCCTCAGCGAAGCGCGGCGAGCACGTCGCGGACGAACGGATCGAGTTCGAAGGTCGAGCCAGGGCCATCGAAGCCGCGCCGGACGATCACGATCTGCCGGGACGGAATGATCGCGAGATACTGCCCTCTATTGCCCTGTGCCGCGAAGGCGTCGGCGGGAAGGCCGCTATCCTTGGGGAAGGTCCAAAAGGTCGCGCCATAGCCGTCGCCGCGCGCGGGCTGGGCAGGGCCGTGGCTGGAAACATAGCGGGTCCAGCCGGCAGGGAGGAGACGTTCGCCCTGCCAGACGCCGTCATCGAGGTATAGCAGGCCGAGCCGCGCCAGATCCCGCGCCGTCGTCCACACCTGGCTCGACAGGATGAAATTACCTTCCCAATCGGTCTCCAGAACGGTCCGCATCATCCCGATTTTCCACAGGAATTCGGTGAACGGGTAATCGAGCGCGGCTTGTCCGTCGCCGAGCACCGACCGTAACCCGCGGACGGCCAACAGGATATCGTTATTGGCGTAGCGGAAGCGCCTCCCCGGCGGCGCCTCGAGCGGCCACCCGGTCGCCTGCTCCGTCACCTTGGTGCCGCCGAAATAGATGGCATCGGTCCGATTGCCGGCGGTGTCGCTGTGCAGCCCGCTCGCCATCCGCATCAATTGATCGGTGGTGATGGCCGCGCGCGGATCGCCGGCCCTGCGCCATTCGGGGATGGGCGCAGGCTCGGCGGGATCGACCCGCCGCTGCTGCGCGGCAATCCCGATCAGGGTTCCGGCAAGGCTCTTGGCGACCGACCAGGTGCGCTGCGACATGTGCATGTTGAAATCGGGCCGGTAGCGCTCGGCGACGATCCTTCCGTTCTGAACGATCAGCACCGCCGTGGTTTCGCTGCCCTGGCCGTAGGTTCGCCGGTCGAACGAAGCGGCGATCGTTCCCGCAAGCGCCTTCGGGTCGCCGCGAGGCCTCGCCAGCGCATTGCGATCGCCCATCGGCCAAGGCAGCCCGTCGAGGTTCGGCCGCGGCGGCCGCGTGCTGAGCTGCGGCAGCGCGGAAGCCGTGCCGGCGGCCGCGCCGATCGGCAGTTGCGTGCAGCCGAGATAGGGACGCCATACCGCCACCCGCGGCGGCAGGGCCGAATCGAAGGGGACGGTCACCACCCGGGTCTGGCGGTCGATCGCGGCGTTCATGCCGGCCATCAAAGGCACCAGCTCCGGATAGGTGCGCTGAAGGTCGTCCCGCTCGACCTGCGCCTCGTTCATGCCGCCGTTGAACAAGTCGCTGCAGAGGAACGAAGCCTTGTAGCCGGCCGCCAAAGCCCGCGCATAGGTCGGCTGGTCCTGCGCGGAGGCGGGGATGGCGAGGGCGATCGCGGCGGCGCAGGCTCCCTTGAAGCCGATCTTCATCAGCGACTTTCTCCCTCCGTCATGGTCATGCCGGACGCCTTTCCATCAGGCGCGGGCGATCACAAGCTTGCCGCACCGGCGCCGCCGCGCGGTCGCATACGGGGGCGCATACCCCGATCATCCACGCTGCCTTTCTCGCAGCAGACGGCGCTGTTCTTCCCACCAGGCGATCCGCTCGGCGATCTTTTTTTCAAAGCCGCGGTCGACCGGTTCGTAGAATGTCTGCGGCTCCATCTCGTCCGGCCAATAATTGTCGCCCGAAAATCCTTCCGGAGCGTCATGATCATATTGGTAGCCTTTGCCGTAGCCGATCGACTTCATGAGCTTGGTGGGTGCGTTGAGGATGTTGTTGGGCGGCATCAACGAACCCGTGTCGCGGGCGCTTCGCCAGGCCGCCTTCTGGGCGGTATAAGCGGCATTGGATTTGGGTGCGGTGGCCAGATAGAGGCAGGCCTGGACAATGGCGAGCTCGCCTTCCGGCGTCCCAAGAAAATCATAAGTGTCCTTGGCGGCCATGCATTGCACGAGCGCCTGCGGGTCGGCGAGGCCGACATCCTCGACCGCCGCGCGCGTCAGGCGGCGGAGCAGGTAGAGCGGCTCTTCTCCTGCGGTCAGCATTCGCGCGAGATAGTAGAGCGCTGCCTGAGGATCCGAACCGCGGATGGCTTTGTGCAACGCCGAGATGAGGTTGTAATGGCCCTCCCGGTCCTTGTCGTAGACCGCGACCCGACGGTGGAGAAGCGCGGAGAGCCCGGCCGCATCGAGCGCGTGGGGAAGGTCGACCGAGAAAAGCGTTTCCGCCTGATTGAGAAGGAAGCGCCCATCGCCGTCGGCGGTCGCCACCAGTGCCTCGCGCGCTTCCGCGGTCAAGGGGAGGGCGCGCCCTTCCAGCGCTTCCGCCCGCTCCAGAAGTTGGCCCAGTGCTTTGGCGTCGAGCCGGTTGAGGATCAGGACCTGGGCGCGGGACAGCAAGGCGGCGTTGAGCTCGAAGGACGGGTTTTCGGTCGTCGCGCCGACCAGAACCACCGTGCCGTTTTCGACAAAGGGAAGGAAACCGTCCTGCTGGGCGCGGTTGAAGCGATGGATCTCGTCCACGAACAACAAGGTCTGGCGGCCCGCGCGGGAATATTCCCGCGCCTCCGCGAAGACCTTCTTGAGGTCCGCCACGCCGGAGAAGACGGCGGAGATGGCGACGAAGCGCATGCCGACGGCATCGGCCAGAAGGCGCGCGATCGTGGTCTTGCCGGTGCCGGGTGGGCCCCACAGGATCATCGAGGCGAGTTTGCCCGCGGCAACCATTCGCCCGATCGCGCCCTCCGGCCCGGTCAGATGCTCCTGCCCGACGACCTCCTCCAGACGGCGGGGCCGCATCCGGTCGGCGAGCGGGCCGGCCGCGGCCGGCTGCTGTTCCGGGGGAGGGGGATCGTTCGCGAAAAGATCAGCCACGGCAGCGACATAGCGCATTCGTCCGGGCAAGCCACTCCGGATGTTGACCTCCGACTTACTAAGATATATCTTAGTGTTTCTCAGAAGGAGGCGGTGATGAGGTTCAGAATGCATGGCGGCTGCGGGCCGCGGGGGTTCGACAGGATACCCGAAGCCATTCTCGCAATGGGCATGGGCAGGCGCGGCTGGGGCGGCTCTGCCGGATCCGATGATTGGAGCTTCGAATGGGGCGGCGGAGGCGGCCCTCGCGGCCGCCGCCGAATGTTCGAAGCCGGCGAGCTTCGCCTCCTTCTCCTGAAGCTGATCGGCGATCAGGCCCGCCATGGCTACGACCTCATTCGTGCAATCGAGGAGCTGACCCATGGCAGCTATGCGCCCAGCCCAGGTGTCGTCTATCCGACGCTGACGATGCTCCAGGATATGGGCCTCATCCGCGAGACGGAGGCGGACGGCGCCCGCAAGGTGTTCGCCGTCACCCCCGACGGCGAAGCCTATCTTGCGGAGCGCCGGGAGGAAGCGGAGGCGCTTGTCGCCCGGCTCGAAGGCATGGGCGACCACAAGCGCAAGGCCGGCGGCGCCCCGATCAAACGGGCGGTCGGCAACCTCCTCTCGGCGCTTTGGCACCGGGTCACGCGCGACGATGCCGACGAAGAGACGCTGCATCAGATTGCCGCCGTCCTCGACGAGGCGGCGCAAAAGATCGAGCGGCTGAAGAAGAGCTGATCCGTCGGGCCGAGGTCAGGACGTTTGGCTGAGCCAGCCGACGGCTTTTCCTGGTGTTGCGTGAGCTAGAAGCAGAGCCGGGCTTCGACGAGCTCAGCGCAATGGTCGGGGTATGCCTGGCAGGGCGGCGCGCCCCGCGTCAAAGTGCCGCTCTGACCCCCATCGCTTGATCGCGCTAGGGAACTGGGCTCCGCGCGGGACGGCCGCCGCCGGCGCTGTGCCGGATGGTGCGGATATAGCCTTCGACCAGCGTTTCATTGACTTGATCCCAGCCGTAGCGGCGGCTGACGTCGAGGCCCCTTGCGCCGGCGGCGGCGCGCCTCTCCCTGTTTTGGCAGTAAGTGGCCAACGCCTCGGCAAACGCTTCAACCGCCCCGGCCCGGACCAGCCGCCCGGTCACACCGTCTGTCACCAGGCTTTCGCTTCCCGTCGCGATCGCCGCGACGACGGGAAGGGCGCAGGCCATCGCCTCCAGCGTGACGTTGCCGAAGGTTTCCGTCACCGACGGATTGAACAGCATGTCCATCGAGGCGACCGCACGGCCGAGATCCTCATGTTCCTGAAAGCCCACAAAGATCGCATTCGGCAGCCTTTTCTCGAACCACTCGCGGGCTGGGCCTTCACCGACAATGAGCACCTTGTGCCGCACCTGCCGCCGCTCGAGGACATCGACCGCATCGGAAAAGACGTCGAGGCCCTTCTCCATGACGATGCGGCCGACAAACCCGATCACCGGTACATCGTCTTCGATCCCGAGGCTCCGGCGCCAGGCGAGATCGCGTCGTCCGGGATTGAAAACGCGCGTGTCGATGCCGCGCGACCAGATGCCGACATTGTAGTTCATCCGCTGCTCGCGCAGCAGCTGCGCCATCGAATCGGAGGGCGCGAAGATCGCGTTGCAGCGCCTGTAGAAGCGCCTCAGCATCGCCTCCATCAGCGGCTCGAGAAAAGCCAGGCCGTAATAACGAAGATAGGTTTCGAACCGAGTGTGCACCGAAGCGACCACCGGCCGCTCGAGCTTGTGCGCTAACGTGACGGCGCGGTGGCAGAGCGCATCGGGGCTGGCGACATGGAAGATGTTGGGGCGGAAAGCGACGATGTCGCGCTTTGCCGACCGCGGCAGCCCGAGCGGGAAGCGGTATTCCGTGCGGCGCGGGATCGGGACAGAGGGGACGCTGACGACGTCGCCCATCGGCGGCAGAGCCGGCTCTTCCACGGTCGGCGAATAGATCCGGACGGAGGCGCCCTGCCGCAGCAGATACTCGACCAGCCGGTTCAGTGCCTGGTTCGCGCCGTCCCGGACATAATTGTAATTGCCCGTGAACAACGCGATGCGAAGGTCGGTCGCGTCCATGGCCGGGCCGATAGACGTTTCCAGCGCAAAGGCAAAATCCGGCGCCTTCAATCCGGCGCATCCTTCCGCTCCGCCGGCGGCAGCCGCCGCATGCGCCGAATGCCCGCCAGCATCGGCACGATCAGCAAGGCAAGGGCGAGGAGGGCGATCAGCGCTTTCATGCTTCTCCAAAGCAAAACGCCCCGCCGGTGGTTCCGGCGAGGCGCTTCACATTTTTCAGCAGGTGCCGAATTTTAGTCCTGTAGATACTCGCCGGCATCGGCGTCGGTGCCGTGGCCAACCGGGGCGACCGCCCCCAGCGGATCGTCGCCGATCGCCGCTTCCGGTCCCTGGGCGAGCTCGGCCGCATGCTCTTCCTCCGAAGAATTCGGGAGGATGAGCGATTCCTGCACGCGGCGATGCGCCGCACGAAGCGCTGCATCGCGGCTGGAGGCGGCGATCCGCATCCGATTCATGCCCGCGCCGGTACCGGCCGGAATGAGGCGGCCGACGATGACATTCTCCTTGAGGCCGTCGAGCGTGTCGATCTTGCCCTGCACCGCCGCTTCGGTGAGCACCCGGGTCGTTTCCTGGAAGGAGGCGGCCGAGATGAAGCTGCGGGTCTGAAGCGAAGCCTTGGTGATGCCGAGCAGGACCGGCTTGCCTTCGGCAAGACGCTTCTTCTGCGACTTCAGCTTGGCATTGACCTCGTTCATCTCCTGCAGATCGATCTGCTCGCCGACGAGCAGGGTGGAATCCCCGCTTTCGGTGATCTCGACCTTCTGCAGCATCTGGCGGACGATCACCTCGATATGCTTGTCGTTGATCTTCACGCCCTGGAGACGATAGACCTCCTGGATCTCGGCGACGAGATATTCGGCAAGCGCGACCACGCCGAGCACCTCGAGGATGTCGTGCGGATCGGGGGAGCCGCCGATGAGGTTGTCGCCGCGCTTCACGAAGTCGCCTTCCTGCACGTCGATGACCTTCGACTTCGGCACCAGATACTCGACCGGCTCGGAACCATCGTCCGGAACGATCGCGATCTTGCGCTTCGCCTTATAGTCCTTGCCGAACGCCACTCGGCCCGAGACCTTGGCGATGATCGCATTCTCCTTCGGCTTGCGCGCTTCGAACAGCTCCGCCACCCGCGGCAGACCGCCGGTGATGTCGCGGGTCTTGGCAGCCTCGCGGGAGACGCGGGCGAGCACTTCGCCGGCGGCGACCACCTGGCCGTCCTCCACCGAAAGCATCGCGCCCGGCGCCAGCAGGTAACGGGCAGCCTCGCCGCTCGCTTCGTCGAGCAGGGTCACGCGCGGACGCAGATCCTCCTTCGAACGAGCCGATCCGCGGAATTCCGTCACGACGCGCTGGGCGATGCCCGTCGCTTCGTCGGTCTGCTCGGTGAGCGTCTTGCCCTCGACCAGATCCTGGAACTTCACGGTGCCGCCCTTTTCGGTGATCACCGGCATCATGAACGGATCCCATTCGGCGATCCGATCGCCCTTGGTCACGATATGCCCGTCATCGCACATCAGATGCGCGCCATAGGGAATACGGTGCGAAGAGCGCTCGCGGCCGTCCATGTCGACGATCGCAAGCTCGCCGTTGCGGGCCATCGCCACGCGGCGGCCGCGGGCATCCATGATCGTCGGCAGATCGCGGAACACGATCGTGCCGTCGGCCACGGCCTCGAGATTCGAGGTCTCGTTGAGCTGTGCGGCGCCGCCGATGTGGAAGGTCCGCATCGTGAGCTGCGTGCCCGGCTCGCCGATCGACTGTGCGGCGATGACGCCGACGGCCTCGCCGATGTTCACCGGCGTACCGCGGGCGAGATCGCGCCCGTAGCACTTGCCGCAAACCCCGTGCTCGCTCTCGCAGACCAGCGGCGAACGGATCTTGACGGCCTGGATCGCCATCTCGTCGATCCGCGTTGCCGCGGCTTCGTCGATCAGCTCGCCTTCCTTGGCAAGGAGGTCGCCGGTCTTGGCATCGACAATGTCTTCGGCCGGCGTGCGGCCGAGGATACGCTCGCCGAGCGAGGCGATCATCGCGCCGCCCTGAACGATCGCCCGCATTTCGAGCGAATTGTCGGTCTTGCAGTCTTCCTCGACGATCACGCAATCCTGCGACACGTCGACGAGACGGCGGGTAAGGTAGCCCGAATTGGCCGTCTTGAGCGCGGTATCCGCCAGGCCCTTGCGAGCGCCGTGGGTGGAGTTGAAATATTCAAGGACGGTGAGGCCTTCCTTGAAGTTCGAGATGATCGGCGTTTCGATGATCTCGCCCGACGGCTTGGCCATCAGGCCACGCATGCCGGCGAGCTGCTTCATCTGGGCCTGCGAGCCGCGGGCGCCGGAATGGGCCATCATGTAGATCGAGTTGATCTGCGCCATCCGGCCATTCTCGTCCTTCGGCTGCGCCTTGATCTTCTCCATCATGGCATTCGCCACCTGGTCGCCGCAGCGGCTCCAGGCGTCGATCACCTTGTTATACTTCTCCTGCTGCGTGATCAGGCCGTCCTGATA
>JAESFL010000962.1_pt1 | contig 13352 bp, 10 predicted proteins | sample 9269401 | NCBI WGS metagenome assembly JAESFL01 (sample SAMN14506025, study PRJNA617098) | algae metagenome | isolation source: Gloeocapsa sp. UFS-A4-WI-NPMV-4B04 and co-occurring heterotrophs from desert... | place: USA: Utah | collected 2006-10-01 | reverse complement strand
CGTTCGGCCCCATCTATGCCGCTCTGTGGCGAACGGGCGGGCTGCTCCTGGCCGGTTCCGCCCTGGCCATCCTCCTTGCCTTCTGGCTCGCCCGGCGCATGACAGGTCCCATTCGACTGCTCCAGCAGGGAACCGAGCGAGTTGGTGCCGGTGACTTCGACCACCGCATCGAAATCAGGTCGGGCGACGAGCTCCAGCGGCTGGCCGAGAGCTTCAACACCATGGCGGGCGAGCTGGCTCTCTCGCAGGAGCGCCAGGAGCGGATTGCCAAGCTCAAGCGTTTCCTGGCGCCACAGGTTGCAGAACTGGTCGACCGCAGTGGCGATGACGGTGTTCTCGAGGGCCGCCGTACCGAGGTCGTGGCTGTCTTCTGCGACTGGAGAGGCTTCACGGCGTTCTCGTCCAAGGCCGCGCCTGAGGAGGTCATGAGTGCCCTGTCCGAGTACTATGAGGCCCTGGGCCAGATCATCACCCGCTTTGAGGCGACCCTGACGAGCTTCTCGGGTGACGGGCTCATGGTGCTGGTGAATGCACCGGTTGCTGTGCCAGAGCCGGCGCTGCGAGCTCTCGACATGGCGGTCGAGATGCAGGTGACCGTGCAGGGCCTCATCGAGGGGTGGCGAGCACGGGGCCACCGCATCGGCTTTGGGGTGGGGCTTGCGATGGGACAGGCCACGGTGGGCCGGATCGGGAACGAGAGCCGCTCCGATTACACGGCGATCGGCAGCATCGTGAACCTCGCCTCCCGGCTCTGCTCCTCGGCGGCCGATGGCGAGATCCTTGTCAACGTAACGGCTGCAGAGGCTATTGGAGCGAAGCGCCACCTCGTCTCTCTCGGGCAACGAGCGATCAAGGGCTACGACGAGGAGCTGCCGGTGTTCAGTGTCGTCCGCGACAACCAGACCCGTGCCGCGCAAGCGTCCGCTTCTATTCAGCAATTCTGATAGGGGTCGTCCCGTCTGGAGCCGATCTCACCGATTTCACTCTGAACGAAGCACCTCGCACTGGGCTTCACCCACGCATGGGATTGAGCCGGATTGAGCCACCCGATATGACAAGCTCGCCAGGAACTTCCTGGCTGGTCCGTGCCTCGCGGCAGCAGTAGCCTACTGGGTGAGGTAAGTACGCGTAAGGCAAACTCACATCTGGCGGTGAGGTGATCCGATGAGGCGACGAGACCTCCTGCTCGCTGGGCTTGTTGTCCCCCTTCTCCCCACTCCTGCACCTGCGCAGATGCCGGAGAAGGTCCGGCGCGTCGCTGTGCTGACCCCGAGCCAGTCTGGGCAAAGCACCATTCGCCAATTTACCTTGCCGGAACTGGCAAAGCTCGGCTTTGAGGAGGGGCGCGATTACGCCTATCAAGTCTTCTCGGCGGACGACGTACCCGAGCGCCTACCCTCGCTTGCGCTGAGCCTTGTCGCAACGAAGCCCGACGTGATCATTGCCGTTGGTCCTAGTTCGATCAGGGCTGCTCGCGCGGCAACCACCACGATCCCCATCGTGATGTCCTTTGGAGGTGAGGACCCCGTGGCCGCAGGATGGGCACAGAGCTATGCGCATCCGGGAAAGAATGTCACTGGTGTCGTGATGTTGAGCCCCGAACTCGATGGCAAGCGCTTCCACGTTCTCCACGAAGCATTTCCGACGAGGCGGCGGGTCGCCGTCTGGAAGTTGGCGCGAGCCCCTGGAGGCGCCTGACATGTCCGCCTCCGCCAAGCGGATGCCGAAAGCTGCCGTGCAGCTTTCGGCCAGAAGCGCTCGTTTTGGTTTGCGCCCATCTCGGACATCCGAGACGACTAAGCGGTTCCTCGAAAGCGGACGCCGAGTAGCCCTCCCACTGGGAGGCCACAATCAACTCACATTCCGAGCAGGCCAACGATCGAAAGCTGGCAACTCCTCGTTGAGTCCGGAACCATAGGCGCGCGCGGGGCTGCTTATAAGCACGGCATCCAATGAGTCTCATACGGTGAGGATGCGCTCGGCCGGTCGGACATACCGGAAAGCATTCACGGCTCGCTCCTCGAGCCAGGGCTGGCGATGGGACCTACAGCGTCGTGAACGCCGGTTGGTGCCCAGCTCCAGACGACGTCGGTGGATTAGGCCCAAGCTCGCCCGGAGTCCAACGCAATGATAGGGTGTTTTCTGCGGCGTTGGTCCACCATTTCGGGCGGCCATGCTACGCCTGACCCATCGAACGCAGGCCGTTTCGTCCGATCGGGGCTAGCCCGAACACCCTCTCCGGACGTTCGATGCCGCGCAGCCTGAAGCAGCCAAGTTCCTCGACAGGCTGGCCCGCCAATCGACTAAAGGCACGAGAGAGCACAAGGCTGTGACCGAGTTGCTTGCTCACGTCTTGAAGTCTTGCGACCTGGTTCACGGCCGGGCCGATGACCGTAAAGTCGAGCCGTCTCGCCGCTCCGACATTGCCGTACGCGACTTCGCCGACGTGGAGCGCCAAACCGAACTCGAGGGCCTGTCCGTCTCTGCGCCGTTCACAAAAGGCCGTGGCGGCCCGCAACGCGGCCGCGCTCGAATGCGCCAGATTGCGCTCCTCGGTCCGTGGGAAGATCGCCAGGACCGCGTCGCCGATGAACTTCAGCACCTCGCCGCCTTCTTCCTCGATCAACGCAACCATCTCCTCGAGCCAATCGTTCAGAACTGCGATCACTTCAGCCGTCGGGCGAGTCTCCGAGAACTGGGTAAATCCACGCAGGTCGGCGTGCCAGATAGCCGCTTCGATCGTCTCGTGACCGCACCGTTCGATAGCACCCTCGATCACGCGCTGCCCCGTTCTCGGCCCGACATAGGTCGCCATCAGATCGACAGCTATTCGACCCAGCACGTCGCGTTCTGCATAGGGCGAGAACAACCGCATCGCATCGGTCAGGGCCACTTCCTGCTCAGGATCGAAGCCGCCCGGTTGCCGCGTCGCGAAACTCATCGTGGCCGTGCGGCTTCGATCGCGGAATGGCAGGGGGTGCATCACGTACTCGGTCGCACCGCGGTCGCGCAGTTCCGTCAGCAAGGGCATTCTGAGGAGTGGCGCATCCAGCTTGAGGTGAAACGCCATGCCGGAGTCGTCGACCTGCCGCGTCGGACTCAGCATGTACTCATCCGAACGTTTGAGAACTGACCGGGCAGACTGGCGTACCTCCTCAGCTTCCTCGCTCCAGACGACCAAAGACCCGCTGATCTCGGGATGCAGGATCTCCAATCCGAGCGTCGCGCGCCACAATGGCAAGCCACGCTTGCACAGCTCGGCACAGAACCGGAAGAACAAGCAATCAATCCGTTCCTCCTGCTGCGCCATCGTGAGCAGCCAGCGCCAGAGATCGTCCACATCGGGTGGAGCGCCCGAATGTTCGGAACGCGCCGGCCCCGGATCCCCGTCCGCCGGCGTCGTCCGGCTGGTCGCTTCGGTCTCGAGCTGCAGGGCGGGAGCCGAGAGAACCCCCGCTCCTCGGACCGGCGATGCCGCGCAATCGAAGCACTTTTGACCTGCGTTGTTCACGTATCCGGATCCTTGCTCGGTGGAGCCTCCGCTCACGGTGTCTCAGGATGCCTTCGGCTCGATTCCTCGCGTCGCCGGTGTCATGGGTCGGATTTCTCGAATTCGCGCGGCGTTGGCCGTCTTGGACTGGTGCTCAAGGTGCCTGCCAGTAGATGACCGGCTAGGCAGATTGGCTGTGACGGTTGTTTAAAACTGCGCGCCGCTCATTGCCTGCATGAATGCAAGCGGATTCCAGTATTCGCGGTAGCTGACGATCAGTCCGTCCTTGAAGGTTACGAAAGTGGCGTAGCTCATCTCATAAGCATTGCCGTTCGTCAGAACCTCGCCAGAGGAGCTCCATTCGGCGATGGCGACATTCGGATCGTCCGTCGAATAGATGCGAAGGTGGGGGATCGAGCGAACATTGATGACGCTTGGGTAATTGCGCAGATATTCGTAGAGCGCCTCGCGGCCTTCCAGGCGGCTTGGTGAGCCCTGAGGCGCAAACGGAAACTCTGCTACGACATCTTCGGCACAGAGCAGCGACCAACCTTTCATGTCCTTGGTAAGGAACGTATCGAGGCTATGACGCAAGAGTTCGACTGCGGAAGGGAAGTTGCTCACTTTAAGCTCCTTGTTTGTCTGGCGCAGCTTCAACTTCATGAGTTGAAGCGAACATTGCTGCGCCTTGCCACGAACATAGCAGGCCGGCGCAGCGATGCGGTGCGCCGGCTGCTGCGCAGGTTCCGATCTTGCGCCTTCTAGGGTCTATCCTCGCTTGAAGCGGTCGAGAGTGGCGCGAGGCAGAGGACGCCTGTGAAGGATGCGGCGGTCATCTCATAGCGGGTCGCGACGGCCCGCCACTCCTTGAGCCTCGCCCGGAGGTGCTCGACGCGGTTGCGGTTGTTGTAGATCCAGTCTGGGCAGGCCACGGGTGCCTCGTGGAGTTGCGGCGGGATCGCGGGTCGTGCCCCCATGTCCCAGATGTGCTCGCTCAGCTTGAGATCTCCCCTTCGCGCCTCACCAGCCGCCTTCTGGTGCGCGCGCTGGTGCCGTCGAGAAACACCATGCCAAGGTGATCCCCTCGCTCCTGCACGAGACCCAGCAGCCGCTCCCAGACGCACGCACGAGCCCAGCGGATGAAGATCTGCGCGGCTTACCACCAGAGCCCGAGCTCCTCCGGGATCGCGCGCCATTTGGCCCCGTTCCGGTGACGCCAGAGGATCGCCGACATCGTGCGGCGCAGATCACCAGGGGGCGTCTTCCCTTTGAGCCGACAGGTCTCCACCAGGGCCCACTGCACGACGCTTAGTATGCGTCCCCCGCTCAATGGGGACAAACGCGAGCGCCGGAAACAGGTTCAAGCGATGACAGGCTCTAGTTCTTCCGAAGCAGAGCCTTAGATCAAATCAATTCAAGCCAGTGAATCTCTCTTGTAAGCACGTGCTATTCAAACGAGAGATTTCGTCGGATCCATTCGGCTGCCTCGACGACATCCGCGCCGACCAGTTCATGACCTGCCGAGAGCTCTCTGAGATCCACGCGGGCGCCACGGACCATAAGGGCATTCGCCAGCTCCGCCGCATTGGAGGCGTAGGGATCGCCACGTCCGCTGAGCACCAGAACGCTGCTGTCCGAGAGATCTGCAGCCGGCGGGTTCTCCAGGGCCTGCATGGCGCGCAGTAGCGCTGCCCGGCGCACGAGACCGGGATGAAGCTGGATGACCGCCGCCAGAAAGTTTGCGCCGTTGGAATAGCCGAGGAAGACGAGCCGGTCCGCGTCGAGCCCGTATCCCGTCACGGCGCCCTCAACGAAGGCAGCGAACGCTTCGGCTTCGCTGTGAATATCTGCCTGGTCGAACGTCGTGCCATCGAGACGGCGGAACCAGCGATTGGTGCCCTCCTCGGTCGCCCGGCCACGCACGCCCAGCAGTGCCGAACGCGGGGCGATGCGGCGGGCGATCGGCATCAGATCGGCCTCGTTCCCACCAGTGCCGTGCAGCAGCACGAGGGTCGTGCCGTCGGGCTCCTTCGGCCGGTTGAAGCAGTGAACGAAAGGGAGATCGCGAACCGGAACTCTCTCTTCACCGGGCCGGGCGAACTGAGGAAGCATCGCCCTCAGATCCTCAGTGCGATCAAGGTCATGGGGCGGGAGAAGGAGGGTTCGGCCGAGCTCGCCGGGTGCTTCGTCGACGGTCATGCCCGGCCCATCGGTCGCGTACTCCATCAGGATGCCGGCCGGATCGCGGACGTAGAGCGACAGGAAGTACTTCCGGTCGTGAACCTCCGTCGGTCCGTACCCGTCCAACGATAGCCGCATGGATCGAACGGCGTCGGTATTCTGAGCGCGGAACGCCACATGATCGGGGACCCCGGCCCCCGGCACGGACGGCACGAAGCCCGAGACCTCCCGGATGTCGACGATATCGGTATCGGAGATCATGCGCTGGGTCATGCCGGCGCGCTCGCTCGCCCTGTATCTGAAGCGCGCCACGAAGCCTGCCGTCTCCGAGGCCCTGTCGGTCAGGAGCGTGACGCCGCGCAGTCGGGTGGGAGCCCGATCCAGGGGAGCGGGCGTCGCCATCTCGACACCGACCAGCTTCACGATCAGCCCGTCCGGGTCCTTCAAGCGGAGGACCGGCTCCCCGAACTCGCGGGAAGGGCCCTCGTGCGGGATGCCGGCGGTCAGCGCCCGGGTGAGCCAGTCGCCGAGGGATCCGGGCGGTACCGCCAACCCCGCTTCCGAGACCTGCCCGATCCCGGTGCGGCCACGGCCGGTCGCCTCCCAGACGAGGAAGGTCAGCAACGAGCCCGGGCTGCCCAGCCCGTCGCCGTAGATGAGATGCAGCTGCTCCGCGTCCGCGTAGCCTCCCGTCTGCTTCACAAGCCTGAGCCCGAGAAAGCCGGCGTAGAAGTCGACGTTCGCCTGCACGTCGGCGGTGATGCCGGTGAGGTGGTGGATGCCGCTCGTCATTCTCTCGCCGCCCCTCCAAGGATCAACCGCCCGCCTCGCGGGCAAGCACCTTCCGGACGCTCGGATCGGCAGCGGTCCGATCATGCAGCGCCTGCACGTTCGGGTAACCTTCCAGACCGCCGGGCAGGAGCTTAATGGCCCATCGGATCATCGGGAAGGCATAGGCGTCAATGACCGAGCGCCCGCCATCAAGGATATGCTCGCGCCCTTCGAGGTGACGATCCAAGATGCCGAAATGCTTCGCGACGAGCTTATGCCCCGCGTCGACGAGTGCGCGTCGCGCGGCCTCGCTTTGGTCGGTTGTGTAGCGATATGGCATGAAGACCGGCCAGAAGGCGGCGTGAACGTCCGAGGTGAAGAAGGCCGACCACCCGTGCGCCTCTGCCTTCGCGCGGACGCCGTTGCCACCCGCAAGTCCGGCCTCAGGGTGCTTTTGCGCGAGGTAGTCGAGGATCGCACCGGCCTGCGTCAGAACCCAGCCGTCGTCCTCGCGAAAGGTGGGCACGGCGCCCGCCGGGTTCACGGCAAGCAGTTCATCAGAACCATACTGGACCTTGACGGCGTCATAGGGCGTCCCGATCCACTCGAGGGCGATGTGGGGCGCCAGCGAACAGGCGCCAACAGCATAGTAAAGTGTTGGCATGGTTTCTCCTTGCCGTTGGAGTGTGCCGCAGGTGGTCGAGGTCGCGGCAGACCGTGCATGGTGGTAGAGAGGCACAGACGCTAAGTCGTCGGCAACCTAGCGTGCACCCGGCGCGAGTGCGTGGCGTCTCCTGCCGCGAGATGACCGATCCTGCGGTTTGCCCCGCCTCGGTCGCTTTGGACCTTCGAGGGCTGCTCGGGGCATACGGCCAGCACTCTTCCGCGACGAGGAGGTCGCGCTACCCGGCAACCCGACGCTTGAGGCGGGATGAAGCACCTGCAGGGATAGGGGTGCCCGGACGCGGCCAAGCGCTACGCGATCATTCGCGCGGGCTCGCATCGGAGGTCGCTTCAGGGAGGCCGCGATGCGCCCGTCGATGGTTGCCCCGGGCGCGATGTCGGCGCGGGTCAGGCGCCGGACTCGGTCAGCGTTGCCTCGGCAACGCCCGCCATGGCTGAGCGTTGGCGGGCGGTGGGTGTCCCCGGCGCTTGTTCGAAAGCCGGCCCTGCCGGGCCATGCACGCAGGCCCGGTTCACCTTGGATCGGCAGCAGGCCTTAGCGACTGGAGAGAACCGGATCGCGAACCGCGCGGCGATAGTCGGACGGCGTCGTGTGCCGGTGCTTGACGAAGAGACGGGCGAGCACCTGGTTGGACGAGTACCCGACCTCAAACGCGATCTCGGTGACGGGAAGGTCCGTCGTTTCGAGAAGCTCGCACGCTCTCTCCAATCGAAGGCGCGTCAGGTACACACGCGGCGGAACGCCGACGCTCTCCTTGAACATGCGAGCGAAATGGAACGGCGAGAGCTGCGCCTCGGCGGCCAGTTCGTCGAGGCTGATGTCCTCCGACAGCCGCTCCTGCATCAGCTCCAGGCAGCGCCGCTTCGCCCATGGGGCAAGGCCGCCCCTTGCCGGCACAAGCGAGGCGCCGCTCAACCGGCACAATTCGGCGAGTATTTCGCAACCTGCCGCGCGCGCCAGCAGACGCGACGGCACCCCCTCCTCGTCGCTCAAGGCCCAGAGGTTCCTTAGCGCCGATAGGATGGCCTGCGAACGAAACGGCCCCCTGTAGAGCTGCAGGCTTTCCAGCGAGAAGGCTCCGCCGGCAGCTTCGTTCAGCACGCTCTCCCATTGCTCGGTCGGAAACGTCAATTTGCGAACCTGATGGTTCGCGCTGTTGCTTATCGTATGGGCGAAGTTCGGCGCAGCGAGAAAGAGATCACCCTTCTCGCTCATCACGTCGTAATGCCCGCCTCCCGAGTCGCCGCGGGTACGACTGCCAGCGAGCATAACCTGAACGAGAAGGAGTTCCGGCACGGCCGGAATACCGATGTCTCCGCCGGGTCGCGCCAGTTCGAGCATGTCGAGGATTGCGCCTGGTGCTTTGCGCGCGCGCACGTAAGATGCCTGTCGGCCCTCGGAGTAGAATTTCGTGAAAGACGAGTAGTCAGGCACGATCCGTCTCCTCTGAATGGCCTAAGGACGCCTCTCGATCAGAATTTGCAGGCGACTTGCGCCTTGCAGACAGGCTTAGGAACGCTCGAGCGACCCAGCGGAACGCGCCTCGGTGACTCTCGCCTCCAATCGTCCTGAGGGAGGCGGGTTCCGTCACGTCACCGAGCCGATGGCACGTACGCCGCCATAAGACATAGGGTCGGACAATTGCGAATGAAATGCAAGTGCACCGGCCACCGGTGGTCGCTGGCGCTACGCCGCAGCCGCAACCCGGTGAACCGGTGCCTGCTGCGCACCTGAGCGCCGGAATTGGGCACGCCGCCCTGCCGTTTGCCCATCGCTCGCCGCTCGAGACGCAAGATCGGCACCCTCGACGCAGGCCCTGCAACGCGTCGCCCCTCGGCCCCCGGTAGATTGCGTCGACGCTCGCAAACGGCAATCTCTTCAACGGAGGCCTACCATGCCCCAGGCACAGACCATCACAACATCGTCAACGCAATCGAAGTCCGGCGCTGACCTGATCGTGTTCAATGCCAATATCTTCACGGGTAATCGCGGACAGCCCGAAGCGTCCGCTTTCGCGGTCAGGAAAGGGCGCATCTACTCGGTCGGGACCGATGCCGAGATCCTTGAGCTGAAGAATCCCGGCACTCAGATGATCGATGCAGGCGGTCGCCGGCTCATCCCCGGCATCAGCGACGCCCACATCCACCTGCTCAACGAGAGCAACTTCACCTTCACCGTGAGATGGGACGGCGTTCCCACGCTGCGCCGGGCATTGTCCATGCTGAGCGAGCAGGCGGAACGGACGCCCGAGGGGCAGTGGGTCAAGGTGATCGGAGGCTGGTCCCCCTATCAGTTCAAGGAGAACCGCTTCCCCACCATGGACGAACTGCGCGGGGCGGTGCCCAACCGGTCCCTGATCGTGCAATACGCTTACAACCGCGCCTTTATGAACGATCTCGCGTTGGAGGCATTCGGCGTAGGCACCGATCGATTTCCCGACTTCCAGGTTCTCGACTTCGAGAAGGACGACCAAGGCAAATACACGGGCATCGTCTGTGGAGATACCTTCGGGTTTATCGCACTGGAGACACTGGTCCCGCAGCCCTCTTTCGATGAGCGGCTGAGCGCGCTTATCCATACGATCCATAGCCTGAACCGTTTCGGGGTGACCTCGGTATTCGATTGCGGCAGCATGGGCTACCCTGAAGCCCACGCGACGGCCGAGGTCTTGATGCACGATGATCGCTTCAATCTCCGCTTGTCCTTCGTCGACATGCAGTTTGGAAGCGCTGGCATGATCGACGCGGAAATCAGGGCCATCACGAAGACGACGCCCATGAGCCCCGGAGAAAACCTGCACCCGGCTCTTGCGCATGGCCACGTCTTTCGAGGAGCCAAAGCGCTGGATCCGGAAGTGCATGATCACGAGAATTTCGACCGCCCGGCGGTTATCCTCGATCAGGACCGGATACGCCGCCACGTTGAGCAGGATATCGCCAAGCTGGTGCAGCGGCGGATCCCGTTCCGCATGCACATCAGCTACGACGAGAACATCACGCCCTTCCTCGACGCGATGGAGAGGATGAACGAAACGACGCCGCTGGATGGCCTGAAATGGAGCTTCGAGCACGCCGAGACGATCAGCCCTCAGAACATCGCCAGGGTGAAGAAGCTCGGGGGTGGTATCGCCCTCGATGCGAAAATGGCGTTGCACGGCGATGCGTTCATCGAGACCTACAGCCTGGAGAAGGCGCTGCAAACGCCGCGACTGCGCCAGCTCGTCGACAGCGGCATACCTCTGGCCCTGACGACCGACGCCTTCCGGGCCGCCGTGTTCAATCCATGGCTCGCGATCAGTTGGGCCGTGTGCGGAAAGTCGGTTTCCGGGACCGAAGTGCTCGCTGAGGACAACCGCCTATCCCGCGCCGAGGCACTGAAGCTTTTCACCCGCGGGGCAGCCTGGTTCATGAACGCGGAACACGAAATCGGCATGATCGCCCCAGGGAACCTGGCGGATTTCGCCCTGCTGGACCGCGACTACTTCACTGTCTCGGAAGATGAGATCAAATCCGTCTCCTCCGTCCTGACGGTCATGGATGGGAGGGTGGTGTTCGGCGCGCAGGAGTACAGCGCGCTCGCGCCAACCCTGCCCGACATCCTGCCCGAATGGTCGCCCCTCAAGTATTTCGGGGGCTATTACGGGGCCAAGTGAGCCAGCGCTCCAAGGTCGGCCCCATTAGGCCGCCATTCCAAGTCTGCAGCTTACACGATCGGCGAGTTGGATCCAGCAACGAACATGCCGACCGAGTTCGGCGTCCGAGACGCAACCAGCAGGTCGCTCCGCTCGCTGCGATGATCCGAAAGCTCAGTACGTGGACCGCAGTTGCGGCAGACGATGTTGCGTCCCTCCGTCGGAGCGGTGCCGCTTCGAAAACATCCAAGCAAACGCCCAAGGAGATATACGATGGCGACGATCACCACATCCGACGGCACCAACCTCTTCTACAAGGATTGGGGCCCCAAGGACGCGCAGCCGATCATGTTTCACCATGGCTGGCCGCTCAGCGCCGACGACTGGGACAACCAGATGCTGTTCTTCCTGTCGCATGGCTATCGCGTGATCGCGCATGATCGGCGCGGCCACGGCCGGTCGGACCAGACCGACACCGGCAACGACATGGATACCTATGCCGCGGATGTGATGGCGATCGTCAGGGCGCTGGACTTGCGCGACGCCATCCATATCGGCCATTCGACCGGCGGGGGCGAGGTCACGCGCTATGTGGCCCGCGCCGAGCGCGGCCGCGTCGCTAAGGCCGTCCTGATAGCCGCGATCCCGCCGGTGATGATCAGGACAGACACGAATCCGGACGGCGTTCCCCGCGAGGTCTTCGATGGGTTTCGTTCGGCGGTGGCCACGAACCGCGCACAGTTCTATCACGACGTGCCGAGCGGCCCGTTCTACGGCTTCAACAGAGTGGGCGCGACGATCAGCCAGGGCCTGATCGACAACTGGTGGCGTCAAGGCATGGCCGGCGGCGCCAAGGCGCACTACGACTGCATCGCCGTCTTTTCCGAGACCGATTTCGCCGACGACCTGAGAACAATCACCGTGCCCGTCTTGATCATGCACGGCGAGGACGATCAGGTCGTGCCGATCGAGAACTCGGCCCACAAAGCCATCAAGCTCGTCCGGGACGGCACGATGAGAACCTATCCCGGCCTTTCTCACGGTCTGTTCGCGACGCATCCCGACGTGATCAACCGCGACCTGCTGGTGTTCATCCGTGGCTGACGGCCGAGTGCCGAAGGCGTGGGGCCTTAATCCCCTGACGGTCAGAAATGTGCCGTCTTCCGGCGGTCCGCCATGCGTCAATATCAGTAACTCTTGTTCTGACACGAGGTTCGATCATGTCTGAGAAGCTAAAGCCAGTCCTAGTATTCGGCGCTACCGGCCAACAAGGCGGGTCCGTCGCAACGGCACTGCTCAGGGCCGGCTGGTCCGTCCGCGCCTTTGTACGCGACCCTGCTTTATCCAAGGCAGCCGCGCTCAGATCTGCCGGTGCCGAGTTGGTGAAGGGTGACCTCTCCGACACGGGGTCGATGCGGTCGGCGATGGTCGGCGCGTACGGCGTCTTCAGCGTACAACCGAGTTCCGGCCAGGGGCCTGTCTTGGGCATCAGCGACGAGGACGAGGAGCGCTACGGCGTCACGATCGCAGACTTGGCGCGCGACGCCGGCGTTCAACATCTCGTTTACACATCGGTCGGCGTGCCGGGGGACGAGCCGACGGGCATGCCGCATTTTGATACCAAGCTTCGCATCGAGAAGCATATTCGCAGCTTGCCGCTCACGGCGACGATCGTCCGACCGGTCGCGTTCATGGACATGCTGGTCATGCCGGGGTTCGGGCTGAACCGAGGTGTCTTTACGTCATTCGCCCGGCCGGACCAGCCGGTGCAGTTCCTGGCAGTCGAAGACATCGGGAAGTTCGTAGCGTCGATCTTCGCTGATCTAGAGCGTTTTGGCGGCACGACCATCGAGATCGCCAGCGACGTCGTGACCGGATACGACCTGGAATCTGCGTTCACCGAAGCCGCAGACCGCCCGATTACGTACATGCGGTTCCCTGCCGATGTCCTCGCAGGAAATCCGTTTCTGGCGAAATTGACCGATCTGTTCGACTCGGGGCGTCTGGCGGGTCACGCAGACCTCAAGGCCTTGCGCGAGATCAACCCGGAAATGCAGTCGTTCCGCTCATGGCTTGGGGGAAGCGGCCTCAAGGCGTTCGAGCACGCTCTCAACTCGGCGGACGCCTGGGAGTACGGGAGCGCCTAACGGCTGGACGGGTGCAGCTCAGGTGGCCCCGCAGAAGTGGACCAACCCCTATGCTTTTCGGGCTGGAGCACAGAGGGAATGACGGGCTGGAAGTGTCATGACCTGACCCTGCAAAAGTGGACCGGCCCGAATGTTTACGGGGTCAGGACCAGTTCGTCGTCTTGCGCGTCACAGCCCTGTCCTCTCAGGAGTTGGGGCCTCCGACGCATCCAGGTCGGTTCAGTCCGCGTTGAATGAAGGTTCCGCATGAGAATTGCTCGGGCTATTTGGGCAGTGATGAAAAAACCAAGCTACATGGAGGCCGTGGATCGGTCGGGTGTACTAGAGCGGTTAGGAGTTGCGTGGAATCGGGTGATCTGATTCCAAGGCTGTGGGGGTGAGAGCCCAGGACCTCACCATGACGGCCCCGATGTCTCAGGACCTGCGCCAGCGGATTGTCCGCGCGGT
>JAESFL010000961.1_pt1 | contig 13383 bp, 14 predicted proteins | sample 9269401 | NCBI WGS metagenome assembly JAESFL01 (sample SAMN14506025, study PRJNA617098) | algae metagenome | isolation source: Gloeocapsa sp. UFS-A4-WI-NPMV-4B04 and co-occurring heterotrophs from desert... | place: USA: Utah | collected 2006-10-01 | reverse complement strand
CGTGATGGCATAAATCGCTATAATTTCAGCAATCATTTTTTCGTCTCTCCAAGAGTTACAAGACCTTGGAGAGATTTTATTTGGTTTGCTCCCGCTTCCGCTTCTAACTAGCAACTTGGGTTAGTAGATGAAGCACAAGCGCTGCGTTAGAGTTTTTAGCAGATTTAGCTAATGAGAGACCAGAGTATCAAACCTGACTAGAGTGAATGTAAACAATGATGATGAGTGCTGGTAACAGCATTGAATGTCGATATTTAGGTTGTGGTGACTTGAACCAGTTTCGTCAAATGCCCTTGGCGGAAAATGAGGCTTTAATCTATACCACTTTTACTAGGGATGTCCCGGTTTTGATGAGCGGTTTCCTGGATTGCATTCGCTCTGAGGAACTAAAAGAAAGATTGCCTGCACAATTTTCTGAGAATGACCTGGCATCGGTCATAGTAGCGATGGTGAGGAATTTGCCTGATATGCGATGCGGGTATTTGATGAGTTGTTTCACAGTGCAGAGCTTTCTGCAAATACCACAGTTGTTGCTGCTGTCATTAGTTGGTAACTGGAATAGCATTTTTAATGTCACCAATATGAGCTAGCTCAAAGACTTAATTGAGTATTCCTGGCAAATTAGAAGTATACCGACTTAGAGGGTCTTTTGATATGACCAACGCTACCCTCAACTTTCAAACCGCTTCAGGACACCAAGTTCTAGCCGCAGCAGGCAAAAAATATCTGCGTCCTGGTGGAAAAACAGCTACAGAGCAATTATTTCAATGGGCTAATTTTCAACCTGGCGAGACAGTTTTAGAATTAGCATCGAGTTTTGGCTACAGTGCGATCGCGCTTGCTAAACGCTATGGTGTTAAAGTCATCGGCGTAGAAAAAGATTCTGATAGTGTAGCTCGTGCGCGTGTCAATATTCGTACTGCTGGTTTAGAAAATCAAATCGAAATTATCGCAGGCGATATTTTCCACTTAGAAGCAATCCCAGGACAATTTGATTACGTTTTAGCCGAAGCAATTCTCACAATGCAATCCCCACCGGGGAAAGCCAAGATTTTAGCTGGTATTCACAATAAACTCAAACCTGGAGGTAAATTCTTATCTCACGAATTATTAGCTCGTGAGAAAGAAGAGCAAATTTGTACTGAACTAGCGCAAGTAATTAAAGTAAATTCTACACCCCTGTCAGAAGCTAACTGGATTCTTGCTTATGAAACAGCTGGATTACAAGTGCAAAATCAGAAAACTGACTCAATGGCTTTACTGAATTTGAGCCGAATAATTCAAGATGAAGGCATTGTAGACACAATTCGGATTTTGGGTAATGTCTTGACGCACAAACCCATCCGCACAAGAGTTTTAGAAATGCGCTCTGTTTTCCAGAAATATCGTAATGAATTAGGTTACATCATTCTGTGTGCCGTTGCCTAGTAGTGTCATTAATCCAAAATTCAAAATTGCTATGACTTCTCAAAACACAACAAATCCATCTTTCGTTACTCAACTGCGAGAACAAATTGAATATCGTGATACTGGAACTTTCAATAAAGTATTGCTAAAAGATCAAGCTTGTCAATACACGCTCTTATGTCTTGCACCTAACACTGAAATTACCGAGCATAAGGCTACTCGAAATGCCACTGTTAATGTTATTGAAGGACGGGGTTTACTAACTTTGTCGGGACAAGATATTGCCCTAGAAACAGGTGTTTTTGTATTTATACCTGCTAATGCTCCCCACTCATTAAGGTCTGAAGAAAAATTGGCGTTTTTGTTAACGCTTTCCGAAAAAGTAGATAGTAATTAATTTTTTTCTGAATAATGGAATCAATAATTTCAACTTTCGCCCAACATTTAGATTTACCTCAAGCTCAGTTAGAAGCTCTACTCTCAGAACCGCTAACCAAGTGTCTCAATTCACCTAAACTTAAGCAACAGCTAAACAGCTTAGATACCAATTTGCTGAAGGAAACTTTACCCACAGCAGGAGCCGTCTTAGCCAAAGAACTACCGCCTTTTTACAACTGGCTGAAAAATGAATTGGGAGTTAAGCGTGTTCCCGATAGTCCAGATCACACAACAAAATGGGTAATTGGTTTCGTTAACAATGAGCAAAGCTTGAGCAATCTAGTTGAGTTACATAAACCCGTTCCGCGTCTGGCTTTAGAAGCGTCTGTTTCCCGCTTGGTAAGCTTGTTTAATGGTATCGAAGACGCGCACGTTCGCCAACAGTGGCAAAAGGCGATTGCTGCTTTATGCTTACCTTTAGTTGTTGATGCTCGTGAAAGAGATCGAGCAATGATCGCAGCCTAATAAAACATTCTAAAGCAGGGAGATTTGACGATGACTCAAACCGTCAATACAACTAGCAATACCAAACCTAACACCCAGGCGTGGTATCGCCCAACATTTTCCCCAGAACATGGAGTTTATGTAGTATTGTTGGTTTCTTTCCTAATTGGTGCAGCCGCCGCCCAAAATTGGACATTAGAAACAACTCTGGCTTTAGTATGTGCTTTTTGTGGCTTTCAAGCTGAACATCCCTTGGTATTGCAAATCAAGCAACGCCGCAGTTTGAAGCCACGTTTTTTAATTTGGGGTGGGGTTTATGCAGTTATTTCAGGCGCGATCGCCCTTTATCTTTACCTCAATCATCCGGTGGTACTGTGGATTTATGCAGGTGCGATCGCTGCTTTAATTATTGATGCTTTCTCTGTTCTCTATAGAGAACAAAAATCAGTTGCTAATGAACTAATTACCTTTGCTGCTGTTTGTCTTTCAACACAGTTTGCCTACGCTGCTACAACTAACACAATTTCCCTAAATGTGATGGGACTTTGGGCGCTTAATACGCTTTTTTTCTCTAGTGCTATTTTCACAGTTAAACTGCGGAAACCGAAAACAAGTTCTTTAATTCCAGCAGTGGTTTATCATGTGATCGCAACTATAATTATTTTCGCTCTCTACTGGTTTAATTTGTTATCTCCAGTCACAGCTTTAGCATTTGGAATAGCGCTACTAAAATTTGGCATTATTGCCCTAAATCAAGAATGGTATTGTAACGTCGAAATTCAATCTGTGGCAATGCTCGAAACCTCAACTGCTTTAACTTTTCTGATAATTGTTGCTCTCTCAGTTTTACCAGTACGCTTAACAATTATTTAGAAAACTTAGCATCAATTCTAAATTATATACAGATTTAGCCAATAAGTTTTGGTAGGCAATGCTGCTATTTAATCCCAGGTATCATAAACTCGTGACCAGTTATTTCTGATGATATCTCGTCTATGAACTGAGTCAACGAGTTTGAAATAAATTCAGATAATAACCAGTTATAGTTACTATCAAAATGGCTAGCTAAAACATTAGGTGAATATCTTGCTAACTCACTTAATCTATGCATTGCAGCAAAAATCAGTGATATATTGGTATGTTCAATATACCCATTAATACCATTTTTTCGCTTGATGTACCATAACATTTTTGCTCCGTAAATATAAAAAAGATTTTTTCTTATTTTTTGATGATAGTTCGATAATCTTCTTAAATTATTATTCTGTTGACCGTTTTTCCAATCAAATCGCTTTTTACTTCTTATTATAAATTCTTCAGGCTTTCCATTATCTAACTCAAAGCAATCTGGCAACTTATTTATTGTATGTTGGTTAGTGTAACGCTTATCAAGCTTGGCACAAAACCAAGCCTCATAAGAATCAGATTTTTTAACATATACTGGACTTTTTACCGGAATAAATAATTCTTTTGAAGATTTAAATGTTAAATCGTATGCTCTATGAATGTAGGGCAAATTATAAAGTAAATCTTTAAGAGTAAATTGTTGGACTAATTGATTCTCTCCCAAATAATTGATTAGTGCAGGTAATACTCCAGAAGCATGAAATTTAACGATTTCATTTGTGAGAAACCTTCTACTACCTTTGGTATAACCAGATACACCATGTTGATCTGAGAAGTTTACACTTTTGACCAAGAGTAAAGCTTTTGTAGAGTTTAGAAAACAGTAGTAAGCAGTAAGTGGTGATGAGGTATTAGGAAGTTGTTTGGTAGCATTATAGAAATGTCGAGCCTGTTGCCAAAAAAATAATGCTTCTTTCTTTTTTGACTCGCTACCTCTCTTAAGCCACATTTCCACATAATCCCAAGTATCGGTAACAAGAATAGTTTTGCTATTAAACTCAGGATTAATATGAGCTTTGTGAAGTGATAATGGCTTGCTATTTAGGTTAATTTCTTTAAATGCCATAAATAAATTATGTCGGATAATCTTTGGTACTTCAGTCAAGAATCAGGCTGATAAAATATATTTTCATTTAGCAACTCAGTGAATGTCATTCTTTACCAAACCTAAATTCTGGGTATATGTATCCAATCCTTTAGCCTTATACATCTATGATGCCCATTGGAACATCGAATGTATGCATGACTTTATAAGATAACTAAGATGAGGAGCGCCTTCCTTACCTCTTCTGCACTGATAAAAGCGATCGCTCACGTAGTCAGATTATGATTAAGATAATCAAGCTTACTAAGCAAGATAGCAGCATGACAATTGCAGCATCCAAATCGCTCACATTACAGGAATTCCTAAAACTTCCCGAAACTAAACCAGCAAGTCAATACATTAACGGGGAGATTATTCAGAAGTCGATGCCAAAGGGTAGACACAGCCGCTTGCAAAGTAAACTTTGTGCTGTGATTAATCAAGTTACAGAGGAACAGCAGATTGCATACGCTTTTCCTGAGTTACGCTGTACTTTTAGCGATCGCTCTATTGTTCCCGACATGGCAGTATTTCAGTGGAACCGCATTCCCTTTACTGCTGATGGAGAAGTACCGGATAACTTTGAATTACAGCCCGATTGGACTATCGAAATTTTCACTCCAGAACAAAAGCCGAATAAGGTAATTGGCAACATTCTTCACTGTCTACAACACGGATGTCAGTTAGGGTGGTTTGTTGATCCTAATGATCGTAGTATCCTAATATTCCTACCAAATCAACAGCCGGAATTGTTACAAAGAAATGATTGCTTGCCACTGCTTGCAGAAATTGAACTAGAACTAACAGTAGATCAAGTCTTTGGCTGGCTTAAGATGGACGGCTAATTATCATATTTTCTCTTGGATGCGATCGCCCTAGATCAAGAATTTACCTCTGCTGTACCAAGCGCGATCGCTTCCAATGCCTTGCCATCAACAATCGTAATCTTACCACCCCGACTATAAGCAATTACAGATTTAAGACTTTTAGTTAATCGCACGCATTCTTCGTAAGTAATGCCAATACTCCGAGCTATTTGATAATAAGGTAATTTGACTTTCAAACACTCGCCGAGTTTAGTTGTTTCAGTTCCATATTGCGTTGCAAAATATTGAATAAATCGCGCTAGTCGCACAATCGCTCGTTCAGAAATCAACCCATGTACTGTTTCATGCAGTTGCTGAAGCCTGGAATTGAAAACCATTAGCATCCGCAGAGCAATTTCAGGATTCTGCCCGATAGCATTAACTAAAGCATCTCGCTCTACAGAAAGAATTTGACAATCACAAACAGCTGTCACAGTTGCAGGAGCAATACCATTTCCCAACAGTGCAGGTGCAGCAAAAATTTCTCCGGCGGGTAGGGTGCGCAGAATTGTTTGTTTTCCTGTTGATGCTGTTTTAGTAATTTGAATTGAGCCACTCAGAAGAGAATACATTTTTGCAGGTAAGCGATCGCCCTCATGCATGATAATTTCTTCCTGACTATAAAATTGCAACTGAGTGTGTGATTGCAAAATTGCTAATTCCTGCGGTTGTACAGCTTTGAAAACGGTAATTTGTAAGATTTGTTCAATTGTTGCTTGCATAGTTTTATCGAGCAGTACCAGACTTTTATCTACTAAGAGAACCGCTTACAGGTTAAACTAAGTTTTAGCGATACCTATACTGGTATTGATGTTGAATTTTGTAGATTTCATGGACAGAAGTCCACATGACGGTAGTATTACTCTCCTCTAAGCTGATGAGCTAGTCTCTCAGCGCGGGAGAGACTTAGGAGGTATATTTCATGCTTACTCAGGAAGGGCGTGTTGTCCTAGCGGACATTGCAGATTTAAACCAGCTGAAATTGGAGCTAAATCGCTTACCAGCTGTTGATGTAGGCGATTACATTACTGAACTACCCCCAGAACGTCGGGCGATCGCATTTCGGTTGCTAAATAAAGCTCAAGCTATTGATGTTTTTGAATATCTGCCGCCTGAAGTACAGGAAGAATTGATTGGGGCGTTGCACGATACCCAAGTATTTCAGCTTGTAGAAGCCATGAGTCCTGATGCCCGTGCAGAACTGTTTGATGAACTGCCAGCAGGGGTAGTTAAGCGACTTTTACAGCAACTTAGCCCTACTGAACGACAGGCGACGGCGACGCTTCTAGGCTATCCAGAAGGCACTGCTGGACGAGTGATGACAACGGAATATGTGCGGCTGCGCGAGGGATTGACTGTAGGACAAGCCTTGAGCAAAATCCGCCTACATGACGAAGATAAGGAAACGATTTACTATGCCTACGTTACAGACGACAACCGCAAGTTGGTTAGTGTCGTGTCGCTGCGGCAATTATTGTTTTCGATTCCTGATGCCTTAATCCGAGATATAGCGAGCGATCGCGTACTCAAAGCCCGTACCGAAATGCCCCAAGAAGAAGTCGCGCAGCTAATGAAGCGCTATGACTTGATCGCACTACCCGTAGTTGATCGCGAAGATCGCTTAGTCGGAATTATTACGATTGATGATGTGGTAGATATTTTAGAAGAAGAAGCTACTGAAGACATCCAAAAATTAGTAGGCGTTAGCGGTGGTGATGAATCAGCGTTGTCACCTCCTTTAGTAAAACTGCGGAATCGGCTACCTTGGCTAATGGGTATTATGGCGCTTTATATTGGAGCTTCCAGCGCGATCGCACCTTTTCAGGAAACCATTTCTTTAGTACCTGTTTTAGCCGTAATTATGCCGCTATTCTCCAATACAGGTGGGACAGTTGGAATTCAAGCGGTAACTGTAACAATTCGAGGCATAGGTGTAGGAGAAGTCACTTCTCGCGATACGCTAAAAATTCTCCGTAAAGAAATTCTGGCAGGTTTAGGCACTGCCGTAGCATTAGGTTCGACAATGGTGCTACTTGCTCTTATTTGGACTCCTCCCCAAGAACGCTGGGTAGCTTTAGTTGCAGGACTTGTGATGGCAATTAACTCAGTGGTAGCCGTAACACTAGGAACTTTATTGCCAATGGGAATGAAGCGTTTGAAGCTTGATCCAGCAATAGTTAGTGGCCCATTAGTGACTACTATGCTAGATACAATTGGCTTTATCCTCTTTTTGACACTAATTACAATGAGCTTGAACGTTCTTGATTTAAAACCGTAATATCGGTAGCTAAATAACTTACATGACTACTACCTAGATACGCCATAATTATTCTTTTATTGGCTGATTTCTAGGGGTGCAACTGCTTTATGATCTGCGATCGCTATCACAATTTGAACTTAATTTGGTATAGCTGTCAAATGTTCAATTAAGATTTTGCTACCAATAATAATCAAAATTGCCCCACCAATTATCTCGACTTTATTTTGAAATAAGTTACCGAACTTATGTCCAATAAATACTCCAATAAAGGATAAGAAGAAAGTAATAAATCCAATAGCTGTTACCGCAGGCATAATTGAACTTTTGAGCAAGCCGAATCCCATGCCAACTGCTAAAGCATCTATGCTAGTTCCTACAGATAGGGTAATTAAAGTATAAGTATCTAAAGGATTAAATCTTTTTTCACTGCTTTCATCTTGGTTTGATTCGTAAATCATTTTCATCCCAAGAAAACTTAAAATACCAAAAGCAAACCAATGGTCAACGGCTGATAATACATCTTTAAAAATCAGTCCTCCCCACCATCCTATTATCGGCATAAAAGCTTGAAAACAGCCAAAAAATAAAGCAATTTTCAAAGCTTTATTCAGCTTTATATATTTGATTTTTAAGCCACTGGAGATAGAAACAGCAAAAGCATCTGCTGATAATCCCAAAGCGATAAAACCGATAGCAATTGGTCCCATTTGTTTAACAGCGTAATTAATATTTTTTAAGTTATATGTTCTTTTTTAGCATGAATTTGGCTCAAATTAAAAGAGTTTATTATCATATTGAATTCATATTTAACTCATATTTATTTCATAATTAACTATTAGCTGAAAACTTAGATAACTATTTAGGTGATATTGTAGGGCTAAGTTGCGATCGCAATTATCCTCAAGGGCAATACGAAATATTGATATAGCGCGTTTTGATATAGTTTCATCAAGTGCTACATCAGAAAACGAATTTATTTTCACAGCTAACCCGCGTGTAATTCAGTACATTTCATCGTGCCGCTTTGAAGTATTTAGCTTTATTTTAAAATTAAGGGCTAAATATAATACCACATTATTTTGTGGTAAAGTAGTAAAAAGTAAAAAATTGTTAGAAGTATAACTTTGTGCAATTACTCCGATTACCGCTCCTTTGCTCTAAGACAGAGGCCGCAATTGCAGAAGTAGTTACATAAATTTGAATGGGTGGTTGGCGATCGCGCACAACGGCTCCCACCAAGCGTTTCCAAGGGCGCGATCGCATATAATCAGTACATCTTTAATTCCTCTGTCCAACAATTGCACTTGACATCTGCGTGAAATTCTCTAAGTTGGACTTATTAGCCTAGCTGCTATTTAGTTCTAAAATTCCCATGTCAACTCTCGTCATCGTCGAATCTCCTACCAAAGCCCGCACTATTCGTAATTATCTACCCCCTGGCTATCGGGTGGAAGCGTCTATGGGTCATGTACGTGACCTTCCGCAGTCTGCCAGTGATATTCCTGCTAACGTCAAAGGAGAAAAATGGGCGCAGCTGGGGGTGAATGTAGACGCTGACTTTGAACCACTATATATTGTCCCCAAGGATAAAAAGAAAATTGTTGCTCAGCTCAAAGAAGCGCTCAAAGCAGCAGATGAGTTGGTGCTAGCTACTGATGAAGACCGAGAAGGCGAAAGCATCAGCTGGCATCTATTACAGTTACTAAAGCCTAAAGTTCCAATTAAGCGAATGGTGTTTCATGAAATCACCCAAGATGCTATTCGCAATGCTTTAAAAAACTGCCGCAACATTGATGAACAGGTAGTACGCGCCCAAGAAACTAGAAGAATTTTAGATCGGCTTGTAGGTTACACGCTGTCTCCCCTGCTGTGGAAGAAAATCGCTTGGGGATTATCAGCTGGACGAGTGCAGTCTGTCTCTGTCAGACTTTTAGTGACTCGCGAACGTCAACGCCGCGCTTTCCGCAAAGGTAGTTACTGGGATCTCAAAGCAACGTTAGAGGCAAAAGGCGAGTTTGATGCACGGCTAATCACCTTAGCTGGAACTAAGGTAGCCACTGGAAGCGATTTTGATGAAGCAACAGGTCAAATTATTGCCGGACGCAATGTAGTATTACTGGCTGTTGCTGAAGCTAGAACTTTGCAAGAACGCCTTGCGGGTAAAACCTGGACAGTTACAGACTTAGAAGAACGTCCAGTTACTCGTAAACCTTTCCCACCGTTTACCACCTCGACGCTGCAACAAGAAGCAAACCGGAAACTAAGACTGTCAGCGCGTGATACGATGCGGACTGCTCAGAGTCTTTATGAGCAGGGGTACATTACTTATATGCGGACGGATTCGGTACATTTATCAGAGCAAGCGATCGCAGCCGCCCGTTCCTGTGTTGAGAAAATGTACGGTAAAGAGTTTCTTAGCCCCAAGCCCCGTCAGTACACTACTAAGAGTAAAGGCGCACAAGAGGCACACGAAGCAATTCGCCCCGCAGGTAGTACGTTCCGCACACCCAAGGAAACGGGCTTGAGTGGTCGAGAACTTGCCGTATACGACCTGATCTGGAAGCGTACCGTCGCCTGTCAAATGGCAGATGCTAGACAAACTCAGATCACAGTTGGGTTACAAGTTGAAGACGCTGGATTTAGATCCAGTGGTAAGCGAATTGACTTTCCAGGGTTTTTACGTGCCTACGTCGAGGGTTCAGACGATCCAGATGCTGCTTTGGAAGATCAAGAAGTAATCTTGCCACCACTCAAAGTAGGCGATCGCCCTAATTGTACTAAGATTGATGCGATCGGTCACGAAACCCAACCTCCAGCCCGTTACACTGAAGCCTCCCTTGTCAAAACTCTAGAAAGCGAAGGCATTGGTCGTCCTAGCACTTATGCCAGTATTATCGGTACAATCATTGACCGAGGATACGCTAATCTGGTTAACAATGCCCTAGTTCCCACCTTCACCGCCTTTGCCGTTACCGCTTTACTAGAAGAACATTTCCCCGATCTAGTGGATACTAGCTTTACCTCCCGCATGGAGCAAACTTTAGATGATATTGCCACTGGTGAAGTAAAGTGGCTTCCCTACCTCCGGCAATTTTATTCAGGAGACAAAGGACTAGAAACATTAGTCAAGGAAAGGGAAAATCAAATTGATGGTACTAAAGCGCGAACCGTTCAGCTAGAAGATTTAGATGCCAAAGTCCGCATTGGTAAGTTTGGCCCCTACATCGAAGCTCAAAATGGTAACGGTGTCGTTACTGCTTCAATTCCCAAAGACTTGACTCCATCTGACTTAGATCCAGAAACCGTAGAAGTGCTGCTACGCCAAAAAACCGAAGGGCCTGAGGAATTAGGCCGTCACCCAGAAACAGGTGAACTTATTTATGTAAAAATTGGCGCATATGGCCCCTATGTCCAACTGGGTGAAAAGTCTGATGAGAATCCTAAGCCGAAGATGGCTTCCTTACCCAAAGGTGTAACCCCTGAAAACGTAACGCTAGACATGGCTGTTGGACTTTTGGCTCTACCCCGCACACTAGGCGCTCATCCAGCCAGTAATGGGAAAATTCAAGCTAGTCTAGGACGCTTTGGCCCTTATGTAGTTCATGACCAAGGTAAGGAAGGCAAAGACTACCGATCGCTTAAAGCAAGTGATAATGTCTTGACAATATCCTTAGAACGTGCTTTAGAACTACTAGCTGAACCTAAAAAGGGACGCAAAACCAGCACAACTAAATCAAAGGCAGCTTTACGAGAATTGGGCAATCACCCAGATGATGGAGAGCCAATAAATATCTACGAGGGTCCGTATGGTGTCTACATCAAGCACAACAAAACTAATGTAGGTTTACCAGAAGGTCAATCAGTGGAAGATATGACGCTTTCTACAGCTCTGGAACTCCTAGCAAGTAAGGCATCTAGTGGTACTCGCAAGTCGAGTGCCGCTAGCACTAAAGGCAAATCAACTGCCAAAACGTCGTCAACGACTACTGCTAAGAAAAAAACCACAACCCGCACAAGTTCCAGCCGTAAGACTACTGCAACGTCAAGTAAAGCTAAAACATGATTTAGGGTGGGCATTGCCCACCCTATGCTTACTACCTATTTGAAATCCTCAGTATAATCCCTAGCAAACTGCTCGAAAGATATCTGTTTCTTCCCTGTAACTTGCTCTATTACAGGTGATATATCTGAGTAATAACCAAATTTTTGAGTAGTATATAATCCCAACACAAGATTAATTTCTTGTTCTGGCATTCCTGCCTCTTTCAGTGCTTCACGAGCGGCTTGCTCTGAAATAGCAACATAGGTTATTTGTCTATCAAGGACGGCAGATAGTATTGATGCTATTTGCTGATTAGAAAGTGCTTCGGAACCAGTAACTTGGTAAATTGTCCACCTATACCGATATAGCCGGACCAAATTTTACCGTCTTTATTTAAGGTTTATGAATTAGCGGCTAGTTCTACTTTTAAATAAATCAAATAGATAGAAAAAAAAGCAAGAAAGTATGTAGTAATAAACAATAAGCCCAATCCACCATAAATAGTACGTTAGACCAGAATTAATATTTTGAATAAGAGATCTAAAAGGTGTAGAGATAATTATCAAAGGAATTATTGAAAAACCCCACACTAGCCAAAAGGGATAGGGTCTTAAAAAATCATACAAAGGTGGTTTTGTTTGAGGGTCATCATCAAAGCCCCAAGCTTGAATCTGGCCACCAACTGCAATCAAAATGAATACACTAAACAGCAAAAGCTTGCGAAAGCCAGGCTTTAAAAACTTTTTCATTTTTGCTGATTGCCTCCATTACGTTTGGAAAGAAGCATTTATTGGTTGTGCTATGGTGTAAAGGCGAATTATAAATGTACAATTATACATTTAATTTTTTGTCGATATAGTTAAGCTTTGACCTAACCAATACAAAGTTAAATATTTATTAATTAGAGGAGTATAAGCTTAATTTCATTAAGCAGATTATAGATGACATTTTTGTTATTATTGTATAGATTACATAAGTGCGATTCGCCGCCACAGAAGCGAGTGAGGGGATGAGAAAACCCTCCAAGCCAGCATCCAAGGCTTGTTCCCATCTCGATAGGAGCATAACAGGTAAGTGATATGTTTTACAGCTAAAGAGTAATGTTTTTCCTATTAGCGAAGCCAATAGCGAAAGGAAAATTAGGGAAAGATGTGGCAGGTTAACGTAAGTGAATCTTTGATGAGGGTTCGTCATTATTAACTGTCGGAAAGTGGCTATATACGACAGAACAGGGTACGAAAAACCAACTTATTATTGGTTTTTATCAAGAAACGTCAGTCATCTATCTGACGTTTAGGATGCCAAACTCCCTCGGAGCAAAGAAGAAACCTTACTAAGTCACATCTCAAATTTGTGTAACGAAGTAACCCCGTCAGGGTCTACCCGCTAGATAGATGCGGATAGTAAGAAAGCCGTAAGGCAGACAGAATCCTCTGGCGGCGGAAGGATGCCAAAAAAAGCTAACGCCACCACACCGAAAGGTAACGGGAATACATAACCGAGTGGATAGAACTTATGTTCAAGCCGAAAGGCTGCTGAGGTTTGGCAGGTGAGACTCCTGAACATCAAAGTAAAGCTACGAACTCGGGCATGAAAAGTTAGATGCAATGTTCAATTGCAAACGTAACTGAGAGAACAACCGAATGGAATAACGTCAGTTGGCGGAAAGCCAATTCAGTAGTTAGGAACCTAAGACTACGAATATTCAGGGCAACCAAACAGGGGAACCTTAAAAAAGTTCGCAGCCTTCAAAAGCTGTTAATGCGGAATTACTCCAATACACTGTTATCAGTTAGAAGAGTAACGCAGACTAATAACTTAAGTTGCGAGTTAAGTCGGTTAGCGGTAACAAAAAAGTCATCTCCATGTTGAAACGACCGACAAGAGCACCATCCAGTCGGAAAATCCTGGGATTGAGAACGCGAGGTTAGCCGAT
>JAESFL010000960.1_pt1 | contig 13416 bp, 12 predicted proteins | sample 9269401 | NCBI WGS metagenome assembly JAESFL01 (sample SAMN14506025, study PRJNA617098) | algae metagenome | isolation source: Gloeocapsa sp. UFS-A4-WI-NPMV-4B04 and co-occurring heterotrophs from desert... | place: USA: Utah | collected 2006-10-01 | reverse complement strand
GGGATCGCGCCCGCCCGCATCTGCTCCCACACGTGATACGTCGGCAGGATGTCGAGGAGCGCGAGGCGCTCGACACGACCTGGGTGATCCAGCGCAAGCCGGTAGCCGACACGCGCGCCGCGATCGTGCCCGACGACGGCGAAGTGCACATGGCCCAAGGCTTCCATGACCTCGATCACGTCCCGGCCCATGGCACGTTTGGAATAGGTCTCGTGCTTTGCATCCCCTTTGGGCGCCGTGGACCAGCCGTATCCGCGCAGGTCCATGCAGACGACCGTGTGGGTTTCGGCGAGTGCGGGCGCCAGGTGGTGCCACATGGCATGCGTCTGCGGAAAACCGTGCAGCAGGACCAGTGGTTTTCCGCTGCCCTTGCTTCGCGCGAAGACGCGCCCGACCTCGGTGTCGATCCAGTGGCTCTCAAAGCCGGGAAAGAGATCGTCGCTCATGGGGCAGCCGCTCAGCGTTATAGAATGACCTTCATAATAAGCTAGAGCGCCGATCCTCGAAGTTGATGAGCCAGTCCTGGAAAATGAGGCGCAACCCTAACGAGAGAAAACTTACCTAACGGAATCCGTCAATAGGGGTAGATACGGAGTTAGCCCTGCTCCCGCTCCACCGCCCGCCAGCCGATGTCGCGGCGGCAGAAGCCCTCCGCCCAGTCGATCCGGTCCACAGCCTCATAGGCTTTCTTTTGCGCCTCGGTGATGGTGACCCCGAGGGCAGTCACGTTGAGCACCCGCCCGCCATTGGCGAGAATTCTGTCGCCCTCCTGCTTCGTGCCGGCATGGAAGACGATGACGTCGTTGAGTTCCTCGGCCCGGCCGATGCCCTTGATCTCCGAGCCTTTCTCGACCGCACCCGGATAGCCCTTCGCGGCCATCACGACGGTGAGCGCCGCTGCATCGGACCATTGCAGGGAGATGCTGTTCAGCATGCCGTCGCAGGCGGCGAGCAGGGCGATCACGAGGTCGGATCTCAAGCGCGGCAGCAGCACCTGGGTTTCCGGATCGCCAAGCCGGGCATTGTATTCGATGAGCTGCGGCCCGTCCTTCGTCAGCATGAGGCCTGCATAGAGAATGCCTGTATAGGGAGTACCGCGCGCCTTCATTCCCGCAAGGGTCGGCTCGATGATCTCCCGCATGACGCGCGCCTGCAGCTCAGGCGTCAGCACGGCGGCAGGCGAGTAGGCGCCCATGCCGCCCGTGTTCGGGCCCTTGTCGCCGTCGAAGACGCGCTTGTGGTCCTGCGCCGTGCCGAAGGGAATGGCGCGGGTGCCGTCGCAGAGCGCGAAGAAGCTCGCCTCCTCGCCGTCGAGAAAGGCCTCGATCACCACCTCGGCCCCGGCAGCACCCAGGCCGCCGCCGATCATCATGTCGATGGCGGCCTCCGCCTCCTCAAACGAGGTGGCGACCACCACGCCCTTGCCGGCGGCCAGGCCATCCGCCTTCACGACGATGGGCACGCCGTAACTGCGCACGTAGATTTTCGCCGTCTCCGCATCGGTGAAGCGCCGGTAGGCGGCGGTGGGAATGCTAAATTCGGCGCAAAGATCCTTGGTGAAGGCCTTGGAGCCTTCGAGCTGGGCGGCGGCCTTGCTCGGTCCGAAGGCCTTGATGCCGGCGGCCTTCAGATCGTCCACGAGGCCTGCCACGAGGGGTGCTTCGGGCCCGACCACCACGAAATCGACCTTCATCACCCGGCAGAAGTCGATCACGGCAGGGTGGTCCGACACGTCGAGCACCACATTGGTTCCGTGCTGCGCCGTGCCGGGATTGCCAGGAGCAATCAGAAGCTTGTCGCAGAGAGCGCTCGCCTGGAGGCTACGGGCCAAAGCATGCTCCCGTCCGCCGGAACCGATGAGAAGAATGTTCATGGGCTTGCCTCCCTCGTGCTGCCTGCGCTCTTAGCGGCTTGAGGTGGTTTCGCCTACCCGCAAACTGCGCAGCAGAGGCATGTTCGAAGGCCGCGGCGAAATGCACAGGGGATAGCTTGCCGTTGCCTGCGCTCCTGTTGCGCCCGCGCCCTTGGCAGGCCCCCGGGGGCAGATTAGGTTCACGTCATGTTCGCAGACAAAGCCCCCTCGAATGCCCAGGAATGGTCGGTGTCCGACCTCGCGGGCGCCCTCAAGCGTACCCTGGAGGATGCGTTCGGCCATGTGCGCCTGCGCGGCGAGGTGTCGGGCTATCGCGGGCCCCATTCGTCGGGGCATGCCTATTTCTGCATCAAGGACCAGAATGCCCGCATCGATGCGGTGATCTGGAAGGGCGCCTTTTCCAAGCTGAGGATCCGGCCCGAAGAGGGGATGGAGGTCATCGCCACCGGGCGCATCACCACCTTCCCGGGCTCGTCCAAGTACCAGATCGTCGTCGAAAGCCTGGAGCCTGCCGGCATCGGGGCGCTCATGGCGCTTTTGGAAGAGCGCCGCCGCAAGCTCAATGCGGAGGGGCTCTTCGCCCCCGAGCGCAAGCGGCGTCTGCCGTTCCTGCCGCAGGTGGTCGGCGTCGTCACCTCGCCGACCGGTGCGGTGATCCGCGACATCCTCCACCGGCTGGAGGACCGCTTCCCACGCCGCGTGCTGGTGTGGCCCGTGCGCGTGCAGGGCGAGACCTGTGCAGCCGAGGTCGCCGCCGCCATCCGCGGCTTCAACGCGCTCGAACCGGGCGGAAAGATCCCGCGCCCCGATGTGCTCATCGTCGCCCGCGGCGGCGGCTCCATCGAGGACCTGTGGGGCTTCAACGAAGAAATTGTGGTGCGCGCCGCGGCCGAGAGCGACATCCCGCTCGTCTCGGCAGTCGGCCACGAGACCGACACCACCCTGATCGACCATGCTGCCGACGTCCGTGCGCCGACGCCCACGGGTGCGGCCGAGATGGTGGTGCCGGTGCGCGTCGAGCTCATGGCCGCCGTCAACGACCTCTCCCGCCGTCACGTGGAGGCGGCGCTGCGGCTCGTGGAGCGGCGGCGCTCGGACCTGCGCGCCACGACCCGGGCCATGCCCAGTGCGGAGGTGCTGTTCTCGCCCAAGCGCCAGCGGCTGGATCTCGCCGCCACCAAGCTCTATCCGGCGCTGTCCCGCAATGCCCGCGGCCACGAGGAGCGCCTGCTCAAGCTGACGCGCCAGCTCGCCCATGTGTCGCCGGTGGCGAACGTGGCGCGCATGCGTGCCCGCCTCGATGCGGTGGGGCCGCGTCCCCACAACGCGGTCTGCCGCTCCATCCTGCTGAAGGGGGAAACCTTGAAGCAGACCGGAGAAAGGCTTGCTGTTTCCCGCCAGACTCTTCTACGCGCGGAGCGCACGCGCCTAGCACGGGCCTTCGAGCTTACTCAGGGCGTCGCCGAGCGTCTGAATCCGGCGCTGAAAAGCCAGATGACCCGCAAGGTCGACCGGCTGGAGGCAGTGTCCAAGCTCTTCGACAGCCTGAGCTACAAGTCCGTGCTCAAGCGCGGCTTCGCCCTCGTACGCGATGCGGAGGGTCGGCCCATGAACTCCGCCGAGGCGGTGCATGACGGCCAGGCGCTGGTGCTCGAGTTCGCCGACGGCAAGGCCGATGCCACCGGCGGGCGCATCGGCTCACGGCCGAGACCTGCGAAGCCGAGGATCGTGGCGGTGGAGGAGCAGGGTGCCCTGTTCTGAGTTAAAGCATCGGACCCAAAAGTGGACTTGCACTTTTGGGATCAGATCCGATGCTTCCTTCTTGGATGAGAGCATCGTTTGTGCGGAAAACCGGATCCACTTTTCCTCACGATGCTCTAGTATTGGCAAACGGCCGGCGCAGCCCCTATGTGTTGGTTGAGCGCAACGCATTCCGTCGATGTCTTTCATGTTGAACAAGTTCGAACGCAGCGGCGGCGAAGCCGTCGTGCAATATCTCGACAGCAATCTCCGGGTGGTGAAGCCCGGGGCCTATGTGCGCTGCGCGGTGACCGGGGCCGAGATCCCCCTGGACGAGCTGAAGTATTGGAGTGTCGAGCGTCAGGAAGCCTATGCCTCGCCCGAGGCTGTGATGATGCGCATCACCGGGCAAGCCGCACCCGGCAAATAGGCGACCGCTTCAGACGACGCGCAGGCGCCGCTCGTTGATGCGCCGCATGAGCAGGTTGCGAAGGCCTGTCTCGTTCTCGATCCGGAGCCGCACCGGCAACGCCGTCAGTTCGGGCCACGCTTCGGATGCATCGGCAATCCGCACGAGATCCTTCTCGGTCGTGACGGGCAGGAGCCCGAGAGTTTCAGCCTCCTGCCGCAAGGCTGCCACTTCCTCCGGCTTGAAGGGATGGTGGTCGGGAAAGGCATGGGTCACGTCCACGGTGGCGCCGCAGGCGTGCAGGGTGTCGAAGAACTTCTCCGGCCGACCGATGCCAGCGAACGCCATGACCCTCCGGCCCTTGAGGGCTTCGGCCGCTTCCGGGGCCGGTTCGAGAGATGCGGTGAAGACGCGTTTGCCGTGTTCGTCCGCCTCCAGGGCGATCTGTCGTCCCGGCTCACCGTCCCCGATCACCAGAACGGCGTCGACCAGGGGCCATTGCGCCTGCATGGGTGCGCGCAGAGGCCCGGCTGGCAGGGGCAGGCCGTTGCCGATGCCGGTGGCGCCGTCGACCACCGCAATGACGCAATCCTTGATCAGCGACGGGTTCTGAAGCCCGTCGTCCATGACCACGACCGTGGCGCCAATCTCGTAGGCGAGCCGCGCTCCGGCGGGGCGGGAGCGGGACACGATGGTCCGCACGGTGCGGGACAATAGAACGGGCTCGTCGCCGACATCGGCCGCCCCGTGCTGCGGCTGGACCCTCACAGGACCCGCGAGGCGGCCGCCATAGCCCCGGGACAAAAAGGCCGGGCTCTCGCCCGCCCCATCCAGGATCGTGGCAACCGCGATGGCGCTCGGCGTCTTGCCGGCTCCACCCGCCGTGAAGTTGCCGATGCAGATGACGGGGAGTTCCAACTGCTCGCCGCGCCGCTTCATCCGGCTTGCCGCAACGGAACCGTAGATCAGGCCGACCGGCCGCAGCAGGTTCGCCGGCAGCGAGGGGGAGGGCTGCCACCAGAAGCGTGGCGCGCGCATTAGCGACGGGCCCCGAGCTTGGCCTGCACGATGAAGGGCTCGACGGACTGCATTGTGCGGTCCACGGCGCCGCCCAAGGCCTGAACCGCGTCTCCGGCGGCGCGGGCCATGTCCCGGGTCAGGGCGGCGTTGCCGAGCATTTCGCTCACTGCCCGCGCCAGGCTGCTGCTGTCCTTCACCATCAAGGCCCCGCGGGATTTGTCGAGGGCCTCGTAGATTTCGACGGCCGCATGAACATGGGGACCGTGCAGGATGGCGGCTCCCAGCTTGGCCGGTTCGATGGGGTTGTGCCCGCCGACCGGCACAAGGGTTCCGCCCATGAGCACGATGGGGGAGAGCCGGTAGAACAACCCCATCTCGCCCACCGTGTCGATCACATAGACGTCCGTTGCCCGGTCGGGGTGCATCCCTTGCGAGCGCCGCGCCGCCCGCATGCCCGCCTGACCCGCGAGGGCGGCGACCTCGTGGCCCCGGTGCGGATGGCGGGGAGCAATGACGGTCAGGAGATGGGGGTGGCGTTTTGCCAGGGCGCGATGAACCGCGATGATGGCGCTTTCCTCACCCTGGTGGGTGCTTGCGGCAAGCCAGACCGGGCGCCCGGCGATCAGCCCTGAGAGCTGCGCCACCACGCGCGGATCGGCCGGCGGTGGGGCCGCGTCGAACTTGATGTTGCCGGTCACGACCACGCGCGGGGCACCAAGCCGCGCCAGCCGCTCCGCATCCTCGGCGGTTTGGGTCAGGCAGAGGGCGAAGCGCTCGAGCAGGCCCCTGATGATGCCGGGCATCTTCTGCCAGCGCTGGTAGGAGCGGTCCGACATGCGGCCGTTGACCATGACGAGCGGGACGTCCCGCTCCGAGAGCGCCATGATCGTGTTGGGCCAGATTTCCGATTCAGCGATGAGGGCCAAGTCAGGCTGCCAGTGATCCAGGAAGCGCCTTATATAACGTGGCACATCGAGCGGCACAAATTGATGCACGGCGCCGGGCGGGAGCCGTCGGGCGATCAGGGCGGCCGAGGTCTTGGTTCCCGAGGTCACCAGGACGGCGAGACCGCGCTGGGTCATGCGCTCCACGACCGGCAGCAGGGACAGGGTCTCGCCGATGCTGGCGCCATGGACCCAGATCAAGTGGCCCTTGGGCCGCTGCCTGCTGGGATGACCCTGACGCTCGCCGAGACGGGTCTTGTCCTCGCGGCCCTTGCGCTGGCGCCAGTAGAGGAGGCCGAGCACGGCAGGCTCCAGGATGGATACGACGGTCCGGTAGGTCCTGAAGGTGAACGGCAGCCTCATGCCCGGGAGCCTTCCGCAAGCATGGGGGCGGTCTTGGCTCCCGGATCCCTGGAGCCGACCAGCGCATAGGCCCGCTCGTGCACCCGGTCCAACTCCCGCTCGACACTCTGCCTCAGGCGTTCGAGAGCAGGCTCGTCCGCATCTTTCGGCACCGAGAAGGGTTCGCCGAGCACGATGGCGCCGCGACCGAAGGGCAGGCCGATGCTCGCCCGGTCCCAGCTGTCGAAATCGATGCGACGGTTCGTGACCACGGCGACGGGAACGATCGGCCGACCGGACAACTGCGCCAGGGTGACGATCCCTAAGCCGCACACGCGGGAAATCTTCGGGATGTCAGCCGTCATCACCACCATCTCGCCGTCGCTCAAGGCGCGCAGCATGGCCCGCAGGGCCTGGGCGCCGCCCTTCTTGCGGATGTCGCGGCCGCGCGCGCCCGAGCCGCGGATGGCCCGGACCCCGAGGTGACGCAGGGCGATGGCATTGAACTCGCCGTCGCCCGAGCGGGAGACAAGGCTCGCCGCCCGGTCCTGTGGCCGCTTGGCGAAATGGATCATGAAGTGCTGCCCGTGCCACATGGCGGCGATCACGGGCATGTCGATCCGGTCATAGGCATCCGCCGGCTCCATGACGACCCGGTTCGTGCGCTGCACGAGCTTGAGATAAGCCGCCACGAGAAACCCGAGGGTTTCCTGCACCGCACGGGAGCGGGTGATGCGCTTGACGAGACCCATCGTGCTCGGGTCAGCCCTGCTGCGGGTCCAGCAGGCGATGAAGGTGGACGATGAAATAGCGCATCTGCGCATTGTCCACGGTCGCCTGCGCCTTGGCCTTCCAGGCGGCATGGGCGGAAGCGTAGTTCGGGAAGACTCCGACGATGTCGAGGTTGGTCAAGTCCTTGAACTCGGTGGATTCGAGGCTGGTGAGCTCGCCGCCGAAAACCAGATGCAGGAGCTGCTTGCCAGGCGTGTCGGTCATGGTGATAGGGCTCTTCTGACGAGGGTTGTAACGATTGAGGCTTGAGGAGCCAGTGATGCTTCAGGCTCTCATGGCTCCAATAGCACGAGGATGCAACCGTGACGCAACGGCAATCATCTCATCATGAGAGGGCGTCGGTTTGTTATAGACCGGGATCGTTCCGTCGAGCCCTGTCAGGCAGCCTCCCGCCTCCTGCAGGATGAGGTCGGCGGCGGCGATGTCCCAATCTTGGGCATGAGCCGAGACGAGACCCACATCGATGGAGCCGTCCGCCACCCTGGCAAGCCTGAGCGCCAGCGACGGAACCTTGGGCAGGCGCTCGACAGGGGTGTGGCGCTCGAGTCGGTCGACGAGAGGCTTGGGACCGGCCACCCGTAACGAGCCCGAAAATGTCTCTGCCTCGGGCAGCCGCAGCCTCGCGCCGTTGCTCCACGTCCCTTCGCCGAGCCGTGCCTCATAGAGACGGTCGTGGATCGGGGCATGCAGAATTCCCAGAACGGGCTTGCCCTCGCGTACCAATGCGATGGAAATTGCCCAGTCCGGGTGCCCCGAGGCGAAGGCCCGGGTGCCGTCGATGGGATCGACGATCCACACATAGCTTCGCCCGAGCCGCGCCGGATCGTCGATTGTTTCCTCGGAAAGCCAGCCGGCCTCGGGGAGCAGTTCGAGGAGATGGCTCTTCAGGAAGGTGTCGAGGGCGATGTCGGCCTCGGTCACCGGGGAGCTCCCGCCCTTGTACCACAGCTTGGCGGAGGTCTGCGCGCCGGCGCGGAAATAGGGCACGGCCAATTCTCCCGCACGGCGGGCGGCATCGCGCACGGCCGGAGCGAGGGACGACAGGGAAAGGGGGGAGGGGGACAGCATCGAACCTGAGATGGGAAGTCTCGGCAGGAGATGCCATATCCCACCACCGAATCCGGACCTTTTCCGGACCCATAACGGCCGATGTCTTAAGACGGTCTTGAGAGATCCTAGATCAAGCAGTCCACGGTCATGGCCGCGAACAGGATCAGGCCCGCATCCCGGTTCGAACGGAAGAGCCGCAGCGCGCCGGCTCCATCGTGGCGTTCGATGCGCGCGACCTGCCAGCCCAGGTGAAGGGCGAACAGGACCAAGCCCCCGAACGAGACGATTCCGACACCAGCCTGCACGAAGGCGGCGGAGAGAAAAATTACGGTCAGGGCGTAGCAGATGCCGACGCCCTGCTTCACCTGTTCCCCGAAGAAGCGGGCGGAGGACTTGATCCCGACGACCTCGTCATCCTCGATGTCCTGCAGGGCATAGATGGTGTCGTAGCCCACCACCCAAGCAATGCTGCCGAGATAGAGGAGAATGGGAGCCCAACCCAGGGAGCCGAAGGCGGCGGCCCAGCCCATCAGGGCCCCCCAGGCGAAGGCGAGGCCCAGCACGATCTGGGGCATCCAGAAGAAGCGCTTCATGAATGGGTAGAGGGCGACGATTCCGAGCGAGGCGAAGCCCGTGGCGATGGCAAAGCCGTTGAACTGGAGCAGGACCAAAAGGCCGACGAGGCCCTGGAGGACGAGAAACGCCAGGGCGCCCTTGAGAGTGATCTGCCCCGAGGGGAGGGGACGCTGGCGGGTACGCTCGACCTTGGTGTCGAGATCCCGGTCGACGATGTCGTTGTAGGTGCAGCCTGCCCCGCGCATGGCCACCGCCCCGATCAGGAAGAGCCCGCAATGGAGCGGGTTGGGCCAGGACTGGCCGTCATCGAGAGCCGCGAGCGCCGCCGACCACCAGCACGGGAGCAGCAGCAGCCACCAGCCGATGGGGCGCTCGATCCGGGCGAGGCGCAGATATGGCTTCAGCGAGGACGGCGCCCACCGCTCGGCCCAATGACCCCTGACGGCATCGGGCAGGGAAGGCGCGGTCGGGCGCTCCATAACGGCTAAAGGGTCAGATTAGAGCGCGCCCTTCGGGATGCTCAGGGTGCCGGTCAGGCCGCCGCCCATCTTGCCGGCCATGCCGCCCTGCTGGGCTTGCTGGGCCTGCTGCTTGGCGCGCTTCTCCATCTCGGCCATCTTGGCGGCGGCCTGACAGGCCTGGCCCTTGATCTCCTGGGAGCGCTTGTGATCCTTGCTGAAGCCCTCGACCACCTGGTCGGGGATCTGGCACCAGTCCTTGTTGTCGGTCATCCACTTCTGACCGGCATCGCCGTTCGTCACGAGCTTGGAGAACACGGTGCAGGCGGAGCGCGGGTCCATCTGCTTCTTCTTGCCGCCGTCAGTCAGCTTGTTGATCTGCTGCACGATGCCCTGACGCTCCTGCAGGATCTTCTGCCCTTCCTGGCAGGCGCTCGACTGCGCAAAGGCAGGAGCGGTCGTGAAAGCGCCAGCAACGGCAAACGCAGCCAGAAGATGCAAACGGATATGCGCCATGCCAAAATTCCCTTAAAAAGCGTGCGACGTCTCGCATGCTTGCGTTCTGTTATCAGGTGAAGGGCCATCAGGCCAAGAGGCGAATGGTCGCCTCGGCCCCAAGCTGTGCCATTCCACACCTAAATTTCCCGTGACCAAAGCGGCCGCCCCTCTCCCTGGGAGCGAAGGAAATTGATACAGCAAGGGCTGCTCGGTTCAAGGTTGTCATGGCTGACTACGATTTCAACGCCCCCCGGCTCTTCGTCGAGGCGCCCCTTCAGAACGGCGCCAGGGTCGCGCTCGACCGGGGGCAGGCCAACTACCTGCTGAACGTCCTGCGCCTGAAGAACGGAGATTCGGTCCTGATCTTCAATGGCCGGGACGGGGAGTGGCGGGCCGAGGTCTCGGTGGAAGGTCGCAAGGCCGCTGATCTCGTCTGCGTGGAGCGGACCCGCGAGCAGAGTCCGGCGCCCGACATCATCTACGCCTTCGCGCCCCTCAAACACGCCCGCCTCGACTACATGGTCCAGAAGGCCGTGGAGATGGGAACGGGGGTTCTCCAGCCCGTCCTGACGCGGCGGACCCAGAGCTCCCGGATCAACCTGGACCGGATGCGCAGCAACGCCATCGAGGCCGCCGAGCAATGCGGCATCCTGGCGATTCCGGAGGTGCGTGAGGAGCGCCCTTTAGAGCGCTTTCTCAAGGACCTGGAGAAAGAGCGCCTGGTGATCTTCTGCGACGAGGACGCGCCGGTTTCCAACCCGGTCGAGGCTCTGGCCAAGCTTGGGAACATTCAAGCTGGTCTGGTTGTTATTGTGGGACCCGAAGGGGGCTTTACCGATCAGGAGAGAGCGCTTGTCGCTGCCCGCGGAAAATGTGTTTGCGTATCGTTGGGACCCCGAATCCTGCGTGCCGACACAGCCGCTGTGGCCGCACTGGCAATCGTTCAGTCCGTGCTCGGCGATTGGAACTGATCTCATCGTCCGACGACGGCTCAAGCCGATCTGCCTCTAGCCTCAAAAGCTTAGCAGTTTCACGCCGACCCGCCCCATTCCGGCCCCATTGAGCTGGAGTTTGGGCCGGTCGCCGCAGGCCGATCCGCATGGGCGAGGTCATTTCTAAGAATAAAGAAGGACACGAGGAAATGAGCTGGGATTTCAAGTTCGGCATCGAGGAAGAGTACTTCGTCAACGATGCCCCCAGACGGGATATCGCCAAAGGCAGGATCAGGGAGTTCTTCGCCGCCTGTCGCGACCGGGTTTCGGGCGATATCCAGCCCGAGATGCTGGAGCCGCAGATCGAGATCGCCACAAAGCCATCCCTGGAGCTGGCCGACGCCCGTGCCCAGCTGGCCGGCCTGCGGTCCTCGGTCGGGGCCGTGGCGCGCGACTTCAACCTGTCCATCATGGCCTCCGGAACCCATCCGCTTGCCGTCTGGTCGCGCGTGCGCCCCACGGCGCAGCCGCGCTACGGCAAGGTGATGCACGACCTGCAGATGCTCGGAAGCCGCAACGTGCTGTGCGGCATGCACGTTCACGTGGAGGTGCCTGACTTGGGCATGCGCGTGGACATCATGAACCGGATCCAGCCCTATCTGCCGCTGCTTCTGGCGCTCTCCACCTCCTCACCCTTCTGGCAGGCGCAGCGGACGGGCCTTCTCGGCTACCGGCTCGCGGCCTATCGCGAGCTGCCGCGCACCGGTCTCCCGGATCTGTTCGAGAGCGCGCAGGACTACCAGCGCTACATCGACACGCTGGTGGCGGCCCGCGCCATCGAGAATTCCAGCTATGTCTGGTGGGTGATCAGGCCGTCCTTGAGGCACCCGACCCTGGAGCTGCGCGTGGCCGACAGCTGCACGCGGGTCGACGACACCATCGCGATTGCGGCGCTCTATCGCTGCCTCGTGCGCCGCTTGAGCCTCGATCCCAATCTCAATGCCGGCCAGACCGGCGCCTCGCGCGCCATCAATGACGAGAACGGCTGGCGTGCCCAGCGCTACGGCATCCACGGAAGCTTCGTCGACGAGAAGACCCGCACGGCCAAACCTGTCCGCGACCTCCTTGAGGAGACTCTGGACCTCGTGGCCGAGGATGCCAGGGAGCTCGGCTGCCAGCGCGAACTCGACCTCGCCCGCTGGATCGTCGCCCGCGGCACCAGCGCCGACCAGCAGCTGACGCTTTATACCGAAGCGGTCGGCCGCGGCCTGTCGAACCGGGATGCGCTCGCCGGCGTGGTAGACTGGCTCAGTGCGGAGACAGTGGGGGAGCCGGCCTTCCGCCATTGACGAGAGTGCATCCTGTGGCTTGGTTCCTCACGATGTACCGGCTATGGATTGAGCATCGGACCGATCCCAAAAGTGCAAGTCCATTTTTGGGGCCGATACCAAGCCCTCATCGTTTTGTGCATGGGTCCCGCATTGCACCTTGGCGTTAAGCACCTTATTGAGTCCCGACCCTGAGTCGGCGCGCCTTGAACGCGCTTTTTGATGAGGTGATGCATGGCGCGGGACGTATCCGATACGACCCCCATCGGTGCGCGGTCGGAGCTCGTGGACTGGATCGCCTCCGGCGAGAAGCCGCGCGTATCCTGGCGGCTCGGCACCGAGCACGAAAAGGTCCCCTTCTACACAGCCGATCTCTCGCCCGTTCCCTATGACGGGGCTAAGGGCATCCGTGCGCTTCTGGAAGGCATGCAGGAGCGCACCGGCTGGGCGCCGATCATGGAGGACGATCATCCCATTGGCCTTGCCGATGACAGGGGTGGCGGGGCGATCTCCCTAGAGCCCGGTGGTCAGTTCGAGCTGTCCGGCGCGCCGCTGGCCAACCTCCATGACACGGCCCGCGAGACGGCGCAGCATCTCGACGACGTGAAGGCTGTGGGCGACGCCCTCGGCATCGGCTTTCTCACGCTTGGCATGAGCCCGCTCTGGACCAGGGATCAGACGCCGGTGATGCCGAAGGCCCGCTATCGCATCATGACGAACTACATGCCGAAGGTGGGCTCCCTCGGACTCGACATGATGTACCGCACCTCCACCGTGCAGGTGAACATGGACTACGCGTCCGAGGCCGACATGGTGAAGAAGCTGCGCGTCTCGCTGGCGCTGCAGCCGATCGCCACCGCTATCTTCGCCAACTCGCCCCTCACCGATGGCAAGCCCAACGGCTACCTGTCCATGCGGTCGAACATCTGGCTCGATACGGACAGGAACCGCACGGGCATGATGGCCTTCGCCTTCGAGGAGGGCTTCGGCTACGAGCGCTATGTGGATTGGGCGCTCGACGTGCCGATGTATTTCGTCAAGCGCGACTCGACCTATCACGATGTGGCGGGAGCCTCCTTCCACGATCTGCTGGCCGGAAAGCTCGCGAAACTGCCCGGCGAGCGCGCCACGCACTCGGACTGGGCCAACCACGTCTCGACCCTTTTTCCGGAGGTGCGCCTCAAGCGCTATCTCGAGATGCGCGGCGCGGACGTAGGCAACCTCGAGCACATCGTTGCGCTCTCGGCTTTCTGGACAGGCCTCCTCTATGACGAGGCTGCCCTCGATGGGGCGTGGGAATTGGCGAAGGCATGGAGTGCCGAACAGCGCGAGCAGGTGCGCGCCGACGTGCCGAAGCTGGCCCTGAAGGCGAGCATCGCCGGACGCTCCGTCCAGGATGTCGCCCGCGACGCGCTGGCGCTGTCGCGCGCCGGTCTCGCCCGCCGGGCCTGTCT
>JAESFL010000959.1_pt1 | contig 13418 bp, 9 predicted proteins | sample 9269401 | NCBI WGS metagenome assembly JAESFL01 (sample SAMN14506025, study PRJNA617098) | algae metagenome | isolation source: Gloeocapsa sp. UFS-A4-WI-NPMV-4B04 and co-occurring heterotrophs from desert... | place: USA: Utah | collected 2006-10-01 | reverse complement strand
TCCTCAATTATATTTAGGTTTTTCTCAACTCAATAAGAGTGTCTATAGCCTAACCTCTCCAATTTTTCTTTTCCTGTCTAACCCTGATTTCTCTTTTTCTTCTGCCTAGAGTGACAAATGAGGGTTACTGGCACTAGCAAGCAAAAACAGAATCTTTAGGTTAGAAATCGAGCGCAACAAAGCTGCCCAAAATCTAAAAGCATGAGCCTTTAAACATCGACCGAATTGTCATGAATTAGATTGAAACCTTGCTCACTTCTCAGAAATAAGCACTAGGCACGAATGTGCCAGAAATTGCTCATATAAGCTTCTTCTGAATGTCGCGAATATGAGTTTTTGCCGTACCCACAGAAATATTAAGCTTCCGAGCGATCGCGATACTATTGTCTCCATCAACAATCAATTGCAACACCTCCAACTCCCGATCTGTGAGTGATTCAGCGAGAATCATTTGCCTCAAGTCTGAATCAACTGCGCGAATTGCGATCGCCTCAACCGAGTTACTGTCATCAGATGGGGGAGGATAGGCTTGTTGGAGCCGCTCAGCGACCTCTTGGGCAACCGTAACAAGGGCATGATTAGAAGAGAGAGCATTGGAAAAATCAGCCTGAGTTGAAAACCTTGATTGCTTAAAATCATCTTTGGTCGATCGTGGACTGGATTTCATAAAATTGTCCTCAGTCAAACATGGATGGCGAACAAAGGTTGGGGAGCTTAATGACTTGCAGCAACAATGGCTGTCATTAACTCTGTCATCTTCCAGCGTCCGGTATATCGAATGTTATTGATAAATAGGGCTGGAGCAGTCGTTACTCCACTCTGTATTCCACCTTCGATATCTTCATTGATGCGATCAATATGCACTTGTTTATGCAAGTCTCTGAGAAACTGAGGAATATCAAGTCCTAAATCATTGGCGTACTCTACAAGATAACCATTCTCCAACTTTTGTTGATGGGCAAATAAAGTATCATTCATCAACCAAAACTGTTCCTGTGCGGCGGCGGCTTGAGCGGCTTGGGCGGCCCGTTGAGCCTGAAGATGAACTTGTGCTTGCGGAAAACAACGGAAGATAAAGCATAAATAATCCTCTCCAAAAGAAGCACTAAGCTCTTGTTTGATCGCTTTAATTAGCTTGTAAACGTCCGCACTTTTGGGGTCTTGATAGTCTCCATACATCACCAGCACTACCTTGGCACTCAACACACCTTGAATCCAATCTTGGGTTGAAGGTGGTACAAGTAAGGAACTGTGGCTACGATCGTCGTTCATTTTTCTACATTTGCATCAAGCATGGAACCTTGCAATTTATTTGTTCAATCCACTGATTGCATAACTGTTTGCATAAATTCAATATAGGCGATCGCCTTCAAGCTGTCGTCTGTAGCGAGTTAATTTTTTTACAGTGCAAATTGATAGAGTAACCATGCCATCGCAGAGTAGAAGGCTAGCTATAACTTAAGTTAGAATCGGGCGCATCAATTCGTTTAGGAAATACATCAATTCGCAGATTAACTGTCAGAGTAGGCCAGTATCGTTCGTCAAACGTTCCTTTCCCAATAGGACGGATTCCTAAATCGCTGAACTAGGAAATTAATAAACACCTGAACACGCCGCGAATGCTTACGATTCGGTAAATATAATGCATAAAAGCAGTTCGTCCAGGTTAAAATTAATCTGGACGAACTGCTCAATTTATAGTTGAACTTCAGTCGCTAGCAGTGTGACCACATCAGCATGAGCTAGCACCACATCGGGGTTACGCTGAAGTGCCATATCATACTTCACAGCAAAGTCATTTCCAACTTCATCAGGTGTGAGTAGAATCTGAACATCAGCAATGAGAGCAGTGATCGCCTCGGAGGTGACAGGCTCATCAGAGTGGATTAACTCATCAATTTGCACAATCAATTCTGAGAGGCGATGCAACCAGGCAAATTGATCGTGATTGATCGCCAGTTGCAGCAATTCACCTTTAGAGATCTGTCCGCGCACTTGTTCGTAACGAATACGCTCTGTATCCAACAACAGTTTATGCAAATGCAATAACTTGATGCGTATATCGGTCAGAAGTTGATGTTGGGTAATGCGATGTTGAAGCGTGTTAAGCATGAATGTGTCCCATCCTTCCATTTCGGTAATCGTCGATCGCTTGCAGGATTTCGGCTTCAGTGTTCATCACAAAAGGACCATAGCGCACCACAGGTTCATTCAGCGGCACTCCAGCAATCAGCAATAGATCAAGGGGCTGGGTGGCATCCGCAGGATTGGCGATCGCCACTTCCTCACCATCAGGTGCAAAAATTACCATTTGCCCATCCTCACCCCGTTCCTGCTCAGTGCCAAACAAACCAGACCCATCGAGGACATAGGTAAAGGCGTTGTACTCTTTCGGTACCGGTTGAACCATGCTTGCGCCCGGTTGTAGCGTGAAGTGCAGGTAAATAATCGGGGTGCGGGTTTCAATCACCGCTTTCGCCCCCAACGCTTCTCCCGCAATCACGCGCACCGTCACGGACCCATCTTTGGTCTGAGCCACCGGAATCTGCGCTGATGGAATTTCCTGATAGCGAGGAGCAATCATCTTGTCCCGCTGCGGCAAGTTGACCCAGAGTTGAATGCCGTGCAGTCGCCCACCCGTGCGGGTAAACTCAGCTTCTGGCATTTCGGAATGCACTACGCCTGCCCCAGCGGTCATCCACTGCACATCACCGGGATTGAGCAGTCCGGCATGACCGACCGAATCTTTGTGTTCCAGCCGTCCATCCAGGACGTAGCTGACGGTTTCAAAGCCACGATGGGGATGATCCGGTGCGCCCTTTGCTTGACCGGGCTTCAGATTCACGGGACCCAATTCATCGAGGAGGAGAAAGGGGTCAAACTCGGAAAAGCTACTCTTGGGAAAGGGACGACGCACCAAGAAGCCTGCTCCTTCAAGCGTTTCTACACTATTAATGATTCCAGCAACGGTTCGGAGTGTTTGAGTTTGAGTTGTCATACTGTTGCCTCCAATCAGGCAGTTTATAAGATTTATCTTATATATGATTAATCATATACTAACATAGAAGGATATAAATTCTATGGGTAGGGCTTGTCCTCCCTGTTTGTTCGGTAAACCGCCTATGTCTCTTGCCCATGTGATTCTGGGTCTGCTCCAGCAACAGGAGCGGACCGGCTACGACCTCAAAACCGAGTGCTTTGACGATTGCATTTCCCATCTGTGGCCAGCAGATCAGGCACAGATTTATCGGACTTTAGACAAACTGGAGTCACAGGGGTGGATTACCTGTACTGTTGAGATTCAGCACGATCGTCCCAATCGCAAGGTTTATCGGATTACCGAAGCAGGTGAAGCAGAGTTAACCCACTGGCTTCAGACGCATCATCCGTTGCCCGTGTTGCGAGAGTCGTCGCTGGTGCAACTCTATTTTGCGGCTCAGTTGCCTGACGAGGCGATCGTGTATCTGCTAGAGCAGGAACTGGAAGCACGGCAAGAAAAGCTAGCCCAGTGTGAGACGATCGAGGCTCTATCTTTGAGTAATCCGACTGCATCGCGTGAACAAAAACTGCATCGACTGGTTTTGGACTTAGTGAAGCAACGGGAACAGACTTATTTAGATTGGTTGGAAAAGGCGATACGTGCTATGCACATGCTGCGCGACCGCAACAATTCGTAGCCAATCAACGTAAATTCCTTCTTCTAAGTTAGAATCCGAACTCGATCGAAAGTACACCCTACAAACTGACAATGCCGATTAGCCTGCTTGTTGGGGCGTTACGGACACTCTTATCGGAAATGCGAGGCGAGGAACTGATAACCAACTCCTCGCCTTCACTTTTTTTATTTTGCGCGTGCGCGTTGCAATTAGGTGCTTTTACACAGGTGCCATTTGCCGATCGAGCTTGGTCTCCCGTCCATCTCGTTGCACAGATTGAGCTTTGTCATAGCTCTCCATCAGGGCGCGGTAAGTCGGCACGATGTGGTCAACTGCGACAGTGGCAAACTCCATTGCGTCCGGACGGTTCCACGTATTCATGAGTTCGCTGATTACTGCGTAAGTGTCGATGGGCATGGCTCCCGCCTGGACGACGCGGGCCAGAGTGAGGTCGGTCGCCATCTGGCTCCAGTTGCCGGAAGCGTCAATGATGGTGAAGACCTTGTAACCAGCGGCCAGTGCGCTCAGCGTCGGAAACGCCATGCAAGTGCTGGTGAGAGTTCCGGCGATGAGGAGAGTCTTTCGCCCAGTCTTCTCGATCGCGTCTACCCAAGCCGGGTTGTCCCAGGCGTTAATCTGGCCTGTGCGCGGAATGTAAACCGCGTCAGGATTGTGCTGGTGGATTTCGGGAATCAGGGGACCATTGGGACCATCGGGTACCGAAGCAGTCGTGAAGGTCGGAATCTTGGCGAGTTGGGAAATCTTGGCGAGTGCCGTAACATTGGAGCGGAGGACTGAGAGTTCGATGTCACGCACAAGTTGGAAGAGTCCGCTTTGATGATCAATCAGCAGCAGCACGCTGTCATTGGGATCGATCATTGTGTCAATGGTGTTGCTCATGGGTTTGTCTCCTTTTTCATTCAAATTCAATCAATGTCATTTTTTCCTAGCTATCTGGGGCGTGTCCAGTTCTAGTACTCAGCTTCTTTCGGAATAAGTTCAATATAGGAGATCGCCTTCAAGCTGTCGTCTATAGTGAGTTAAAATTTTTACAGTACAAATTGATAGAGTAACCGTGCCATCGCAAAGTAGAAGGCTAGCTATAACTTAAGTTAGAATCCGAATCTGATCGAAAGTACATCCTATAAATTGACAATGCCGCGTTTAACGGCAACAATCACCGCTTGAGTACGATCGCTAACATCTAGCTTATTCAAAATCCGATTGACATGAGATTTAACAGTACCTTCACCGATACTCAACGCTGCCGCAATATCAGCATTGCTCATCCCCTGTGCCAGTGAACGGAGTACCGCCAGTTCTCGTTCACTCAGTTCTGGATTACTGAGGCGCTGTACCAACTTTGCTCCCACATCAGGCGGAATATACTTCTGACCCCGATGAACGGTACGAATCGCATTCAGAAGCTCGTCAGGTTCAGTTTCTTTTAACAGGTATCCTTTTGCGCCTGCCTGCAATCCCCGGTAAATATCTTCGTCGCTATCATACGTGGTCAGTACAATAATCCGAGCAGATTTAGCAGCAGCACAAATTGCACCGATGGCGGCAACTCCTTCTACTTCAGGCATGCGGAGATCCATGAGCGTGATATCAGGTTGGTGTTCCCCAAATAGAGTGATCGCTTGTTCCCCATTTTCGGCTTGGGCAATCACCTGCATATCTAGGTCACGGTTAATAATCGTAGCTAATCCTTGCCGAAAAATAGCATGATCGTCTGCAATCAGAACCCGAATGGCTTGGCTCATTGTGATGCCTCCCGATCGATGGTGACAATAATCTCTGTTCCTTCTCCAGGTTGACTCCCAATTGTGAGTTGTGCGCCGATGCGCTCTGCTCGTTCGCTCATGCCGAGTAAGCCAAACCCCTCAGAGGCTGAAATACTTCCAACTCCAAAGCCCTGTCCATTGTCTTGCACGCGCAAACAAAACTGATTGTGATCGTAGATTAGCTTCACTCGAATTTCGTCAGCATTGGCGTGTCTAATCGCATTGGTTAAGGCCTCCTGCCCCATCCGCAGTAAATTACTCTCGACTTCAGTCGGTAGAGCATACACCGCACCCTCGATCTCATAATGCAAAGTAGTATCCATTGCGGCAGTTCTGATTTGAGCGATGAGACGATGGAGAGCGCTCTGTAAACTGCCCTCCTCCAAAAGCTGAGGACGGAGCGCGACGACCGATCGCCGTGCTTCAACCAGTCCAGTTCGCGCCAATTCTTTGATCAGGTTTAGATGTGCCTGAGTTGCTTCTACATCATCCGTTAGCACCTGGTTTGCCGCTCCGACCTGAGACAGAATACCTGTAAACGACTGAGCGAGTGTGTCGTGAATTTCACGCGCCATGCGGTTACGTTCTTCCAAAATCGAGGCTGCTTCTGCTTGCTTTTGTAGCGTGATATCTCGCGCCAGCCAAATCACCTGTTCGTGCTGAATCGGGGCAATGCGAGCCGAAAACCAGATTTCTCGCCCAGCGATCCACTGGCTGTATTCAACGGTGAGGACTTGTTGGGTTCTCAGCACCTGCTGAATGTAACTCAGGAATTCATCAGCTTGTTCCTGAGCATAGAATTGATACAGTGTTTTACCAATAAACTCCTCCCTATACTCCTCTCCATAGGATGGATTTCCTGGGATTGCGTCGATCACTTGCCCTTCAGTATTGTAAACACACAGCGGATCGGGAATGGCTGAAAAGAGCGCTCGCAGTTCTGCTTCAGAGGCTTGCAATGCTGCTTCTGCCTGCTTGCGATCGCTAATATCCGCCATCACCCCTTCGATGTAGTCATCGCCTGCATTCAAATAAGAAGAGGCAAGTCCCCAGAACAATGTCCCATCTCGTTTTCGCATCTGGACTTCAAAGCTTCGCACTTCCCGATCCCGCTTCAGCAACTCAATGGCTTGTTGGCGATCGCCCTGACTGACATAATAGCCTGTGGTGTGTTCAAGTCCAATCATTTCCTCTGGTGAATCAAAGCCATACAGATTGGCAAAGCGTTGATTGGCTTCGAGAATTAATCCATCCGAGAGGCGGGATCGGAAGATGCCGACCTGCGAGTTTTCAAAGATATTGCGGAACTTGGTTTCACTGCGTTGTAATGCCTCTTCTGCCTGTTTGCGATCGCTAATATCTGCAATTACCCCTTCCATACATCCATCGGCTGCATTCAGACGAGTAGAGTAAAGCCCCCAAAACAATGTACCATTTCGTTTTTGCAGCTGCACTTCAAAGTTTTGCAGTTCGCCATCACGCTTCAGCAATTCAATCGCTTGTTGGCGATCGCTAGGATTTACATAACAGTCTGTGCTGTGTTTAAGCCCAATTACCTCATCGAGTGAATCATAGCCAAACAGATCGGCAAGGCGCTGATTGGCATCGAGAATTAATCCATCCGAGAGGCGAGTTCGGAAAATGCCGACCTGGGAGTTTTCAAAAATATTGCGGAACTTGGTTTCACTGCGTTGTAATGCCTCTTCTGCTTGTCTACGCTGGGTGGTGTCATTGCCAACCGATAAGATTTCAACGACATCTCCCTGTTCATTAAAGATGGCTTGATTCGACCAGGACATCCAAACTCGCCGACCGTCTCGACACAGATTTTCACTCTCACCTTGCGGGTACAATTGAGGATTACGAAGTAAATCGTGAACAAATGGTTTGACATCGCGTCCAGAGGTTTCGATGTCTGGAATGATGGTTTCAAATAAGGTTCGCCCTACAATCTGATGTTCTTCATAGCCCAGGAGTTTTACCCCATAATCGTTGATGTAATGAATCCGTCCTTGCGTATCATAGCGAACGATGACGGAATTCGCGGTTTGTAGCAGGTTGCGGTAATTGGCCTCACTTTGTCGTAACGCAGCAGTTCGTTCTGCGACCTGTTGCTCTAAAGTGCAGTTGTAGTCGGCTAGGAGTTTCTCGGCTTGTTTGCGCTCTGTAATGTCCTGAAAGGTAGCGATCGCATGAGTGATATTGCCCTGTTGATCAAAAACTGGTGTTCCCCGTGCCTCAATTAGAATTGAGACATGATCTCGACGAATTTCTATATCTTCAGTCCTGATGCGTTCGCCCCTTAATGCCTGCTGTGCAGGCAAACTCTCCGCTGGATAGATTTGATCCGTTCCCGCTACATAAAGCTGATAAGCCTCTGAGATCTGCTCCGGTGCTATGGAAGTATCAGTTTCTTTGCCCATGAGTTGATTGCCGCATTGGTTGGCATAGTAAGGGCAACCCGTCGCATCCACGATCGCAATTCCCACCGGAATCGCTTCGAGGAACTGGGTGATCTTGCTTTCCTTAGCCTGTAGTTCTGAGTAAAGGTTGGCATTTTCGATGGCGATCGCTGCTTGAGTCGATAATAGCTGCAAGACCTGCGATCGCTCTGGTGTAAATACTCCAGCTGCTAACTGATTTTCTAAATACAATACACCGATCAGCTTGGCTTGATTCAGCAGCGGCAAACAGAAAACAGATTGAGCCTGGTTCTGTTGAATGTATGACTCATTAATAAAAGCACCTTCACGAGTCGCATCATTTAAGGTGACAGGCTTCAGAGTCCGAATCACATATTGAATGATTGATTCTGGCAATTGATCGGCAATTGGAATAGACTGTAACACCTGAGTCGCACAAGCATTCTCATCGGCATTGAGTTCACAAGCTGCTTCAATCGACCATTCTCCTGAGTTTTCTAAAATCAGATATCCGGTTTGTGCGCCAGCATTCTCAATTAAAGTTTGCATCAATGATCGCAGCAGTTGCTTCAGTTCAATTTCACGAGAAATCGCCTGTGAAGCTTTCATCACTGATGCTAAATCGAAAGCGGTATGGAAAGGATTAGTGATAGTTTCAGCAGTAATAGGAATTGATGTGGAAGCGGCTCTAGACGACTGAGAAAAGAACTGTGGATAGCGTTTTTCTAAGTCTTTAACTTTAGCAGTTGCGCCCCAGCGATCGTAGCAATAGTGCGCCTCTTTCATGTAGGTTTGAGCAATTTTTTCTCGACCTCGCGCTAGATAGTGTTTAGCCGCTAATTCATAAGCTAATGCTTCTTCCTGAATATACTCATTTTCAGCAGCACCTGCGATCGCCCGTTCATAAAGCTCTTCAGCCTCAAGAAACTGCCCTAAGACTCGCGCTTTCTCTGCTTCGACTAAATAAAATTTATGTAGATAATTCATTTGGGCATGACTCGCCCATTTTTGCATCTTTTCTTGGTTGGAGCTAACACAACTTAGCCAAGCTTCTTTTTCAGAGCTTGAAGCCTCAAGCGATAGACTCAAAAGCGCCAGAGAATGATAGAAACAGAATATAGGTAGAACCGTTATTGCTGTCACCTCTTCAAAATATTGCCTTGCCAAAATAGCAGTCTGTACAGCTTGATGGTGTTCTTCAAATAGATAACACAACATGACTTTGTGCAAATAGAATATTTGGATTGCAGTTCCATCTTTAATTGCAATAGCGTGTGGCAACGCCTCATCTTCAATACATAGTCTACCGATTAAGCGGCTGGGATTCTCAGCCCTGTCTAGCAAGTTAAGAATGGTCTGCCGTAATATTGCCAGCCAATTCGAGGGGCTTTCCCGTCTGATTTGGTTGATCGCTTTGCTGTAGGTTGCTGTTTTTTGTTCTAGTTGGGTAAGTTCCTCTCCAGCAAAAAATGAGTTACGGCACACGCCATATGCAGCATAACCAGCAGATTCAAAGTCTCCAGTTTCCACTCCATTTCGATACACATCAGCCATCATGGGTATTATCTTCCTAAGATGCATCTTCCAGTGCAGGATATGGAAACTCGAAAACATTAATGTTTTCGAGTTTCCATTTTTGGCATTCAACCGTTCTGCCAAACTGAGAGCCAATTTGCCGAACTCATAACCGAATTCAATGTCTTGAACAACTCCACATAGAACAAACCCATAGCAGGCATAATACAGTGATGACCAGATAGCATTACCGTAGTTGATTAATAAATTTATTGTTTTGCAAGTAATCAGTATCCAAAGGGCTGGTAACATTATAAATGCAGCAGATCCCATATTTGATAGGATTGACATAGCTGCCAGCGGTTCTAGTGCAGTCATCTCTGGTAAATTAATCAAGTCTTCGATTTCTCGTTCAGCAAGTAGTGCAGCCGTTGACTCCAATTCCTTTTGAATATCTGCCTGACTTGGATTTTCTATTAAATCTATTCCCAAGAGCTTTAACGCTTCCAATCCAGTCTTTAGTGCTTCTTTCAGGTTGCCCTGAGACAAATATGCTTGAATTCTGCTATCGTAAGCCTGCACTTTGTCAACCACTGTTTTGGCACGATTAAGTACCACTTCTACCAACTGTTCCATCTCATCAAAGCGACCCTGGAGATACGCCGCTTCTGCTGCTTCTGAATATAGCGCTAAGGTCAGGTCATACTCACTCTGCCAACTCTCTGAATTGAGGAGTTTAAGCCCTGTAGTGAAATACTTAAAAGCTGCTTCATAAGCCGTTGCTGTTTTTGCTTTCTGACCTGCTGTTAAATTCAATCTGGCAATTTCAGTTCGTTCTGGTTGAGCAGTGACAAGCTCCGTTCCTTGATCGAGATGATCCACAATAGTAAACAGTCGATCGAATCGTTGCTCCGGTGAAGTTTTTTCGAGTAAATTGCGACCGATTTGAAGATGAACCACTTGTTTGCACGACTCATCAATTAGGGCATAAGCCGCTTGCTGAACGCGATCGTGCGAAAACTTATACTCTTGAACCAACAAGTCTTCGTCCAAGTCAGACAGAGGTTGAATTAATCCCGCTTGTATTGCTTCTAATAAATCCTGAAAAATTGCTTTCGGTGATTTTTCGCAAACGATCGCCAATGTCTCTAAATCAAATTCAGCCCCAGTACAAGCGGCGATGGAGAGAATTTGCTGTGTTGCTTCCGGCAATTTCTGCAACTGATGCAGCAGCAACTCCACCACATTATCAGTGATATCTTGAGTTTCAATCTCTGCCAGGTTCCACTGCCAGCTCAACTGTTGTGCATCGAAAGTCAACAGGTTTTCGCCATACAGCATTTTCAAAAATTCACCGACAAAGAAAGGGTTGCCCTCGGTTTTACGTGACACAGCTTGGGCTAGGGCGCGAACGATATCAGGATTGTGATGTAATGTCTCAGCTATCAGTTGACTCAACGGTTCCAGTGTTAAGGGGGTCAGGATGATTTCCTGAAATACTGCTCCCTGGTTTCGCATGCTCTCTAGCGTTAAGACCAACGGATGCGTTGGAGTCAGTTCGTTATCGCGGTAGGCTCCGATCAAAAACAGATACTGGATTTGCTCATCAAGTAAGATGAGTTCGATTAACTTCAACGTCGCAGAATCGATCCACTGTAGATCGTCTAAAAAGATGACCAGGGGATGCTCTTTTGCACAAAACGCCCGCACAAATCTTTGAAATGTGAGATTGAAGCGATTTTGTGCTTCTGTTGCTCCAACTTCGGGCACAGGTGGCTGCTTGCCAATAATTAACTCAACTTCGGGGATGACATCAATGATGATTTGTCCGTTGCTTCCCAAAGCAGTGAGTAGACGCGATCGCCACACTTCCACCTGCTCCTCCGGTTCGCTCAAGAGTTGCTGCACTAACTTTTGCAGGGCATTCACAATGGCGCTATAGGGAATGTTGCGCCCAAATTGGTCAAATTTGCCAGAGATAAAATAGCCTTGGTTTGCTGTGACCGGTTTATGGAGTTCCTGCACCAATGCCGTTTTGCCGATGCCAGCATAACCGGAGACCAGCATCATTTCACGATGCGGTGGTAGGGTAATGTCTTCTTCTACTCCCCCACTTCCCCATTCCCCTATTCCCTCATTCCCTGCCACTCTGTCGAACGCCGCCAATAATGCTGCAATCTTCGCTTCTCGCCCATACAGTTTTTGAGGAATGTAAAACTGCTCGGAAACATCTTGCAGTCCCAATGGCATAAGTTCAATTAAACCCACTTCTGCCAGTTGCTGGGCACAGCGTTCTAAATCTGCTTTGATGCCCCAAGCACTTTGATAGCGATCCTCCGCGTTCTTTGCCATCAGTTTCAAAATAAGATCTGAAACAGGTTGGGGAATCGTCGAGTTCAATTCATGCGGGGGAGTCGGCGGTCTGGCAATGTGGCAGTGGACTAGCTCTAGGAGATCACTAGTGGGAAACGGTAATTGTCCCGTCAACAGTTCGTAGAAGGTTGCACCCAGTGAATAAAAGTCGGTGCGATAGTCGAGCATCCGGTTCATTCGTCCGGTTTGCTCTGGCGACAGGTATGCGGGGGTTCCTTCTAGAAGATGGAGACTTTTGAATGTGGGATTGGTGCGACTGAAGCGAGTGGCAATGCCAAAATCAATGATTTTGACAACGCCAGTCCTCGGATTAAAGACAATGTTGCCAGGATTAATATCTTTGTGGATGACATGAGCCGCATGGATTTTGCCTAGAGTATCAGTAATGGCGATCGCCATATTCAAAAAAACCGACAGCGGCATGGGAGAGAAGTCTAATTGTTGCCGCATCCAGCATTCTAAAGACTCTCCACCAAAGTCTTCCAAAAGAATAACCAGCGTGCGCTGGTAGTCTTGCTGGCTGTATGCCTTGACTACGCCTTCAATGTTGAGAAAGCGAGTAATTTCATACTCCTGCCGATAGCGAGTTAAATCCTGAGGAGAGGGATAATCCTGCTTGAGAACTTTGGCAATCACTGCACAGTTATCTTGCTCTCTGATGCCCCGATACACCAAAGAAGCTAAGCTCTCATAGATTTTGCTGTGGATAGTAATTCCAGGCAGGGTAATCATTGAATGCTCCCTCGATAAAGGACTGTCATCCGTTTCCCAAAGTATATCGCTTGCCAAACTTCAGAATATAAAGCTCCTTGTGTAGATCTTTATATCTTGACTTGTAATTGCTTAACTCAGTAGCCAATCAGACTGGTGTGAGGCAAGGGCATGGGAAATAGCCTGGAAGGCAGAGATACTCTGATGGCGAGCCGTATTCATCAACGACCGCACCTGGGCGAACAACTCCGCACTTCAATCGGAGCAAAAGCCATGGGTGACCTTATCGAGAGCCGTATTGCAGAAGCGTTGAGGCAGCCAGGGTCTGTCGTCATCGGTTCACGGCAATAGCTCGTAGTGGCCGCTTCATCCGGGGGGCAAACAGGTCGTCGTCCGCATCAAAGGTGTGGGACATCGCTACCGGATTTTGCACTCAGACATTGATGGTCGATCGGTTGTATGAATGTACTTTCGATCAACTTCGGATTCTAACTTAAGTTAGAGCCAGCCTTCTACTCTGCGATGGAATGCTTGCTCTATCAATTTGTACTGTAAAAAATTTAACTTGCTATAGGCGACAGCTTGAAGACGACCACCTATATTGAATTTGTGCAAACAGTCATGCAAATGGATCGAGCAAGTAAATTGCTCGATCCCATACTTGAAGGCATGAATATTCAAGGTGCAACTGGATTAACGCACGCTTAAGCAGCGACGTTGAAAGTATTAGGAGCAATCGCACAGTGAAGCGAATGCCCTTTGGGCACGTGACACGAAAATCTTAACTCTGTGCTTAACTTGCGGAGCTTAAGTGATGAAATTTGGCGTTGTCTTGCAGACTCAGTTCATGGCGTGATCGCTTACGTCATCAACCCTTGAGGGTAAACAGACGTTCACTTAAAAGCACAAGCAGAGATGTTTAGCTTTTGATTTCATTCTGCAATTCCTCATTC
>JAESFL010000958.1_pt1 | contig 13460 bp, 11 predicted proteins | sample 9269401 | NCBI WGS metagenome assembly JAESFL01 (sample SAMN14506025, study PRJNA617098) | algae metagenome | isolation source: Gloeocapsa sp. UFS-A4-WI-NPMV-4B04 and co-occurring heterotrophs from desert... | place: USA: Utah | collected 2006-10-01 | reverse complement strand
CGGCGTCATCCTGGGCGCCAGCGTGGCCGACATCGACGCCCTGGACATCGAGAAGATCGAAGTCCTCAAGGGTGCCGCCGCCGCCTCGCTGTACGGCTCCCGCGCGGCCAACGGCGTGATCCAGATCACGACCCGCCGCGGCAACCGGGTGGCCGACGACCAGGTGCGCTACACCTTCCGCTCCGAGGCCGGCCGCAGCACGCTGCCGCAGACGCCGGAGCTGCTGCTCACCCGGTCGCACGAGTTCGCGCTCACGCCCGAGGGCAAGTTCCTCACGACGGCGGGCGTCGCCTGCGACTTCCTGACCTGCCCCACCCTGCGGCTGGCCGGGCAGGCCGCCAACGGCGCGGCCGCGACGGAGTTCAACACGTACCAGAGCAACGCCTGGCCGGGCCAGACCTACGACCAGGTGGCGCGCATCTTCGACGCCGGCGTGTTCCTGCAGAACGCCGTGTCCGCCGAGGGCCGCGCGGGTGCCACGAACTTCCACGTGTCGTTCAACAACCTCCGCGACGAGGGCGTTCTGCCCGGTCTCGAGGGGCTGAACCGCAACAACTTCCGGGTCAACGTCGACCAGGCCATCCGCAGCAACATGTCCGTTTCGGCGAGCGCGTTCTACAGCCGCTCGAACAACAACATGTTCCCGGAGAACAGCGGCAACCCCATCTTCGCGCTTACCCGCACCCCGGCGGGCGTGAACCTGTGGGCCTGCCAGAACGACGTGACCAAGGACTGCCGGAACGATCCGGAGAACCTGGTCCTGCAGGTGAACCCCACGAACGTGGAGAGCTCCAACCCTCTCTACGAGCTGGCCACCCGCGAGTACGACCAGAACATCGGCCGCTTCCTGGGCAGCGCCGGCCTGCGCATCTCGCCCGTGTCGTGGTTCGACGTGGACGGCAGCGCGAGCTATGACCGCCGCGAGGTCTTCCAGCAGGACTACTACCCCAAGGGCTTCCGCACCACGCAGTCCAGCCCCGGGGTCAACAACGGGTTCCTGGACCAGGAGCGCTTCCTCACGCAGGCGTTCAACGCCAGCCTGACGGGCACCTTCCGGTTCGACCTGTCGGACCAGATCCACAACCGTACCCAGCTCCGCTACCTGTACGAGCAGCAGGACCTGGACTACGCGTACACCAGCGGGTACAACTTCGGCGTGGGTGAGGTCGTCGCGTTCGACAACGTGGCCACCACGACCCTCTCGGCGCTCAGCGCGCTGCAGCCCGAGCGTGCCGACGGCTACTTCCTGATCACCAACTTCGACATCGCGGACCGGTACGTCCTGGACGCCCTGGTGCGCAACGACGGCAGCTCGCTGTTCGGCGCCGACCAGCGCCGCCAGTGGTACTACCGCGTGGGCGGCGCCTGGCTGCTGAGCGAGGAGTCGTGGTTCGGGATGCCGGTGCTGGACGACGTGAAGCTTCGCTACTCGCTGGGCACGGCCGGCGGCCGTCCCTCCTGGGCGGCGCAGTACGAGACGTTCGCCGTTTCGTCGGGCTCGGTTTCGCCGCTCACGCTGGGCAACCGCGACCTGCGCCCGGAGTACACCACCGAGCACGAGGCCGGCATCGACCTGGGCTTCCTGGCCAACCGCGCCACCCTGGGCCTGACCTACGCCCGCTCGAGCACCGAGGACCAGATCCTTCCCATCCCGCTTCCGGCGCCGACGGGCTACGTCAGCCGCACGGTGAACGCGGGCACGCTGGAGAGCAACACCTGGGAGGTGTCGCTGGACACCCGCCTCATCGAGCGCGGCCAGTTCTCCTGGTCGGCCCGCATGAACTACGACCGCACCCGCACCGAGATCACGGCCATGAACGTGCCGGGCTTCCGGTACGGCGTGGCGGGCCAGAACCTGGGCAACGTGTTCTACGCGCGTGAGGGCGAGAAGCTGGGCACGTTCTACGGCCGCCAGTTCGCGACCGAGTGCGCCAACCTTCCGAACGGCGTGGACTGCAGCCAGTTCCGCGTGAACGACGAGGGCTACCTGGTGTGGACCGGCGGCGGCGAGCTGAGCGAGCGCAAGTGGGGCACCAGCGCCCCGGGCGACCTGCAGCGCGCTTCCCCGCTGTTCAGCACCCTCACGTGGGGCACGCCGTTCGGCGGCCTGTGCGTGGACCGTGAAGTGACCACGGAGTTCTGCCCGCTGGGCAACACGCTGCCCGACTACTCGATGAGCTTCTCGTCGACGATGCGCTTTGGCGGCCTGACGCTGTACGGCCTGCTGGACGCGGTGCAGGGCTTCAGCGTGTACAACCAGCCGCTGCAGTGGGCGGTGTTCCGCCGCACCTCGGGCCTCTCGGACCAGTCCGGCGTGCCCGCGGAGCAGCAGAAGCCCCTCTCGTACTACAGCTCGATCTACCAGACGAGCGGCCTGCGTCCCAGCTCGGCCTTCGTCGAGGACGGCAGCTTCGTGAAGCTTCGCGAGGTGTCGCTGCGCTACACCTTCGGGCAGGACCTCATCTCCCGCGTGCCGGGCGTGAACCAGCTCGACGGCCTGAGCCTGATGCTGAGCGGCCGCAACCTGAAGACCTGGACCGACTACCGCGGGTACGACCCCGAGGTGGGCAAGGCCGGCGGCAACACCGGCTCCGCCGCCATCGCGCGTGTCGAGGGCTTCCAGTACCCGAACTTCCGGACCTGGACGCTCGGCGTCGAGGTTAACTTCTAAGGGAGTCCCCACGAATGAACAACCGGTACAAGGCCGCCGCCGGGCTGCTGCTGCTCTCCGGAGCAGCAGCATGCGCGGACCTGGTGGTCCCCAACACCAACACGCCCGACCGCGGTCGCGCGCTCGCCACTCCTGGTGACGTGGAATCGCTGGTCGCGGGTGGATACAGGAGCTGGTACGGCGGCGAAGAGTGGCAGCAGGGCACGGTGGCGGGCAGCCCGGGCTTCATCTTCTCCACGCAGTCGTTCATGTGGAGCTCCACGGCCGCCAACCAGGGCTCGCACGAGTACAGCCAGATCCCGCGCGTGCCGATCCAGAACTCGGCCACGCACCAGGAGTACGTGTTCATCGCCACGGCGTGGCAGCGGCACTACCGGGCGCTTGCCTCGGTGGCCGACGGCCTGCGCACGATCGCGGCGGACACCGTGGTCTCCAAGGGCCTCGGCGGCACGCGCGTGCTCCGGTCGCGGATCTTCGGCAAGTTCGTGCAGGGCATCTCGCACGGCTCGCTGGCGCTCGCCTACGACAAGGGCTACGTCGTCGACGAGAACGTGAAGACCATCGACGAGGCCGGCAACCCGCTGGACCTTGGCGAGCCGGTGAGCTACATGGCGCTGAACGCCGCGGCGCTGGCCAAGCTGGACACGGCCATCGCCCTGGCGGTCTCGGCCGGCACGGGCACGGGCACCGCCCTTCCCAAGGAGTGGATGGGCACCCCGGCCGACGTGAGCATGGCCACCTTCATCCAGATCGCGAACTCGTTCAAGGCCCGCTACCGCGCCAACATCGCGCGGACGCCGGCGGAGCGCGCGGCCGTGAACTGGAACCAGGTGCTGGTGGAGACCGGGGCCGGCATCAAGGCCGACTTCAACACCGACCGCGGCCTCATCTTCAACGCGGGCTGGTGCAGCAGCTGCACGCTGCTGTTCGCGCAGTCGCCCACGTTCCAGCAGCTGACGTACTTCATCCACGGCATGGCCGACCAGTCCGGCGACTACCAGGCCTGGCTGGCGCGTCCGCTGCCGTCGCGTGAGCCCAACTTCGCGAACAACACGCCGGTGCTCATCGTGACGCCGGACCTGCGGTTCCCGCGCGGCGACACGCTGTTCAACCCGACGGTGGTTGGCGCGGCGGACTCGATGCTGATCAAGCGCAACCAGGTGGGTGGCCGGTTCACGCGCCCGGCCGAGAAGCCGGACGCCAACCGCACCCTGGACACCGTCGTGGTGATCAACCGCGGCAAGTACTACAGCATCCGCACCAACGCCACGACGGGCGCCACGGCGGTTGCCTCGCAGTGGACCAACCCCAACCGGGGCGTGTGGCGCCACTCGTGGTACTCCAGCCACCTGCTGGATCCCAACAAGTTCCAGTCGGGAGCCTGGCCGGAGTTCACCTACGCCGAGAATCGCCTGCTGGCGGCGGAAGCGCACTTCCGCCTGGGGCAGTTCGGCGCGGCGGCGGACAGCATCAACAAGAGCCGCGTGACGCAGGGTGGCCTGAACGCCACCAACGCGGACGGGCTCAACACCAGCTGCGTGCCCAAGCTGCCCTCGGGCGCTTGCGGCAACCTGTTTGAGATGCTCAAGTGGGAGAAGCGCAACGAGACGTGGGGCACCGGCGCCTACAAGGCGTCCTGGTTCTTCGACGGCCGTGGCTGGGGTGACCTGTACATCGGCACTCCGCTGCAGCTGCCCATCCCCGAGGAGCAGGCGTTCGTGCTCGGGCTGGGCGCGCCGTACACGTTCGGCGGCGTGGGCGGACCGAGCTCCGCGCCCAAGAGCAGCTACGCCTTCCCGGGCGAGTAACATCGCACGGTGACGGTCACGCGCGAGCGTGAAGGAAAGGGGGATGCACCCGCTGGGTGCATCCCCCTTTCCGTTGCCATGCATCCCATGCCAAGGCCGGGAATCAACCCCCTCATATCAAAGGCGGGCAGAGGAACAGGATCATGTAGAGGAAATGATCCGAATTCCACCATTCAACCTGTACGCGGAGTTTTGCTGCCGTCTCATACCAGATCCTGAAAAGAATGAGCGTACAGAGGAACAGGGTTAGACAGAGGAAGATGAATAACGAAGCTGGTTCCTGCTCCTCTGTCTGACTCTGTTCCTCTGTACCCCCAAGTGTTGTTTTTTCGGATTCGGTATCATTCCGAAATCAGAAAGCATCAAGGGTACAGGGGAACAGAGAAAAGCCAGAGGAACAGAGGAGCAAAGGGGTTTTCTGTTCCTCTCCCTTGTCCTCTGTTCCTCTGTACTCCAACTCTTTCCAGGATCTGGTGTCATCCCAGATCCGCTCGTCGCGTGGCTGTTGAAGCGTTTTCCGTATTGGATATCACGATCACGCGCGGAGGACGCGGAGACGAACGGAGAAGACGCGGAGAAAGAAGGGTTTTCTCCGCGTCCTCTTTTTATCCGGCGTCCCCTTCCTATCCTCTGCGTCCTCGCCCTGAGGCCTTGCCGCCGGGTATGCGCGGAGGGGGAGGCATCGCGCGGATGCCTCCCCCTCGGACGGCGCACGAATGCGCCGGAGTACGTACCCCTGGAGCCGACGGCACCAGTTGCCGTCGGCGATGCCGCCTCAGGCGAACAGCGCGGTCGCGGGCAGCGTCAGCGATGCCTCGGGGGGCGGTCCGCCCGGCTTGGGATCTTCTTCGCGGTCCTTGGGATACCGCGGCTCCGTGGGCGCCGAGCACCCGGCGACCGTCAGGAACACGACTGCCGCCGCGACGGCAGTGGCTGTTCTACGAAACATGGTGCGCCTCCGCTGGATTTGGTTCCGTACCATCCCCCACGCATACCCGCGGGATGCCCGCGGGGTTCCCCTCGCGGCGTGCTAGACCTGCACCTGGACGAGGTTTGCGCACGCCAGGACCACGCTGCGGTCCGCGGCGTTCACCACCACCGCGTGGTAGCGGGCGTCCGCGTCCATGGTCTCGTTGATGGGCGTGCGCTCCACGTTGGCGGCCCCGGTGGCGTCGCCCGTGAGATCGGGATACGCCCCGCGGCCGCCCAGCCGCTCGCCCCCGCTGGCGCACGTCCCCATCCGGATCTCCCACCCCACCATCCGCCCTGCCTGCCCCAGGCGGGCCGTGATCCCGGCCTCGCTGGCGCGCCCCTGCGACACGGCCGCGACGGAGCCGCTGATGGTCTCGGCCCCCACGGGTACGAGGTTCGCCTGGAACGCCACGGGCTCCTGGAATGCGGTGTCGATGCACGCCGCGGTGCCGGCCAGGACGAGAAGAACCGCCGTAAATCGCTTCGCCATGCAGATTTCCTCCAGGTTTGCGCCGCCGGGCGCCGTATGCCGGGGCGAGTGCACTCGGGGGTACGGGGCCCGCGGCGCGGCCGCGACCGTTGCCAGCCCGCGCGGGGTGCCCGTAGTTTCGTTCCGGACCCGCCGCGGCCGGCCTGGACCCGGAAACGGGTTGCCCGTCAGAATCCATCCGTGCTTGCGCGTTGACAGGGGCAGAAGCGACCCCCTGCGCGCCGCCCGGACCCGTGGTGCCTTCGCGGACCACGCCCCCGCGCCTCGCGCGCAACACACCCCACCATGCAGAAGCAGGGCCATGCAGAGCGACATCGGCACCGGCTGCAGGAGAGAACGCGCGAACCCCCGCAAATCTGTCACGGCGGCGGCCTTCGGAACGTTGTGGCTGCTGGCCGCGGCGTGCGCGCCGGGCGGCACGCGGGGCGCGCCCCCGCTGCGCAGCGAGATGGGCATGCGCGTGGCGCAGTGCGGGGCCGAGACGGCGCCCGCCCCCCTGCCCCCCGTGGCGGCCCTGGTGGACACGGCCGCGCTCACGGGCGAGATCGCGCGGCTGCTCAAGGCGGCGCAGCTGCAGCAGGGCCAGGCGGTGCTGACGCTGTGGTACCAGCCGGACGGGCTGAACCTGCGGCGCGACCTGCTGGCGCACGCCCTGCCCCCCGTGCTGGCCGACTCGGTGCAGAAGCTGGTGTTCGCCAGCCTGCGCACGGCGCCGCCGCGGGACGAGCCGTGGGGCGTGCGGCTGCAGGTGCAGGCGGCGGGGCACGAGGCGCACTACGCCCTGGAGCCCCGCGAGCACTGCCCGCCGCGCCCGCGCAGCCGGGCCCTGGAGGCGGAGATGTCGAGCTTCCTGGGGAGCGGCGTGCGCTACCGGCAGGGCGCCCGGGAGCGCGTGGTGGTGATGCAGGTGACGGTGCATCCGCTGGGGTACGTGATGGATGCGAAGGTGGTCCGCGGCGACCTTTCGGGGGGCGGGCTGGAGACGCGGCTGCGCGACCACCTGAGGCAGTTCTCGTTCGAGCCGGCGTCCATCGACGGCGTGCCGGTGCAGGGGCAATTGCTGGTTCCCGTTCGCGTGCGCGGCTGACGCTCACCGTCCATCTTCATCCTTATCTCCCCAGGAGGTCCTTCGTGCCGCAGACTTTCGTGCGCAGCGTCGTGCTCGCCCTCGTGCTGGCCGCCGTTCCCCAGGCCGTGCGGGCGCAGGTGGGCGTGCCGGCGGCCCGCCCCATGCCCGGGATGCAGCCCCGCATCGGCATTGGCTACGTGGCCAACATCCCCAACCAGCTGGTGGGCGTGACGGGGCACTTCGTGTCGCCGACGCTGCTGGGCGGCCTGGGGCTGTACGTGGACGCCAAGCTGGACAACTCGTCGCCGGAGGACGAGGAGGGCTACCTTCCGGACCTGACGGCCGAGCAGGTGGAGGACACGCGCAACGACGTGGTGTTCCACGAGGCGGGGAGCTGGCAGACGGTGAACGTGGCCCTGATGAAGCCCGTGACCTCGCAGCTGGTGGCGTACGCGGGGGCCGGCGTGTCGCGGTCCACGGAGTACAACCAGTACTTCGACGAGCAGCGCGAGATGGGGCGCCTGGGCTTTTACTGGGTGGAGGACGAGGAGGAGTCGGGCACGTTCACCAACTTCATGGGCGGCGTGTTCTTTCAGCTGGGGAGCAGCTTTGCCGTGCAGATGGGCGGCGAAACGCGCCCGGCGGGATTCACCATGGGGCTGACCTACCTGCTGCCCCTGCGGTAGCCCTCCACGAGGCGGGACCCGGCGCCCCGCCCCCGCACGACGCGGGGGCGGGGCGCGGCCGTTGTGGCAGGCCGGGCATGGTCCGGAGTTTGCCTCCCGGGGGGGCATGGCCGAACCCAACATTCCAAACGACCGGCGCAAGGCAGCCCCCGACCGCAGGAGCAAGTCCGGCGGCGGGTTTCGCCCTCCGCGCTTCTCGCTGATGCCGCTGGTGCTGCTGTTCCTGGCGCTGGCGCTCCTGCGACTGTTCCTGAACCCCGCGGCCAAGGCCGTGGCGTACAGCGAGATCAAGAACCGCGTCAGCGCCAACCAGGTGAAGGAGGTGCGCATCGGCGCCACCTCCATCGAAGCCATTCCCGACACGTCCATCAGCAAGGGCGACGGCCCGGACCGCTGGCGCGCCGTGCGCCCGGCGGTGGAGGACGAGCAGCTCATCCCCCTGCTGGAGGCGCGCAACGTTCCCTACACGGGGATGAGCGAGGGCAACTGGAGCTTTCTGCTCACGCTGCTCTTTCCCCTGCTGCTGATCGTGTTCTTCTGGATGTTCATGTTCCGGCGGATGAACCCCACGCAGGGGGTTCTCACCGTGGGAAAGAGCCGCGCGCGCATCGTGGGCGAGGAGGGGACGGGCGTCACGTTCGACGACGTGGCGGGGGTGGACGAGAGCAAGGTGGAGCTCCAGGAGATCGTGGAGTTCCTGAAGACGCCGGAGAAGTTCGCCAACCTGGGCGCCAAGATCCCCAAGGGGGTGCTGCTGGTGGGCCCCCCGGGAACGGGCAAGACGCTGCTGGCCCGGGCCGTGGCGGGCGAGGCGGGGGTCACCTTCTTCTCCATCTCGGGCGCGGAGTTCGTGGAGATGTTCGTGGGCGTGGGCGCGGCGCGGGTGCGCGACCTGTTCGCCCAGGCCAAGGCGCAGTCGCCGTGCATCATCTTCATCGACGAGCTGGACGCGCTGGGCAAGGCACGCACGCCGGGGGGCATCCTGGGCGGCAACGACGAGCGCGAGCAGACGCTGAACCAGCTGCTGGTGGAGATGGACGGGTTCGACCCGCGCATCGGCGTCATCATCATGGCGGCCACCAACCGGCCGGAGATCCTGGACCCGGCGCTGCTGCGGCCGGGGCGGTTCGACCGGCAGGTGCTGGTGGACCGGCCCGACTGGCACGGGCGGCTGGCCATCCTGCGCATCCACAGCAAGGGCATCAAGCTGGACACCAGCGTGGAGCTGGAGCGCATCGCGCGGCGCACCCCGGGGTTCGTGGGCGCGGACCTGGCCAACCTGCTGAACGAGGCGGCCCTGCTGGCGGCGCGGCGCGACAAGGCGCACGTGACCATGCTGGAGATCGACGAGGCGGTGGACCGCATCATCGCGGGGCTGGAGAAGAAGAACCGGCTCATCAACGACAAGGAGCGCACCATCGTCGCCTACCACGAGGCGGGGCACGCCATCGTGGCGGAGCGGGTGCCCACGGCGGACCCGGTGCACAAGATCTCCATCATCCCCCGGGGCGTGGCGGCGCTGGGCTACACGCAGCAGCTGCCCACGGAGGACCGCTACCTGCTCACCAAGCAGGAGCTGATGGACCGCATCGCGGTGCTGCTGGGCGGGCGCGTGGCCGAGGAGATCGTCTTCAACGAGATCAGCACGGGGGCGGGCAACGACCTGGAGCGGGTGACGGAGCTGGCGCGCAGCATGGTGATGGAGTACGGGATGTCGCGCCAGCTGGGCCCCGTGAACCTGAGCGGACCCCGGCGCACGCAGTTCCTGCAGGGCGAGGGCGGGGGCCCGCAGCAGCGCAACTACTCGGAAGAGACGGCGCGCGAGATCGACGGGGAGATCCGCGGCCTCATCGACGGCACGTACGAGCGGGTGCGCAAGCTGCTCACGGAGGACCGCCAGGTGCTGGAGGTGCTGGCCAAGCGGCTGCTGGAGAAGGAGGTGGTGGACGAGGGGGAGCTGCGCGAGATCATGGGGCTGCCCCCCCGCACCCACGAGCCCAGCGAGGACCGGGTGGTGGTGACGCCCCCCGCCACGCCCCTGGGGAGCGGCGCGCAGGCCGCCGCCTCGCCCGCGTCGCCCCTGGACGATGCGACGTCCCTGGCCCTGGATGCCGACGCGACCGCGACCGTGGTGGACCCGCAGGCGTCCGCCAGGCCAACTACCCGCCGAAACAAGCGAGGCTGACGTGAAGGACCCGCGCTACGAGGACAAGAGCCCGCACAGCGCCAACGAGCAGGACCAGCCGGAGCCGGAGCGCCCGGTACCCGCCGAGGAGCTGCGCCGCGAGCCCGGCGGGCCCGAGGACAAGCCGTCGCAGGCCGAGGGGGAGCGGGACGAGTCGGCGGAGTGAGGGATGGACGAAGTGCGAAAGTGCGAAAGTGCGAAAGTGCGAAAGTGCGAAAGTGCGAAAGTGCGAAAGTGCGAAAAGGCCCGGCGTGATGCCGGGCCTTCTTTCGTCTGCTGATGGCATCGTTGATCGTGCAGGCGGAACTCTACGACGATTTCGCGCAGAGTACGCAGAGGGGAAAAGAGGAGGACGCAGAGAAAAGCCTTCTCCGCGTCCTCCCTTTTTTCCTCCGCGTCCTCCGCGGGATCACTTCCGTGGTGCACGCCGAGCCTGGAGAGCCGGCAGCCAGGTCGATGAAAAGCGAAGAGGGCGGAGCCGCGTGGCCCCGCCCTCGTCCGTGGTGCCTGCCGTGCGTCAGCGGGGAAGCTCGATGACGATGGCGCCGGCCACCCGGCGCGAGCCCAGGCCGGGGAGGGTGTTCATGGCCGTGCTGGCATCCAGATAGCGCACGCTCTGCGCATAGCCCGGAGCAACCTGGCGCAGCGCCTCGAGCCCGCCCAGCAGGGTGGTGTTCTGGTACACCACGATGTCCGTGCCGCCGCCGCCGTAGTTGGTCTGCGAGGCGTTGCGCAGCCACGCCGGACGCAGGCGCTGGATGGCGTCGTACAGGTTGGTGGTGCCGCTGCCCTCGATCTCCTCGCGCGTGAGCACGTTGGCACGGATGCGGTTCCCCGACGCGGTGGTCCCGGCGCCGGCGCTGGCGCTGGCACCGGCGCCGCCTTCCGCGGTGGCGGGCGCGCAGCCGGCAAGGAGCGCGACCGTGCACGACAGGAGCAGGGGAAGGCGCCAGGGCGACGTGGTGTTCATGGCCAGTTCCATAGTGTGGGGTTCGGCGGACGGAACAGGGGGGAGAAGCAGTCTGGTTCCGTACGTATGATGTTTACGAATAGCCGTGCGGCCCCGCCCGCGCAAGGCATTTCGCCGCTCGATGGACGCAGGGTGCACGGAACCGCCGCTGGTGATGGCGAGCCGTTTCGCCGTGCCCGTTGATCCCTCGCGCCCGGATTCCGGCGATCGGAAGGCGGCAACGAGGCCTGGACCCGCAGCGGGCGCTCTGGACAGGACAGATGCTAATCCGCTCTACATTCACATTTACGGACGAGTGATGTTAGATTGGAGAATCGTGGATGCGGCCGCTGGGTTCGGCCGGAATCCAGTCCATTCCTTCCCCGGAGACTCACGATGAAGAAGCTGACGCTGAAGACCGAAGATCTGAAGGTGCTCTCGTTCGATACGGCGCCGGTGCGCGGGCCCATGGGCACGGTGCACGGCGCCGCCGCGAACGACTACACGGAGGGCGCGAGCTGCGAGAACCACTCGGAATGCTGGACGTGCGGGATCTGGTGCCCGGAGACGACCAACCCGGAAGTCACCGGCCCGTGCAACTGTCCGGAAGACACGCAGGCCCCCGTCTGCTGAGCCGTTGACGGGTGGATGAACGAACCGCGCGAGCCGGGTCATCGGCTCGCGCGGTTCCTCATTTCGTGCACTCACTCGATCATCCGGCCCTGGACCTGCATCGGCGGGCGGGCTCGCATCTGCCGTTCACCTCGCGACAGGACCGATCCGATGAAGAAGCTTACGCTGAATGCCGCAGACCTGCACGTGCTCTCGTTCCAGACGGCGGATGCCGGCCGCGAGGCGGGAACGGTGCACGGGGCCGCCGCCACGCAGACCTGCCAGCCCTACACGGACGCAGTCACCTGCGCACGGCCCTGCCTGCCGAGCCTGAACCCCGCGGTGACGAATCCCTGCATCTGCCCGTGATGCGCCGTTCCGGATGCTGGCGGATTGCCCGCATCACAGCAGCCGTTCGATGATGGCCGCGCCGCGCTCCGCCGCGCCCAGGCTGCCCTGGACGTAGGCGCGCGCGGCGTCTCCCGCGGCGCGGCGGCGGGCGGCGTCGCGGACGAGCGGGGCCATCCGTTCGTCCACCGCCTCGCCGGGACGCAGCTCGAAGGCGCCGCCGGCCGTGATCAGCTCGCCTGCCTCGCGGGCGTTGGCGTGCCGCGGGCCAAAGAAGACGGGCACGCCGAACGCGGCGGGCTCCAGCACGCTGTGCAGCCCCGCCGTCCCCCATCCGCCGCCCACGTACGCCACGTCCGCCAGCGCGTACAGGTCGCCCAGCACGCCCACGCGGTCCACCACGACGGTCGCTCCCGGCGCGGCGCCCGCCTCCACCGCCGACAGGCGGACGGAGCCGGGGATGCCGTGCGCCCGCAGCCGCGCCTCCAGGGCATCCAGGTGCGCGGGCGTGGGCTCGTGCGGGACGAGGATGGCGCGCAGGGGCGGATCCGCATCCCGCATCGCGGCCACGGCGGGGACGAGCTTCTCCTCGTCCGCGGGCCAGGTGGAGCCGGCCACCAGCGTGACCCCGGCGAATCCATCGAACGGGCGCAGCAGGGAGGACGCGCGGTCCACGGCCTGCGCGCGCGCCCACACCTGGTCGAAGCGCGCGTCGCCCATCACGCTGCGCCGCTCCACCGGCACCCCCAGCGCGCCGAAGCGGTCCGCATCGTCCGGGGAGATGGCGGCGGCGACGTCCAGGCGGCGGTACGCGGGGGCCAGCAGCGCGCGCGCGGGCCCGCCCAGGCGGCTGGAGGATGCCGGCAGCGTGCCGCTGAGCATGGCCAGCCGCACGCCGCGCGCCTTTGCCTCGCGGGTGAGCACGGGCCACACGTCCGTCTTGGAGAAGGCGACGACGGCCGGCCGCAGCGCATCCAGGGCGCGCCGTACGTCGCCGGGCAGGTCCAGCGGCAGGTAGTCGGCGACGTCGGCCTGCACGGTGCGGGCGAAGGATTCGGCGGAGGGGGAGAAGTACGTGTAGGCGACCTGCGCGTCCGGCCGCCGCGCGCGGAACGCCTGCACCACGGCGCGCGCCTGCAGCCCCTCGCCCACGCTGGGGGCGTGGAACCACACGAGCGGGCGCGCGGGGTCCCGGTGCGCGCGCGCCCACGCTTCCATGCGCTCCAGCACGCCCGCGCGGCCGCGAATGCCGCGCGCGAGCTTGCCGTCCCCGCGCGCGGCGAGCGGGAGAAGCGGGCGCGCGGCGTGGAGCGCGAGGGTGTAGAGCGTTTCGGCGGCGGACATGCGGAGAAGGTACGCGGGCGGGCGGGGTGGTGCCAAGGCGGGGGGCGGCGGGAGAGGCGAGGAGCGGGGATGGTGCGTCGGGGAGACGATGCGGAGGGGCGGAGGGGCGGAGGGGTCGGGAGACATTGTGCAGGTGGGGCATCGTTCCGTCAGGCCCGGCGAATGAATTCGCGGCAATGAAAACGTGATGTCGGCCTTCGCCCAATGCCGTTCACTTAGTTTACTTGCCGTGCTATATTGGGCTTACACTCTGGCATGGAGAGCCCATGGCACGTACGAGCAAGCTTCGGCACGAGGGGGACCGGCTCACCGATCTGATCAACATC
>JAESFL010000957.1_pt1 | contig 13460 bp, 10 predicted proteins | sample 9269401 | NCBI WGS metagenome assembly JAESFL01 (sample SAMN14506025, study PRJNA617098) | algae metagenome | isolation source: Gloeocapsa sp. UFS-A4-WI-NPMV-4B04 and co-occurring heterotrophs from desert... | place: USA: Utah | collected 2006-10-01 | reverse complement strand
CCAACTAATCGCTTGGCTTCGTGGGGATGTGATTCAATGCGTTTGAGAGGACTGGTCACCTGAAATGCATAAAATTAAATTACTTCTTTAGTATTGCAGTTAATTTATATTAAGGATAGGTCTAATAAAAAAATAGAAATTATTTTTAATCCTTTTTAAAGAAGTTTTGGCGATCGCAAGCCTTAATAACAAAGTATGGAGCCGCTCGGTTTAAATTTACCCCTTTTTACCATTTTTCAGAAGAGCCAAATAAAAATTTTGGTAATTATCTAATTCTGCTGCTCGATTAAAATCCAAATCCCCCTGTTTAAGGAGGATAGATAATTGTAATTTCTTGGAGTTATATACACTTTAATCCTAAGAGTAATCTTCAGTTAAATTCGGGCTGATTTAACCGCCAATTCTGGTTTTTCAGTTTCATACTCTTCAGCAAAAGAGCCTTTAGGTTCCTTAAGGAAAAAGCCACACAAGCTAGCACAAATTAAAGCGCTAATTCCCATCGTTGCAAATAGTGTCTGTGCATTCGTTAAGCTGAAAATCGTTAGATATATAACACCGCCAAAGTTACCGTAAGCGCCGACATTTCCGGCAATTTGTCCAGTGGCTTCTTTTTTAATCAAAGGCACAATGCTGTAAGTTGCACCACAGCCAGCTTGAGCGAAGTAGGCGGAAAACATTGTAGCAGCGATCGCAAGTGGAATAGGCCAACTAGAGTTAATATTGTATGCCAGCAGATAGCCAAGCCCAATCCCAACACTGAGAATCGTCATTGTCCACTTGCGAGAACCGAATTTATCTGAGATCAAGCCACCACTAGGACGAGAAACTAAGTTTAAAAAGGGATAGCTAGCTGCAATCATCGCAGCCGCCACATGATCAAGGGAAAACGTATGTTCAAAAAAAGCAGGTAGCATCGAAACGGCAGCGAGTTCAGAGCCAAAGCTAGTGACATAAGTAAATTCGAGTAATGCCACTTGACGAAAATGATAGCGTTCGGCTGGAGGATATGTTTTTTGTCCGGTTATTACATCGCGGTTAACTTGCCAAGCTTTGTAAGTTTGGTAGGCATATAATCCGGCTAATAGCGCCCAAACAATATACATTCCCGTAGGGGTGAGAAATTTAACTTGCGTTAACCGCCAAGCCAATAAGCCTAAAGCGAAAATCAAGCCAAAATTCATCACAATCATTGCCCAAAAGCTTTTAGCGCTGGTTACTTCCAGTCCACCATTTTTCTTGGGTTTTTTGTAGACTATGCCAGTTGGCGTATCTTGGACATTGTTGTAATAAATCACTCCGTAAATCGCGGCAATGATCCCTGTAAAAGCGATCGCAAAACGCCAATTTGATGCTCCTCCAGCCATAAAACTAGCAGCAAGCGCGAGTATAGGTAGTGCAAATTCTGCGCCAAAAGCACCAAAGTTTCCCCAGCCGCCATAAATGCCTTGAGCGCTACCAATCTCCTTGGGGGGGAACCATTCCGATACCATGCGGATACCGACGACAAAGCCAGAACCGACAACTCCCATCAATAGCCGACTCAAAACTAATTGATTAAAGTCTTGAGACAGTGCTGTAGCTAAACAAGGAACAGCACTAAATATTAGCAAGGTGGAGTAAGTGATTCTAGGACCAAACCGATCTAGAAGCATCCCAATGATGATCCGCGCTGGAATTGTCAGCGCAAGGTTGCAGATGCCCAAAGTTTTGATTTGCTCAGACGTTAAACTTAGTTCTTTGCCAATCGTTGTCGCAAATGGAGCAAAGTTAAACCAACAAACAAACGTCAGAAAGAAAGCAAACCAAGTCAGATGTAAAATGCGGTAGCGACCGTTAAATGACAATAATCCTTTGAGCATCAAAAAAACTTCCTAAGTCAATAAAGCAAAATTTAGAGTATGCAACCTGGGGGAATTTAATGACTTACCTGGACGAGATAGCAGTCGCTGTTTACGTTTATTGGTGTTGAAATAGAAATTCCGATAGTTGCTTACGCAGTTGTCCAATTAATGGCTAGTTCTTCATTTGTAGGATAGATAAACTGGTAAGGCGATTTTTGCCCTGCCTAATCCTAAAACCTAAAAATGGGAATTTTTATCAGCGCATTCCTGTGTTATCGAGCGTGCTGATTGATATCTAAATTAGGCTTACTCAGGAAGTAAATTCGTATCTTTAGTAACAAAATATTATGAATTATGAATAATGCGCATAATAATTATGCGTTTTACCAATAAAGTTGTGCCACAAGATAGATGAAAAAGAACTCTTGCTTGGGAAGAAAGGCGATCGCAACAGGGGAGAAAGAAGTTTAAGCGTGAGTAGTGAGCAGTGGAGAGTGAGTAGTGTTACATGATTAAAGAAGGAGATTTTATGTTCTCTCCAAGCTCTGATTACCACTTTTTGTAAGGCAAAAACTTACCAGACATAGTGATTTTGACGCGATCTCCTTTGGGATCTTCTTCCTTATCAACATTGAGAGTAAAATCAATTGCGCTCATAATGCCATCGCCAAACTGCTCTTGAATTACAGCTTTTAAAGGCATTCCATAAACCTGCATAATTTCATAAAAGCGATAAATCAAGGGATCAGTAGGAATAACTGGATCTAGCGAACCTTTAACTGTAAATTGAGTCAGTTCCTTAGCCATCTCGCTTGGCAGCCCCAAGGCTTCAACTAGCAGGCTTGCTTCGTCAATAGAGGCACTTGCTTGGCGAAAAATCAATGCCGCCACCCACATTTGATCCCGATTAAGAATGTTTCCCAAGTCTTGGAAGGTCATTCCTTTTGCTTGCTTGGCAGCCAACAATTGTTGAGTAATTTCCAAAATTGCCATACTTCGTCCTATTTAATGGCGGTTAGGGATCACGAACAAGAAGAGGAAACGGGAGATGGGGAAACTTGCCATTCCCATAACCCAACACCCACCTAAGCCTTATTATTCATCTACATGACCGCAACGGCGATACAAAAAGTCTAGGGCATAGTTCCGCAGGTCATAGTATGCGGGATCTTCCATGATACGGGTGCGATCGCGGGGACGCGCAAACGGGATATTCATAATTTCGCCAATGGTAGCAGCTGGCCCATTAGTCATCATCACTAAGCGATCGCCAAGAAACAGCGCCTCATCAATATCGTGGGTAATCATCAAGACGGTAACTTGATGCGCCTGCCAAATCTTTAGTAGTTCTTCTTGCAATTCTTCCCTGGTGATCGGGTCTAATGCTCCGAAAGGCTCATCTAAAATCAATACTTGGGGACGTAGAGCAAGAGCGCGAGCAATAGAAACACGCTGTTTCATACCGCCAGAGAGTTCTTTAGGCTTTTTGTTAGCGGCTTCAGTAAGTCCAACAAGGGCGAGATGTTCACGGGCGATCGCGGTTTTTTCTGCTTTCGATTTATCAGGCCAAACTGAATCTAACCCTACATAAACATTCTCAAAGGCACTCATCCAAGGTAGCAGCGAGTAGTTTTGAAACACTACCATGCGCTCAGGCCCAGGCTCAGTAATTCGCTTCGTTTGCAGGCGCACTTCTCCCTCTGTCGGTTGGCGGAAACCAGACACCATATCAAGCAGAGTTGATTTGCCACAGCCAGAGTGACCGATCAGGCAAACAAATTCGCCTTCGTGGACTGTAAGGTTGATCCCATCAAGCACAATGTAAGGGCCGTTAGGCGTGGGATAAATCTTAGAGACATCCTCAATTACTAGAAAAGGATCGCGATTAATTAATTGATCTGTTTTGAGGCTTGTGCTGTTGAGAGTTTGCATAGTCAGGAATTTAGGGGCTAGGGGAGCATTCTTAGCAGAGGAGCATTCTTAGCAGAGGAGCATTCTTAGCAGAGGAGCATTCTTAGCAGAGGAGCAGGGGAGCAGATTCTTCTTGTCCCCTTGTCTCTTTGTTCTGTTCTAGCCTCTCGCCTCTAGCCTCTCGCCTCTAGCCTCTGCTTCTAAATCGATTGTTATTTCTTGGATACGAAGATCGCGTTTGATTTTGAGGCTGTTGAGATAGCTAATCGGATCGTCAGGATTGAAAACTGTGCCGTCGAACAAGCGAATCGAACCGCGATCTGGTTCAATATCCATCATTCCTAGATCCCTAGCTGCTTCACCAAACACATCAACCCGCCGCACTCGATCTAAAACCTCAATCCAGTTTTTCGGGAAAGGTGTAATTCCCCAACGAGCGAGCTGAGTTAAAATCCATAAGCCCTCGACTCGATAAGGACAGTTTGTTTTCTCGATATGAAATTGGTTGTATCGCAGTAGCAGTTCTGGTTTTGCGTCTGTACCACGCTGATAGGGATCGATAAACCCAGGGCGGGTGTATTCTGGGGCAGAACCAACATAGTGAGGCTGGCAAAGTAATTCTAGAATTTCCTCACGATTGCGGTGATCGTCGCAATATTCACAAGCTTCCATTAAAGCTTTCACTAAGGCTAAATGAGTTTGCGGATTTTGATTTGCCCAGTCTTCACGCACACCCAAGACTTTTTCAACGTGACCATCCCAGAGATCTAGATCGGTAGCAATAACAAATCCCAAATCTTCGTAAACAGCCCGCGAATTCCAAGGTTCACCGACACAGTAACCGTCGATATTACCAGCCTTGAGATTTGCCACCATTTGCGGGGGTGGAATTACAGTTAAACTCACATCTAGGTCTGGATCGATGCCTCCTGATGCTAGCCAGTAGCGCAGTAGTAAGTTATGCATTGAAGATGGGTGAACCATCCCCAGAGTATGAATTTTGTCTGGAGAAGAGGTAATTGCTGCTTTAAAATCAGCTAGAGTTCGCACTCCTTCGTTATAAAGATGTTTACTCAAGGTAATTGCATTACCATTACGAGACAGCACTAGCGCTGTCACCGTTGGCAAGGGTGGCTTGCCATCAATGCCTATCGTCATCGTCAGGGGCATTCCCGCCGTCATTTGGGCGGCATCTAGGCGGCGGCTGGCAACACCTTCAACGATCGCTTTCCAACTCGGTTCACGGGATAATGTAACTTCATCTAGTCCGTATTTCTTAAATAAGCCCTTTTCCTTAGCAACTACTAGGGGGGCGCAATCGGTGAGGGGAATAAAGCCAATTTCGAGATTGACTTTTTCCAAGCCATGACGAGCGATCGCTGTTTGTTTTACTTTGCGCTGCTTCCCGCGCTTCTGCTGATTTAGGAAATTAACAGCCTCACCCCGCAAGCTGTAGTAGTTTGGATGCTTCACCACTTCTAAGCGATGGCGCGGACGTGCAAACGGTATATTTAAAACTTGCCCAATGTAAGATTCAGGGCCATTCGTCAACATCACTACGCGATCAGACAACAGTAAAGCTTCATCAACATCGTGAGTCACCATCACACAAGTGGTTTTGTTTTCCTCACAAATCTGCATTAGCTGATCTTGTAAGCCACTGCGTGTCAAGGCATCCAACGCCCCAAAAGGTTCATCCAGTAGCAGCAATTTAGGACGAATCGAAAGGGCGCGGGCGATCGCTACTCGTTGCTTCATTCCGCCTGAAAGTTCACCTGGTCGCTTGTCTGCGGCGTGACGCAGTTTTACCATGTCTATGTGATGCTCGACCACACCTCGGCGTTCACCTTTGGGGCGATCGCTCATCACTTCATCCACCGCCAAGGCAATGTTTTCTCGTACTGTCAGCCAAGGCAATAGTGAATAATTTTGAAAAACAACCATGCGTTCTGGGCCAGGTTGAGTGACTTGCCGTCCTTCTAACAGCACACCGCCTTGAGTCGCTTTATCTAACCCAGCAATAATATTTAATAAAGTTGATTTACCACAACCAGAATGTCCGATTAAAGTTACAAATTCTCCTTTTTTAATCTTTAGTTCAATGTTTTTTAGGGCAATATAGCGATCGCCATCCGGCATCGGAAATGTGCGCCCAACATGGTCAACTTCAACAAATACTGACATGGGGATTGGGGGTTAGGGTTTGAGAGTTGGGGAGAATAAAATGTGCAGGGGTACAAGGGATATAATTTTTGTTGCCTAGTATTAACGTTCAATGTTTCTACTTTTGTTACTCTGGAACGACTTTGCTTGCTATGAATGCGACCAGTCGATCTAGCAGTAAACCGACAATACCTACATAAACTAGCGCTAGGATAATTTCACTTAAGCTAGAACTATTCCAGGCATCCCAAATAAAGAACCCAATTCCTACTCCACCAACCAACATTTCTGCTGCAACAATCGCAAGCCAAGACAAACCAATGCCAATTCTAAGACCTGTAAAAATATAAGGAACAGATGCCGGAAATAGAATTTTAAAGAAATACTTTGCCCCACGTAACCGCAACACTTTGGCAACGTTTCTGTAATCTTGGGGAATCTGCTGTACACCTACTGTGGTGTTAATAATAATTGGCCAGATAGACGTAATAAAAATCACGAATATCGCTGAAGGATTAGCATCTCGTAATGCCGCCAAAGAAATTGGTAGCCATGCTAGTGGTGGGACTGTTCGTAATACCTGAAATATTGGATCTACAGCGTTATAGATAAAATTATTGGAACCAACTACAATTCCTACTGCAATTCCTACAATTGCCGCCAGTGAAAAGCCAATAGCAACTCGTCCTAAACTAGCGAGGATCTGTAATGCCAATCCTTTATCTGTGCCGCCGTTATCAAAAAATGGATCGATAATCAGAGGGTCCCATGTATCTTGAAAAGTTTTAATCGGACTTGGCAAGTTAGAATCAGGACTTGAACAAAGTATTTGCCATATGAGCAAGAAAAGGGCGATCGCAATTAGCGGCGGTACGATTTTCTTACTTTGCTTTTGAATTACTTTGCCAATATTATTTTTATTCTTTGCTTTATAACGCCTTTCAAGCTGTGTGGTCATTCTAGAATCTTTCCTCCAATACTATTAAAAATTAATTTCCTGATGTATCCAATCTAGTTTCTTCTAATTTCACTGTTGTTTTTAGAGCTATTAATAGCGCCTTTACTACATGAAAGTTTTGAAACATCAATTTTTTTTGCTTAAAGACGATAAGATTAACGCCTCTACGTCGTAGCAGTTGTTAAGCTTTAACTGCTTTAATTTTGAGGCTATTTAAATAGTCTTGTGGTTTTTCTGGGTCAAACTTGACACCATCAAAGAATGTTTCAACTCCGCGCGAGGTACTACTAGGAATAGCTGCTTGTTGACCAATTGCCTTGGCTGCTTCTTTCCATAAATCTTCTCTATTAACTGCATCAATGATCTTTTTAGTGTCTGTATTTGCAGGCAATTTACCCCAGCGAATATTCTCAGTTAAGAACCACATATCGTGACTCTTGTAAGGATAGGAAGCATTATCAGCCCAGAACTTCATTAACACAGGGCTATTTTGTTCTACACGACCATTGCCATAGTCAATATTGCCTTTAGCCCGCTCAACAATATCTTGTTCTGGCACTTTAAAATACTTGCGATTCGAGACTATTTGACACATCTCGTCTTTATTTTCTGCCTGATCGCACCAAATCTGAGCTTCCTGCACAGCCATCAATAATGACTTTGCCGCATTAGGATTTTTGTCAACCCAATCTTTCCGCATCGCAAAAGCTTTTTCTGGATGATCTTTCCACAGTTCTCCCGTAACTAAAGCTGTATAACCTAGCTTTTGGTTAACAAGTTGGGCATTCCAAGGTTCACCCACACAAAATGCGTTAACTGTGCCTACTTTCATATTCGCCACCATTTGCGGTGGTGGTACAGGTTCAGTGGATACATCCTTGTCTGGATCAATTCCACCCGCCGCTAACCAATAGCGCATCCACAAATCATGAGTGCCGCCTGGTAAAGTTATAGCCATTTTGAGCTGCTGTTTATTAGCTTTAGCTTTATCGCTAGCTGCCTTTAATGCCTTGCTATCCAGTCCTAAATTCAGTTCTTTGTATTCATTGGCAACCGAAATAGCCTGACCGTTCGTATTCAATCGTGCCAAAATATACATTGGCACACCCTCGTTCAACGTGATCAAATACGGCATCGGGCTTAAAATGTGCGCTCCATCAATGCCGTTTCCGGCGGAACCTAATTTGATATTGTCCCTCGTTACCGGCCAGGAAGCTTGTTTGATTAGTTGCACATCGGTCATACCGTACTTTTCAAATAAGCCCTTCTCCTTGGCAATAATTAGGGGTGAAGCATCAGTTAGGGCAATAAATCCTAGTTTGGCTGTAGTGGTTTCTACCTTTGGGGTATTTGACTGGGTGCTGACATTGGTGGCAGATGGACTGGTACTGCTACCATTTTGCGTCGTTGAGTTGGAGTTACTACAGCCATGCGCTAATAGTGAACCCGCAGTAGCAGTACCCGCCGTAATGATGAATTGTCGTCTGGAAAATTTCGTCATGCTCTTGTTGTTTGATTCCGTCGTTTGTATTCGTAAGGTGGGCAAATGGGCGCGATCGCGCCCATTTGCTTTAAATAGACACCAAAACTTCCTGCTTGGGTTTTGCGCCAAAATACTCGATCAGCAAATCTCGTAATACTGGCTGTAAATCTTCACAAGGAATACCTTTAGTTACACAACTACCTAAATGAGCATCCTTGCCCACTTTGCCACCCATGTAGATATCAGCGCCTTCTAAAGTTTTGCCATTTTTACGCACTTTAGTTCCCATTAATCCAATGTCTGCAACTTGCGGTTGTCCACAGGAATTAGGACAACCAGTCCAGTGAATTCGTACTGGGTGCGTTAGCTGTAGTTCTGCCTCCAATGCCTTGATCATCGCCAGAGCGCGGTTTTTAGTCTCAATTAAGGCAAAATTGCAGAACTGAGCACCTGTACAAGATACTAATCCGCGTGTCAAAGAGTCGGGATTAATAGAGAAGCGTTCCAAAAGCGGTTCTGCTAGCAAGGCTTCTAGACGCGAGTCAGGGATGTTGGGAATAATCACATTTTGCTCAAGTGTCAGCCGAATTTCTCCACTACCGTAGACTTCCGCCATCCGTGCAAGTTCAAACATATCCTGGGCATACAAGCGACCTACTGGGATGTTCAAACCGATATAATTCAACCCTTGTTGCTTTTGGCGATAAACGCCGATGTGATCGCGCTTTTCCCAGTCGATTTCGTCTTTTTCTGCTGCGCTTTGCAGTGTTTTACCCAACTTGTTTTCAACTTCCAAGCGGAATTGATCTAAACCTATTTCATCAATTAGCCACATCAGCCTCGACTTTTGGCGATTAGCGCGTGGCCCCTGATCGCGAAAAACCTCTAAAACTGCTCTACACACGCCAACAACATCTTCGGGAGACACCCAGGCATTTAAAGGGATCGCCGCATCACAACGCTTGGCAGAAAAGAAACCACCAACTAGGACATTAAACCCAAAAGTATCGTTTTTATATGCTGGAATAAATGCTAAATCGTTGATTTCGGCGTGAATTGAGTTATCACGACCACCAGAGATTGCGATATTAAATTTACGCGGCAGGTTGGTAAACTCTGGGTTTCCCTCCCCTCTATTCGTAATCATGTCTTGAATTTGTTGCGCCAGTTCCCGCGTATCAAACAACTCATCTGCATCAAGTCCGGCTGCTGGATCGCCAGTAATGTTGCGAACATTGTCCATGCCTGACTGAACACTGGTTAAACCAACTGGCTGAAACTTATTAAAGATATCTGGCAAATCTTCAACCCGAACCCCACGTAGCTGAATATTCTGGCGAGTAGTAATGTCTGCATTGCCATCATCACCGTAGCTTTGCACTACTTCGCCCAAAACCCGCATTTGAGCGCTGGTTATAATGCCGTTGGCAAGCCGCATCCGCATCATAAACTTGCCCGGAGTGACTGGGCGAAAGAATACACCCATCCACTTGAGGCGATGTTCGCGATCCGTTTCGTCCATTGCTTCCCAGCCAATAGAAGCAAATTGATCTAATTCCGCTTTGACGGCGAGTCCGTCTTTTTCTGCCTTTAATTTTTCAAACTTGTTAAGAGTTGTCTTAGTTGTTTCTATGTCTGTCATTATGGCTACCCTTGTTGCCTATTTTTTCTTTAAAGCTTGTGTATTACGCGCTATTTGTAAAGCTGCTTCCTGTTAGCGTATTGGGTTTGAAAATAAAAATTCGTATAGTGGGTTACTCAGTTACTTAGTTGCGCAGATTTAATCAGTTAATCAATTTCCTGCTCCTAGCTGTCTTAACCGTGTTCTTTATGTGTGCGATGCGGTTTATTTGAATCCTTGTTAATATCCAAAGTAGAATTACTCAGCAATAAGATTCGTAACTAAAGTTACCAAATGTTAATTTATATGCAAAAAGCGCATAATAGTAATGCGTTTTTTACATTCGACTCGCTCAAAAGATGGTTGTAAAATAACTGCGGCTGGTGCAATGAAAGCTACTTTGGATTCCTCAGATAGCTAAAAGCATTATGTCAAGTTAATTTTTACGAATTTTTTTGATAACTTTTAAACAAACAAGGACTAAATTAAAATGTCGATGAGTCGTCGTGCTTTTTTAACATGGGTTGGTGTAGGTGGGTTAGCTAGTTCCTTACCAGTGGCGTTAGCTGCTTGCTCTCCAGATACAGAACAGACAGAAGCTGCCGCTACTAACGAATTTCAGAGCGTTGGTAGCGTGGCTGAGTTAGATAAAACTGGCTTTTTGCTTAATAAAAAATCGCCTGTTGGCTCTGTGTTAGTAGTGCGTACACCAGAAAAAAAGCTGATCGCTGTCAATCCTACCTGTACCCATGCAGGCTGTACAGTGGCGTGGGTTGGTTCAGCCAAGAAGTTCGCTTGTCCATGCCATCAAGCTGAGTTTGGGGTTGACGGTAAGGTACTTAAAGGTCCAGCTACAAAACCTCTAAAAACCTACCAGGCGAAGCTTCAAGGTACTTCAGTTTTGGTGAAGCAAGCTTAGTTTGACTAAGAAGTTAGCGATCAGAGCAAAGATAAATGCGATCGCAGCGTTAAGCTAATCTGAAGGTAATTTTGCTGTTACTGGCATAATCATAGAAGCTCAGTTTTGACACTTCCCCCCTACTAAAGCAACCGTGAATACAGATATTAAAGTCAACTGGCAACAGGCGCAGGCTGCACGTTCTTTAGGTAACTGGGCTTCGGTTATTCAATGTCTACAACAGCTGATAGGAAGTAAAAAAGAGGGGGTGCAGGAGTTTGCTCGTTCGCATCTATTGGAATTGGCAATAGATGTTTTAGTATTTGGTGATTTTCATGAGCGCTGGGAAATTGCTAAGGTGTTTCCTAAGTTGGGACAAGAAGCAATAGCTCCACTATTAGAAATTTTTGCAGACGAAGAGGCAGAAGAAGAATTACGCTGGTATGTTGCCCGCATACTAGGAGAATTTAATCATCCATCTGTAATTAATGCTTTGGTTGAACTGCTGAAAACAGAAGAAAGTGAGGAAGTAAGTGCGATCGCAGCAGCATCTTTGGGGAATATAGGATCTCCGGCGATCGCTTCCTTAACTGATTTATTAGCAGAGGAGGAGACACGCTTATTAGCTGTGCGATCGCTTTCCCACATCAGGAGAACAGAAACAATTGCACCTTTACTCTCTGTCATCCAAGATCCCCAAGTTAATATAAGAGCCGCCGCAATTGAAGCTTTAAGTAGCTTTCACGATTCTCGGATACCACCAGTTCTCCTAAACGCCCTTAATGATATAGCTGCACCAGTTAGACGTGAAGCAGTAATAGGCTTGAGTTTTCGGGCTGACTTACGCGAGGAATTGGATCTAGTTAATCGCTTGCAACCAAAGTTGTATGACTTTAACATAAACGTTTGTACAGCAGCTGCGATCGCACTTGGACGATTAGGAACAGATCCAGCAGCTAGCGTTTTATATCAAGTGCTATCACCCATAACTCCAGTTTCCTTGCAAATAGAAATTGTCCGCGCTTTGGGCAGAGTGGGAACGCAAAAGAGTTTAGAATATCTGCGCTCAGCACTAAATCAGTTAGAATTCTCAGCCTTATGGCAGGAAATTGTCACCGTTTTAGGACGAGTAGAACAGCCATTAAGAACTAAAGCAGCTGAGATTTTGATTGAGCTGCTGTCAGGACATCCAGCAATTGAGCATGAAAATATTAAAAGCGCGATCGCACTTTCATTAGGACAACTGGGTGAGATTCAAGCACTACATCCATTAATTCAGCTACTAGCATCTGATACAAGAGTAAGACTACACGCGATCGCGGCGCTAAAAAATCTGGCTCCCGAAGCCGCATATCAACAGTTACAGCAGCTAGCAAGTAATGATCTAGCACCAGAATTAAAACAAGGAATTGCGATCGCGCTACAAGAATGGTCACATGAGTAGGTTATAGAGAAACAATATTCCCTCTCTCCTGAATTTTATTAGCTTTATCAAGCTCTACTAAATGAGTTAATGTAATTCAAGCCATAACACATCATGCGGCTAGGACAGTTGCCAACATTTATAGCGATCGCAGCGTTTGCTCAAATTTAACTATCTTGGCATCGTAACGCAAGATTTAATATCATTGAGCGACAAAGAATTAGGCTTATTCCTGATGGGGTGACAAAAAGGCTAAAAAGCAGGCTGAATCAAATCTATAGCTTTCAACCCTCGTTGATAATAAAGGCGCTTATTGCGATTAAGGCGCATCCACTTACCTACCCAATCGCTACAAAGTTGGAGATTATATAGCCAAGATTGACTATATAAACCTATCCAAAAATTACTATGACGGCGTTGAATTCGCCCTTGTTCTTTTGGACGACAAATATAACGCTCAACGTTTGAAGAGCTAGTATCTATACCTTGAATAATTGCGCTTGTATAGGCAATCTTCTATGAGTAAAACAATTGTATACAGACGTGATTCAATTGCATGACATCCTTCAAGATTATAGCCACCACTCTTACAATCTTTGAACATACACTCAATGCCACTGCGTTGTTGGTAAGCGCTTATAGCAGCCAATACGGTTCGGTTAAGCGTAAAAGCAAGTAAAATATCGAAGATTATCCCCTGAGCGTACTGAGTAGGAATGCATCTCAAAGAATTCTCATGGATCTCACCTGTGGTGGAATCAGGTACTGTACTCAAAGCCATAGAAACTGCGATTCCAACAATAGCTATTGAAAAAGCGATTGGTGACACAAAAGCTAAGGAAGAGCGGAAACGAGCTTTACGATCATATTTGGTGGTCTGTCTAATCATCGCCATGAGTTTGTGGTCTAAGGCATCAATGAGAACAGTACTGAAAAATCTACTTGATGGTTTAAGCGAAGCTTGGGTGAGAGTGGGCAAGAAAGGCGCGAGTACCGTGTAAATCATCAATTACCGAAGCAAGACAACGCATTGGCTCCATTCCTGACAAGTTAAGAAGAGGAAGCAAAAGTCAAGCGAGATTTTGGAAATGGTGACAAGTCAAGCGGGACTTCTGATTTACGGATTTTAATGACTCGGAGATCCTGGTTTTGGGGTGCAGCA